>Ga0068714_10000822_pt1 | contig 52312 bp, 43 predicted proteins | sample MTBNYHSulfiMetaG_FD_62988 | JGI IMG/M metagenome (GOLD analysis project Ga0068714, IMG submission 62988) | Enrichment culture microbial communities from rom New York Harbor, USA that are MTBE-degrading - MTBE-NYH (New York Harbor Sulfidogenic)... | ecosystem: Environmental > Aquatic > Marine >... | reverse complement strand
CTGGCGGGCCAGCAGCATCACTTCCATGATGTGGCTGGCGGCGTGGGTCATGGAGATGACATAGCTGCCGAAGGCCTTGGCGCTGACCTCGCGGCGCATGCGCACCATCACATCGAAAACCTGCAGGGTCTGGCGGGTCGGTTCGCTGATAATACTGCGATCGATGCTCAACGGCTCGTTGCGGCTGATGAGGTCGGAGAGCACCGACAGGCGCTGGTCCTCATCGAGGGTGTTGTAGGCGATGGGCTCGGGCTGGTTGGCCAGCAGCTCGGCGACCGCTTCGGTATGGCGGGTCGACTCCTGGCGTACGTCGAGATGGACCAGGTAAAAACCGAAGGTCTCCACCAGCCAGATCAGGTCCTGCAGTTCGCCGTGGGCAACCGCGGCGTCACCGTGATTGAGGAGCGACTGGCGGATCTGGGTCAGGTCGGTGAGAAACTCCTGCTCCGTGCGGTAGGCGCCATGAAAGGTGTCGGCGTCGTTGCCCGCCATGTGCGCCTCGACCAGGTGCAGGTTCTCGCGCAGGCGATAGCGCATGATGTAGAGCTTGCGCCGGTAGGGCTCGCTGCGGAAACGTTCCGGCTTGTCGGTGAACGGCTCCGGGTAGGCCGCCTCGTCGTGCTCCAGGCCGGCGTTGAACGCCTCGCTGGTCTGGCACAGCAGGCTGGAATGGGTCAGTACATGGCTCAGGTCGGTGATGCGGCGCAGGTATTCGCGCAGGATCTCGCGATGCTGCAGGCGTACCGCCAGGGCCGTGGTCTCGGGGGTGACGAAGGGGTTGCCGTCGCGGTCGCCGCCGATCCATGAGCCGAATTTGAATACCGTCGGTGCCGTGATGTCGGCATCCTGCCCATAGATGCGGCGTACCGCCTTTTCCAGGTTGCGGTAGACCTGGGGCACGGCGTTGAACAGGCTTTCGCGGAAGTAGAACAGGCCGTTCTTGATCTCGTCGCGCACCTCGGGTTTCTGCGTGCGTACTTCGTCGGTCTTCCACAGCACCTGGACCTCGGTGCGCAGCAGGTTGACGATCTCCTCGCGCTCCTCCTTGCCCAGGCGCGGATCGTTGAGCCGTTCGCTGGTGACGAAGATGCGGCGCAGGTTCTCCATCACCGTGCGGCGCTTGGCCTCGGTCGGGTGGGCGGTGAACACCGGCATGTAGGCAAGCTTGTCCAGCACCGACTTGACCTCTTCGAGGCTGCCTCCGTCCCGGTGGAACTCGCGTAGCACCGAGTCGAAGGAGCCGGTCCAGAGCGGACCGCCGCTGCGTACCTGCAGCCGCCGCTGGCGGTGCTGGAACGCCTCTTCGGCGATGTTGACGAGGCTGAAATAGAGGGTGAAGGCGCGGACCACATGAACCAGGGTCTCCGCATCCAGGGTTTCGATGAACCTGGCGAGCTTGCGGCGCTTGGCGCTGCTTTCCTTCTTGCGCAGGCCCAGGTAGCCCTTGCGCAGCGTCTCCACCGCCTCGAGGACGCCCTTGCCTGCCTGATCGTGCAGGACTTCGCCGAGCAGATTGCCGAACAGCCTTACCCGTGCACGGAGTGTCTTGTCGCTGATAACCGCCATAGTGTGGTTGTCACCTTGGGTTGTTTTGCCGATTGTTCACAGCGGGGACGTGGCCCCGTTTTCTGTGAGCGGGTTCACACAAAGCCGCCCATTATACCTCGGATAGGGGGTGCTTGGTAATATCAGCCGGAGGCCGCGTCCTGTATGGCCTGGCGGTAAACGGCCAGGTACTGGTGGGCGTTGTGGTCCCAACCGAAATCCCTTCTCATGGCGTTGTCTCTTACCCGCTGCCAGCAATCGGGCCCGGCGTAGCACTTCAGCGCCTCGCCGATGGCCCACAGCAGCCCCTGCGTATCGGGAAAATCGAAGACAAAGCCGGTGGCGGTGCCGGCCTTGAGGGTGTCGCTGTCGGTATGGACGACGGTGTCGGCCAGGCCGCCGGTCCTGTGCACCACCGGCAGGGTGCCGTAGCGCAGGCTGTAGAGCTGGTTGAGCCCGCAGGGCTCGAACCGTGACGGCATCAGGAACAGATCGGCCCCGGCCTCGATCAGGTGGGCCAGCGATTCGTCGTAGCCGATGCTCACCCCGAGCTGTTTGGGGTAGCGCCTGGCCAGCGCCACGGCCTGCTGCTCGAAGCGCTTCTCCCCACTGCCGAGTATCACCAGCTGCAGCGGTGTGCCGACAAGTTTAGGTACTGCCTCAAGTACCATGTCGATCCCCTTCTGCTCCACCATGCGGCTGACCATGCCCAGCAGGGGGACCGCCTTTTGCGCCAGGCCGAAATGGCGCTGCAGGGCGCGCTTGTTGAGCGCCTTGCCTGACAGCTCCTCCGCGCTATAGGGGGCCGGGATGAGTGGATCGCGGGCCGGGTCCCACACCCCATAGTCCACGCCGTTGAGGATGCCGGTCAGCCGGTCGCGGCGATGGCGCAGTAGCGCATCCAGTCCGTAGCCCAGGGCGGGGGTGCAGATCTCCTCGGCATAGGTGGGGCTGACCGTGGTGAGGCGATCGGCAAAGGCCAGCCCCCCCTTGATGAAGGAGAGCATGCCGAAGTATTCGAGCGAACGGTACGACCAGAAGGCGGCGGGCAGCCCCAGCCTGGCGAAGGTCCGGTAGGGAAAGATCCCCTGATAGGCGAGGTTGTGGATGGAGAATACGGTAGCCGGGCGCGAATCCTCCAGGGTGAGCAGGGGCGGGACCAGACCGGTTTGCCAGTCGTTGCAGTGCACCACTTCGGGCTGCCACTTCAGCCCGGCGCGGCCCATCGCGATCTCCACCACCACCTTGCAGAACAGCGCAAAGCGTTCGGCGTTGTCCTGCCAGTCGAGGCCGCTGCTGTCGGTGTAGGGCGCCCCCTCGCGGGCGAAGTGCGCCGGCGAATCGACCAGCCAGACCACGACCCCGCTGCCCGGCATGCGCCCCTCGTGCAGGGTGACGCCGTGGCCACCGATTTGCAACGCAGCGACCTTCTTGGTGCGCCCGGCGTTGAGCAGGGTCTGCGGGTAGGCGGGCAGCACCAGTCGTACCGCCTGGCGCATCGCCTTGAGTGCGGCGGGCAGACTGCCGCTGATGTCGCCCAGGCCGCCGGTCTTGATCAGCGGGGCCGCTTCGCTGCTTGCATAGAGGATACGACTCATTTATTCGCTCGAAATTGGGTTCAACCTGGAAACCGAAGTGGACCGCTTCGCGGTTTCGCTAACTACTGAGAAATGCACATGTTCCTGGCCCTGTTCGGCATCACCGAAAAGGTAAGTGCACTACTCACCCGACTGCACGCCTGGCGCGCCGCCTGGCGGTGTTGCGCCCCTTGGAAAGGGCGAGCCATTCCCTGCGGGGCGCGCCTTGCCAACCGACGCGCCAGACGCACACTCGAGCGCGTTCAACTGCGGTTTCCAGGTTCAATGACGTCAGCCCGAAGTCACATCGTAGCTCGATATTGCCTGCCCGTGTGCATCAGCAAACCGGCGCGAAGCAAGCGTCCATACGGTATGGGCCGCATGCAGGATAATAGGAAGCGGCTAAAGTTACTAGGAGCTCTCCGTAAACCATTCAAGGAGTATTGGGTAATGCAAATGGCCATGATCGGGCTGGGGCGTATGGGCGGCAATATGGCGCGCCGGTTGTTGCGCAAGGGTATCGGGGTTGTCGGTCACAACAGGAGTCCGGAAATTGTCGCGACCCTGGCGGAGGAGGAGGGGCTGACCCCGGCCGCGTCGCTGCATGAAGCGGTGGAGCAGCTCCCGGCACCGCGCATCGTCTGGCTGATGCTGCCGGCAGGCAATGCTACCGAGCAGACCCTGCATGCGCTGATCCCCCTGCTCGAGACGGGGGACATCGTGGTCGACGGCGGCAATGCCAACTACCACGACAGCCAGCGTCGCGGCGCTGTGCTGGCAGAGCACGGCATCGGCTTTATCGATGCCGGCACCTCCGGCGGGGTGTGGGGGCTGGAGAACGGCTACTGCATGATGGTTGGCGGCAGCGAGGCCGACGTCTCCCGGCTGGAGCCGGTGCTCAAGGCGTTGGCCCCGGCCGAGGAGAGGGGCTGGGCACGCATGGGGCCGGTCGGCTCCGGCCACTACACCAAGATGATCCATAACGGCATCGAGTACGGCATGATGCAGGCCTTCGCCGAGGGTTTCGACCTGCTGCGCAGCAAGCGCGAGTTCAACCTGGACCTGGCCCAGGTGGCAGAGACCTGGCGCCACGCCTCGGTGGTGCGCAGCTGGCTGCTGGACCTGACCGCCGAGGCGCTGGCCCGGGAGCCGGCGATGGAGGACATCGCCCCGGTGGTGCCCGATTCGGGAGAGGGGCGCTGGACGGCGGTTGAGGCGATCGACCAGGGGATCTCCCTGCCGGTGATCACCCTGGCCCTGCAGATGCGCTTTGCCAGCCAGGACCGGGAGGGTTATCAGGCGCGCCTGCTGTCGGTCATGCGCAACGCTTTCGGCGGCCATGAAGTCGTAAAAAAATAACCAGGGATGTGAATATGATCGAACCGTGCACCTTCATTATCTTCGGCGCCACCGGCAATCTTGCCAGCAACAAGTTGATACCCGCCCTCTACCACCTGGAAGCGGCAGGCCGCCTACCGCCGGAGATGGTGATTGTGGGGATCTCCCGCAGCGGCTGGGGCGATGATGACTACCGGGAGGAGGTTGCCCAGTATCTTGCGCCCAAGGCGCGGGACGGTCTCGATGAGGCAGTGCTGGAGCGCTTCACCCAGCGCCTGCACTATTTCAAGGCCGATCTGCACGACCCCCACGCCTATCGCGGCCTGGTCCGCTATATCGGGGAGAACCGCTTCCCCGGCAACCATATCTTCTACCTGGCGATACGGCCGGCGGAGTTCGGCGAGGTGGTGACCCATCTCGCCTCTGTCGGGTTGAACGACGAGAGCAACGGCTGCAGCCGGGTGGTGATCGAAAAGCCGTTCGGCTACGACCTGGAGAGCGCCCATATCCTGGAGCAGCAGCTGCATCGCCATTTTCGCGAGGAGCAGCTGTTTCGCATAGACCATTACCTGGGCAAGGGCACGGTGCAGAACGTGCTGGTGTTCCGCTTCGCCAACCTGATGATGGAGCCGTTGTGGAACCGCAACTATATCGACCATGTGCAGATCACCCATGCCGAATCGGTGGGGATCGAAAAGCGCGCCGAGTATTACGACGGCGCCGGCGCCCTGCGTGACATGCTGCAGAGCCACCTGCTGCAGATGCTGACCCTGGTGGCGATGGAGCCGCCGGCGCGGCTGGATGCCGAATCGCTGCGCGACGAGAAGGTCAAGGTGCTCAAATCCATTCGCCCCATACCGGCCAGCGCGGTGCATGCCCAGGCCTTTCGCGCCCAGTACAAAAACGGCCAGATCGATGGCGAGAAGGCGGCAGGCTACCTGGAGGAGCTCGGGGTGGCCCCCAACAGCACCACCGAGACCTACACCGCGCTCAAGCTCTATATCGACAACTGGCGCTGGCGCAACGTGCCGTTCTACATCCGCACCGGCAAGCGCATGGCACGCAACAGCTCGATGATCTGCATCCGCTTCAAGCATCCGCCGCAGCAGTTGTTCCGCGAAACCCCGCTCGAGCAGATCAAACCCAACTGGCTGCTGCTGAGTATCCAGCCCGACGAGTGCCTGCGCGCTGAGATCCAGGTCAAGGTTCCGGGACTGGAAATGAAGACCCAGACGACTACCCTTGATGCCAGCTATTGCGGCATCAACCAGCGGCAGCTCGACGCCTACGAGGCGCTGCTGCTGGATGTGATCGAAGGCGACAGCTCGCTGTTCCTGCGCTACGACGAGGTGGAGTGGGCGTGGAAGGTGGTCGACCCGATCCTCAAGGTGTGGGCGATGGAGCGGGACTACATCCATACCTATCCGGCAGGAAGCTGGGGCCCCGAGGCCTCCAACCGCCTGTTCGAGCGGGATGACCAGTACTGGCGCAACAGCATCAGGGCCGAGGAGGATTAGGGTGAGCCGATGGCCTGTGCGGGTTATCATCTGCCCGTGACACACCTAACAACATAAAAACAGGACAAGTGGAAGAAAGATGGAGTTCGTTCAGGCCTATAAGGGCGAAATCGGGAGTGGCAGCAGGACACGTTTGACCCAGTCGGCGGCCTGGCAGGCGCTGCAGGCGCATTTTGCAAAGGTCGAGCCGCTGCACATGCGGCAGCTGTTTGCCGAGGAGCCGCTGCGTTTCGAGAAATTTTCGGTACAGTTCAACGACATCCTGCTCGACTACTCCAAGAACCGGGTGACCGAAGAGACCATGCGGTTGCTGCTGCAGCTGGCCCGCGAGGCGAATGTCGCCGGCTGGGCCAACCGCATGTTCAGCGGCGAGCACATCAACTTCACCGAGGATCGGGCGGTGCTGCACATGGCGCTGCGCAACCGCAGCAACACCCCGATCTACGTCGACGGCAAGGACGTGATGCCCGAGGTGAACCGGGTGCTGGAGAAGATGCGCCGCTTCTGCATCAAGATCCACACCGGCATCTGGAAGGGGCATACCGGCAAACCGATCACCGATGTGGTGAACATCGGCATCGGCGGCTCGGATCTGGGCCCCTACATGGTCACCGAGGCGCTGCTTCCCTATGCCCGCGACGATCTGCGGGTGCACTTCGTCTCCAACGTGGACGGCACCCATGTGGCAGAGCAGATCAAGCACCTCAATCCCGAATCGACCCTGTTCATCGTCTCCTCCAAGACCTTCACCACCCAGGAGACCCTGACCAACGCCCATACCGCCCGTCGCTGGCTGGTGGAGCGGCTGCGCGACGAGACGGCGGTGAGCAAGCATTTCGTTGCCGTCTCCACCAACGCCGAGGCGGTGCAGGCCTTCGGCATCGACCCCAAGCACATGTTCGAGTTCTGGGACTGGGTCGGCGGGCGCTATTCGCTCTGGTCGTCCATCGGCCTCTCCATCGCGCTCTCGCTCGGCATGGACAATTTCGAGGAGCTGCTGGCCGGTGCCCACGCCATGGATCAGCACTTCCTGCGCACGCCGCTGGAGAAGAACCTGCCGGTGATCATGGGGCTGCTGGGGGTGTGGTACAGCTCCTTCTTCGGCGCAGAGAATCACGCTATCCTTCCCTACGATCAATATCTGCACCGCTTCACCGCCTACATGCAGCAGGCGGACATGGAGAGCAACGGCAAGCGCATCGATCGCGACGGCAAGGTCGTCGACTATTCGACCGGCCCGATCATCTGGGGCGAGTCGGGCACCAACGGCCAGCACGCCTTCTACCAGCTGATCCACCAGGGAACCAAACTCATCCCCATCGACTTCATGGCACCGGTGGAGTCGCACAATCCGCTGGGCGACCATCACGTCATCCTGCTGGCCAACTTTTTCTCCCAGAGCGAGGCGTTGATGCTCGGGCGCACCGAGGAGGAGGCGCGGCGGGAACTGGAATCACAGGGCCTGGCCGGCGAGGCGCTGGAGCGGCTGCTGCCGCACAAGGTGTTCAGCGGCAACAAGCCGAGCAACTCCATCATGTTCCACAAGCTCACCCCCTACACCCTCGGTTCGCTCATCGCCATGTACGAGCACAAGATCTTCGTCGAGGGGATCATCTGGCGCATCAATTCGTTCGATCAATGGGGCGTGGAGCTGGGCAAACAGCTGGCGAAGACGATCCTGGCGAAACTGGATGACGATGAACCGGTCAGCGAGCACGACTCATCCACCAACGGCCTGATCAACTACTACAAGCGCAATCGGCACGAATAGAGCGTGAGATAGGGAGATCGCGAGATCGTTTAGGATATGGAGCCGGGTTCAGCGTTCTTAAGGTTCAAGGTTCAAGGTTCAAGGTTCAAGGTTCAAGGTTCAAGGTTCAAGGAAAAGGCTTGCGGGTCCGTTTGGGCTGTTACGCTTCTCCCGATCTCCCGATCTCCCGATCTCCCGATCTCCCGATCTCCCGATCTCCCGGCAGGGTTTGACTATGTGATGGGATGCATCCCATCCTACACGCCCTCACGCCCTCACGCCCTCACGCCTCACACCTGCCGGATAATCAACCCCGCCAGCGGCGGCAAGGTGACGACGATGGAGCAGGGCTGGCCCATCCAGGGTGTGGTCTCGGCCTCGAGGTGGCCGATGTTGCCGCTGTTGGTGCCGCCGTATTCTGCGGCATCGGAGTTGAACAGCAGGCGGTAAGCGCCCGCGGCGGGCACCCCGACCCGGTATCCCTCGCGCCGTTGCGGTGTGAAATTCATGACCGCGATCACCGGCTTGTCGCCACCGTGGCGCAGGTAACTCAGCACCGAGTGTGAGCGGTCCTCGCAATCGAGCCACTGGAAACCGTTCGCGTCGAAATCGAAGCAGTGCAGCGACGCTTCGTTGCGGTAGAGGCGGTTGAGATCGCCGAGCAGGCGGTGGATGCCGTGGTGGCGGGGAGAGTCGTAGAGGTGCCACTCCAGCGCCGTGTCGTGATTCCATTCGCGCCCCTGGGCGAACTCGTTGCCCATGAACAGCAGTTTCTTGCCGGGCATGGTGTACAGGTAGGCGTAGAGCAGGCGCAGGTTGGCAAAGCGCTGCCACTCGTCCCCCGGCATCTTCTCCAGCATGGAGCGCTTCAGGTGCACCACCTCGTCGTGGGAGAAGGGCAGGATGAAATTCTCGGTAAAGGCGTAGTGCAGGGCGAAGGTCAGGTTCTCCTGATGGTGCTTGCGATGGATGGGATCGCGGTGAAAGTAGGTGAGGGTGTCGTGCATCCAGCCCATGTTCCACTTCATGGAGAAGCCCAGCCCGCCCATGTCGGTCGGGCGCGAGACCATCGGCCAGGAGGTCGACTCTTCGGCCATGGTCAGGGCGCCGGGGTGTTCGCGGTGCACCAGTTCGTTCATCTCGCGCAGGAAGGCGATCGCCTCCAGGTTCTCGTTGCCGCCGTGGATGTTGGGCAGCCAGTCGCCGGGCTGCCGCGAGTAGTCCAGATAGAGCATGGAGGCGACCGCATCGACCCTTAGCGCGTCGATGTGAAACTCCTCCAGCCAGTAGAGCGCGCTGGAGAGGAGGAAGTTTTTCACCTCGTTGCGGCCGTAGTTGAAGATCAGCGTACCCCAGTCGCGGTGTTCGCCGCGGCGCGGGTCCTCGTGCTCGTAGAGCGGGGTGCCGTCGAAACGGGCCAGGGCGTAGCCGTCCCGCGGGAAGTGCGCCGGCACCCAGTCGAGGATCACGCCGATGTCATGGTTGTGGCACTGATCGATGAAATGGCGCAGGTCGTCCGGTGTGCCGAAGCGGCTGGTGGGGGCGAAGTAGCCGGTGGTCTGGTAGCCCCAGGAGGCATCCAGCGGATGTTCGGTGATCGGCAGCAGCTCGATGTGGGTGAAACCGAGCCTTCCGACATGTTCGATGAGTCCCTCGGCCAGTTCGCGGTAGCTGAGAAATCCCCCCTGCCGGTTGCGCTGCCACGAACCCAGGTGCACTTCGTAGACGGACATCGGCCGGTGCAGCCAGTCGTCGGCGGCACGCCGCCGCATCCACACCTCGTCCTGCCACTGGTAGCTCGAGTGCTCCACCACCGAGGCGGTCGCCGGGCGTTGCTCGAAACGGCGCCCGTAGGGATCGCTCTTGAGGTGAATGCCGCCGTGGCGATCGCGAAGCTCGAACTTGTACAGCGCTTCGGCGGACAGTTCGGGGATGAACAGTTCCCAGATCCCGCTGCTGCCGCGGTTACGCATCGGATGGCAGCGCCCGTCCCACTGGTTGAAGTCGCCGACCACACTGACCCGTTCCGCATTGGGCGCCCAGACAGCGAAGCACACCCCCTCGACACCCTGGTGGCGACAGAGATGGGCACCGAGGATGCGGTAGGCGCGATAGTGCTGCCCCTGGCTGAACTGCGTCAGTCCCGCGCCATTGAGTACCGGGGCGAAGGCGTAGGGGTCGTGATGATGGTGGGTGTTGCCGCCGGCATCCTGCCATTCGAGGGTATAGGCGCGATCGTCTGGACACTCTGTGCCACTCCACTCGAACAGCGCACTGTTGCGGTAGCGGCGCATCGGCAAGCGGATATCGCCGCAGCGGACCGCTGCCTGGGTGGCACCGGGAAGGTAGGCGCGTATGACGCTCCCCTCGCCCCAGGGATGGCGGCCGAGGATCTCGAAGGGGTCGTGATGGCGCGCCTCGAGCAGACGCCGGATCCCGTCCACTGGCTGGGTCATAAAACGATCATCACGCTAACGTCCCGATAAAGGTAGTCTATGCTTACACACGTCGATAGCGAATAAGCCTATCACGATTGCATCACTATTTTGCGACATTCCTTTTGGGGGGAGATTATGCCGAGTCTGGATACACCGCGTTTTGTCAGCCGTCTGACACGGGAAACCCTGGCCCTGATCCTGGCAGGGGGAGCGGGGACGAGACTGAAGGGGTTGACACGCTGGCGCTCGAAACCGGCCGTTCCCTTCGGCGGCAAATTCCGCATCATCGATTTTCCGCTCTCCAATTGCCTCAACTCCGGGATCCGCCGCGTCGGCATCCTGACCCAGTACAAGGCGCACTCGCTGATCCGCCACATCCAGCTGGGCTGGAGTTTTCTGCGCGGCGAACTCGGCGAGTTCATCGAGCTGCTGCCGGCACAGCAGCGCCTCGGTGCCCAGTGGTACGCCGGTACCGCCGATGCCCTCTACCAGAACCTCGATATCATCCGCCTGCACCGGCCGCAATACGTGCTGATCCTCGCTGGTGATCACATCTACCAGATGGACTATGGCCCGATGCTCGCCGCCCACGCCGAGAACAATGCCGACATGACCATCGGCTGCTTCGAGGTGCCGGTCAAGGAGGCGGTTGACTTCGGCGTGATGCAGGTGGACGAGCATTGGCGCGTCACCGCCTTTGCCGAGAAATCGCCGAACCCGATGACCCTGCCCGACGACCCTACCCAGTCGCTCGCCTCCATGGGGATCTACGTCTTCAATACCGACTATCTCTATGACCAGCTGATCCGCGATGCCGATGACGACGAATCGGCGCACGACTTCGGCAGGAACATCATCCCGCTGGCGATCCGGGAACACCGGGTCTTCGCCTATCCGTTTCGCGAGCCCGATACCGAGGAGAAGAGCTACTGGCGCGACGTCGGCACGATCGATGCCTACTGGGCAGCCAACATGGAGCTCATCGGCGTCACCCCCGACCTGAACCTCTACAACAACAACTGGCCGATCTGGACCTACCAGGAGCAGCTGCCGCCGGCCAAGTTCGTCTTCGACGACGATGACCGGCGCGGCATGGCGGTGGACTCGATGGTCTCGGGGGGCTGCATCATCTCCGGGGCGATGGTGCACCACTCGCTGCTCTTCTCCAACGTCTGCATCGAGTCCTACAGCGAGGTTTACGACTCGGTGATCCTGCCCAATGTCACGGTCAAGCCCAACTGCCGCATCCGCAAGGCGGTGATCGACAAGGGCTGCACCATCCCCGAGGGGACCGTGATCGGCGAGGATCCGAAGGCCGATGCCGAGCGTTTCGATGTCAGCGAGAACGGGGTGGTGCTGGTCACCCCCGACATGCTGGGCCAGGAAACGCACCATGTCCGCTGACAAACCGCTCAAACTGGTCATCTGCTGGCACATGCACCAGCCATCCTACCGGGATGCCCAGAGCGGCCGTTACCAGTTGCCCTGGACCTATCTGCACGGGATAAAGGACTACGTTGACATGGTGGCGCTGCTCGAGGAGGTGCCCGCCGCGCGCGCCGTGGTGAACTTCACCCCCACGCTGCTGGAGCAGATCAGCGACTACGTGGCGCAGATTGACACCGCCCTGGCGCATCAGGGCGAGCTTGGCGATCCGCTGCTGGCCGCGCTGGTGGCAGAGCCGTTTCCCGCGCGGGATGATCTCAGGGAGGAGCTGCTCAGGGCAGCGCTGCGCGCCAACGAAAAGCGTGTGATCAACCGTTTTCCCACCTACCGGCAACTGGTCGAACTGGCGCAGAAGGTGCTGCGCCACCCGGCCATGATGGCCTATCTCAGCGACCAGTATCTGGCCGACCTGCTGGTCTGGTATCACCTGGCCTGGCTGGGCGAGACGGTGCGCCGCAACGACACCCGGGTCAAGCGCCTGATGGCGAAACTCCACGGCTATACCCTGGAGGACCGGCGTGAGCTGCTGGAGCTCATTGGCGAGCTGCTCGGCGGCGTGGTGGAGCGCTACCGCAAGCTGGCCGAAACCGGGCAGGTGGAGCTGTCGGTCACCCCCTACGCCCATCCCATCATCCCCCTGCTGCTCGATACCGCCAGCGTCCACGAGGCCCTGCCCGAGGCGCCGCTGCCGGCGAGCGGCAACTATCCCGGGGGCCGTGAGCGGGCGCGCTGGCACATCGATGAGGGGCTGCGGGTCTTCGAAAACTATTTCGGTTTCCGCCCCGACGGCTGCTGGCCCTCGGAAGGCGCGCTAAGCGAGGAGACGCTCAAGCTGCTGGACGAGGCCGGATTCCTCTGGACCGCCAGCGGCGAGACGGTGCTGCGCAACAGTCTGCACCGCTCCGAGGTCGGCAGTCACGGCTGCATCCACCGTCCCTACCGGCTGGACCGCCTGCCCCTGACCTGCTTCTTTCGCGACGACGGCCTTTCCGACCTCATCGGTTTTACCTATGCCGACTGGCACGCCGAGGATGCGGTGAACAATCTCATCCACCACCTGGAGAACGTGGCTGCGGCCTGCCGGCATGAGCCCAATCGGGTGGCGAGCATCATCATGGATGGCGAGAACGCCTGGGAGTACTACCCGGAAAACGGCTATCACTTCCTCAGTTGCCTGTTTCATCGACTGGCTGAACACCCGCACATCGAACTGACCACTTTCAGTCAGTGCCTCGAGGATAAGGTCGAGGCACTGCCCCTGAAGCACCTGGTCGCCGGCAGTTGGGTCTACGGCACCTTCTCAACCTGGATCGGTGAGCGGGACAAGAACCGCGCCTGGGAGTTGCTGATCGAGGCCAAGCAGGCTTTTGATCGGGTGATCGGCACTCTCGGTTCCGATCAGCGCGCCCTGGCCGAGCACCAGTTGGCCCTGTGCGAGGGCTCCGACTGGTTCTGGTGGTTCGGCGACTACAATCCGGCCGACAGCGTCAGGGATTTCGACCGTCTCTATCGGTTGCAGCTCACTGCGTTGTATCAGGCGCTGGGGCTGGCGCCGCCGGCACGCCTGGCGGAGGTGCTCTCCAGCGGCGGTGGCGAGATGGAGGCAGGAGGGGTGATGCGGCGCGGCAGCGAGCAAGTGGTCCACCATGGGTAATCCCGCACCAGCGCAAAAACGTGAGGCGGGGATCCTGCTTCACCCGACCTCCCTGCCCGGCGATGGCCCCTCCGGTGAGCTGGGTGAGGAGGCGCTGCGCTTCATCGACTTTCTGGCCGCAGCCGGCCAGAGCCTGTGGCAGGTCCTGCCGCTCGGACCGGTGCACGAGGACCGCTCCCCCTACCAATCCCTCTCCGCCTTTGCCGGCAGTCCCGAGCTGATCGGCCGGACATGGCTGCTGCAACAGTGGTGGCCCGAGGGGGAGTGGGAGCGGCTCGTCGCCCTGCCCGGGGAGGAGCTGCTGGAGCAGACCTATGAACACTTTTCCGGGCAGCGGGACGATGAGCAGCACCGGGCGTTTGGGGGCTTTTGCCGGGAACATGCCCACTGGCTGGAGGACTACGCCCTGTTCCGGGTTCTGAAACGGCGCTTTTCGCAGCGCTCGTGGGTCGAGTGGCCTGCCCGCTATCGCGATCGGTTGCCCGGGGCGATGGAGGAGTTGCGCCTCTCCGAATCCCGCATGCTGGGCAGTTACCGCTTCGAGCAGTACCTCTTCTTCAGCCAGTGGCAGCGGATCAAGGCCTACGCCAACGACAGGGGGGTGCGGATCCTCGGGGACATGCCGATCTTCGTCTCTCACGACAGCGCCGATGTCTGGGCCTGCCCCGACGCCTTCGAGCTCGACGCAGCCGGTCACGCAACGGTGGTGGCCGGGGTCCCGCCGGACTACTTCTCCGAGACCGGCCAGCGTTGGGGCAACCCCCTCTACGACTGGGACTGGATGGAGGCGGATGGTTTCCAGTGGTGGCACCGGCGCATCGCCCACAAGTGGCACCTCTACGATCTGCTGCGTATCGATCACTTCCGCGGCTTCGAGGCCTGCTGGGAGATCCCGGCTCATGAGGAGACCGCCGTCAACGGCCGCTGGGTCAAGGTGCCGGGCGATGAGATGTTCGCCAGTCTCGCCGCCCGCTTCGGCACCCTGCCGATCATCGCCGAAGACCTGGGGATCATCACCGATGAGGTGCGCGCGTTGCGCAAGAAGTACGGCTTCCCCGGCATGCTGATCCTGCAGTTCGCCTTCGACAGTGGCCAGGACAATCCCTACCTGCCGCACAATCACACCGAGGATAGCATCGTCTACACCGGCACCCACGACAACGACACCACCCTGGGATGGTATAGAAGCCTCTCCTCCGAGCAGCGGCAACGCGTCCTTGCCTATCTCGGCATGCCGGGGGAGCCGATGCCCTGGCCGTTGATCGAGGCGGCCTACGCCTCGATTGCCCGCCAGGCGATCATCCCCCTGCAGGATGCCCTGGCACTCGACAGTGAGCATCGCCTCAACACACCGGGCACTACCGAAGGAAACTGGCGCTGGCGCTTTCAGTGGGAGGCGCTTCCCGATGGCCTGGCCGAGCGCCTGGCCGGGCTGGCGGCACGCTATGGTCGCGATGCGGCGCCAGGGATCTGACTTGCGCAGTTAACTGCGCTGCATTTATTCTTGGTGGTAACAAAAAGCAGGCACTGAACGGCGGGATGTCCATACCGTTCCCGCATCGATTGAGTGGCGCCAGAGAGAAATAACACCAACGCCGAGCGCAAGAGGTGGACATGGAAGAGGAAGGGACAAGAAAGGCCGATACCCGTCGGCTGGCGACAGGCATCGCGGTCGTGTTTCCCCTGCTATTGGCGACACTGCTATCGAACACTTCGGCACACGCCTCGACGACCTCCGAGATGTATCGCACCAGGGCCGTGTTTCCGCTTGCCGAGCGGGACTACCCGCAGGCGCTGGAGTTGCTCGACCAGGCGGTGGCTGCCGATGAGCAGGATGCACAGGCGCGCTATTACCGCGGCCTGGTCCATTCACGCCTCGGCGAATATGCCGAGGCGGCAACGGATCTGGAGGCCGCGGCCGGACTCGGTTTCGCCCACCCCGATCTCTCCTATGAGCTGGGCTACGTCTACTTCCGCCTGCAACGCTTCGCCGAAGCGCGAAAATCCCTGCGCCAGGTGCTTGCCGCAGCACCGGGTACGGAACATGCCGGCCGGGCACGCGCCTTGCTGGCGAGGATCGCGTTGCAGGCAAGGCGCGAGCGGGAGTTTGCGCTGGAGCTTGGCGCGGGCTTCACCCACGACAGCAATGTGGGGCTCTATGCCGACGACATCCCGCTCCCCTTCGGGGTCGATCAGCGCGGCGACAACCGCTGGCAGCTGAGCCTGGATGGCCGGTGGAAACCGTCGTCGATCGAGGGGGCGCCGCTGACCCTGGGATACCGTTTTTTCCAGAGCCTGCATCAGGAGCTCGACCAGTTCAATCTGCGCCATCATGCACTCAGCGCCGACTGGCGGCAGCAGCGTGAGTCACTCCGCTGGGGCGTCAATTACCAGTACAGCCAGGCAAGCCTGGACGGCGATGCCTACGTTAAGACCCATCAGTTGCTGCCCAGCCTCATGCTCGACCACGGCGAGAAGCGGGCCTCGCTGATCAAGTTCACCTGGCGCCGTGACAGCTACGAGCCGTTCGGGCTCGACGCCTATGACGGCAACCGCTACCAGGCGGACTATCGCCACTACTGGCTGATGAGCGGCAACCGCTATTCCTATCTCGGTGCACTGCTGCGGCGGGAGGTTACCGACGAGGCGTCATTGACATTCAACGCCAGGGGGCTGGCGGCGGGAATGCTCACCCACTGGCAGAAGATTCGTTTTGCCGCGGACCTGCAGTACCAGCGCAAGGCGTATCCCGATGCCCTGCTGAGCCGCGACGATGACTACTACAAGGCCGATCTGACCATGAGCTACCCGCTCGCTCCCGATATGCAGTTGGATGTGAGCGCCAGCCGGATCCGCAACCGGAGCGATGCGACGCTCTTCGATTATTCACGAACCCTGTACGGGATGAACTTGAGGTGGCAGCTGTGATCCGTTCGATGCTAAAAGCCGGCCTGCTGCTGGCACTGGTTCTCTGGCAACAGCAACTGGCCGCGGCGCAAGCCGTCGGACGGGTGGTTGCCGTCAGCGGCGAGGCAAGCGTGATCCGCAGCAGCGACAGCTCGCGCCACGCGCTGGCCTTCAAGGATCCGATCTTCCTCAACGATCGCATCCTCACCGCAACGGCCTCTCAGGTGAAGTTGCTGCTTAACGATGACTCGATCCTCAAGGTCTCGCCGACCAGCGAGCTGCTGATCAGCGAGTCGCTGCTCGGCCCGGGAGAGCAGAGCCGTACCACGGTCAACCTGCTCAAGGGCAAGCTGCGTTCGCTCGTCGGCAAGCAGCTGGGGGCCAACTCCCGCTTCGAGGTCTACACCGACGTGGCGGTGGCCGGGGTGCGGGGCACCGATTTCGAGGTGCTTGCCGCCGGCGAGAGCCTGGTGCGCACCTTCAGCGGCGTGGTGGAGGTGGGCAACATCGATCCGAAGATCCCGCAAACCGTGTTGTTGACCGCCAACATGTTTACCCGTGTGGTGATGGGACAGCCGCCGACGCCACCCGCCTACATCGCTCCCGGCGAATCGCTGCGCGGCAAGCTGAGCCAGGAGGCTGGGGATGAGGGGCCGGCGGACGCCGGCGGCGGAGTGGGCCCGGGTCCGATGGAAGAGGAGGCCCTCCTTGTCGAGAGTGAAATCAGGCATCTCGATGACGAAGGGGATGAGCCGGCCGGCGAAGAGGGGATGGAGCCGACCGGCGAGCCCCGCCTCCTGGATGAGGTGCTGGAGGAGGAGATCTACGGCGATCCCAACAACGGCCAGGTCGATACCGTGGTCGAACCGGTGGAACACGTGGAGACCATACCCTTTGATATCAACATACCTCAACCGTAATTGAAGCGAGCCTGATGCGCTCATCAACACACTATCGTAATGACTGGCTCTGCCGGAGTGTTGCAGCGCTGTGGTTGGGCATGTCGCTGCTGCTGAGCGGTTGCAACGGGCCTGCACCGGGGCCCGGCGTCAGCGGGGTGACGGTCAGGATCGCCGGCGGTGCTGCGGCTGCCAACGGGCAGGAGCCGGGTGAGCTGATTGGCGGCGTGATGATCGGAACGGCTTACCCTTACCTGAGCCGCATCACCCTGCAGATCGTTGCCGAGGGCTTTACCACCGCCGGGATCAACCGTGACTACAATGGTGGGCGTTTCGGTATGGCCGAGGGCGAGGATGCACTCCTGCTCGTTGATACGGCGTTTCTCCTCAACGTGCCGAACGAGGTGGATCTCACCTTTATCGTCACCGCCTATAATCTCGACGGTTATCGGGTCTTCAGTGCGACCTCGACCCTGACCTCCGCACAGATGCGGAGCGGCGAGACCAGCATGCCGATAGCGATGCAGGTGGATATCGACCCTGCGGTCCCGGTCCTGGCCACCGACCCGGGCTGTAGTGGCGATACCGATGGCGACGGACTGTGTAACGGCTATGAGGATATTTTCGTTACCGCCGACGGTGTGGCGGATATCGACGGGGACGGCCTGCTCAACTCCGAGGATACGGATGCCGATGGCGACGGGATGCCGGATGATTTCGATGGCAATACCCCTGCCAACGACGGTTTTCCCAGTTTCATCCACGCCAACCGGGCGCCCACCGCCGTCAGCCTGGCGATGACAACGGTCTCCGGCACCAGTGTGGCCGGTAGCGCAAGCGTAACGGATCCGGACCTGGGTGACTGCCACAGCATCGCCATCGTCACCCCGCCGGTGCAGGGCACGGCAGAGATCCTGCTCGCCGGGGCACTGCCCCCGGATGTGCCGGCCGATTGCGAAGCCTACCGCGTCCGCTACACCCCACCCGACGGATTTACCGGAGTGGTGGGCTTTACCATCAGTGCGACCGACCGGGCGGGCGAGGCCATCTCGGGCAGTGTCAGTGTCACCGTTAACGAAGCGCCACCGACCGCGCCGACCGTTGCCGACGCCAGTTTCGTTACCGATGAAGACGTGCCGCTGCTCATCACCCTGAGCGGCCGCGATATCAACGGCGACACCCTCACCTTCATCGTGGTGACGCCGCCTGCCAACGGAACCCTCAGCGGTGCCTCACCCGACTTCACCTATACCCCCGGGAGCAATTTCAACGGCAGCGACAGCTTTACCTACAGGGCCAACGACGGCACGGCGAACAGCAATACCGCAACCGTCAACATCACCGTTAATCCGCTCAACGATGCCCCGCTTGCCGTCAATGACGGCGGGCGAACCGTTGCCCGGGCATCCCTCGACAGCAGCAGTATCGAGGCCAATGGGGAGAGCGTATTGCCTGCGATAAACGATAATGGACGTTTCGTGGTGTTCTGGTCTGCAGCCACCAGCCTGGTGGCCGGTGACAATAACGGGGTGTTCGATCTCTTCATGCGCGACACTCAAAACGCTACGACCACCAGGCTGACGGTGGACAGCAGCGGCGTCGAGGCGGACCTCGGACAGACCGACCAGGCGCTGCTGCAACCTGCTGCGGTGAGCCTCGACGGACGGTATGCGGCTTTTGCCTCGCTGGCCAATCTGGGCGCACAAGCCGGTGGCGGCTTTTCACAGATCTACCTCCGCGACACCCTGGCGCAGAGCACCTCGATCATCACCGCCTGCGAAACTGCCGGAAACGGCGACAGTTCCGAACCGGCAATGACGCCGGATGGGCTATTCATCGCCTTTACCTCACTGGCCAGCGATCCCTGGCCTGCCTGTGGCACTGCGCTCGACAGCAACGGTTTCAGCGATGTCTACCTCGATTCCCCGTTCGACGCGTACGGAAAGCGCCGGGTTTCGGTCGATGCTCAGGGTCTGGCGGTGAATAAGCAGGCCAACGGCGCCAGTTCCCAGCCGGCGATTGCCGATGCGGGCAACCTGATCGCCTTCACCTCGACCGCCAGCGATCTGGTGCCGCTCGACGGCAACGGTGCCGTGAGCGACATCTTCCTCAAGAATCTTGGCGATGAGAGCATCGTTCTGGTCTCCGTCGACTCTGGCGAGGTGCAGGCCAGCGGGGCAAGCCACTCACCCTCGATCAGCGCCGACGGGCGCTATGTGGCCTTCGTCTCGGAGGCGACCAACCTTGTCACCGGCGATAGCAATGGCGTGGCCGATATCTTCGTGCGCGATACCGTGGCCGGCGTGACCGGGCGAGTATCCGTGGACAGCGCCGGCAATCAGGCCAACGGAGCCAGCAGCCGGCCGCTGCTGAGCAAGGACGGGCGCTACGTACTGTTCGAATCGCAGGCCGCCAATCTGGTTGCGGGTGACAGCAACGGTGCCGGCGATATCTTCATCCACGACCGTCTGCTGGGCGACACCCGTCTTCTCTCCAGCGACGCCTCCGGCACGCAGGGCAATGCGCCGTCATCGATGACTGCCTTGAGCGGTGACGGACACTATGCGGCCTTTGCCACCGAGGCGAACAACCTGGTCGCCGCTGACAACAACGGGCTCAGCGATGTTCTCGCCTTGAGCCTGACGGATATCACCACTAGCGGGGTGCAGCTGGTCAACACCCCGAACGTCCTGCTCAACGACTCCGATGTGGAAAACGATCCGCTCTCGGTGGCGGGCAATAGCGCCGCCGCTAACGGCACCGTGGTCGACAACGGCGACGGAACCTTCAGCTACACCCCCTCTCCCGGTTTTGTCGGCCTCGACCGGTTCGGCTATACCGTCTTCGACGGGACCGGCAGTGACACGGCAACGGTCGATGTCGCCGTCGGGGTTGCCAACTATCCCCCGCAAGGGGTGGCTGACACGGCAACGACGACCGCCGCTGCGCCCGTGACCATCCCCGTGCTGGCGAACGATTTTGACCTGGATGGTGATAGCCTCGTTATCGGAACGGCCGATTCGATCAGTATTTATGGCGGTTCCGTAACCATCAATGCCGACAACACCCTGAAATTCAGCCCAGGGACGGGTATGACCCCGCCGTACGACGATTTCTTCACCTACACGGCAAGCGACGGGGCAAGTACGAGCATGTCGACCACGGTGACGGTGAGCGTGCAGTGAGGTGCCGGCGGTGGAGGATGGCGCAGGGACCTGATGGATAAGGGCAATATCCACAAGCCGCCAAGCCGCAGCACCATCTACCTGACCTCGGCAGCGATCGCCGTGGCGCTGTTTCTGCTCCTGGCATCGGTCTACCTCATTCGCCCGCAGATCCTCGAGGATGTCGAGGGGCGGCTGCTCGATGCGCGCTTCCAGTTGCGGGGGGCGGTTGAGACCTCCGGCCTGGTCACCATCGTCGCCGTGGATGAGAAGAGCATCGAGGCCTACGGCCGCTGGCCCTGGTCACGCGAGGTGCTGGCGGCCCTCATCGAGCGGTTGAGCGAGATGGGGGCCGGCGCCATCGGCCTGGATATCGTCTTCTCCGAAGCACAGCCCTCGCCGCTGGAATCCCTGCTGGCAACGCGGCCCGCCATCGATGCGGCGGAGCGTGAGCGATTGCGCCGGTTGCTCGGCGGCAAGAGCCCCGACGCGGTGCTGGCCGAGGCGATCCGCCGCAGCGGGCGGGTGGTCAACGGCCACTTTTTCTACACCTCAGCCGAGACCGCTCGGGAGCTCGAGCCGCTGCCGCCCGACCTGGAGGCGGAGCTGCTGGCGCGCTCCGGCGTCGACGCGGTGCGCGCCGCCAGCGACGCCTTTCCCGCCCGCGAGGCGGTGGCGGTGCGCATGAATATCCCGCAGCTGGCGCGGGCCGGAAACGGCTCGGGATTTTTCAACTTCGTGCCCGGGCGTGACGGCATCGTGCGCAGTGCCAGCCTGCTGTTGCGGTACCGCGACGAGTTCTATCCTTCGCTCGCACTCAAGACCCTGGCCCTCTACCTCGAGCAGGCGCCGATCGTGGTGCACGCCCGGGAGTATGGCATCGACCACCTCACCCTCGGCGGCATCGCGATCCCGACCGATGAGGTCGGCGGCTTCGTCCTCAACTACCGCGGGCCTCCCGGCACCATTCCCGGCTATTCCGCCGCCGATATCCTGCTGGGGCGGGTTCCGGCAGAGGCGATCGCCGGCAAGCTGGTGCTGCTCGGGGTGTCGGCCATCGGCGTCTATGATGCCCACAGCACACCCTTCGGCCCCTCCTTTCCCGGGGTGGAGATCCAGGCGAATGTGGCGGAGAACATCCTGCTCGGCGACTACATCCACCACAGCGGGATGGAGCTCCTGGTCGATCTGCTGGCGATCTTCCTGATCCTGTTTCTCCTGGCGATGGTGCTGCCGCTACTGCGGGGGATCTTCCCGCGTTTTCTCTTCTCCATTGTGGTGATCCTCGCCTTTGCCGCGCTCGATATCCTTCTGTTCGAGCAGCGGCAATTGTGGCTCAACCTGACCTACCCGCTGCTCGCCTGGGTGCTGGGCTATATCGCGCTCAATGTCTATCTGACCATCGTCGTCGAGCGGCGCCTGAGCACCGTCAACACCGCCTTTCAGTACTACCTGCATCCGGAGCTGGTCAAGCAGCTGACGCAGCAGCCGGAGCTGCTGCAGTTCGGCGGCGAGAGGAAGCGGCTGACCATCCTCTTCTCGGATATCCGCAACTTCACCAACCTCTCGGAGAACCTGACCCCGGACCAGCTGGCCCGTTTCATCCACTGCTACATGGATCCGATGACCGAACAGGTGCTCAACCATCGCGGCACCCTCGACAAATATATCGGAGATGCGGTGATGGCGATCTTCGGCGCGCCGCTGCCGGTGGCGGAGCATCCGCTGGATGCCTGCAATGCGGCGCTCGACATGATCGCCGAACTCGACACCATCGTGAACTGCTGCCCGGAACTGGCGCACGTCTTTCCCATCCGCATCGGTGTCGGCGTGCACACCGGCGATGTGGTGGTGGGCAACCTCGGCTCGAGTTTTCATTTCACCTACACCGTGCTCGGCGACAACGTCAACCTCGCCTCACGCCTGGAGGGGTTGACCAAGGCCTACGGGGTGAGCGTGATCATCAGCGAGGATACCCGCGCCGAGGTCGGTGAGCGCTTCCTCTGCCGCGAGCTGGACCGGGTGCGGGTGAAGGGCAAGCAGGTGCCGATCCGCATCTACGAGCTGGTAGCAAGGATGGAGGAGGCGAGCGAAGAGCAGCGGCACCACGCCTTCTTATGGGAGGAGGCGCTGGCACAGTTTCGCCGGCAGCAGTGGGCTGCGGCAAAAGAGGGGTTCGAGGCGCTGCTGCGCGAGCGCGGCGAGGAGAAATCGTGCAGCCTCTACATCGAGCGCTGCGAGCACTATGCGCAAAACCCGCCCCCGGCCGAGTGGGACGGGGTGACCACCTTTACCAGCAAGTAACACGCTAAATTTGTGGTCCAAACCTTGCGGTAGTTGCCGGTACGGTACCCTGGTTCGGGACACGCTGTGAATACATCCCTGTACGCTCGATGGCCGCATCCCTGCTGCCAACGGTCCCGAACCAGGGTACCGCACCGCCTGACCGCAGAGTGTTTCGCAGTGAGGAGCCCTTGTTTAGCGCCCCGGCAGCCACAGCGACAGCGACGGCCAGTAGGTGATGATCAGTACGCACAGCAGCAGCAGGAAGAAAAACGGCAGGGTAGAGCGGTAGAGCTGGGTGATCGAGCGGTTGAAGCGGAAGCTGGCGATGAACAGGTTCATCCCCACCGGCGGGGTGAAATAGCCGATCTGCATGTTGGCGAGGAAGATGATGCCAAGATGCACCGGGTCGATGCCGTAGCCGACGGCGATCGGCAACAGCAGCGGCACCATGATCACCAGCGCGGAGAAGATATCGAGCATGGTGCCGAGGATCAGCAGGAAGATGTTGAGCAGGATCAGGAAGGTCAGCTTATCGGAGATATTGGCCTTCACCACCTCGAACAGTTTGGAGGGGATCTGTGCATCGATGAGGTAGTTGGTCGAGGCCAGCGAGACCCCCAGGATCATCAGGATCGCCCCCACCATCACCATCGATTCGCGCATGACCGCCGGCAGCCGCGCCAGGGTGATCTCGCGGTAGATGAAGACCTCGACGATAAACACGTACATCACGGTGACGGCGGCCGCCTCGGATACCGCAAAATAGCCGCTGTAGATCCCGCCGAGTACGATGAAGGGCAGGGGCAGCTCCCAGATCGCCTCGCGCAGCGCCTGGCGGGCCTCCTGCCAGGAGAAGCCCTGCAGCGGCTGGGTCCGGTTACTCCACCAGCTCCACATCGACAGTACCACCAGCATCAGCAGCCCCGGCAGGATGCCGGCGAGGAACAGCTCGTCCACGGTCAGCGGGCGGCCTACCCCCAGCTGCTGCACGATGATGCCGTAGAGGATGAGCGGCAGCGAGGGGGCGAAGAGCAGACCCAGGCTGCCGGAAGTAGTAATGAGGCCGAGGGAGAAGTTCTCCCTGTAGCCGGCGCGGGTCAGCGCCGGGTAGAGCAGGGCGCCGAGGGCGACGATGGTCACCCCGGAGGCGCCGGTGAAGGCGGTGAACAGGGCGCAGGCGACCAGTGCCACCACGGCAAGTCCGCCGTGCATCCAGCCGAGCAGCGCCTGGGTGACGCGCACCAGCCGCGCCGGGGCACCGCTTTCGCTCAGCAGGTAACCGGCGAAGGTGAAGAGCGGGATCGCCAGCAGGATCGGCATCTCGGCGAGGCGGTAGAATTCGATGGCGACCACATAGAGATCCACCTCCGCGTGGTAGAAGCCGAGCATCGCGCTGGCGGCGATGATGACGAACAGCGGGGTACCGAGCAGCGCCAGCGCGATCAGCAGCAGCGAGGCCGCGGCGTTCACAGCGGGCGGCCCTGCAGGTTGCGCAGCGCGACGATGGCAAAGCGGATGGTCATTACCGCGAAACCGAACGGCAGGATCGACTCGGCGAGCCAGGCGGGAAAGCCGACGAAGGCCTCGCCGCCATCCTGCCATTCGTAATAGACGAAACGGGCGCTGTGCCAGCTGAGCAGCGCGCAGATCAGGCTGCTGAACAGTGCAGTGAGAAATGCGCTATGCCGGTGATACTGTGCGGGAATGAAACGGGTGACCAGATCGATGCGTATGTGCTTGTCGTAATGGGTCGCCAGCATCGCCCCCAGCATGCCGACCCACAGCACCAGCAGGCGCAGCAGCGGGTCGGCCCAGGCGATGCCGCTATCGAGGAAATTGCGCAGCAGGATCTGGGTGAAGGAGAGCAGGATCATGGTGCCGAGCAGCAGCGCGAGGATCAGCTCCTCGGTTTTACGCAGATAGCCGCCGAGGCGTTGCAGCAACGCCATGTTCAGCGTGCGTCGGCCGCTTTGCGGTAGCTGTCGAGGAGACCCTCGACCTGTCGCATCACCTCGATCGAGAAGAGGCCGTTCTGCAGCAGCTTGTTCATCGCCGAGTCGACGCTGTTGCGCCAGCGCTCCCGCTCTTGCAGATTAGGGCTGACCAGCTCGATCCCCTGGGCGCGGAGGGCGTTCAGGGCGCTCTCGCTGTCTTCGCGGTTGGCGCGGTTCATCCTGTCGAACACCGCGCTCATCACCTCACGGACGATCGCCTGATCGGCCGGCGCGATCCGTTCGAAGGCTTTGCGCCGGATCACCAGCGAGCCGTAGAGGTAGGCCAGCGGCGCGTCGGTGATGTATTTCACCCGGGTGTGCCACTGCAGGGCGATGGCGCCTATCGCGGAACCGGCGACGGTGTCGATGAGGCCGGTCTGCAGGCCGGTCAGTACATCGGTCAGCGGCAGGGAGATCGGCGAGACATTACTCGCCTCGAAGGCGGCACGGCTGATCTCGTCGCCCTCGGGTACCCACACCTTATGTCCCTTGAGGTCGTCCAGACCGGCGATCGGGCTGGTGGACATCAGGTAGGCGAAGCCCCCCTCGCTGAATCCGAAGCTGATGAAATCCTGCTGTTTGAGCCCCTCCAGAAGCACCGGGTCCATGCGCTCGCGCACGTAGTCGACCTCGTCGTAGCTGCGAAACAGGAAGGGAATGGAGTAGACATTGGCCTCCGGGTAGATCTCCGCCAGGCCGCCGCCGGTGACCGCCCCGCCGTGCAGCTGGCCGGCGCGGATCTTGCGCAGCACGCTCTTGTCGTTGCCCATGATGCCGCCGGGGTAGAAGCGGAAGCTGACCCGGCCCTCGGTGCGGGCCTTGATCTCATCGGCGCCGTTGCGCATCTCGTTCATCCAGCTCGTCCCGTCGGGTGCGATGGTAGCGATCTTCAGGGTGGCTGCCATGGAGACCGCGGGGAGGAGCAGCGCGAGTCCCAGTACGACGATGTGCCCGATGCGAAACATGAAAATATTACTCCTGAAAATAATCCGCTGCCGACTCCAGCAGCTCACTGGCCTGGCGTTGGGCCAGCACATTGGTAAGGGTAAGGCCCGGCTTTACCGGGTCGGCGGCCAGCACCTCCTGCAACAGCCGGTCGTGCAGTTCGCGGTCGAAGACCAGGCGGGCATAGCGGCGCGCATACTCCACCTTGGCCATCAGGTCGTCACCCCCGGAGATGGCGATGGCCTGCTCGAACTGCCGCCGTCCCTCCTCGGGTTTGCCGCCCATGGCGGGGGGAAGCTGGGTGCGTATGATACCGAGATAGAGGTGGGGTTGCCCATTCTCGTAATCGTCCTTGATCGCGACCACCCGCTCGAACAGCGCCTCCACCTTGGGCAGGTCGGCGATCGCTGTCCAGTCGTTGCTGTGGGTCTGGATCCACAGGGCCCAGGAGAGGGCGTAGGCATAGAGCGCCGGGAGGTCCTGGTAGGTGGTGGTGTTGAGCGCCGGCAACAGCTCGGAGTAGCTCCCGCCATCCATTTCGCACACCACCGGCCGCTCGATGCACAGGGCGTTGCGGCCATAGCTGCGTGCCTTGTCACTCATCCGCCTGGCACGCTCCGGGTCCTCCACAAACACTGCGGCATAGGCGCTGTAGAGTTTGGCCCCGGCGATAAGGGTGCGCGAGTTGAGGGGGTCGGCCTCGATCAGGCCATCGACCAGCAGCAGGTAGGCGGGAGCCCCGGCGCGCACCGTGTCCGGGTCATCCTGGTTGAGGATGGCCTGGGAAAGGTTCTTCCCCAGTCGGGAGGTGACCATGGAGGTGCAGGCAGTGAGGCTCAGTCCCAGCAACAGCAGGGTGAATACCCGGTAATAGCTCGAGCGGTGCAAGGCAAGCGATCCCTCAATGGTCGGTTGTTACGCTGGAAGGCTAGCGGGTTTTGCCGTTCCGGACAAGCAGGGAAGCGGCCCGTTTCCCGAGCGCAGGGCGCGCCAGCCCGGCCTTGCCGAAGAAGACGGACGGGGCTCAACGACAGGGAACATGAGGAGTCGATCAGAAGGTGGTACCGAGGGTCGGACTCGAACCGACAAGGGGTTGCCCCCGGGGGATTTTGAATCCCCTGCGTCTACCAATTTCGCCACCCCGGCAAGGAGGGACGCATTATAAGAGGTAAAAGGTCAAAGGTAAAAGGGTAAAGGCAGGAATAGGTGCGGCTGTCGGCAGGCTTGCCTTTTACCTTTAGCCTTTAACCTTTTACCCATCTATAATGCGCGCCCTATGCGACGCAGCGATTTCCATTTCGACCTTCCCGAGGAGCTGATTGCCCAGCGCCCGACCGCGGAGCGCCGGGGCAGCCGGCTGCTGGTGCTCGACGGCGCCGCGGGCTCCCTCGAGGACCGGCTCTTTACCGACCTGCCCGGCCTGCTGCGCCCGGGCGACCTGCTGGTGTTCAACGACACCCGGGTGATCCCGGCGCGCCTCTATGGGCGCAAGGCGAGCGGCGGCCAGGTCGAGGTGCTGGTCGAGCGCATTACCGCCGAGTGCGAGGTGCTGGCCCATGTGCGCGCCAGCAAGTCGCCCAGGGCCGGAAGCCGGCTGACCCTGGAGGGCGAGATCGAGGTGGAGGTCACCGGCCGCGACGGCGCGCTGTTCGCGCTACGTTTCCCCGGCCCGGTGCTGGAGATCCTCAAGCGGGTCGGCCACATGCCGCTGCCGCCCTACATCGAGCGCGAGGCGGTCGAGAGCGACGCCGAGCGCTACCAGACCGTCTATGCGCGCAAGGAGGGGGCGGTGGCGGCGCCCACCGCCGGCCTGCATTTCGATCAGGCGATGCTCGAGCATCTCCAGGCGATGGGCGTCGAGAGCGCCTATGTCACCCTGCACGTGGGGGCAGGCACCTTCCAGCCGGTGCGCAGCGACGATATCCGCGAGCACGTCATGCACTCCGAATACATCGAGGTCCCGGCGTCGGTGGTCGAGGCGGTGGCGCGGACCCGCGCTCGCGGTGGGCGGGTGGTGGCGGTCGGCACCACAGTGGTCCGCTCGCTCGAGTCTGCCGCGCGCGCCAACCCGAGCGGGGTGCTGGCACCCTTCCAGGGCGAGACCGATATCTTCATCTACCCCGGCTACACCTTTCGCGTGGTCGATGCGATGCTCACCAACTTCCACCTGCCCGAATCGACCCTGCTGATGCTGGTCAGCGCCTTCGCAGGCTTCGAGCAGGTGATGGCCGCCTACCGCCACGCGGTGGCCGAAAGGTACCGCTTCTTCAGCTACGGCGATGCGATGTTTGTTTTACCGCAAAGTGACAGGTGACAAGTGTAGGAGCGGCATCCTGCCGCGATTTGCCTGCGGTGCCACAACCGTCGCGGCAGGATGCCGCTCCTACAGAAAGAGATATGAATGATGCAATTTGAACTTATTAATACCGATCACCAGGCCCGCCGCGGCCGCCTGACCTTCGCGCGCGGCACCGTGGAGACGCCGGCCTTCATGCCGGTGGGCACCTACGGCACGGTCAAGGCGATGACCCCGGAGGAGCTGCTGGAGATCGGCGCCGAGATCATCCTCGGCAACACCTTCCACCTGATGCTGCGCCCGGGTACCGAAGTGATCCGTGAACACGGCGACCTGCACGATTTCATGCACTGGCAGGGGCCGATCCTCACTGACTCCGGCGGCTTCCAGGTGTTCAGCCTGGGCGAGATGAGGAAGATTACAGAGGAGGGGGTCACCTTCGCCTCGCCGGTGGACGGCTCGAAGGTGTTCATGGGACCGGAGGAGTCGATGGCGGTGCAGCGGGCGCTCGGCTCCGACATCGTGATGATCTTCGACGAGTGCACCCCGTACCCGGCCAGCGAGGCCGAGGCGCGCAAGTCGATGGAGCTCTCCCTGCGCTGGGCCGGGCGCTCGAAAGAGGCTCATGGCGACAATCCCAACGCCCTGTTCGGCATCGTCCAGGGCGGCATGTACCCCGGGCTGCGCCGCGAGTCGCTGGCCGGGCTGCTGGCGATCGGCTTCGACGGCTACGCCATCGGCGGCCTCTCGGTGGGCGAACCCAAGGAGGAGATGATGGCCACCCTGGAGGGGATCACCCCGCACATGCCGACGGACAAGCCGCGCTACCTGATGGGGGTGGGCAAGCCCGAGGACATCGTCGAGGCGGTGCGCCGCGGGGTGGATATGTTCGACTGCGTGATGCCGACCCGCAACGCGCGCAACGGCCACCTCTTCACCAGCGAGGGGGTGGTGAAGATCCGCAACGCCGGCCACCAGCACGACACCGGCCCGCTCGACCCGGCCTGCGACTGCTACACCTGCCGCAACTACTCGCGCAGCTACCTGCGCCATCTGGACAAGACCGGCGAGATCCTCGGTGCCCGCCTCAACACCATCCACAACCTCTATTACTACCAGAGTCTGATGCGCGGCCTGCGCCGGGCCATCGAGGAGGGGGCGCTGGAGGATTTTGTGAACGACTTCTATGCCCGGCGGTCACAAGCCGTACCGCCTATGCCATAATAGGCCCGACCTGCGTTGCGCCGCTGCCGGCGTGAGACCAACAACCCAAACCCAAGAACAACGTAAGGAACCACTATGAGCTTTTTCATTTCCGATGCCATGGCCGAAGCCGCTCCCGCCGCCGCAGGCGCGCAACAACCCGGTATGCTGGAGGCGCTGTTCCCGTTCATCATCCTCTTTATCGTCTTCTACTTCCTGCTGATCCGCCCGCAGTCCAAGCGCGCCAAGGAGCACAAGAAGATGGTCGAGGCCCTGGCCAAGGGTGACGAGGTGCTGACCCAGGGCGGCGTCTACGGCAAGGTGACCGAAGTGGCCGACGAGGCCATTACCGTGGAAGTGGCCGACAACGTGCAGCTCAAGCTGCAGCGGGCCGCCGTCACCAGCGTACTGCCAAAGGGCACCATCAAGACCCTGTAGTCCTCCTCTTCCACAACAGTAACCGAGCCCGCTGCAGGACGCGGCGGGCCCACCCGTGAGTGTGACCATGATTAACCGCTACCCGCTCTGGAAATACCTGCTAATCGTCGTCCTGCTGGTGATCGGTGTCGTCTACGCCCTGCCCAATCTCTACGGGGATGACCCGGCGTTGCAGATCTCCGCCAACCGCATGGCCCAGGTGAACACCGACACCCGTGACAAGGTCCTCCAGGCCCTGGAGACACAGCAGCTCCCCTATAAATCCTACGAGCTTACCCCGGATCAGCTGCTGGTGCGCTTCGGCGACACCGAAACCCAGCTCAAGGCCTACGAGCCGGTGCGCGAGGCACTCGGCGAGAACTTCACCGCCGCGCTGAACCTGGCGCCGGCCACCCCGAACTGGCTGCGCCAGCTGAACGCCCTGCCGATGTACCTCGGCCTCGACCTGCGCGGCGGTGTGCACTTCCTGATGGAGGTGGACATGGACGCTGCGATCAAGCAGGCACTTGAGCGCTACGTCAGCGACGTCCGCACCCTGCTGCGCGAGAACAAGCTGCGCTACCTCACCATCATCGACACCGACGACCGGGTCGAGGTGAAGTTCCGCGATGCCGCCGAGCGCGACAAGGCGATGGATGTGCTCCACAACGAGTATCGCGAGCTGGAGCTGGCCGACGAGGCGCGCGACGGCAGCTACTTCCTCTACGCCCGCATCGGCGAGAAGGAACAGCTGGAGACGAAGAAATTCGCCATCAAGCAGAACATCACCACCCTGCGCAAGCGGGTCAACGAACTCGGTGTGGCCGAGCCGGTGATCCAGCAGCAGGGCGAGGAGCGCATCGTGGTGCAACTGCCCGGTGTGCAGGACACCGCCCGCGCCAAGGATGTCATCGGCGCCACCGCCACCCTCGAGTACCACATGGTCGACGAGGAGCACAGCGCGCAGGACGCCCTTGCCGGCCGGGTACCGTTCGGCTCGCGTCTCTACCGGGAGCGTGACGGGACGCCGGTGCTGCTGCTGAATCAGGTCATCGTTACCGGCGACCAGATCATCGATGCCTCCTCCGGTATCGACCAGCAGAGCGGCGGTCCGCAGGTTTCGGTGACCCTCGATTCCAAGGGGTCGCGTCGCATGCTGGACAACACCCGCGAGAACGTCGGCAAGCGCATGGCGGTGGTCTACATCGAGATCAAGACCGAGACCCGCATGGTCGACGGCAAGCCGGTGCGCGAGAGCAAGCGCATCGAAGAGGTGATCAGCGTTGCGGTGATCAAGGGTGTGTTCAGCAAGCGCTTCCAGACCACCGGTCTCGACAGCGTGGAAGAGGCGCGCAACCTTGCGCTGCTGCTGCGCGCCGGCGCCCTGGCCGCGCCGATGGAGATCGTCGAGGAGCGCACCATCGGCCCGAGCCTCGGCCAGGACAACATCGACAAGGGGCTGCTGTCGGTGGTCATCGGCTTTGTCTTCGTCCTCGCCTTCATGGCGCTGTGGTACAAGAGTTTCGGCCTGGTGGCCAACCTGGCACTGGCACTCAACCTGGTGATCATCGTCGCCGTGCTGTCGATGCTGCAGGCTACCCTGACCCTGCCGGGCATCGCCGGCATCGTGCTCACCGTGGGTATGGCGGTGGATGCCAACGTGCTGATCTTCGAGCGCATCCGCGAGGAACTGCGCAGCGGCAACACACCGCACTCGTCGATCCACGCCGGTTACGAGAAGGCCTTCTCCACCATCGCCGACGCCAACATCACCACGCTGATCGCCGCGGTGGTGCTGTTCGGCTTCGGCACCGGCCCGATAAAGGGCTTCGCCATCACCCTGGCCATCGGTATCGTCACCTCCATGTTCACCGCCATCATGGTGACCCGTGCGGTGCTCAACCTGATCCTGGGCGGCAAGCGCCTGTCCAAGCTGTCTATCTGAGGAGGAATGACGATGCAGCTCTTCACTAAAGAGACCCATATCAACTTCCTCGGCATGCGCAAGCCGGCGATGTTCCTCTCGCTCGCGTTGATCGTGATCGCCATCGGCTCCATCGTCGTGCGCGGCTTCAACTTCGGCATCGACTTCACCGGCGGCACTCTGATCGAGGTGGGTTACCCGCAAAACGCCGAGCTCAGCCAGATCCGCCAGACCCTGACCGACAACGGCTACGGCGACGCGGTGGTGCAGCACTTCGGCAAGGCGACCGAAGTGCTGATCCGCATCGCCCCGCGCGAAGGGGTAAGCAGCGCCGAACTCAGCGACAAGGTGCTGGCCGCACTGCGGGAGGATAACGCCACCGTGGCCATGCGCCGCGTCGAGTTCGTCGGCCCGCAGGTCGGCGAGGATCTGACCAACGACGGCGGCCTGGCGATGATCTACGCCCTCATCGGCATCCTCCTCTATGTCGCGTTGCGTTACGAGTACCGCTTCGCCGTCGGCTCGGTCGCCGCGCTGGTGCACGATGTGATCATCACCCTCGGCGTCTTCTCGCTGCTGCAGCTCGACTTCGACCTCACGGTGCTCGCCGCGCTGCTGGCGGTGATCGGCTACTCGCTCAACGACACCATCGTCGTCTTCGACCGCATCCGCGAGAACTTCCGCATGATGCGCAAGGGCACCTCCGAGGAGGTGGTCAACACCTCGCTCAACCAGACCCTCTCGCGCACCCTGATGACCTCCTTCACCACCATGCTGGTGCTGTTCGCCCTGTTCTTCTTCGGCGGCGAACTGATCCACGGCTTCGCCACCGCCCTGCTGGTCGGCATCTTCGTCGGCACCTACTCCTCCATCTACATTGCCAGCGCCGCAGCCCTGGCACTTGGGGTGAGCAAGCAGGACCTGATGCCGGTGGAGAAGGAAGGGGCGGATATCGACGAGATGCCCTGATCCGGTGTGATGCAGCAAACCGCGAAAGCCAAAAAGCCGGTCAGGCAAACTGACCGGCTTTTTGTTTTGTTTCTCGTATATCCCTATGCGTCCAGCCTCCTGCGGGTCACGTGCACTCTTGCTTATTTGCGGAATAACCACAGCAACACAGATATCACCAGGCTCACCAGCACCATGGTGGTAATGGGGATGTAGACTTTGAGGCCGGGGCGGTCGATGAGGATGTCGCCCGGCAGGCGGCCGAAGGGCAGTTTGCCGAGCCACGGCCAGAGCAGGCCGATGAGGACAAGGGCGATGCCGAGGATGATGAGGGTGCGCTGCATGTTCTTGACTCACTACGAAGAGACGGAACGCACGGAAAGGATAGTGCTTGGGATGCGTTTTTGGAGCGGTGCTTGCTGAATTGTCCTTACCGTACAACACAGCTAATGCTGCTAGTGCATTAACGGAGTGGATCTTCTTTCTCTGGCGAGCGTTTCGTCAGGAATGAAATCTACCGTAAGGGACAGTCCAGGATGCCTGGCTACATGGAAGGATGAGAAGTATATCCCCTCTCCCTGAGGGAGGAGAGGGGATGCTTCGTTTTACCGAAAGGTGGTCCAAACAGCAGTCATCCATTTCTGTATCCTGTGACCAAGAGACAGCCTGGAGGGGTAGGGCGTCCGTGCTTTCCGTGTGCTCCGTGGCCTTTCCGTCCCTTACTTCTTGATCTCGGGCGGCAGGCAGGGGCGGATCTCGTTGAGCATGGCCTCGAAGACCTTGAGGTTGCCGGCGATGATGTTGCCGCTGTCGAGGAAGTCGTCACCGCCGGCGAAGTCGCCGACCTTGCCGCCTGCCTCCTGTACCAGCAGGGCGCCGGCGGCCATGTCCCAGGGGTTGAGGTCGAACTCCCAGAAGCCGTCGATGCGGCCGGCGGCTACATAGGCCAGGTCCAGCGCGGCGGAGCCGGGGCGGCGGATACCGGCGGTGTCCTTGAACAGCGCCTTGAAGGTGGCCAGGTAGGTGTCGAGCAGATCCTGGTTCTTGAACGGGAAGCCGGTGCCGAGCAGGGCGCCTTCGAGGGTCTTGCGGTTGGTGACGCGGATGCGTCGGCCGTTGAGCTGGGCACCGGCGCCGCGGCTGGCGGTGTAGAGGTCCTGGCTGATCGGGTCGTAGACCACGGCCTGGTCGAGCTTGCCGCGGAAGGCCAGCGCGATGGAGACGGCGAACTGCGGGAAGCCGTGGATGAAGTTGGTGGTACCATCCAGCGGATCGATGATCCATTCGTACTCGCTGTTGCCCCTGGCGGACTTGCCGCTCTCCTCGGCGTGGATGGCGTGGTCAGGGTAGGCCTTGCGGATCACCTTGATGATCTCCTGCTCGGCCATGCGGTCGACATCGCTGACGAAGTCGTTGCGCGACTTGGTGTCGATGTTGAGGCTATCCACATGGGGGAAGGATCGGGCGATAATGTTGCCGGCTTGTCGTGCGGCGCGCACGGCAATGTTCAGCATGGGGTGCATGGGACAGCCTCCGGATTGTTAAATAGCGATACAGGGAGAGTTTCCCCGGGGCGCGTATTCTAAAGAGATCGGCGCAAAATTGCAGCCTCTACGTACATAAAACAAGGTGAAAGTGACGGTGTTACCCCGTATCCGAATAGTTATGGTCGAAACCAGCCATCCCGGCAACATCGGCGCCGCGGCGCGGGCGATGAAGAATATGGAGCTGGATCGGCTCTACCTGGTGCGGCCGCACCACTTCCCCCATGAGGAGAGTACCGCCCGCGCCTCCGGGGCCGATGATGTGCTGGCGGCGGCCACCGTCTGCTCATCGCTGCAGGAGGCCCTGACCGGCTGCCAGCTGGTGTTCGGGGCCAGCGCCCGCAGTCGGCGCACCATTCCCTGGCCACAGGTCGACGCCCGTGGCTGCGCCGGAATCGTTCGCCAGCAGGGCGGGGAGGGGGAGGTGGCGCTGGTGTTCGGTCGTGAGCACTCGGGTCTGAGCAACGAGGAGCTGGAGCTGTGCAACTACCTGGTGCATATCCCCACCAATCCCAATTACAGCTCGCTCAATGTAGCCTCCGCGATCCAGGTGGTCGCCTACGAGCTTTACATGGCGCGCCTCGGCGAGTGGCAGGAGACGCCATCGAACAAGGACGATCTGCCCGCCTCGGCCGATGAGGTGGAGGGCTTTTTCGCCCAGCTCGAGCAGACCCTGGTGGCCACCGGGTTCCTCGACCCGGAAAACCCGCGCCAGCTGATGCGCCGCCTGCGCCGGCTGTTCAACCGGGTGCAGTTGGAGAAGATCGAGGTGAACATCCTGCGCGGCATCCTCACCAGCGTGACGAAGTTGGTGAAGTAAAAGCGATAACCACGAAGCGCACGAAGAGCACGAAGGGGGCGAAAACGTTGTGGTTAGGGCATGTACAGGTTCCACATTGCCAAGGGGGAATTCGGTGTTCTTTAATCCGTTTGCCTCTTCGTGCTCTTCGTGTTCTTCGTGGTAAGAGCCTTATTCTGAAGTGCTAGCGGGTTTAACGGGCTCGCAAAGCGCCGCCCCCTGTGCAAAAATAAGGCCCTTCACTCTTATCAGGTATTGTCCGTTAATCTGCCATGTTTAAACGTCTGCGAGAGGATATCGGCTGCATCTTCGAGCGCGACCCGGCGGCGCGCAATGTCTTCGAGGTCCTGACCGCTTATCCGGGGCTGCACGCGGTGCTGTTTCACCGTCTCGCCCACCGTCTGTGGTTGGCCGGCTGGAAGTGGCTGGCGCGGATCATCTCGGTCCTGTCACGCTGGCTTACCGGCATCGAGATCCATCCCGGGGCGACCATTGGCAGGCGCTTTTTCATCGATCACGGCATGGGTGTGGTGATCGGGGAGACGGCGGTAATCGGCGATGACTGCACCATCTATCACGGTGTGACCCTCGGCGGCACCAGCTGGCTGAAGGGCAAGCGCCATCCCACCCTCGGCAATGACGTGGTGGTCGGCGCCGGGGCCAAGGTGCTCGGCCCCATCACCATCGCCGACGGCGCCCGCATCGGCTCCAATGCGGTGGTAGTCAAGAGCGTTCCCAACGGCTCCACCGTCGTCGGGGTGCCAGGGCGCATCGTCAAGCGCACTGCCACCGAGGAGCAGGAGGCGCATCGCAGGGCCATCGCCGAGAAGATGGGCTTCGATGCCTACGGCACCACGGCCGATATGCCCGACCCGGTGGCCCATGCGATCAACTGCATGCTCGATCACATCCATGCGATGGACGGCAAGATGGAAGAGATGTGCGGGGCGATCAAGAGCCTGGGCGCCGAACTGGGCGATGTGGAGCTGCCGCAGTTGCGCCAGTGCGAGATCCGCTCGCAGATCGATGACGACCTGAGCAAGGAGAAGCTGGAAACCGGGGACAAAGGGTAGGGAATTTAATAGTTGACTAGTTTGCTGGGTATTGCTAGTTTATCCACAGCAAATGTCGTACAACTCTACTGGGTATTTTGGGAGAAGGCAATGAGACTGACCACGAAAGGCCGTTATGCGGTGACTGCCATGCTGGATCTGGCAATTCATTACAAGGATGGCCCGATCACGCTGGCAGACATATCCAAACGCCAGGGTATTTCCCTGTCCTACCTGGAGCAGCTTTTTTCACGCCTGCGCAAGAACGGCCTGGTCGACAGCGCCCGCGGGCCTGGTGGCGGCTACCGCCTGAGCCGTGCCGCCGGCGAGATCTGCGTCGCCGATGTGATCACCGCGGTCGACGAAAAGGTCGACGCCATGCGCTGCGAGGGCAAGGGCAACTGCCAGGACAACGGCACCTGTCTGACCCACGAGCTGTGGTGCGACCTGAGCGACCAGATCTACAGCTTCCTCAAGAGCATCGACCTGGGACAGCTGGTGGAACGCCAGGGTGTCAGGGACGTGGCTGCCCGCCAGGACAGCAAGGTCACTGAGCCGAGCGAGGACGTGGCGGAAAAGACCGCCTCCGCCTAGCCGTACCGCAAGGCATGGTCTACGCAGACCATAACGCCACCACTCCGCTGGATGAGCGGGTACTGGAGGCCATGCTCCCCTGGCTGAAGGGGCGCTTTGGCAACCCCTCGAGCATCCACACACCGGGGCGGGAGGCTCGCACCGCGCTGGATACCGCGCGGGAGCAGGTGGCACTGCTGGCCGGGGCCCACCCCAGCCAGGTCATCTTCACCAGCGGTGGCACCGAAGCGAACAACAGTGCCCTCAAGGGCGTTGCCCTTCGCTCACCCCAAGGACGAATCGCGATTAGCGCTGTCGAGCACGCCTCGGTAGCGTTGCCGGCTGCCTCCCTGCACCGCTTTGGCTGGCAGTGCGATCGCATTGGCGTCGATGAAAACGGCATTTGCACTGCAGCGGCGCTGGAACAGGTCCTGCACGCCGATACCCGCCTGGTCTCGGTGATGTGGGCCAATAACGAGACCGGGACGGTGCAGCCGGTGGCGGCCCTTGCCGAGCGCTGCCGGGAGCGGGGGATCCTGTTTCACACCGATGCGGTGCAGGCGGCCGGCAAGCTGGCACTGGATTTTCCCGCCTGCGGGGCGCAGCTGATGAGCCTATCGGCACACAAGCTCTACGGACCCAAGGGGGTCGGCGCCCTGGTGGTGGACAAGGCGGTGGACATGGAGCCGCTGCTGCACGGCGGCGGACAGGAGCGCGGACGCCGCGGCGGCACGGAAAACCTGGCCGCCATCGTCGGCTTCGGCACCGCCGCCGAGCTGGCGCACATTGAATTGGCGGCGCGGCGACGCCACTTACTGGAACTGAGAGGGCATTTCGAAGAGCGCCTGGCGCAGGAGCTGCCCCAGGCGGTGATCTTCGCCGCCGGGGCCGAGCGGCTGCCCAACACGGTCTTTATGGCCGTACCCGGAGTGGAGGGGCAGACCCTGCTGCAGGCCCTGGACCGGCAGGGGATCGCGGTCTCCAGCGGCTCGGCCTGCGGCAGCGAGCAGACCGAGCCGAGCAGTGTGCTCAAGGCGATGGGGGTCGACAACGACCTGGCGCTCGGCGCCATCCGCATCAGCCTGGGCAAGGACAGTACAGAGGGGGACATCGACGCCCTGGCCGGGTGCCTGGTGTCCCAAATCAAACAGTTGCAGCGTCTCGCATCGAGCACTGCCTGGTAAGTACACAACATGTTTGGAGCGAGAGCAGCATGAAAAAACCGATCTATCTCGACTATTCGGCCAGCACCCCGGTCGATCCGCGTGTCGCCAAAACCATGTGCCGCTACCTGACCATGGAGGATGGGCTGTTCGGGAATGCCGCTTCACGCTCGCACCAGTATGGCTGGGACGCCGAAGAGGCGATCGAGACCGCGCGCAGGAATGTGGCCGAGCTCATCGGCGCCAACCCCAAGGAGATCGTCTGGACCTCCGGCGCCACCGAGTCTGACAACCTGGCGATCAAGGGCGCGGCCCAGTTCTACGCCAAGAAGGGCAAGCACATCATCACCAGCAAGACCGAGCACAAGGCGGTGCTGGACACCTGCCGCCATCTCGAGCGCGAGGGCTTCGAGGTCACCTACCTCGACCCCGAGCAGGACGGCCTCATTGACCTCGGCAAGCTGGAAGCGGCGATGCGCGATGACACCATCCTCGTCTCCATCATGCATGTGAACAACGAGATCGGCGTGATCCAGGACGTCAAGGCCATCGGCGAACTGTGCCGCGGCCGGAGGATCCTGTTCCATGTGGACGCCGCGCAGAGCGCCGGCAAGGTGGCGATCGATGTGGAAGATATGAAGATCGACCTGCTCTCGCTCTCCGCCCACAAGGTATACGGCCCCAAGGGCATCGGCGCCCTCTACGTGCGCCGCAAGCCGCGGGTGCGCCTGGAGGCGCAGATGCACGGTGGCGGCCACGAGCGCGGCATGCGCTCCGGCACCCTGGCCACCCACCAGATCGTCGGTATGGGCGAGGCCTTCCGCATCGCACGCGAGGAGATGGCCACCGAAAACGAGCGCCTGCGCATGCTGCGCGACCGGCTGCTCGCGGGGGTGCAGGATATCGAAGAGGTCTACATCAACGGCGATCTGGAGCGGCGCGTGCCGCACAACCTCAATATCAGCTTCAACTTCGTCGAGGGCGAGTCGCTGATGATGGCGCTCTCCGAGCTGGCGGTCTCCTCCGGCTCGGCTTGCACCTCCGCCAGCCTGGAGCCCTCCTACGTGTTGCGCGCCCTGGGCCGTCCCGACGAGCTGGCTCACAGCTCCCTGCGCTTCAGCATCGGCCGCTTCACCACCGAGGCGGACATCGATCGCACGGTGGAGCTGCTGCACCAGAAGATCGGCAAGCTGCGCGAACTCTCCCCGCTGTGGGACATGTACAAGGAAGGGGTCGACCTTTCCACCGTGCAGTGGACCGCACATTGAGATAAAATTACCGCCCCGCGGTACCGCGCGGCAGTATGTTTCCAGGTGAGGTAACAGAAGATGGCATACAGTGAAAAGGTAATGGACCATTACGAGAACCCGCGTAATGTCGGCAATTTCGACAAGGACGATGCGGAGGTGGGCACCGGTATGGTCGGCGCCCCGGCCTGTGGCGACGTGATGCGTCTGCAGATCAAGGTCAACGCGCAGGGTGTTATCGAGGACGCCTGTTTCAAGACCTATGGCTGCGGTTCCGCCATCGCCTCCAGCTCGCTGGTGACCGAGTGGGTCAAGGGCAAGAGCCTCGACGAGGCTGCCCAGATCAAGAACAGCCAGATCGCCGAAGAGCTGGCCCTGCCGCCGGTGAAGATCCACTGCTCGGTGCTGGCCGAGGATGCCATCAAGGCCGCCATCAGCGACTACAAGTCCAAGCACAAGGGCTAACCCGCACCACTTTCGAGAGGTACAGACCTATGGCTATTACATTGACCGAATCGGCCGCCGACCGCGTCAGGAACTTCCTTGCCAACCGTGGCAAGGGGGCTGGCCTGCGCCTCGGCGTGCGCACCTCCGGCTGCTCCGGCATGGCCTACGTGCTGGAGTTCGCCGACGAGATCAACGCCGACGACCAGGTGTTCGAGAGCAACGGCGTCAAGGTCATCGTCGACACCAGGAGCATGGTCTACCTGGAAGGCACCGAGGTGGATTTTGCCAAGGAGGGGTTGAACGAGGGATTCAAATTCAACAATCCCAACGTCAAGGATGCCTGTGGTTGCGGCGAAAGCTTCAACGTCTGATCGCGCGGTGGCCAATGCAGTCAGCAGGTAAAAATCACTTCGAGCTGTTCGAGCTCCCCGTCTCGTTCGAAGTGGATCAGGAGTTGCTCGCCCTGCGTTACCGGGAACTGCAGCGGGCGGTCCATCCGGACCGCTTCGCCAACGCCTCGGAGCAGGAAAAGCGCCTTTCAGTCCAGCAGGCCGCACAGATCAACGAGGCCTTCCAGGTCCTCAAATCATCACTTTCCCGTGCCCGTTATCTGCTCGAACTCAACGGTATGCCGCTGGACGACAGCGATACCCGGATGGATCCGCTCTTCCTGATGGAGCAGATCGAACTGCGCGAGGCGCTGGGCGAGGTGCGCGGCAAGGCCGACCCCTTCGATGCCCTGAACCGGGTGCGGGACGATATCGAGGGCAGGGAGCGGGAGCTTATCGAGTCCCTGCAGCCAGCCTTTGCCGACGGCGGCAGCGAGGCGCTGGAGGGTGCCAGGGAGACGGTGCGCAAGATGCAGTTCATGCAGCGCCTGCTCTCCGAAGTGGACGAGCTGGAAGAGAACCTGGTCCACGAATCCTGAGCGGCAGCCGACGCCCGACCAAGCGAGAACGAAGTAAGACACTATGGCATTACTGCAAATCAGCGAGCCCGGACAATCCGCTGCTCCCCACGAACACCGACTCGCCGCCGGCATCGACCTAGGCACCACCAACTCTCTCGTCGCCGCGGTGCGCAGCGGCATGGCCGAGACCCTGCCGGACGAGCAGGGCAACCACCTGCTGCCGTCGGTGGTGCGCTACCTGGCGGGCGGCGAACGGGTGATCGGCGCCGAGGCCAAGGGCGAAGCGGCGCTCGACCCGCTCAACACCATCATCTCGGTCAAGCGCTTCATGGGACGCGGCGTCGACGACATCAAACGGCTCGGTTCGCGCCTGCCCTACGATTTCGTCGAGGCCGATTCGGGCATGCCGAGGCTGCACACCGCCGGCGGCGATTTCAGCCCGGTGGAGGTCTCCGCCGAGATCCTGCGCGCCCTGCGCGACCGTGCCGAAAAGAGCCTGGGCGGCGAGCTGACCGGGGTGGTGCTCACCGTGCCGGCCTATTTCGACGATGCCCAGCGCCAGGCGACCAAGGATGCGGCCACCCTGGCCGGTCTCAACGTGCTGCGCCTGCTCAACGAACCCACCGCCGCGGCGGTCGCCTACGGCCTGGACCAGGGCTCCGAGGGGGTGATAGCGGTCTATGACCTTGGCGGCGGCACCTTCGATATCTCGATCCTGCGCCTCAACAAGGGGGTGTTCGAGGTGCTGGCCACCGGCGGCGACTCCGCCCTCGGCGGCGACGACATGGATCGCGCCATTGCCGAGTGGATCATGGACGAGGCCGGAATCGCCGACGATGCTGACCACCACCAGATGCGCCGCCTGATGCGCGATGCCTGCGCCGCCAAGGAGGCACTGACCGACAGCGACAGCGCACCGCTCAAGGTGGAGCTGGCCGATGGCAGCCACTGGAAGGGCACCCTCAGCCGCGAGCGGCTCAACAGCCTGCTCGACCCGCTGATCCGCAAGACCCTGCTCCCATGCCGCCGCGCCCTCAAGGATGCCGGTGTCGATGCCGCCGAGATCCTCGATGTGGTGATGGTCGGTGGTTCCACCCGCGTCCCAAGGGTACGCGAGCTGGTGGGCGAGTTCTTCGGCCGCGAGCCCAAGGTCGACATCGATCCGGACAAGGTGGTGGCCATCGGTGCGGCGATGCAGGCCGACGTGCTGGTCGGCAACAAGCCTGAGGACGAGATGCTGCTGCTCGACGTGATCCCGCTCTCTTTGGGCCTCGAGACCATGGGCGGGCTGGTGGAGAAGGTGATCCCGCGCAATACCACCATTCCGGTGGCCCGTGCCCAGGATTTCACCACCTTCAAGGACGGCCAGACGGCGATGATGATCCACGTGCTGCAGGGCGAGCGCGAGCTGGTCAGCGACTGCCGCTCCCTGGCGCGCTTCGAGCTGCGGGGGATCCCGCCGATGAGCGCCGGCGCGGCGCGGATCCGCGTCACCTTCCAGGTCGACGCCGACGGCCTGCTGTCGGTGACCGCCCGCGAGCAGGGCACCGGTGTGGAGAGCAGCATCCAGGTCAAGCCCTCCTACGGCCTCTCCGACACGGAGATCACCCGCATGCTCAAGGAGTCGATGGACCACGCCCGCGACGACAAGTATGCGCGCTCCCTGCGCGAGCAGCTGGTCGAGGCCGAACGGGTGCTCGAGGCCCTGGAGGTGGCGCTCGCCGCCGACGGCGACACCCTGCTCTCCGCCGAGGAGCGCGCCGATCTGGAGCAGGGCATGGCCAGGCTGCGCGAGGTCAAGGAGGCCTGCGACGGCAAGGCGATCAAGCAGGCCATCGACGACCTCAATGCCCGCTCCACCGAGTTTGCTGCACGGCGCATGAATGCCAGCATCCAGAAGGCGCTATCGGGCCAGAACCTGGAAACATTCGACTAGGCCGTTGCTTGTAAACAGCAGCCGATGAACCCATTGATGCAGTAACCAAGCACAGGAACCGGAGTCTAGCGCCATGCCCCAACTGATCTTTCTCCCGCACGAAGAGCTCTGCCCGGACGGGGCAGTGATCGAGGCCGAGTCGGGCACCACGATCTGCGATGCGGCGCTGGCCAACGGCATCGAGATCGACCACGCCTGCGAGAAGTCCTGCGCCTGCACCACCTGCCACGTCATCGTGCGCGAGGGTTTCGACTCGCTCCCCGAAGCCGAGGAGATCGAGGAGGACATGCTGGACAAGGCCTGGGGCCTCGAGCCCGACTCGCGCCTCTCCTGCCAGGCGGTCATCGGCGAGGAGAACCTGGTGATCGAGATCCCCAAGTACACCATCAATATGGTGTCTGAGAAGCAGTAGCGTATAGCGTTGTAGGAGCCGAGTCCTCTCGGCGAACATTCGCCCGTTCGTCCAGGTTCGCCCAGGGGACTGGGCTCCTACGGTTGCGGTTAACAGATTGAGCAGGAGATCGCCCCATGAAATGGACCGACACCCTCGAAATCGCCATCGCCCTGGACGAGGCGCATCCTGACATCGATCCGCAGTACGTGCGCTTCACCGACCTGCACGACTGGGTCTGCGAGTTGGAAGAGTTCGACGACGATCCCGACCACTCCAACGAAAAGATCCTCGAGTCTATCCAGATGAACTGGATCGAGGAGCGCGACTAGCTGCTTGGATCGCATGAAAAGTCAACCACGAAGCGCACGAAGAGCACGAAGGGGTCTACAGGGCCGTGCATTTGGTAAATGCGCCAGTCGTATGGCTGTGCACACAGGTCCCACAACATAGGGCCTTGGCCGCCGTTATGGCCAAGGCGCCACCTGGTTCTTCTCCGTGCTCTTCGTGTCCTTCGTGGTTGAAAGCTTTTTCCCTGGAACTTCTGGAGAATCAGGCCGGTAGAGGGTGAACTTCGTCAAGCCTTGCCGGTCTCATTTGCTTATGATGGGAAGCGCTGGAATGCCCCGCCAAGCCCGCGTATAATCGCGGGTTTCGTGTATCCGCCCTACTGGAGAAGCTTTAAATGGCAGTTGAACGCACCATTTCCATTATCAAACCCGACGCAGTGGCCAAGAACGTCATCGGCGAGATCTACAGCCGTTTCGAAAAGGCCGGTCTGAAGATCGTTGCGGCCAAAATGATGCACCTGAGCAAGGAGCAGGCCGGCGCCTTTTATGACGTGCACAAGGAGCGCCCGTTCTACAACGATCTGGTCGCGTTCATGACCTCCGGTCCGGTAATGGTGCAGGTGCTCGAGGGCGAGGATGCCGTCGCCAAGAACCGTGAAGTGATGGGTGCCACCAACCCCAAGGAAGCGGCCCCCGGTACCATCCGTGCCGACTTCGCCTCGTCCATCGATGAAAACGCGGTACACGGTTCCGACGCTGCGGAAACCGCTGCCCGTGAAATCGATTTCTTCTTCAAGCCGGAAGAGCTTTGCCCGCGCACCCGTTAACGCGGGCGGTTCTGCCGCTTAATGTGAGTTGGAGTGCCGATGACTGAGTCCGTCAGGATAAATCTACTTGGTCTCACCCGGCAGGACATGGAGGCCTTCTTCGCCGAAATGGGGGAGAAGGCCTTCCGCGCATCTCAGGTGATGAAATGGATCTACCAGTTCGGGGTGGATGACTTCGACGAGATGACCAACCTGAGCAAGGCACTGCGCGAGCGACTCAAGGAGCGCGCCGAGGTCCGTCTGCCCGAGGTGGTGCAGGATATGCCCTCGAGCGACGGTACCCGCAAATGGCTGCTCAAGGTCGACGCGGTGAACCACATCGAGATGGTCTACATCCCGGATGCCGAGCGCAGCACCCTCTGCGTCTCCTCCCAGGTGGGCTGCACGCTCGCCTGCAGTTTCTGCTCCACCGCCCGCCAGGGCTTCAACCGCAATCTCGGCACCGCCGAGATCGTCGGCCAGGTGGCGCTGGCCACCCGCATCATCGGCCTGCCCGAGAACAAGGGCGAGCGGGTGATCACCAACGTGGTGATGATGGGCATGGGCGAGCCGCTGCTCAACCTGGAGAACGTGGTCAAGGCGATGGACCTGATGCAGGACGATCTCGCCTTCGGCATCTCCAAGCGCCGCGTTACCCTCAGCACCGCCGGTGTGGTGCCCGGCATCGACGAGCTGCGCGCGCAGAGCGATGTGAGCCTCGCGGTGTCGCTACATGCGCCCAACGACGCGTTGCGCGACGTGCTGGTGCCGCTCAACAAGAAATACCCGATCAAGGAGCTGATGGCCGCCTGCAAGCGTTACGTGGCGGGCAAGCCGCACCGGCGGGTGACCTTCGAGTATGTGATGCTCGCCGGGGTCAACGACAGCCTGGAGCACGCCCGGGAGCTGGTGAAGGTGCTGCGCGGCGTGCCGGCCAAAGTGAACCTGATCCCCTTCAATCCCTTCCCCGGGGCACCCTATGCGTGCTCCAGCCTGGAGACCATCAACGCCTTCCGCGAAGTGATCATGCAGGCGGGGATCATCACCGTAACGCGTAAGACCCGCGGCGAGGACATTGCCGCCGCTTGCGGGCAACTGGCAGGCAAGGTGCAGGACCGCACGCGTCGCAGCGGGCGTTTTACCATCGAGGAGGAGAGGATCGCATGATGGGTCGGATCACGCTGCCGGGTCTCCTGGTCACGCTGCTGCTGCTTGGCGGCTGCAGCGGCAACGTGCGCGAAGGTGTCGATTCGGAGAAGGCCGCCCAGGCCAATGCCGAGCTGGGTCTGCGCTACATGATGCAGGGCAACTACGAAGTGGCGATGGAGAAGCTCAACAATGCCCTGAGCTACGAACCGAACGATGTCCAGGCCAACCATTATCTGGCCGAGCTGTATCGCCGCCTCGAGCGTAATGAGGATGCCGACAGGCACTTCCGCCGCGCGCTGAACTACGCCGAGGGCGACGATTCGATACTGCACAACAATTACGGCGGTTTCCTCTGTGCCCAGGGGCGTATCGACGCCGGGGTCAGGGAGCTGAAGATCGTGCTGGAGAACCCGGTCTATCAGCGGCGCGACCAGGTGTATGAAAACCTGGGGCTGTGCCTGATGAACAAGCCCGACCACGAGCAGGCCGAGCACTATCTGCGCAAGGCGCTGGAGCTCAACCCCAAGGCCCCCAAGTCACTGCTGTCCATGGCGCAGCTGAGCTTTGCCAGGGAGAACTACCTCTCCTCGCGTGCCTACCTGCAGCGTTACAGCGAGGTGGCCAGGCAGACGCCGGAGAGCCTGTGGCTGGGGATCCGGGTCGAACGGATCCTGGGTGACAAGAATGCCCTGGCCAGTTACGGCATCTCCCTCAAGGGGAATTACCCGAATGCACCCGAAACCAAACTCTTTCTGGAGTCGCAGTAGCAGGATATCAGCGTGAGCGAGATGACGGAAAATAACGAGCAGCCGGAACAGACGGCGCATGTGCCCGAGCAGGCCCTCCCCGGGAGAAGGCTGCGCGAGGCCCGCGAGGCGCGCGGACTCAGCCGCGAAGAGGTGGCGGCGCAGTTGCGCCTGCAGCTGAAGCACATCACCGCGCTGGAAGAGGACGATTACGACGCACTGCCCGGGCAAACCTTCGTTACCGGCTATCTGCGCAACTACGCCCGCCTGCTTGAACTGCCGGAGGACTCCTTTGTCTCCTCGGTGGTGTCGCGTAGCGCACCGCCGCCGCTGGTCGCCACCAACGCTTCACGCAAGCAGGCCAGTAGCCGTGACTGGCTGACCCGCCTGGCCACTCTCGTGATATTGGGTGTTATCGTACTGTCGGTGGTCCTGTGGTGGATGCAGCGCGAAGCGGTCGAGCAAACGGTTGCACCGGCAGCGACGACTGCCGGAGCGGGCGGGGAGCAGAGCCTGGTACTGCCCGAGGCGGAGCCGCCCGCGTCCGAGCTGTCGGCTGAGGACGCTGCGGCCGAAGCCCCGGCTGAAACTCCGGTCGAGGAACCGGCTCAGGGGCCGGCAAGCGAGCCGACGGCAGGTGAGCGGACACAGCCTGAGCAGTTGGCGGCCTCTGCACCGGCTGGCGAGACGGAACCGGCCCCGCTGACCGAGGCGATGCCGCAATCGAAACTGGAACTGCACTTTGAGGCCGACAGCTGGACCGAGATCGAGGACAGCGCCGGACGCCGGCTCTCCTACGGCCTGATCGAGGCCGGCAGGGTGCAGGTGCTCAGGGGCGAGGCGCCGTTCAGTGTCTTCCTTGGCTATGCGCCGGGGGTCAAGGTCTATTACAATGGCGACCTTTTCGATCACTCTCCGTTCCAGCGCAGGGATGTCGCCCGCTTCCGTATCGGAAGGGCGGAGCACAACCATCCCGGCTCCAGGTAACCCTATGTCACATGCCAGTCCAATCGTGCGTCGCAAGACGCGCCAGATCATGGTGGGCAATGTCCCGGTCGGCGGCGATGCGCCGATCTCGGTGCAGAGCATGACCAATACCGAGACCACCGATGTGGCCGCCACGGTGGCGCAGATCCGCGCGCTGGAGCGGGCCGGTGCCGATATCGTGCGCGTCTCAGTGCCGTCGATGGACGCAGCCGAGGCCTTCGGTGAGATCCGCAGGCAGGTGACGGTGCCGCTGGTCTCCGATATCCACTTCGACTACCGCATCGCCCTGCGCGTGCTGGAGCTGGGGGTAGACTGTTTGCGCATCAATCCCGGCAATATCGGCAAGGCCGATCGGGTGCGCACCCTGGTCGATGCCGCCCGTGACAAGGGCGTGCCGATCCGAATCGGGGTCAATGCCGGTTCGCTGGAGAAGGACTTGCAGAAAAAGTACGGCGAGCCGACCGCCGAGGCGCTGGTGGAGTCGGCGATGCGCCATATCGATATCCTGGACAAGCTCGATTACCAGGACTTCAAGGTCAGCCTCAAGGCCTCGGAGATCTTCATGACCGTGGCCGCCTACCGCAAGCTGGCCGGCCAGATCGAGCAGCCGCTGCACCTGGGGGTCACCGAGGCTGGCGGCTTTCGCTCCGGGACGGTCAAATCCGCCATCGGCCTGGGGATGCTGCTGGCCGACGGCATCGGCGATACCATCCGCGTCTCGCTGGCCGCCGACCCGGTGCAGGAGATCAAGGTCGGCTTCGATATCCTCAAGAGCCTGCACCTGCGCAGCAAGGGGATCAACCTCATTGCCTGTCCCTCCTGCTCGCGGCAGAACTTCGACGTCATCGCCACGGTCAACGCCCTGGAGGAGCGGCTCGAGGACATCCTCGAACCGCTCGACGTGGCGGTGATCGGCTGCGTGGTCAACGGCCCCGGCGAAGCGCGCGAGGCCGACATCGGCCTGACCGGCGGCCAGCCCAACCTGATCTACCTCGGCGGCAAGCCCGATCACAAGGTCGACAACGACAACCTGGTCGACCAGCTGGAAAAAGAGATCCGCGCGGAAATTGCCAGGCGGGGAAAGGAAAAGAATTAAACGCAAAGGGCGCAGAGACGCAAAGGACGCAAAGGTTTGGGGTGTCATTCCAGGGGCGGCCGGGTTCCCGGAGTCCCAGCCTGCAGCGGAAGAGCGGCAACGACTCGATAGCGAATTGAATAACTTTGCGACCTTTGCGTCTTTGCGATCTTTGCGTTAATGATTTTTTGATTTGGAGTTAAGAACATTGAGCATGAACATTCAGGCCATTCGCGGGATGAACGACATCCTGCCGGATGTGACGCCCGAGTGGCGCCATCTCGAGGAGATGGTGCGCCAGCTGCTGGACGCCTACGGCTACCGCGAGATCCGCATGCCGATCGTGGAGAAGACCGAGCTGTTCAAACGCTCCATCGGCGAGGTGACCGACATTGTCGAGAAGGAGATGTACACCTTCGAGGACCGTAATGGCGACATGCTGACGCTGCGTCCGGAGGGTACCGCCGGCTGCGTGCGCGCCGGGATCGAGAACGGCCTGCTGCACAACCAGGTGCAGCGGCTGTGGTACTGCGGCCCGATGTTCCGCCACGAGCGGCCGCAGAAGGGGCGCTATCGCCAGTTCCACCAGATCGGGGTCGAGGTGTTCGGCCTGGATGGGCCGGATATCGATGCCGAGCACATCCTGATGACCGCACGGCTGTGGAAGATGCTGGGCCTCAGCGACTCGGTGCACCTGCAGCTCAACTCGCTCGGTTCGTTGGAGTCGCGCGCCGCCTATCGCGAGATCCTGGTGGACTACCTGTGGCAGCACGTGACCGAGCTCGATGAGGACAGCCGTCGCCGGCTGGAGAGCAACCCGATGCGTGTGCTCGACAGCAAGAACCCGGCGATGCGCGATCTGATCCTGGCCGCACCCAAGCTCACCGACCATCTGGACGAGGCGTCGCAGGCCCATTTTGCCACCCTGTGCGGCATTCTCGATGCGGCAGGGGTGAAGTACATCGTCAACCCCTGCCTGGTGCGGGGGCTCGATTACTACGGCAAGACGGTGTTCGAGTGGGTCACCGACCGGCTCGGTGCCCAGGGTACGGTCTGCGCCGGCGGGCGCTTCGACGGCCTGGTCGAGCAACTGGGCGGCAAGCCGACCCCGGCGGTCGGTTTCGCCATGGGCGTCGAGCGCCTGGTCAGTCTGCTGCAGGCCGAGGAGGTGCCGCAGGAGCACTACCGGCCCCACGCCTACCTGGTGCTGGTCGGCGAGGCGGCGCAACGCAAGGGGCTGTTGCTCGCCGAGCGGCTGCGCGATGCGCTGCCGCTGCTGCGCCTGGAAACCCATTGCGGCGGCGGCAGTTTCAAGAGCCAGTTCAAGAAGGCGGACAAGAGCGGTGCCCAGATGGCGCTCATCCTCGGCGAGGAGGAGGTCAGCAAGGGCTCCGTCGGCATCAAATTCCTGCGCCAGGAGGCCGAGCAACTGCTGTTGCCCCAGGCCGAGGCGGAAGCGTTCCTGGCGGAGTATCTCGCCAATTGCGATTTTTGAACAATAACGGACAATCCACATACTTTAGGAGTCGGGGGATGGAAATCTACAACTCGGAACAGGATCAGGTCGAAGCGCTGAAAGCCTGGTGGGACAAGAACGGGCGCATCACCATCGTCGCCATCGTACTGGTGTTGCTGGGCGTGCTCGGTTGGAAAAGCTGGGTGCAGAACCAGAACCAGCGTGCCGAGGCCGCATCGGTCCAGTACCAGCAGATGCTCGAAGCGCTCGAGGCGAATCCCGGGCAGGCGATGGAGCTTGGCCGGACCATCGTCAGCGAGCACAGCAACAGCCTCTATGCGGTACTTGCCTCCCTGGCCATGGCCAGTGCCGCGGTGCAGCAGCAGGATCTCGACGCCGCCGAAGCGCATCTGCGCCTGGCGCTGGGCAAGGCCGACCAGGCCGAGGTCGAGCAACTGGCCCGCCTGCGTCTCGCCCGTGTCCTGCATGCCCAGGGCAAGGGCGACGAGGCGCTGGGGCTGCTCGCGGCAGAGCACGCCCCCGGTTTTCGCGGCGGCTATGCGGAGCTGCGCGGCGATATCCTGCTTGCCCAGGGCAAGCGGGATGCTGCCCGTGACGCCTACAACGAGGCGCTGTCCGGTTACAGCGATGCCCCCGAGAAGCGCACCCTGGTGCAGATGAAGCTGGATGATCTGGCGGAGAACAAGAGCGAGTGAAGCGGCTTTATCCAATCCTGATCGCGGCTTTCGTGGCCGGCTGCAGTTCCGCCATCGACCCGGTGGAGCCGCCGCAACGGCTGACGGCCTTTACCCCCGAGCTGAAGGTCGAGCACCGCTGGGTACGCCAGCTCGGCAAGGGCAGCTATCAGCAATTCCTGCAGTTGACCCCGCTGGTCGACGGCGAGCAGCTGTTTGTTGCCAATCACCGTGGCCGGGTGGCGGCCTACCGGGCCTTCACCGGCGAGCCGCTGTGGCAGGTGGAGCTGGGAGCCACGATCAACTCCGGCCCCAGCGGCAGCGAGGAGCTGCTGCTGTTCGGCGGCGATGCGGAGGTGATTGCCCTCAACAAGCAGGATGGCAGCGTTGCCTGGCGTGCCGCGGTCAGCAGCGAGGTGCTGAGCCTGCCGGCGCAGCGGGGCGACACCGTGGTGGTGCATTCCGTGGACGGGAATATCATCGCCCTCGACGCGGCCACCGGCGCCCTGCGCTGGCGCCACAGCGAAAGCGTCTCGACCCTGAGCCTGCGTGGCAGCGGTAACCCCGTTATCGTCGATGACACGGTGCTTTGCGGCACCGCCAACGGCAAGGTCCTTGCCATTGCGCTGGCCGACGGCCAGCTTCGCTGGCAGGCCAACGTGGCCGTTCCCCGTGGCCGTACCGAGCTCGAGCGGATGGTCGATGTGGACGCCGCTCTGGCCGTGGCCGACGGCATCGTCTATGCGGTCAGCTACCAGGGCACCCTCGCGGCAATGACCCTCACCACCGGCCAGCTGCTGTGGACACGGGAGATCGCCTCTGCCAGCGGGATCAGCGTCGATGGCGAGATGCTCTATGTCAGCGATGTGAACGGCGATGTATGGGCACTTTCCCGACGTGGCGGCGGCACCATGTGGAAGCAGGCCGCCCTGCATCAGCGTGCCCTCACCGCCCCGGCGCAGCAGGGGAACTACATCATCGTCGGCGACTACGAAGGCTACCTGCACTGGCTGAACAAGGAGGACGGCCATCTGGCAGGGCGTGCCCGGATCCAGCAGTGGCAGGACTATTTCCCGGTCAAGGATGAGTTCGAGAGCATCTACGCCCTTCCGGAACAACGTGCGGTGCAGACACCGCCGGCGGTCGAGGGCATTCATGTCTTCGGCCTGGACATGCGCGGCGTGCTGGATGTGTTCCGGCTCGCTCCGATCGCACCTGTGGCGGAATAGAGATGAAACCCGTAATCGCACTCGTCGGACGGCCCAACGTGGGCAAGTCCACCCTTTTCAACAACCTGACCCGTACCCGCGATGCGCTGGTGGCGGACTACGCCGGCCTGACCCGCGACCGCAAATACGGCATCGGCCGTCTCGGCGGGCAACCCTACCTGGTGGTCGACACCGGCGGCCTGAGCGGCGACGCGCAGGGGGTGGAGGGGGAGATGGCCCAGCAGGTCAAACTGGCCATCGGCGAGTGCGATGCGGTGATCTTCCTGGTCGATGCCCGTGACGGGCTGACCCCTTCGGACCAGAATATCGCCGGTTACCTGCGCCAGTGCGGCAAGCCGGTGACCCTGGTGGTGAACAAGACCGACGGGCTGGACGCCCATGTCGCCAGCAGCGATTTCCACGCCCTGGGCCTGGGCGAGCCGCTGGCGATCGCCGCCTCCCACGGGCGCGGCGTGCGCAGCATGATCGAACTGGTGCTGCAGGCGTTCGCCCCCGATGATGATGAGGAGGAGGATGCGGAGCAGGGGATCAAGGTCGCCATCGTCGGCCGGCCGAATGTCGGCAAGTCGACCCTGGTCAACCGCATCCTCGGCGAGGAGCGGGTGGTGGTGTTCGATATGCCGGGAACCACCCGTGACAGCATCTACATCCCCTTCGAGCGCGACGGTCAGAAATACACCCTCATCGATACCGCCGGGGTGCGGCGCCGTGCCCGCATCAAGGAGGTGATCGAGAAATTCAGCATCATCAAGACCCTGCAGGCGATCACCGACTCCCATGTGGTACTGATGGTGCTCGATGCGCGCGAGGGGATCAGCGAGCAGGATGCGCATCTGCTGGGGCATGCGATGGAAGCGGGCCGCGCCCTGGTCATCGCCATCAACAAATGGGACGGACTCGACCAGGAGAAGAAGGAGCTGGTGCGCCGCGACCTGGCGATCAAACTGCCGTTCCTCGACTTCGCCAAAATCCACTATATCTCCGCCCTGCACGGCACCGGCGTCGGCGAACTCTATGCCTCGCTGAAGAAGGCCTACGCATCGGCGATGCGCAAGTTCTCCACCCCGGAACTGACCGCCCTGCTGGAGTCACTGGTCTTCGCCCACCAGCCGCCGACGGTGCACGGGCGCCGCATCAAGCTGCGCTACGCCCACCAGGGGGGCAAGAATCCGCCCATTATCGTGATCCACGGCAACCAGGTGGACAGGGTGCCGGGGAGCTACAAGCGCTACCTGGAGAACGGCTTTCGCAAATACCTCAAGCTCGAGGGCACCCCCATCCGCATCGAACTCAAGGGTGGAGAGAACCCCTTCGCCGGCAAGCGCACCGAACCGGCGAAGCGGCCGGTGAGCCGCAAGCAGCGCCAGGCGGCGCAGGAGAAAAAGGGGGACAACCGGCGCGGCAGGAAGAAGGGGCGGTGAGGTTCAAGGTTCAAGGTTTATGTCCATGGATGGACGTATGCCGCGGGCGCATGGATGTGCATGAGCGGTGCAAGGTTCAAGGTTCAAGGTTCAAGGTTCAAGGTTCAAGGTTCAAGGTTCAAGGTTCAAGGTTCAAGGTTCAAGGTTC
>Ga0068714_10000818_pt1 | contig 52485 bp, 41 predicted proteins | sample MTBNYHSulfiMetaG_FD_62988 | JGI IMG/M metagenome (GOLD analysis project Ga0068714, IMG submission 62988) | Enrichment culture microbial communities from rom New York Harbor, USA that are MTBE-degrading - MTBE-NYH (New York Harbor Sulfidogenic)... | ecosystem: Environmental > Aquatic > Marine >... | reverse complement strand
CACCAGCCAGTCGATGTAGTTGCGCACCACGGTGGCCTCGGCCGACATGGGCGACATCATCTTCAGCTTGTTCATCTCGGCGGTGGCCTTTTTCAGGGCCTCCTTGGACATACCCGCCTTTTCGATCTTCTGCTCCAGCTCCTCGAGCTCGCTCGGTGCCTCCTCGAGTTCGCCCAGTTCCTTCTGGATCGCCTTCATCTGTTCGTTGAGGTAGTACTCGCGCTGGCTCTTCTCCATCTGCCGCTTGACGCGGCTACGGATGCGCTTCTCCACCTGCAGCAGATCGAGTTCCGACTCCATCATCGCCAGCAGATGCTCGAAGCGGTCACGCAGGTTGGTGATCTCGAGGATCTCCTGCTTCTCCTCGATCTTCAGCGACATGTGCGCAGCGATGGTATCGACCAGGCGGTGCGGATCCTCGATGCCGGAGAGCGAGGTCAGCACCTCGGGCGGCACCTTTTTGTTCAGCTTGACGTACTGGTCGAACTGGTTGAGCACCGAGCGGGAGAGCACCTCGGCCTCGCGCTCGTCCATCGGCTCGCCCTCGAGCACGCTGACCTGCGCGGAGAAGTAGCTTTCGCCGGCGATGAAATTGATGATCTTGGCGCGCCGTCCCCCCTCGACCAGCACCTTCACCGTGCCGTCGGGCAACTTGAGCAGTTGCAGGATGGTGGACAGGGTACCGATGCGGTAGATGTCCTCTTCGCTGGGGTCGTCCTCCGAGGCGGTCTTCTGAGCCACCAGCAGGATCTCCTTGTCGGCGGCCATCGCCGCCTCCAGCGCTTCGATCGATTTGTCGCGGCCGACAAACAGCGGAATCACCATGTGGGGATAAACCACCACGTCGCGCAGCGGCAGCACAGGGAGCTTGCGTAGCTGCTCGGTCACTTCTGAAGTCTTGTCCTGTGATTCCATTGGTCTATCCTCTCAGGTCTGCGCCAGGCGCTGTTGCGCCGCAAGATGGTTCCCGAATGCGGGAATATCCCAGTAACCCACTATGATTTTAGTATGTGGACGGCAGACAGGCTAATCAAGAAAAAGAGCGGTTGTGGAACATAGCGGGTGCGGCAGTGTTGCCGCACCCTTTATTGTGAAAATTCAATCACCTGCAGCGACAGACTGCTCACTGCTTTTGTACATGAGGAATGGCTCGGCATCACCGAGGATCACCCCTTCGTCGATCACCACCTTGGTAACCCCCTCCATCGAGGGCAGGTCATACATGATATCCAGCAGGGTCGTTTCGAGGATGGACCGCAGGCCGCGGGCACCGGTCTTGCGCTCCATCGCCTTGCGGGCAATGGCACTCAGGGCCTCATCGCGGAACTCCAGCTCGACATCTTCCATCTCGAACAGCTTGCCATACTGTTTGACCAGGGCGTTCTTCGGATCGGTCAGGATGCTGATCAGGGCCGCTTCATCCAGCTCCTCCAGGGTGGCATGCACCGGCAGGCGGCCGACGAATTCCGGGATCAGGCCATACTGCACCAGATCTTCCGGCTCGACGCTGAACAGCACCTCGCTGACGCTCTTGCCCTCGTCCTTGCTCTTGACCTCGGCGGAGAAACCGATACCGCCCTTCTCGGAGCGGTTGCGGATCACCCGTTCGAGACCGGCGAAGGCACCGCCGCAGATGAACAGGATGTTGCTGGTGTCGACCTGCAGGAACTCCTGCTGCGGGTGCTTGCGCCCCCCCTGCGGCGGAACCGAGGCAACGGTGCCCTCGATCAGCTTGAGCAGCGCCTGTTGCACCCCTTCGCCCGAGACATCGCGGGTGATGGAGGGGTTGTCCGACTTGCGCGAAATCTTGTCGATCTCGTCGATGTAGACGATGCCCGTCTGAGCCTTCTCCACATCGTAGTCGCACTTCTGCAGCAGCTTCTGGATGATGTTCTCCACATCCTCGCCCACATAACCGGCTTCGGTCAGGGTGGTGGCATCGGCGATGGTGAACGGCACGTTCAGCAGCCGCGCCAGGGTCTCAGCCAGCAGGGTCTTGCCGCTGCCGGTGGGGCCGATGAGCAGGATATTGCTCTTGGCCAGCTCCACCTCGTCCTTCTTCTGGCCGGCATCGAGGCGCTTGTAGTGGTTGTATACCGCTACGGAGAGCACCTTCTTCGCCCGCTTCTGCCCGATGACGTACTCGTCGAGGATGGCATTGATCTCATGCGGCGTAGGCAGTTTGCTGTGGCCGTTGCCGACGGTTTCCTCCTGGATCTCCTCGCGAATGATGTCGTTGCACAGCTCGACACACTCGTCGCAGATGAATACGGAGGGGCCGGCAATCAGCTTGCGCACTTCATGCTGGCTCTTGCCGCAGAAGGAGCAGTACAGCAGCTTGCCGTTATCGTCGCCCTTGTTGGTCGTGTTATCGCTCATGACCCTTTCCCGTCTGGCTTATACATAGTTACAACATGCAGAGTCCGGCAAAAATTTTCAACCCCAAAACGCGCTCAGGCGCCACAGGTCTCAATTATGCCCCTGCTGGCTTGGCACGGCTATCCAGGACCTTGTCGATAAGGCCGTAGTCAGCCGCTTCCTGGCCGCTCATGAAGTTATCACGCTCGGTATCCACCTGGATACGCTCAATCGGCTGGCCGGAGTGGTTGGAGAGGATCCGGTTCAACTGGTCGCGCACCTTGAGGATCTCGCGGGCATGGATCTCGATATCGGTGGCCTGACCCTGGTAGCCGCCGAGCGGCTGGTGAATCATCACCCGGCCGTGGGGCAGGCAGTAGCGCTTGCCGGCAGCACCGCCGGCCAGCAGCACCGCGCCCATACTGGCGGCCATGCCGATGCACATGGTGCTGACCTGGGGCTTGATGAACTGCATGGTGTCGTAGATCGCCAGCCCTGCGCTCACCGAGCCGCCGGGTGAGTTGATATAGAGGTGGATGTCCTTATCCGGATTCTCGGACTCGAGGAACAACAGCTGGGCCACGATCAGGTTCGCCATGTGGTCTTCGACCGGACCGACAGCGAAGATCACGCGCTCCTTGAGCAGGCGCGAGTAGATATCGTAGGCACGCTCGCCGCGGGAGGTCTGTTCGACGACCATCGGCACCAGGCCGAGGTTCTGTACGTGCTGTGCACCGTTCATCATGCTGTTGTCGATCATCCTGTCGTTTTCCTCAAGTGTAGACTCAATTACGCCCGACCCAATACTTCGTCGAAGCGGCTCTGCTTTTCGGAAACATCACCCTGGGCAAAGACCCAGTCAACCACCGCATCTTCCAGTGCCAGGGATTCGACCTCGGAGAGGCGCTTCTTGTCACTGTAGTACCACTTGACCACCTCTTCAGGCTTCTCGTAGGTGGCGGCGATCTCCTCGACCTTGGCACGCAGCTGCTCTTCGCTGACCTTGATCTCCCTGGACTTGATCAACTCGGAAAGCACCAGGCCAAGAGTGACGCGGCGTTCGGCCTGCTCCCGGAACATCGAGGCGTCCAGGTCGACCCCGGACTTGCCCTGCGGCGTGTACATCTGCTGCATCATCTGCCGCTTGAGGCCTTCGGCTTCCTGATCGACCAGCGCGGCGGGAACCTCGACCTTGTTCAGCTCCATCAGCTTGTCCATCGCGGCCTGCTTGTTACGGGCGGCGAGCGCCTGCTTCAGTTCGCGCTCCATATTCTGGCGCACTTCCTGGCGCAGCGAATCCAGGCTGCCGTCGCCGATGCCGAAGCTCCTGGCGAACTCCTCGTCGAGTTCCGGCAGTTCCGGGGCCTCAACGCTATTGACCTTGACCTGGAACTGGACCGGCTTGCCGGCGACCTCCTTGTGCGGATACTCCTCTGGGAACTGCAGGTCCAGGGTCAACTCTTCACCGGCCTTGGCGCCGGTCAGCCCCTTCTCGAACCCGTCGATCATGCGCCCGGAGCCGATTGTGATCGGCACGTTCTGACCGCTGTTGCCGGCGAACGCTTCACCATCAATGGTGCCGGTGAAATCGATATTCAAGCGATCGCCCTTCTTCGCCTTGCGCTTGACCTCTTTCCAGCTGGTGCGCTGCTGGCGCAGGTTTTCCAGCATCTTCTCCAGGTCCTCGTCGGAGACCTCGGCGACCGTCTTCTCCAGCCTGGCACCGGCCACCTCGGCCAGTTCCACCTTGGGCATCACCTCGAAGGTGGCGGTGTACTCGAGGTCCTTGCCCTCCTCCATCACCTTGGGCTCGATGCTGGGCATGCCGGCCGGTTGCAGCTTCTCCTGGTTGATCGCCTCGAAGTAGCTGGACTGGATCACCTCGCCGACGACCTCGTCACGCACCTGTCTGCCGTACTGCTGGGCCACCACTTTCATCGGCACCTTGCCGGGGCGGAAGCCCTTCACCTTGGCGGTGCGGGAGAGGCGCTGCAGGCGGCTCTGCACCTCTTTCTCGATCCGCTCCTGCGGCACGGCTACGTTCAAACGGCGCTCGAGGCTACCGGTCTCTTCAATTGAAACCTGCATGTTTGCTCCTCAACAATCAATCAGAAAAAGTAATAGTTAGAACCGCCCACCCCGACCGAACACCTGTGGGTATCCGATAACTTGCGGCAATTCCGGGAAATTTGGTGCCGTCCCCGAGACTCGAACTCGGACAGGTTGCCCCACCAGAACCTAAATCTGGCGTGTCTACCAATTCCACCAGGACGGCAGGTTTTGATGCAGTAATCCGCGACAAGAATGCGGGAGAGGCGTGGTGCCTGCACCCGAGAGGCCGAAAAGGAGTCCGGCTCACCTGCAAATCCGGCCACTTTTGCACGATCCAGTATCAAAGGGGTGGATTATACCTTATACCAGCGGCAGGAAGACACCCCTGCGAGAGGGTCGATTCGGGCATGGCTACTTGAGGATATGGGGAATTGGACGGCAGGAAATGATGGTGGGCCGTGTAGGATTCGAACCTACGACCAATTGATTAAGAGTCAACTGCTCTACCAACTGAGCTAACGGCCCCCGAAGGGTGTGCATTTAAGCAAATAAGACCGCTTTGGGCAAGCAAATATTTTGCCTCCCGTATCTGCTCTTGCCTCGCCCCTTTTCCCTCGCCCCTGGTATCCGCTCTTGCCCCTCGTCCCATTCCTCTAGCCTCTCTATATCTGCTCTCGTCCCTCGCCCCTTTCCCCTCGACTCTCGTATCTGCCTCTATCTGCCTCTTTGCCCACGCAAAGAGAAAGGGTTATGCTATGAGCCGACTCTAATACATCACGGTTCGAGAGCGTATGACGATGAGCGATTTCGACGACGACACCTTACTGGGCGATTCACCTGAATTTAACAGCATTATCCGCTCGGCGCGGATCATCGCGGCCACCGATGTCAGCGTTCTGGTGCTTGGCGAGAGCGGCACCGGCAAGGAGCTGCTGGCAAAGGAGCTGCACCGCAGCAGCCCGCGTCGGAACGCCCCCTTCATCGCCATCAACTGCGCCGCCCTGCCCGAGCAACTGGTCGAATCGGAGCTGTTCGGCCACCGCAAGGGGGCCTTCACCGGCGCTGTCGAGCACCAGCCGGGGCGCATCCGTACCGCCGAAGGGGGCACCCTGTTCCTCGATGAGGTCGGCGAGCTGCCCCTGACCATCCAGGCCAAGCTGCTGCGCTTTCTCGAATCCGGCGAGTGCCAGTCGGTAGGCGAGACCGCCCCGCACAAAATCAACGTACGGGTAATCGCTGCCACCAACCGCGACCTCTATACCCAGGTCCAGAAAGGGCTGTTCCGCGAGGACCTCTACTATCGTCTCAACGTGGTGCCGCTGGAGCTGCCGCCGCTGCGCCAGCGCCATGGCGATGTGGCGTTGCTGCTGGAGCAGCTCACCGCCCGGCTTGCCGCGCGCTACGCTCTGGAGGCCCCGCGCTACAGCAGCAAGGCGCTCACCCGTCTGGAAGGCTACGCCTGGCCGGGCAACATCCGGGAGCTGCGCAACTTCTGCGAACGCATGGTGGTGCTGCTGAGCGGGCGCACCGTCGAGCTGGAGAACCTGCCGCAGGAGATCATCCGCCAGCCGGTCGCAGCAAGCAGCGGGCCGTTCACCCTGCCCGACAGCGGCATCAGCCTGGATGAGCTCGAGCAGGAGATGATCCGCCAGGCGCTGGAGCGCACCCGCGGCAACCGCAGCCGCGCCGCACGCCTGCTGGGGCTCTCCCGCGATACCCTCCTCTATCGCATCAAGAAGCACGCGCTGGCGTAGGCCCGATTTAGCGCAGCGGTATCGGGCACTTTCGCCGGACACCGCTGCGCTATGTCCGGCCTACAACTGTAGGAGCCGAGTCCCCTCGGCGAATGTTCGCCCACAGGAGTGGGCTCCTACCGCAAGATCGAGCCCTACAATTTTTCCCAGACCGAAATAGAAAGGGCACCTGATCAGGCGCCCTTTTTTGTTCAATCCATGGCTTATTGATAGGGCAGGTCGTGCCCGCCGTTTCCGTGGCCCTTCAACCTGTAGGCCCGATTTAGCGCAGCGGTATCGGGCATCAATCGCGCCGGACACCGCTGCGCTATGTCCGGCCTACGACTCAGTGCTTCATCTGGCCATGGTCCATGCCGGCCATGCCACCCATGGCGCCGTGGTTCATTCCGCCCGCGCCGGCACGCACTTCGTGGGTAACAGTCATGCTCTCGCCGTCCTTGAACTGCAGGTTGATTTCAACCCGGTCGCCGGCCTTGAGCGGCTGCTTCGGTTTCATCAGCATCAGGTGGTAGTCGTTCGGCTCGAAGGTGACACTGCCGTGGGCGGGGATCTCGATCGCCGCCTGGTGCAGCATCTTCGCCATGCCGTCCTGCATCACGGTGCGGTGCAGCATGACGGAGCCGAAGGCCGGGCTGTCGGCAGCGACCAGGACAAGCGGCTTGTCACCGTCGTTTTTCAGGGTGACATAACCGGCCAGCGCGGCGGCGCCCGGCGGTGCCTCACGGACCCAGGCGTTCTCTGCAACCAGGAGGCCTGCCGCCTGGGCCACTGCAGCCAACATTCCCAATACCATCACCACCGTCAATCGCTTGATGCTTTTCATCGTCATCTTTCCTCTTACTGGTGTAAACACGTTATGAATCAAAAAGTTCCCATGCCGCTCAGTTGAGACTGAAGCGCATGGTAAAGGCCACCGGCCACGGCAATCCAAGGGTGGGGGGCGGGTCGGGCAGCGGCACCGCCTCCTCCACCGCCTGCTGCGCCGCGTTGCTCAACACATCCGGCCCGCCGTCCACGGCCAGGGCCGCGACCCTGCCCCCCGGCTGCAGGGTGAAGGAGACGCGGACATCCCCCTCGAGGTGGCGACGCCGTGCCGCCCGCGGGTAATGCTTGTACTTCTCGATGTGCGCCATCAGCCGGCGCAGGTACTCCTGTTTCGCCTTCTCGATCAGCGCCTCATCGTCCACCGTGCCGCTGACCGCCTCGCTTGCCGCCGGGACCTTTTCGGCGGTCGCGCTGGTCGGTACGGGCGGGGTCTGCGGCGCAGGCTTCGGCGAGGGCCTCGGCTCGACCTCGCGCGCCCGCTCGGCGCGTTTTTCCGGCTTGGGCGGGGTCGGTTTCGGCGGCGGCTCCGGTGCCTCGGTCACCTCCGGCTCCAGCTCCTTGGGCGTCTCCTGGGGAAGCGCCTGGGGCGTGGTCGGCGGCGAGGCGGCCGCACGGAAGCTCACCCGCGTCACATGGCGCTTCTGCTGCGGCTGCTCCTGGTTGCCGGCCAGCGAACCGGTGTTGAACAGCAGCATGCCGTGCAGCGAGAGCGACAGGGCGACGGCACCGCTCCAGTAGAGTCTGTCGTGCCCGCTCATTGCTGCTCGGTCACGATATCCACCGCCGTGGCGCCGGCCTTGCGCGCCGCATCCAGCACCGTCACCGCCAGTCCCAGCGGGGCGCCGCGGTCGCCACGCACCCGCACCAGGCGCTCCTCGCGCTCGGCCAGATGCTGGGCCAGCACCCCCTCCAGATCCTCGGCCTCGACGAAATGGTCATCGATGAGAAAATGGCCCTCGGCATCGAGCACCACCTCCAACTGGATATCCTCGGTCACCACCTCACCGCTGTCGGCCACCGGCAGGTCGATATTCAACGCCTGCTCCTGCACGAAGTGCGAGGTCAGCATGAAAAACACCAGCAGCAGGAATACGATGTCGATGAGCGGCGTCAGGTTGGGAACCTGGCTGCTGCGCCGGCGGCCCTCAAACTGCATGCACGACCCCCTCGCGGTGGTGAACGGCCTCACCCTCCTCGGTAGCCTCGGCATGCGGCAGTTGCTCCAGCAGCAGCGAGGCGCAGCTGCGCATGTCCTGGGCGCGACGGTCGGCCATCCCCTCGAGCATGTGCAACAGCAGCAGCACCGGGATCGCCACCGCCAGACCGACACCGGTGGTCAGCATCGCCTCCCAGATCCCGCCGGCCAGGGCCTGGGCATCGACCCGTCCGCCCGCCTGCTCGATCACCATAAAGGCCTTGATCATACCGAGAATCGTGCCAAGCAGGCCCAGCAGCGGTGCGGTATTGCCGAGAAAGCCGAGGGTGCGAAACCCCCGCTCCATGCGCTGCAACTCCACCGAGCCGATGCGGGTGGCAACCCGCCCCAGATCGCGGATGCCCGCAGCCGCCGCATCGAGCAGCCCCTGCAGGATGGTCGCCTCCGGACCGTGCAGCCGCGCCAGCCACTCGCTCAGCTCGCCCCTGGCCAGCGAGCCGGTGATCTGCCGCTCGAAATCGCCCGGCAGCTTGCCCATGAACATAAACTGCAGCAGCCGCTCGATAACGATCGCCAGCGCGATAATTGAATAAACCAGCAGTACCCAGACGACAATGCCGCCCTTGTCGAATACATCCGTCAACATCATGGTTGAACCCACCCCAAAGCAGTTACTGAACCCAAATCGATCAACATGCTACCGGCACCTGCCTCAACGCTGCTTTGCCACTGTGCCTGAGACCGTATCGCACGGGCAATAGTGGCAAACTAAGCCGGTTGGAGTGCAAACGCAAACCTGTTCATCTCCCCCTTCCCACGCCGGTGTGAAAGGTGCCATCCATGGCAGAGAACGATCGTCCTGAAATCGTCAGAAGTGTACCGTGAGGCCCGCCGTGTAGGTACGCCCCTGGTTGACCACGATGGAGATGTCGTTGGCGTCATAGACGCCGTCGCCATTGGAATCGCCGGTGCCGCCACGGGCCGTGTTGTAGTAATCACGGTCGAAGAGGTTATCGACGCGGCCGAAGAACGACCAGTCGCTGTCACCCAGCTTGCGGTTGTAATTGACCAGCAGGTTGAAGGTCTCGTGGCCGTCGATCTTCACCCGGTTGATCTCATCGGCGTAGTAGGAGGAGGTGGCATCCATCTCGCCGGTCACCCGCCAGTTGGCGGAAGGCATGTAGATCAGCGACATGTTCAGGTGGTGGCTGGGTACCCGCGGCACCGTGTTGCCCTCGTTGTTGTACTGCTCGAGGCAGTACTGGGAGGCGGGGTTGAAGGCCGGATCAGAGCAGGTGGTAGCGGAACCGTAGCGGTTACCCAGCAGGAGGTTGAAGTTGTCGTACTGAGTGAACTTCGCATCCAGATAGGTATAGGCCGCGGTCCAGGCAAAACGGGGAGTGACCGTGCTGTCGATCGCCAGTTCGAGGCCGCGATTGCGTATCCCGCCGATATTGTCGTACATGTCGTTGCTGCCGTCGTTCACCCCATATTGCCCCGAGGTGGACATGATGTAGTCGGTGCGATCGATCTGGAAGATCGCCACATCCACATCGGCCGGGGCGCCGAACAGGCGGGTTTTGGCGCGAAGGCCGATCTCCATGTTGACGGCATGTTCCGGCTCAAGGTTCGGGTTGCTGTCTGTGCCGCCGGTGGGCGAGATGTCGCCGGCGAACAGCTGGTTCACCGAGGGCGCGCGAAAACCGGTGGAGACATTCGCGTAGATCTCGCGGTTTGCCGCCAGGGTGTAGTTCGCCCCGAGTCGCCAGGAGGCCACGTCAAAGGACTTGTCCAGCTGCAGCGCGCTGAGCTTGGAGGTGTAGTCGTAGGCGATATGGTCGTAGCGGCCATTCACGGTCATCACCAGCGGATCGCTGAGCCGGAACTTGAGCTCGCCGTAGAGCGCCTGCACCGCCTCATCGGTGGTGTCGTCGGAGATGGGGTCACCGGCAGCGGCGGACTGATCACCCGGGATATAGGGGTTGTCCGGCACGTCGATGTTATATGAGACCTCGTTTTCATAACTGTTGGCACGCAGGTCCGCCGCCGCCAGCCAGGCAAAGCGCTCACCGCCTGCCCGGTACTCGGTCTTCAGGCCGTTCTGCACCTGATAGTAATCGTTCAGATTTTTGTACAGGGTGGGATCGGTGCGGTCAGGTGCCGAGAGGAACTGGGTCTCATCCGCGAAACTGTAGAGGTTGACCATCAGGTTATCGGTGGCATTGACATCCCGGTTGTAGGTGACGAAGTACTTGGCGAGATTGACGTCGAAATGGTTGGCGTAATCGTTATAGGCGGGGTCGGTGCTTCGCGGATCGCTCTCGGCCGCGTCGGCGCCTTTTACCGCGCCGTGGCTGTTCTTCATCCGCTCGGAACGCTCGAAGCCGAAGGTCAGGTCGCTGGCGTCGTCGACATAGTACTGCAGCTTGCCGTTCAGGTAGTCGGCCCTGGAGGCGGAGTCGTCATAGTAACCGTCGGTCTCACGGCGGGAGACCTGCACATGGCCGTTGGCGTTGTCGGCGGCGAAGCCGGCGCGGGCAAGCCCCTTGTAGTAACCGAAGCTCCCCGCCTCGGCCCCGAGGGTAAAGCCCTTGTAGCCGGCGCCGCGCTTGGTGGTGATGATCACCGCGCCGGAGAGGGCGTCGTCGCCGAACAGGTAGGAGGCGCCGCCCTTGATCACCTTGATCGATTCGATGTTGTCCATGTCGATGTTGACACTGCCGGTGCGCTCGAACACCGGCACCCCGTCGATCACCACCGCCACGCCGGGCTTCTCGCCCATGTAGACCTGGTTCTCGATGCCGCGGATGTGGATCTTCAGCGAATCGCCGCTGCTGAAGGTGGTGGTGACCCCGGGAATGGACTGCAGCATCTGCTGGATGTTCTCGGTGTGGGCGGCATCCACCTCCTCGCCCTTGATCACACCGAAGTTGGAGGGTTCGCCGCGCTTGTTCTCGAAGCGATCGTCGATGGTGGTCGATTCAACCTGGATGATCCCCAGCTCTTCCGCCACCGCAGCACCGACGGGTGCCAGTGCCGAAATCCCGCCCAACAGCAGAGCGGTGTGTAACCCGAAACGCGGAGCAACAACTCTCTTCACACAAACCTCCCAAATAACCAAGCAAAAAACATCACTATTTATAAGTCTTTACGCGTTATTGCCTGCAGTTTGTGTGCCATGCATAAGAAACTGTTTTTATTAGGAGATAGTAAAATTCGGCGGGGGGATCAGGGGATTTGCCGTAAGCGGCTGCGGCATATGCCACATCAGAAGAAAAAAACCTTCAACGCAAAGTACGCAGAGACGCAAAGGGCGCAAAGGTTGAATATTGGGGGAAGTGAATGGATGCGGACGCGACAAACCAGTTAGGAGAGTCGTAGGGTGGCAAAACGAAGTGTGCCCATACTCTATTGATGGGCACGCAGGCTTTGCCCATCCTACAGCCTACGGAAGGTGCATTGAAAAACCTTCGCGCCCTTGGCGTCTTTGCGCGATGTGCATGGATGCACAAGTGCCGCGATGACAGGATGTCATGGAGCGACCCTTTGCGTTAATAAATTTGAATTACGGTACGGCCGCCTGCTCCTGGCCCTCCAGGCCGGAGACGCTGACACTGCCGGGATTGCCGCCGATGTTCTTGACCGCGAGCAGCCAGGTGCCGCGCGCGGCGCTCCAGAGCATCGTGCCGTGGCCGTCGAGCCTGAGGTTTGCGCTGTAGCCGAGGGCGCTGGTGGCCTCGACGATCAGCTTGTCGCCCCACGGCCTGTACTCGGCACGGATGATGTCGATGGTCAGGTCGTAGCCGTTGCAGTCCTGGTCGATGCCGTCGTGCTTGATCTCCGGTGCGCCCGGGTAGACACCCGGACCGGAGTCCTTGCAACTGCCTGCCTGCACCGCCCCTTCGAGACCGCTCACGGTGAGGCTCCCGGGATTGCCGCCAACCCCCTTGGTCGTATACAGCCAGGTGCCGCGCGTCTCATCCCAGAACATCGGGCCGTAACCCTGGAGTTCGAGCTGCGCCGCGCCGCCCAGCGCGCTGGTCGCCTCCGCGATCAACTTGTCGTTCCAGGGCTTGTACTCGGTGCGCAGGATCTCGATGGTCAGGTCGTAACCGTTGCAGTCCTGGTCGAGGCCGTCGTGCCTGATTTCGGCCGCCCCCGGGTAGATGGCGGGATCGCTATCGTTGCAGTCGAGGTTTGCCGGGTAGCCGTCGCCGTCGTTGTCCACGGGTGCGGGCGATTCATTGTCGATAATCGTCAGCACCGCCGAATCCGGCCAGCCGGTAATCGCCCCGCCGCTCGCCACACCCAGCCGCAGCTCCAGGCTCTCATCGCCCTCGACCGAGATATCGTCAATGATGGGCACGCTGAAGCTGCGGCTCATCTCGCCGTCGGCGAAGTTCAGCGTGCCGAAGGCAGGCGTGTAGTCGAGATCGCCGAGGGCGCTGCCGTCGCTGGTGTAATAATCGACACTCACCGCGCCGCTGCTGCCGCCGGCGCGGGTGAGGGTGATGGTGACCTGGGTGCCCTCCTCCCTGACGCTGTAGTCCTCGGCGCTGAACTGAAGGCTGCCCGGCTGGAGCAACTGCTGCAACCGTGTGTGAGCACTAACCAGATCGACCAGGCCATGGCCGCTGTTGTTGTCGCCGCCGATGGCGTCGATGTCCACGCTGCTGCTCGCCAGGATCGCCTCGATCTCGGAGGCGGTCGATTGCGCCACCGCACTCTTGAGCAGGGCCATGCCGCCGGCCACCTGGGCGACGGCGAAGGAGGTGCCGGAGACGGAGATATAGGCGTCGGGAATCAGCCCGCCGAAGGTCAAATCGGTGGTGGTGACATTGACCCCTGGCGCGGCAACCGTGGGAAAGAGGGTGCCGTCGCAGGCAGAGATACCGCGGCTGCTGAAGCCGGGCACCGTGCCGAACTCATCGACCGCACCGACCGAAAGGACCTGGGCATAATTGGCCGGGCTGAGACTGCTGCCGGCGGCAGGTCCCGAGTTCCCGGCGGAGAAGGCTACGGCGATCCCGGCGGCGCGCAGCGCATCGATATCACCCTGGAACTCCGACACGCAGTTGCCTGCCGCATCGGCCAGGCCCCAGGCATTGCTCACCACATCCGGGGCGTCGTCCACACCCGGGTTGCCGTCCGGGTCGAGCAGCCACTGGAAGGCGAGGTGAATGTTGCTGTAACTGGCGCTTCCGCTGCTGTCGAAGATCCTGGCGGCGATCCACTGCGCCCCCGGTGCCACACCGATAGCGGTGCCGCTTTGATTGCCGCCGAGGATCAGCCCCATGGTCTGGGTGCCGTGGCCGTTTGCATCGTGAGGTGAGGCATACTCGCCACTGGGGTCGTACCAGCTGTTGCTGCCGCCGCGCCAGCGGGGAGCGAGGTCCGGGTGTGCCGCGTCGACGCCGGTGTCCAGGCTGGCCACCACGACGCCCTGGCCGGTGAAGCCCTGCTGCCACAGTTGCTGCGCCCCGAGCATGGTCAGGTTCCATTCGGCCGGGGCAGTGCCACCCGCTTGCGGCGTCGGGGCCGCCAGGGTGGCATCGAGGGTGACGCTCTCCACGCCCGGAACCAGGCGAAGCTGTTCGACCAGCCGCGCCGGCAGCTTGACGGCAAGCCCGTTGATCAGCCACAGCGATCGGGGTTTGCCGACAGCGCGGCTTCGGAGAAAGCTCCTGAGCGGCGCTTCGGACACGGCGCTATTCAGCTGCAGGGAGCGAATGAGCTGCGCCTTGCGCCTGGCCGGCGCAATATCCTTGAATGCGCCCAGTGCCGGCTTTCCGGCAAAGCGGACAATTACTGCGACCTCACTATCGCGGGGGAGCGTTTGCAAACGCTGCTCCAGCCCTGCGCCAATCCTTGCCGGTGCAGCGTTGAGTGGTCCGGCCATCACCGTCGCCAACAGCAACGCGAACAGTGCGTGTCTCATCATGCCAACCTCGACTGCTTAATCACCACAGAGACACGGAGTTCACGGAGAAACCCTGATTCAAAGGCTATGAGCAAAACCGGAAAAGGCGCTATCAACCTTACCGAATCCTTGCATCCTTTAACCGAATATCCCCTCCGTGTCTCTGTGGTGAACAGATTTCATCCTCTTCGCTAAAGCACGGTCAGGTGTTCCGCCACGAAGTCGCCAATCACCACCGTCACCTTGTCGCCGGGCTGAACGTGCCGCGAGGGATTGCTGAACAGGACGAAGTAGTTGCGGTTCGCCCTGACGTTGAAGGTGGTTTGCCGCAGGGCGCCGAGTTTGCTGGTGACCGGCACCGCCAGCTTGGCGTTGTCTTTTTCCACGATAACGTAGGGCTTGGGCTTGATACGACGGTCGAGCAACGGCGCGGCCTTTTCCGCGTCGAGCACCCGGTAGCGAAAATCGAGCACATAGCCGGCAGCCGAGGTCTGGATGCCGAGGATCTCGATACCCCACTGCTCCTGCAGTGAGCCGACCTTGGCGGGGTCGGTTATCTCGCTGGCACCACCGCCGTATGCCGGCTCCTTCTCTTCAGATTTGGTTGTTGCGCTGCTACAGCCGCTGAGCGTCAGAGTGCATGCCAGCACTGCCGTGGCGCACCATAGCCCCAAGTGTTTTCCCAGATCGGTACTCATGCTTTCCTCCTCGTGCCTCGCCCCGCCGCCTCCAGGCGGCAGGGGCTGCACTATTATTTGCTTAAGGACCTACCGTGACGCTCACCGTACCGACATTGGAGACCGCTCCCTGGGTATCCATGATCGTGTAGGTAATCGTCTCGATCCCGGTAAAGCCATTGCTGGGCGTGAAGAAGATCGCATTGCCCTTGGCGTTTACCGTCGCAGTGTTGGCCAGGTTGGTCGGACCGGCGACGATGGTCAGCGAACTCCAGTCGAGTGTGCCGTCCGGATCGGAGTCATTGCTCATGACATCGAGCTTGATGAAGGTATCCAGCGGTGTCGCATAGGCATCGTCCACAGCGATCGGGGCCTGGTTGGGCGGCGGTGCGATGTTCAGCGTGACCTGCACCGAATTGCCGGCAACCGTGCCGTCGAAGGCGTGGTAGGTGAAGCTGTCGATTCCGCTAAAGCCCGGATTCGGGACATAGCTGAATGCGCCGCCCTTCCACAGGGTGACGGTACCGTTGGTGGTGCCGGTGTCGAGCACAGCCTGCAGGGCATCGCCATCCAAATCGCTGTCGTTGATGAGAACTCCCGGCGCCGCCACATTGAGCTTGACCCCGGCAGTACCGGTATAGCTGTCGGCAACCGCAACAGACGGATCATTGGTCGCGGCGACATTGACGGTCACCGTGGCCAGATTGCTCGTCGCAGCCCCGGAGCTTGCGGTGTAGGTGAAGCTCGCCGGGCCGGAGTAGTTTGCCGGTGGGGTATAGACGAATGAGCCATCAGCGTTGAAGGTAACACTGCCCTGGCTGACCGCACCGACCTGTGTCGCGGCAAGCCCGCTTCCGGTGTCATTGGCCAGGACCCCGGGAGCGGGGATGCTCAGCGCAGTATCTTCCGCCGTTACGAAGAAATCGTTCTGGGCCTGAAGCAGGTTGGCGCCACCGGTTCCAACTTCCAGGAAGCTGTATAGCCCGCCCGCCCCGCTCGCCGCATTGGCCAGGTTGCGACGACTGTCGAAGAGCGGATAGCTCCCCTCGGCGCTGGCGCTGAGGATCGCATCACGGGTCTTGCCGGCCGGCAACATCACCGAATACTGCGTACGCGGATAGGGATAGGCGCTGCCGTCTTCGGCGACAATCTGCACCGATTCCCCCATCAGGGTCGGAACGAAGGTCTGCAATGACATGTTGTACATGCGCAGCAGTGTCCTGCTTCCCGCCGCCCCGGCAGGCAGCGGTGTGGATGCGGCACTGTAGGGTTCGCCATTGACCAGGAAATAGCGGGGGTTGTAATCGAAGGTGCTGGTCGGGCCGGTCGTACCATAGGCGCCACTGTCGACCGCGGTGTGCAGCACCGGGTCGATCTCGCTATAGAACAGCATCAGGTCCTGGTCGTAGGGAATGCCGCTATAGGCCTCGCCCGGAGCGGCATCCTTGTTGACCGCGCCGTAGAGTCCCATCTGCACCTGCACCGCCACATGGCTGCCGCTCTGGTAGGCGTAGCTGCCGGGGCGGAAATTGTTCCAGGTGTAGCTGCCGATCCGGCCCGGCCGTGTCTCGTGGGTAAACGAATAGACACGGGAGCGGCCTTGCGAATCGGTGAAGAAGCGCGGCGTCATGTTGGTATCCGGCCCCTGCCCGCTGATCACCAGAGAGGTGCGTTTCGGCAGGTTGTTGAGCAGGTGTACCGTCAGCGTGGTGTCATTGCTCGGCACGGTGATTGGCGGTCCGGGCACCTGCACCGGATTGGCGCAGCCGTCAGCGAGATTGGCATTGTCGTCCTGTGCATATCCCCACATGGCAACCAGGGTGCCGTCCGGCATCGTTTTCGTCGTTGCGCCGGCACAGAGGAAGACCTCAGCAGCCTGCACCGCCCCTCCCGTCAGCCCCAGCCCCAACACCAGTCCGGGGAGCAGGCTTGTTTTCCTCATATATCTGTTCACAATCGTCTCCTCCACAGTTAGGGCAATCACTCGATCAGCACGCCGGGCGGCTCGATGATGAGCATGGTCATCATGCCGCCGGGAAAGACATCGTTATTCACCAGTTCCCGTTCGGTGTGCGAGTGCCACATGAAGAACAGGCCGCCGTTGGCATTCAGACCGCCCTCGCCCGGAGGCAGTGTGGCGAATGCGCCGAGGAAGGGACTGCCGCTCCAGAAGCCGCCGAAGGTGAGGTCCTGGTTTTCCGGCAGCGTCACCGGCAGCGGTTTGCCGTGGTCAGCCGCGTACTCGTTCGGCGCCAGCGGATCGCCCGGGGCATGGCCATAGATATCGAATCCCAGCTGATCACCGGTCCAGGTGAAGAGCGCATCGTAGGTCGCGCCCGGCACGGTCTGGATGGTGAAGTCGGTAACCGCCAGGTCCGGCCCTGCACCGGGCGTGCTCTCCAGCAGATAACCGTCGCGGGCGATCTGCATGGTGTGGTTGCCGTGGGTATGGAAGGGATGCAGGTCACGGCTCGCACCGATCACGCGCAACAGCATCGTGTCGCCCGGATGGATACGGGGCAGGCTGTTATAGGGCTGCAGCGGCATGATGGGATTGTTGGCCGGAGCCATCGTATCGGGACCGTTGCGCCCGTTGATGAACCACAGCACCGGGTGATAGGCGGTGGTATCGGCGGTGTCATACAGCCCGCGGTCGACGAGATAGTGGATTTGCGGGTCCATCTCCGTCAGCAGGAACAGGTATTCGTAATCGAACGCCGTTGACGGGTAGTTGTAGGCCTGCTGGGGAGCGCCGCTCGGGCGCACGATCAGGGCGCCGACCAGCCCCATCTCCACCTGCAGATCCGGACGGGTTCCGCTCTGGTACATGAAGGTGCCGGGGCGGCTGGCGGTGAAGGTGTAGCTCACCGTATCGGCCGGCCCGGTGCTCTCCTGGGTCATCATGCCGGCACTCCCGCCGGTGGCGACCACCCCCTCCTGCCCCGGGAAGATCATCGACACCGGTTGCGGCAGATTATTGCTCAGGTTGACCGTGACCGTATCGCCCTGATTGACGATGAGGGTCGGCCCCGGATACTGCATGGAGCCTCCGGCCACCCCATAGCCCCAGACCAGCAGGCTACCGCCGTCCGGGGTATCGATGTAGCCGGACGATGCCGCCAGGTTGAAGGTCGGCCCGGTGATGCCGTTGATGGCTGCCTCGGCCTGCAGGCTGGCGAGCAACAGCCCCAGCACCGCTGCTGCCAGCCATTCTCTTGTGCGTATTAAGGTCTTCATGGATTTCCTCCTGCTCTCAAGTCGAGAACGCCATCAGTTGATACGGATCTCGGTCATCATGCCGCCGAAATCCTCGGCGCCATTGCTGAGGTAATTGAGATTCGTGGTGTAGAGAAAATAGGTTCCCGGAGAGGCCGCTGCGGTATCGATGATGACATCCACGGACTCGCCGCCGCCCAGCGTGACCGAATTGGTCTCGTAGGCGGTATCGATGCCGGTCGGGCCGCGCAACAGCCGGGCGCCGGTTCCCACCACGCGCATCTTCAGCCCCATCGCCTGCAGGGTGTAGAAGCGGGTGACATTGAGGTTGGAGATGCGCAGCAGAATCTTCTGACCTTGTGTCGCACTGACCAGGGAGCTGACCGGCTGTGAGACCTTGCCGCCGTTCTCCGCCGGCGGCACCAGCGCCGCCGGGTTCACCGTATCCGGATAACCGCGGCCATTGAGCATGGCGTAGTTGTCCCGCATGTTGGCGAACGGCAGCGGCTGCACGTTCATGCTCGCATCGTGAAACTCGGCGTCGAAAGAGCCGATCTGCAGCGGATATTCGACGTCGTAGTAGGTGGAGCCGTCACCGTCGTTGTAGACGTATTTGTTGCCCGCCTGGTGGGTAAAGCCGTTGAGGTTGGTTCCGGCAGGCAGGTCGTTCTGGATCGGCTGCACATAGAGGTTGCCGAGCATCCCCATCTGCATGTGCTCGGTCGCCTCCACGTGGCAGTGATACATATAGGTGCCGGGTTCGACCAGGTTGTAGTAGTAGGTCAGGCTCGAACCCATGTTGATGGAGATGGAGGCATCCGGCACCCCGTCGAACACACTGGAGGCGTTGGGGAAACCGTGGAAGTGCACCGTGTGCGGGTCGAACAGATCGGGCCGCATCATCATCCCGACGTTGGTGAGTGTCAGGTAGAACTCCTGTCCCTGTTTGAGGGTGATGGTCGGCGCCGGAAAATTCGCCGCCAGGCTGCCCGCCTCCATCGCCTGGGCTTCGGTATACCCGGTCAGGTTGGAAAACCCGAACATGTATTGCAGGCGCCCATCGGCCATGTTGATGAAGCCGTCGCCGCCCCCCAGGTGCATGCACTTGAGCTGGTTCGGGTCGTAGGGGCCATCCGGAATGGCATCACCGTTGGTATCTCCCGGACACTGCACGTAGACCGCTGCTTCCGCCGGCAAACCGATGCCCGCCAAAACCAGTGCCGTAGCAGCCGAGAGAGCTCTGAGTTTGAACCTGTTCATGATTGAACTCCTCCTCTTCAGGCCCCGACCGCTTGCTGCGGCCGGGGCGCGGTTTTCATCGGTTACGGTTACGGCAACTCGTCAGCGCCAATGTCCGTTCCTGCCCCGCTGGGCCTCGACTCAGCGTCGTAGTCGATACCCAGCTCGGTGTGATCAGCCAGCACCGCTCCGTCACCGGCATCGATGGCTGGCGAGCCGGCAGAGAGGTGGTAATTACCACTCGGGGTCAGCGGTCCGAAGCTGACATCGATGTAGTTGCCACCCTCATCGAAGGCCGGTGCCGTCTGCGCCGAGGTGGTCACCTCAGGCATCAGGATGGTCTGGCCGCGATCGCCGTTGATGTAGCCGGCCATGAAGGCAGGGTCGGCGGCGATGTTGCTCGGGTCATAGCCGGTGACATCGGTGAGGATGCTGTTCAGCGGGTTCATGCTGCCGGTGACACCAAGCACGGCCAGGTCGTCGTAGACCGGTGGAGCACCTGCCCCGACGTCGGGCACCAGGCCGAAGATGGACTGCGCCGGGTTGGCCGGATCAGGCTGGATCGCCCAGTAGAAGGAGCGGTTGTGCCAGACGATGTTGTTCACCAGGGTCGGGTTGGAGAACTCCCGATACTGATCCAGTGCGGTGGACGGATAGATGAGTCCGCTCAGCGATGCACTGTTGGCCCTGGCGACGATACCGGCAGGCTGCGCCGTACTGGCATTCGGGCTACCGGGGGCGAAGGCCTGGCCCGCGGTTGCCGTGCTGTCGTTGTTGGCGATGGTGTTATTGACGATGTTCACCTTCACCGCGTCCTGCATCGCGATACCGCCACCGGCAAGCCCTGCCATGTTGTTGGTCACGATGTTGTTCAGCACGTCGATGGCGTACCAGTTGTTGACACCGGCAGGACGGCGCTCGATATCCTGGCCGTTGGCCCGCTCGACGCTGATTCCGCCGCCGTCGCCGGCACCGGCCTGGTTGCCCTGGATCAGGTTGCCGTCGATGGTGACCGGGCCGGAGCCGGGTGAAACGCCGGAGGTACCGCCTAGCAGAGCTGCCTGGCCGCCGATGTAGATCCCGCCACCGGAGACCGAATCCATCTGGTCGAAGGACTGGTTGAACAGGACCTTGTTGTCGGCGATCCGGCCAAGCCAGCTCAGGCCGAGGTGGCCGATACCGCCGCCGCTACCCTGCGTGAAGTTGCCGCAGATGTAGTTGGCGGTAACGCTGTAGCTGTTGCTGCCGGTATAGAGGGAGATCCCGCCACCGACCCCGCCGAGCGCACCGTTCTGGATGACCTCGTTGTTGTGGATAGCGAGGCGATCGTTGTCGGCGTCGGTATAGATGGTGCCGAGCGTCGGGTCCTCCGATGTCAGTACCGGATGACCGATGCGGATGCCGCCACCGTACAGTCCCATGTTGGCGACCAGGCGGTTGTTGCTGATCTCCAGGCTGTTGGCATGGCCGTTCACCAGGATGGCGCCGCCCTGCTCCGCACCGGTGATGCCGATGCCGTCGATGCGGGCATGGTGCTCGCCGGGACGGAACTGCAGGCGGGTGCGCAGGGTGGTGTTGCCGAGCACCGTGATACCTGCCCCTTCACCGCCGAACATGACGGCCGGGTTGCCCGCTACCTGTCCGGGAACCAGGTCGAAGGCCCCCGCGGCGAGCAGGGTATTGACCTTGTTGCGCCAGTTGGTCAGCTTTTCCGCCGGAAGCGGGCGGCCATCGATCACGGAGGCATACGGCCCCCAGCCCTGCAGGCGCACCGGCTTGTACATCAGCACCATCTCGTCATAGGTGCCGGGTGCAAGCATGATGATGTCCTGCGGGCGGGCGATGTCGATGGCGTCCTGGATCGGCGTGGCCAGCGGGTCGGCACTGGGCATGACCGGGATCACCGACATGCGGCTCGGCAGCGGGCCGACCGTCACGGTGACACCTCCGGGAGCGGTTTCGCCGGCGGCGGTGGTCACCGTCAGTTGGCCGGTTGCGGCGCCGCCAGGCACTGTACCGGTGATGATGCCGTCGCTCCAGCTCACGCCGCTCAGCGGCACGCCACCGATGGTCACCTCACCTGCCGTTGCGCCGAAGCCGTAGTGGCGTACCACGGTGGGGGTGGTTGCGGTGGTACCGTCATAGGCCGGGTTGGGCACCGCCTGGTCACCCAGGGCGACGATGGTCAGCAGTTGCCCCGGCTCCACATAGGGGCCGCTGCCGTTCGGTCCGGAGACGGTGTAGATCAGCGGCGTTCCGGCCGGCTGCTCGCAATCCAGCGGACCACCCGGGCCGGCGAAGGCGGCGATCGGCACTACCGGCGTATCCAGGTAGGTGGTGCCGCCCGGCATGTACTGGAAGGTGTAGCAGAACTGGCTGAAGCGACGATCATAGCGCGGGTCGACGATCTGCTGCGGCGCCGTGGGATTGGTCACCGGATCGTAGGCCGGGTTGGGGATCGGGCCGGCGTCGTTCATGCAGGCGGTGGCCATGTTGGGTGACACGCCCGAGGCCATCGGCAGGTTCACCGAATAGGTGGAGGGCAGCATGGCATTGTAGACACCCCATTCATCGGAGTAGGTGCGCCCGATCTCGCGGCCGGTCCAGTCGCGGATCGCTACCGGTAGCCAGGATGGGGCGAACTTCTCGCCGAAGGTCGGGGCATTGGGGTCGAACTCATTGGCCAGGTCGTTGAGAATGAAGCCAATCACCATTGACGCCTTGGGCGTTTCGGTAAAGAGGAAGAAGTCGGCCGCGGCGTTCTGCCCCTGGGTCAGCGGGACGTATTTGCGGTCGCACAGCGGACGGTCGGTGCCGGCGTACGGCGCGTCGATCAGATCGGCCGGGGCGATACCCGGATAGGGTGCGCCGGTTGCATCGGTCTGGAACGACAGGTACTGCGGCACGGTATGCAGGTCACCGACGCAGGTCTTGGGCAGCAGTAGCGGCGAGGGGGTATAGGGGGCGCCGAAATCGACGTTCTTGTCCTCCTCCTTCAGCAGCTCATAGCCGGGAGGCACGCTCACCTCGACCACGTAATCCCCCGCGGGAAGCGGCGGATCGGCCGGATCGGCCGGGTCGCCCGGGCCGAAGGCATAGCCGCCGTCGAACACGCCGGGACGCACCTGGTTGAAGTTACGCAGGCCGTCGTAGCAGTCGGTGGGCACGCCATCGACGGTGAAGACATCGCCCTGGCAGCCGCTGGGCAGGTTGTCGTCCCAACTGTCGGTGTGGGTAATGCGTAGCGCATCGCCCAGGTCGAAGATACCGTTGCCGTTGCGATCGACATCCTCCGGCCCCATCGTGCCGCCCTCGGACCAGCCGAGAGGGTAGTTGTCGACATCGGGCGGCGTGATCAGCGTGTCACCGTCCTGGTCGAGGATGTTGCCGTCGATATCCGACTGGTACAGGTTGACCTGCACCCGCGGGATGCCCGGCTCCCACTCCTCGCCGACCGCATAGCGCGGGTCGTTCTCGGCGCGGGTCACGGCATAGAAGACGACACCGGAGATGCCCCCATTCTCACCGGTCGCATAGTTCGTCTTGCCCCACTCGAAACGGTTGGTCTGGCCGAGGAAGCCCTGGAAGGCCTGGGTCAGCACCGGCCCGGTTTCGGTACGGGAGAGGTTATCGCCGGTATTGGGGTTGATCAGCGGATTTCCCAGCTCGGCTGCGGTGCAGAAGCCTGCGTCCACATCGCCCTGGGTACAATTTTGCGGCTGCGGGTTCAGGACTTCACCTGCCGCCACCGGGCCGCCGTCATCCACCGTCACCGTCACACCGGTCGCCTTCAACTTGGCGAAATCCACCTCGGCCACCAGCCAGGAGAAGAAGGGGAAGACCTCATCGAACGGTGCCTCACCGTTGATATCGATGGGGAATGTCTGATAGAGGCGGCCGTCACGGAAGCGCAGGTTGATCGCCGCCTGGTCGGCGCCGAGCGGTGCATCGTCCAGGTTCGGGTCGTTGCACTCGGCGGTCACGCAATCGCGGAAGCCGTTCTGGTTGCGATCGAAGAACACGCTGTGCTCGCTGCGATGGAACCAGCCGAATACCGGTACATCGCCCAGGGCGATGTTGCCGCCGCCGACCGGGACCGTCACCGGCAGGGTCGAGATAATGATGTCGAGGGCGGTGTCCCATATCACCAGCTCGTAATCGCCGGGAGGAACATTGTTGATCTGGAAACTGCTGTCCTCATTGCACGGCTGGGCATAGACACCGCGGCCCAGGCCGGCCGGCGCATCGTTCAGGCCGATCCAGCAACCCGGGAAGGGGTGACCGCTGTAGAAGGTGAAATTCGGCGGCCGCGAAGTGTGTAGATTGGTCACAACACCGCTGATGCTGGAGGTCCCCGGAGGCTGCGCGGTATCGCAATAGCCGGCAGGGTTGGTTGCCGCGGCGTTATAGCAGTCGAAGGACTTAACGAAGCCGATGAAGACGTGATAGCCGGGTGGACCGAACTCGGTAAAGTAGGCGGGCTCATTGGGCTTGACCCAGGCATCGACGGTCTTGGTTCCTTCGATGGTGTGGGTCTGGTGCCAGTCCTGACCGGCCGGAGGCACCAGTTGCACGCCGTACTTGCCGGGCGCCAGATTCTTGATCGTCGCCAGGCCGTCGGCATCGGTCAGGACCACCCCGTTACCCATCGCAGCCACGCTGCCATCCGGATTGTAGCTGGTGCCGATGGGATTGCCGAAGGCATCCTGCAGTAGCTGCCCGCCTGCAGCGCCGTACTGGCCGGCGGCATCGAACAACAACACGCTGAAGCCCGGCAAGCCGGGTTCCTGTGGCTGGTCGGGGGCGTTATTGATCGGGTGCTTGTCTTCAAATGCCAGGATGGTTATTTGCGCCGTCGGTATCGGGTGTGCCGAAACCGTCACATTCATATTCGCCGCCGCAGTAGCCGGGTCGAATACCACCTCCCCGCCGCCGTTGCTGTGGCCGGAAAATGGCAGCACCGAAACGAAATAGCGTTTGTCGGTGTCGACCCCCGTGATGGTCGCACTGGCCCCGGCCGTCTCACCCTGCTGCAGCACCGGTGAGTGGCTGGTATGGAATTTCAGCGAAATCGTATCGGTGGTGTGTACACCTGGGTCCACAGCAGTGGTGTGGTCCTCTTCCAGCAACCAGCGAAAGCCGGAAATCGGAGCGCCACTGTTGTCCTGTACCTGCAGGGTGATACTGCCGGGAACGGCATAGGCCGGGCTTATGGCCAGGAGGCAGCAGAGCAACACCGCCACCAACCAGAATGGGACGGCCGGCCAGCCATCCCTGTCCCAGGTCACCTGTCGACTGTTCATATTCATATTGGCTCTCCCACTAGCTGTTTCAGTAACACTGGACAGGGCACAACCATCTGCCTGCCGTTGCGCCACGCTGCCAAAAAAACCTTTCATCGCAACGGGAATCGGTAACATCGGATCACGACCGCCTTGCGAGAAGATGCAGATCACATAGCATGCGAAACACTTGTCCTTCGAGTGAAAGCCTAGTGTTCAGGCTCGCAATTACTGGTCGGTGCACCCCCCATTTGTACGGGGGCTCCACCCTAGCTGGAAGGTAGTAATCGACCCGAACGGGGTAGGTGTAAAAACGTTGTGCAAACAGCGAATTTCGTTCGCCAGGACTCGCGCGGCGGGATGCCTTCGGCAGGAGAGGGAGAGGGTTTATCAGTTGCGCGGTTTGTGATGGGCAAGGCTGTCCTGGATCAGCGACAGGATATCGCCGGGAGAGGCGGTCTCCTTGCAGAGAAAGTCGCTGGCACCGTTGATGAACGCCGCCTCGCGGTACTCCGGCAGATCGTGACTGGTCAGAATCACCACCTTGATCGCCTCGTCGGCATCCTTGATCCTGCGGGTCAGCTCGAGACCGTTGGCGCCGGAGAGCTTGATATCCATCAGCACCAGGTCCGGCCGGTAGGTGGTGGTGATGGCGAGCGCCTCATCGCCCGTTGCGGCCTCCAGGATCTCCATTGCGGGAAAGCGATCGTGCAGCATGGTATGCAGGGTCGTGCGGAACCCCATGCTATCTTCAACCAGCAATGTTCGAAACATGATTAAAAGCCTCCGCTGCGTTAGTGGCAGGCGATTCCCGTTTTCGCGCTGTACCGACAATGGCAGATTGCCCGCCCCCACGATCACAATGCTAGCCAAGCAGCCGTTGCGTGTACCCCCGGTACTTACCCCAGTTGTTCCGGGTGATCACCCCAGCGCACCATGCTCTCCCCTACCTGATCCGGCAGGGTGGAAATGTTCATCTATACTGCCGTGATAGAGGGATTCGTTCCTCGACCGTAGCGTGAGATCCCTGACAGCGGCTCATGCGACGGTACTGCAGAGCAGGCTAACGCCACCAGGCAGCAAGCCGCCATCATGACAGAACAACAAAGCTTGGCAGAGGGTAAAGGGGATAATGCATGCTCAATCATCAACATAAAGTTCTGATTGCCGACGACCACACCATCCTGCGCGAGGGTCTGCGCGCACTGCTCGAGGCGTCACCGGATATCGAGGTCATCGGCGAAGCATCGGACGGCCATGAAGCGGTGCAAATGACAAACCAGCTCTCGCCCGATGTGGTACTCATCGACCTTTCCATGCCCCGCATCAACGGCACCGAGGCCATCGAGCTGATGCGCAAGCGCAACCCGGGGCTGCGAATCATCGCCCTTACTGTCCACCGCACCGAGGAGTATGTGCGTGCCACCCTCGACGCCGGGGCCAACGGCTACGTGCTGAAGGACGATACGCGCAAGGAGTTGATCTCCGCGATCCACGCGGTCACCCAGGGCAAGACCTACCTGAGCCCGTCGATCTGCGGCCAGCTGGTCAACGGCTACCTGGAGCCCCATGGCACCAACCGGACCACGACCTCGTGGGACAACCTGACCCTGCGCGAGCGCGAGGTAATCAAGCTCATCGCCGAGGGAAACACCAATAAAATGATTGCGCGCCTGCTGTCGATCAGCGTGAAAACGGTGGAGAAGCACCGCGGCAACCTGATGAAGAAGCTGGGCCTGCACAGCGCCTCAAAGATCACTGCCTACGCGATCGAGCACCGCCTCATCGAGTTTTGAGACCGGGCCCGGATTGGTCCAGTTGACACTGATCCGGGTCCCCTCGCCTGCGGCCGTCCAGAGTTCGAAGCGTCCCCCCATCAGCTCGGCGCGCTCGCGCATGCTCTTCAGGCCCAGACTGGGGCCGTTGAGCACCTCGGCATCCAGGACGAAGCCGCGGCCATTGTCGCTGATCCGCAGCGTCAACCCCTCCTCTGCCATGCACAGCGAGATCTCGACCCGCCGGGCGGCCGCGTGTTTGGTAATGTTGTGCAACGCCTCCTGCATGATGCGGAAGATCACCACCTTGAGCTCATTCCGGATCTGCTTTTCCTGAGCATCGACCTCCTTCACCAGTTCGATCGCCGGGAACATGGAGCCGAACTCACGGCAGTACCAGTTGATGGTGGCCATCAGGCCAAGGTCATCGAGGATAGACGGGCGCAGGTCCATGGAGGTACGCCTGACCTCTTCGATGGTGTCGCGGATTTTTTCCACCACATCCTGCAGCCGGGTCGACTGGTAGTTGTTCTCGATCGAGTCACATTCACGCAAGACATTCTCCACCGAAAACTTGATCGCGCTGAGGCGTTGACCGATGCCGTCGTGCAGCTCATTGGCGATGCGCTTGCGCTCATTCTCCTGGGCGACGATGAGCAACGAGGAGAGCTGGTGCAGGGCCTGTTCCGACTTGCGCAACTCGTCCTGGACGCGCATCTGCTCAGACACGTCGATGAGGTTGCCCAGCACGAACACCCCCTCCTCGTTCTCCAGCCTGGCGCGGCTCATCTTGATCCAGATCCGGCTGCCATCGCGGCGCCTGCCCTCGACCACATTGGCACGGCTCATGGTGGCGTGGACATCGCTCTCGACATCCAGCATGTCGGTATCATCCTCACCGCTGACCAGAAGCTGGCACAGCTCCATCCCGGCGATTTCCTCGCGGGCATAGCCGAAGATATTGGCAAAGCGCTCGTTGCAGAAGACGATCCGGTTTTTCTGCCGCAGGTAGATCCCGGTCAGTGTATTCTCTACCAGGGAGGTATAGCGACGGCCAAGCATCTCGAGCTCGATACGGTCCTGTTCGTTCTCGTCGATTTGCTGTTTCAGCATATCGATGACCATCGTCAGCTGGCCGGTCTTCTTCGCCACCTCCAGCTCCAGTTTTTTACTGTACTCGTGCGCCAGTTCGTCCTCCCGGCGTCGCGAACTGATATCGCGCATGATCGAGACCAGCTCCCCGGTACCGGCGGCGTTCACGATCGAATGGGACCTTGACTCTACCCAGCGGTAATCGCCTGCCGCATTGCTGATGCGAAAGGCCAACCCCTCGACGGTCTCCCCCATCGCGATCTGCTTCATCGCCTCGGCGACACTCTTCCTGTCGCCCTTGTGTATCGCCTCATACAGATTCAGTCCCAACATCTCATGCGGTTCCCTGCCGAGCATCGCCGCACTGGCCGGGGAGACATAGTGCATGGTTCCCCCGGTGGTGTGCTGCACGATGAGATCGGAAACCGATTCGACCAGCAGCTGCAGCTTCTCTTCGCTGGCCGATGCCTTGCGGGCAACGCCTACCCGGGAGGTGACATCCTCGGCGACAAACAGGGCATACTTGTTCTCGCTGCCCATCTTCGAGCCGGAATGGTGCATCGAGGAGAGTTTTATTTTCAGGTAACGCGACAGCTGCTCGTCATACACGCGGAAGACCCGCGACGGCGTGGCAAGGGACGCCATTCTGGCCATATCCACATGCTGTTTCAGGTAACATTCCGGGTCATCGCAGGAAGGATGGAGGCGCTGGTGGAAATCCCCGCCGACGACATTGTGCACGTCGCCCAGTCCCCAGTGTTCAAACGTCCGGTTGCAGCGTGTAATCCTGCCGTTTGCATCGACCAGGCAGATTAGCTGAGGCAGCGTATCGACTACTGCTTCCCAGTGGCGTTTGGCCTTGATGATCTGCCCGTCCGACATGCCTATCTCCCACAGTCGCATGCGGTCCTCGCTACGATTTCGATCTCATACCTCACTGTCCTTCAATACCCTTCGGTATCCCATTACATCTAGGCTGGCATCCAGCTCCTGCTGCTCGGAACTGCCTCGCCATCTGGCGGTAGAACCCGATGGACGTGCCACCACCGTGACATTGTCCAGTACCAGTACCGGCGGTTGCGTCTCCAGGGAGTAGAGGATTCGTTCAAACGACGGCAACTCCATGCGCATGTTCACGCGCAGCACCACCCGGTGCAGTCCCCCCTCCTCCTGTTCGCCGAGTACCTGGCTGCTGACGATGCTCCCTCCGTGTTGTTCCACGGTCTGCTTTACCCGCCGTTGCAGTTCCGCTGCAGCAAGCGTCGGCCTGTCGCTATCGAGATAGTAACCGCCCCGTTTCTCGGCCAACGCCACCTGGCGCAGCCGCTCCCGTGCCGTCACGCCCTCGCCGAGGATCTGTCTCGAGCCTGCCAGCCGATCGCTCAGGCGGGCGATCCGTTCATCGTAACTCTCAGCCATCACAAAAAGCGGCATGATAAAAACAACATAGGCAGCAATGATCACTCCTGTCAGTATCGCCAGGGCCAGGAGGCGTCGCTGTCGCGGTGGTAGTTGCTCAACCCTCATCGTGCATACCCTTTATCGCCAGCGAGATCACGAAGCGCTCCCGCCCGGTCCGCGGATTCTGCGTCAACGGCGCCTCGAACTTCGGATCGGAAAAGATGGCGGAGTTGCTGAGCCGCGCCAGCAGTTCGGATGCGGCGCTCGCTTCGCCGGTCAACCTGACCCGTCCCGACTTTACCGCCACCTGTCCGGCCCAGGCGTCATCGGGTATCAATCGCGTCAGCTCCAGCAGAATATCCAGCATCGCCGGCATGGCGGTATTGCGCGACTGAATGAGCCGCATGCGCTCGATACGTTCGGTCAGTTCCATGCGCACGGTTTCGGCCTCCCTCACCTCGGCACGCAACTGCGCCAATTCATCCTCCAGCCGGGCTGCGCTCTGGTGGCGCAGGATAAAAGGGGAGACCAGCGCAACCAGCAGCAGTGCCACGCCGGAGAAGAGCAACGCCCGATCGATGCGTCCCATACCCGCATTGGCCGAACGCCGCTCGGCGGCGAGTAGATTGACCCCCGTTCTGCTGTTTGCGATATCCGCCGCGACATCCAGCGAGGCAACCTCCAGGCCCATCCCGGCAAGGTTGCCGAGCAGAGGCTCCAGCGCCTCGCGCGGCGCCACATAGAGCTTGATAGCAAGCTTCCGGTTCGCGCTGTCGCGACGAACGACCTTGTAGTCGAAAAGGACATCGCTCTCGTTGAACGGTGTGTAGCGGTCCATGGAAAAGGAGAGCACCCGGCGCAGTGTCGTCTCTGCATCCAGCGGCAACTCCAGCTCACGCTCCAGCACCATGCCCTTGTCGAGAAGAAGGTCGCAGCGTTGTGTGGCGGATGGGGGTGAGCCGGCATCGCCGTTGCGGCTCCACGGGCGCAGCGCATGACACACTTCGGCTCTTTCCGGGGAGTGTGGGTCTGCAATGCAGAACTCCTGTGGCGAGGCCCTGACCAGCAGACGCCGTTCGGTGAAGAGTTTGCGCAGCGCCTGCGGCATGCACGCCTTTATCTCCCGCAGCCACCAGTGCAGAAAAGGGGTCACCGGAGCCAGCGCAGCCTTCAGCCGTGCGCCATCGTACCCTCCCGTGCTATCCATTTCGGCTTCCTCAGAAGTCAACAGATGCATCCCTGCCCCTCGTCTCAATAGCGCATCGAATTTCATCTTGAGTGTTATCGCAGGCCTGATTGGCAATGATAGAACTATAGACCAGGAACCTACCCTCCATAGTGGGTAAAGACCTTAACCGCCGAAGAGTCTTACCCCAGTCTCTGGGAAACGGGAAATTCTGGATTACAGTTACCTTTGAAGGCAGACGAGCAACACAGATCTGCCGTCTGTTTGACACCTATCTTGCCGTATCCGGAGGAAGGGAATGAAAATCAAGGAACAAGCCATCCCTCGCTTGCAGCCACTGCTGCCGGCAGCACTCGCCATCGGATTCATGACATGCAGCGCATCGGTCACGGCTGCAGAGAACATGGATCATCATGCCCACTCGATGCATCAGATGCACCAGCAGGGTGCCGCAGTGGCAACCGCCATGCCGGACCACTCGCAGCACATGCAGCATCAGGGTGCTGCGGCAATGGAGGACCACTCGCAACACATGCAGGCCCTCGAACAGAACCAGAAGTACCAGCGCAGCGTCAACAGCTACCGGCTGCCCGAGATGGAGCTGGTCGACATGCACGGCTCGGCGGTGACGCTCGATGAGCTCCTGAACACCGATCAGCCGCTGGTGGTCAACTTCATCTTCACCTCCTGCACCACGATCTGCCCCATCATGAGTGCCACCTTTTCCCAGGCGCAGAAGCGGATGGGCGAGGAGGCAAAACCGGTGCGCTGGGTTTCGATCTCCATCGATCCGGAGTATGACACTCCGGAGCGGCTGCGCGACTATGCCAGCCATTTTCATGCCGACTCGAACTGGCACTTCATCACCGGCGAGATGGATCGCATCGTCAGGCTGCAAAAGGCCTTCGGTGTCTTTTTCGGCAGCAAGGCCAACCACAAGCCGGTAACCCTGTTGCGCGCCGGTCGCGACAAGCCATGGGTACGGCTGGAGGGCATCACCAGCGGCGCCGAGCTGGTGGCAGAGTACCGGCAGCTCGCACAGTAACCATGGGCATGGGAGTGCCACACCCGCTGCTGCTCCTGCTGCTACTCGGCACGAACGGACTCCAGGCGGCGGCGCCGGAAGCTCCTCCTCCCGAGCACAGCCGCACGCAGCAGGAGTGGCTTGCCGCCGGCAAGGCGATCTACCTGTTCGGCGAACTCCCCGATGGCGGCAGCATCAGCGCCAGGGTGCGCGGTGATGTTCCCCTCTCCGGGAGCCGCTACGCCTGTGTCAATTGCCACCGTCGCAGCGGCATCGGTTCGAGCGAGGGCGGCGAACCGGTGCCGGCGATAATCAGCGAAGTGCTCTTCGCGCCGCGCATCGCCACCCTGCACGGCAGCTACCCCAGCGGCGGCATGCACAGGGAGACCCGGCCGGCCTACACCACGGCCAGCCTCGGGCGCGTGCTCACGCAGGGGGTCGATCCGGCAGGACGGGAACTCTCCCCACTGATGCCCCGCTTCGACTTCAGCGACAGCGAGGTACTGGCCCTCTCCACCTATCTGGCAAGCCTCACCGTTACCACCCCGCCGGGGGTCGATGAGCATGAGATCCATTTCGCCACTATCACCACACCCGGCAACGAGGCGGCGCGCGAGGCGATGCTCAATGTCCTCACCGCCTTTTTTCGCGACAAGAATGCCGGCACCCGCGGCGAGACCCGGCGGGCCGAGAATGCGCCATTCCACAAGGCGTGGGTCTACGGCTCGTACCGGCGCTGGAAGCTGCATGAGTGGGCGTTGCACGGACCGCAACAGGAGTGGTCGGAACAGCTGCAGGCGCTGTATGCGAAGCAGCCGGTGTTTGCCATCGTCGGCGGTGTGGGCAGCGGCGGCTGGCAGCCGGTCCATCGCTTTTGCGAGGCGCAGCAGCTGCCCTGCCTGATGCCGCACATCCCCCTGCCGCCGACGCAGGCCGACCAGGACTTCTACTCGCTCTATTTCTCCCGCGGTGTCGAACTGGAGGCCGAGACCCTGGCGCGGCACCTCGGCGATGCGGCCAACCGCCCGCGGCGGGTGATCCAGGTGCGCGACGAGCGGCCCGCCGCAGTCGCGGCGGCGCAAAGCCTGCGCCACGCCCTGTCTGGCACCGAGGCGCCCGCCCTGACCGAGATCGTACTGCAACCCGGGCAGATCCCCGACGCCGGCTTCTGGAGGGGCCTTGCCGAAAAGCATGGCGATGCCGTGTGGGTGCTGTGGCTCGACGCGCAAAGACTGGAGGGGCTCGCGGCGCTTGCCGGCTCGCCCACCCTGCCCGCCGCCATCTACCTTTCGGCGTCACTGCAACCGGCGCTCGACGTCCTGCAGCAGCACCCGCTGCACCAACGCTTCATCCTGCTCACCCCTTATAGGGCAGCCGACACCGACAGGCGAACCCTGCGCTTTCGCACCTGGGCGCACCTGCGCAAACTGCCGGTCAGTGACCTGCACCTGCAGTCCTCCAGCTTCCTCACCGTCAGCCTGGTCGGCGAGGCGCTGATGCACCTGCGCGGCAACCTGTCACGCGAGTATTTTCTCGAGCGCATCGAACACATGATGGACAACATGATCAACCCTTCGCTCTACCCGCGCATCAGCCTCGCCCCCGGCCAGCGTTTCGCCGCCAAGGGGTGCTACGTGTGGGAGATGGGAAAGGCGTTTGATACAGCGCAGTGGATTGTGCCGTAAAGGCAGATTCGAGAGACGAGGATTGTAGGAGCCGAGTCCCCTCGGCGAACCATGGCCAAATGGGAAGACATTCGCCGAGGGGACTCGGCTCCTGCCCTGTCACCTGTCACCTGTCACCGGTCACCTCGATTTTTTCACCGCTGCATCCTGAACGGCTGTCCCTGGTAACTCAGGATCAGGTGCTCCTTGCCGATGCTCTCGATCACGACCCCCTCCGGGGTGCTCTGCCCTTCCTGGTACTTGTTCATGTTGATGATGACGAAGCGGGCCTCCGCCTCCTCGGCATAGGCCTGGGCGTTGATCACGAGCTTCGGCACGGTGCTCTGGAAACGGTACGGCAGGGTCGTGAGCAGCGGGGGCAGCACCTCCTCCCCGCCAGCCTCAGGTGAAGTGGCCGGCCCGGGGCGTAGTTGCCGGGCGGGTTGGGCGGGACGTTCGACAGGCAGGAAGCCGCGCTCCGCCTCGGCAGCGATCATCGCCACCACATCAGCAGGCTCCCGCACGCCGCCACTCTCGGCCTTGACGGGCGTTGCAGCCTGGGTCGGTTCCGAAACGACGGGTGCGTCGTCGACGGTCTGTTGCTCGTTCGGCGGTGGCGCCTGCGGCTCATCAGCCACGGCCGCCGCCTCTGCCTGCAGCGCCGGTGCAGGCGCTTCAGCAATGGCAACTGCCGGCAGCACCGGCTCCTCATCGGCCTGCGGCTCCGGCAGTGCGGCGGGTGGCGCGGCGATCGCCGAGGCAACCGGCGGTGGCGGCGCGGCAGCCATCGGTGCGCTCCCTCCTGCGCCCGACACGACGGCAGCCTGCGCCTGAAACGGCGCCTCCTCCCGGAGCAAGAGCCAGGTTGTCGCCACACCCACTGCCAGCGCGGCGGTGAGCGGCAGCCAGAGCCGCGGCGGAAAGCGCCCGACTGCGCGGGCAAACTGTTGCCGCGAGGAGATCCCCGGAACGCGTGACAGCTCCCGCTCCATCTCCGCCTTGCGCAATGCATCGAGTATGTACGACATGGCTTATCCGCCGTTACCCTGTGCCGCTACCAGCATGGGAAAATCCCGTTCGCCGATTAGCGTATTCAGGTGGATGAGCGTTCGCGGACCGGCGATGCCGTCGGCCTGCAGTCCGCGCAGTTTCTGGAAGCGGCGCAGCCGCTGCGCCAGGGCGTGATCGAACGCCATCCCGCTCTCACGCTGCCCGTCCGCGCGCGCCAGCGCCCGCTGCAGCCATTCGACCGCCGTCGGCCTGGAACCTGTCGCGATCAACGCCACCCCGTCAAGCGGTGGCCGCCAGAGCATGACGAACTCGCCGCTCCAGTACCCCTCGAGTTCACGGGTCGGCACCCGGCGCACCCCATCGGCGACGGCAACCACCGCGTTCTCTGCGCTCATGCCCACCAGCGCAATGGAAGCCTCCACACCGGCGTCGGTAACCAGGGTGAGCAGCGCCGGGCGGTTGTAGCCGAGCAATTCATTCCAGCCGGCGCGCTCGCGCAGACAACGCAGGCCGTGGGCGAGCGCCTCGTCGCACAGGGCGAGGCGATCAGCCGGCTTCCTCTCTATCCCCCAGCGGGCCAGCAGCGCCTGCAGGGCGACCGGTGCACCCGCCTCCACCACGCCCTGTACCGATACCGTCTCCGGCTGGCCGACAGTGGCGGCGAACTGCACCAGTTCCGGAAACTCCCTCGCGGCCGGTGTGGCCGGCGCGACCGGATCGGGTAACGGCGCGCTCCCTGCAGGCATCGGTTCGGTGCCTGCACGGCCCTGCCGAAGCACTTGCGCCTCCGCTTCGCCGGTCGGCTCTGCGATGCCGGGCTCCAGCCGGCGCAGCAGATCGCCTATGCCCTGCATCCCGTCCTGCAGTAGTGCCGCAAAGCCGTTGCCCTGCTGCACCGCGCCGTTGCCGGCGAAACCCGCTGCAGCGGCCAGCATCAGCCCCGCCATGCCCACCGCGAGTGCCGGACGGGCCAGTCGCCGCAGCCGGCTGCGACCTCGCGTCTCGCCGCGCCACTCCCGCGAGGCATAGCGAACGATGCCGGAGGTGACCTCCGCCGAATCGGTGGCGAAGGCGCCGAGAAGCGCCCGGTCACAGAGAATATTGATCACCCGGGGGATCCCCTGGGACTGGCGGTAGATCTGCCGTATCGCGGAGGGGGTGAAGAGCCCCTGGCGGCAACCGGCAACCGCCAGCCGGTGACGGATATAGCCCCGGGTCTCGAGCAGGCTCAGGGGCTCCAGGTGGTAACGGGCGGTAATGCGCTGGGCGACCTGGCGCAAGCCGGGCGATTCCAGTTTCTGGCGCAACTCCGGCTGGCCGATAAGAAAGACCTGTAACAGCTTGTGCGTGGGCGTCTCCAGGTTGGTCAGCAGGCGCACCTGCTCCAGCACCTCGTTGCGGATGTTCTGCGCCTCGTCGATGATCACCACGGTGCGGCGCCCTGCCGCATGTGCCTTGAGCAGCCGCACATTGAGCAGGTCCACCAGCTCGCGCACCTGTGCATCCCGGTTGCCCACCGACAAGCGCAGTTCCGTGGCGATCGCCAGCAGCAGTTCGCGGCCGCTCTCGGGCGGATTGAGCAGCAGGGCCACATCGACATTTTCCGGCAACTGCTCGAGGAAGGCGCGGCAGATGGTGGTCTTGCCGGTGCCCACCTCGCCGGTCAGCTGGACGAAGCCGCCCCCCTCCTCGGTGCCGAACAGCAGGTGGGCCAGCGCCTCGCGGTGGCGATCGCTCATAAAGAGGTAACGCGGATCGGGGGTGATGGCGAAGGCGTTCTCGCGCATCCCGAAGTACTCACTGTAGAGGCGTATCGATCGGTTCATCTCTCGCTCAGGTCCCGGCATGGTCATTCGGCGGGCATGGCGAGGGTCTGCTCGGCCCGCTGTTTCAGACTGTTCATGCGCTTGCGGTACTCCTCGGTGAGCTGGCGCGCATCGCCGGTGCTCTGCACCATCCGCGGCGTGATGAGCACCACCAGTTCAGTACGGCGAGAGGTCTCGGAACTCCTGCCGAAAAAGGCCCCCAGCACCGGCACATCACGCAGGAACGGCACACCGGATTCCGAATCGGTGGCGTTTTCCGTGATCAGGCCGCCGAGCATCACGGTATCGCCGCTCTGGATGGAGATGGTGCTCTGGATGTTGCGCTGGCGGAAACTGCGCTGGCCGGTGGCGATATCCTGCTCGCCCGCGTCGGTAACATCCTGGCGGATATCCATGGTGATGAGTCCGCCGCTGTTGATGCGCGGCGTCACCTCCAGTTGCACCCCGGTGTCCTTGAACTGTATCGACTCGATGATCACACCGGCCTCGGTGGTCGCGGTATCCGTTTTGACCGGAACCTGATCCCCCACCGAGATGCGCGCCGTGCGGTTGTCCAGCACCATCAGCGAGGGGCTGGAGATCACGTTCAGCTTGGAGTCGGAAGCGAGGGCATTGAGCACCGCGTTGACCACGCCGTTGCTGGCACTGATGGTGTAGGAGAAGCCGGGGATCGACGGGCCGATACCGGCGGTGGTGTTCAGATCCAGCAGCCCTTCGCCGATCCGGCCCTTGTAGATGTCGGTGTTCTTGAAATACCACTCCAGGCCATAGCTCAGCTCATCCGAGAGGGTGACCTCGAGGATCGACGCCTCGATCAGCACCTGCATCTCCTGCACGTCGAGCCGCTTGAGCGCCGACTCGATGAGCAGGTAGTCCCTGGCGGAGGACATCACCAGAATGCTGTTGTTCGACTCATCGGCGACGATGCGCACCTGCCCGCCATCGGGCAGCGCCAGGCTCTGCGCCTGGGCCCCGGCGGCAGCGGGCGGCGCAGCGCCACCCTTGTCGCCGCCGGTTACGGTGCTGAGCTTCACCGGTTTCATCCCCGGTGCCAGCTCGGGTGAGCGGGAAACGCTGCGAATGCCGCCCTCGCCGCTGAAGACATCGGTCAGCACCGCGGCCAGTTCGGCGGCCTTGCGGTTCTTCACCTCATAGGTAAAGAGGCGCACACCGGGCTCGTCGCCGACCCTGTCCAGGCGCTCGATCCAGACCCGCATCCGCTCCAGATAACGCTGTTGCGGCGTGAGCACCAGCAGCGCGTTGAGCCGGTCCAGCGGCTCGATCCTGACCATGCCGGCCGATTCGGCATTCATGTGCTCACCGATGATCCGGGTCAGCTCATCGCTAATCGATTTGGCATCGGCGTACTGCAGGGGAAAGACCCCCACCGAATAACCGGCCATCCAGTCCACATCGAAGATCTCGACCGTGTCGCGCCACCCTTCGAGGTCACGTCCGGTGCCGCTGAGTACCAGCAGATTGCGATGCTCGTCGACCAGCATCACATTCTCCTTCGGCACCATCGCCTCGAGGATCTTCATCATCTCCTTGGCGGAGATGTAGCGCAGCGGAAAGATCTGGATGCCGTAGCCGGGTCCGCTCTGCGCACCGCTCTGGGCGAGGCGCGGGCTCTGCCCGCTGCGCGCCGCCGCGGTGAGCGGTGCGACACGGTAGAAATTGCCGTCCCAGCTCATCGCCGCACCGTTCATCTTCAGCAACTCTTCGAGGATCGGCAGCAGTGCATCGCGCTTGACCGGCTGGCTGGTCTTGAGGCTGACGCTGCCCTTGATGGCGGGATCGACAACGTAGTTCTCACCGAGGATATCGCCGAGCACGATCTTCACCACCTCGGCGATCGCGGTGTCGTCGAAATTGAGCGTGACATCCCCGCCGGCGGCCGGAGCGGGCCCGCGCAGCGCAGCGCTGCGGTTGATGAAGCTGCCGCTCCCCTGACTGATCTCCGGCTCCCGCCGCGGCATTGCCGAATCCGTCACCAGCGGCTGGTCCGCAATCCGCGCGGTTGCGGGTGCGGCAGCCGCTACCGCCGGGCTCGGCGTTGCGGGCGTTGGCGTTCCCGCCGCCTCGCGTTGCGGCGTGCCGGCGCAGCCGGTGAGGCCCGATACCAGGAACAGGATCAGATTCAACAGGACAAAATTGTATTGCGCTCTCGCCACACCGTTCCCCTTGTTGTTTTTTGGTGGAGGCAAACTCCCCAGCCGGGTCTGAAACCGTCATTGCCGGCGCGCTCGACGAAGCGGCTCAGGTTGTGCGCCAAGCGGTTTGCCTGGCAGCGCCCGCAATGCGATCCCTTGACTGCTTCCCGATATCCTATGTCCCTGCAGTTATTGTTTGTTTGTCCGTTTCTCATCCAGCGTGATCACCTGGCTTTCACCGCCACGGCTGAGGCGGACGCTGTCGGCCGCCATCGTCTCGACCTGCCATCCCTCCACGATGTCCCCGGGCTGGACCTTCACCACCTCCTTGCTGCCGGGTTTGCTCAGCAGGGCATGGCTCGATTGCGGTGACATCACCACACCGATCAGGGCAAACGCCAGGGGCTGGTTCGGCGCACTCACCTCGACCGGCGACGCTATCTCCTGCGCACGCCGTTCGGCCCAGAACAGGGGGCGGGTTACCAGTTCACGGTAGTGATCGAGGGAGAGCCTGCGCAAGGGGCTGGAGGGAAGTTGCAGGGAGGATGCAGCCGCTGCAGAGACATCCGTCGCAGAGAGGATCTCCGGTGTGCTGCGCCAGCTCAGCCAGATGGACAGCACGAGCAGGAGATTGAGCAGCAGCAGAATGGACCGAATCACTCTGCCCCTGTTCATTCCCGCCAACATCTCCCCGGTGGACCACTCCTTCTGCACCGCCTCCATACCGCACCCGCTTGTTCATTCAGTAGATAAAGCTATAGACAGCTGTGACGAAAGTGACAAGCAGGTGAACACCCTAATTTGGTGAGGGGTGAGGTTCAAAGTTCAAGGTTCAAAGTTCAAGGTTCAAAGTTCAAAGTTCAAAGTTCAAAGTTCAAGGTTCAAGGTTCAAGGTTCAAGGAGGCGCATTCCAGCCTTTCGCGTCCTGATAGCCTATCCGCGCCCATAACTCGGAACTATTCTTTGAACTTTGAACCGTAACTACTCGCCCCCCCCGATGTGGAAGTAGGAGGTAGGCCCGATATAGCGTAGCGGTATCGGGCAGGTTCTGCCGGACACCGCTTCTCTATGTCCGGCCTACGATCTTTAAACCATTTCTGCCTCATACCCCGCAATGCTGGGCACGTCGCTCTCGCTCCTTTGCCCTGCCTACGAACTTTCCTCTTTCCGTGAAAACGGAACGAAGGGTCCCCTGTCCCTCAGGGAGAGGGACAGGGAGAGGGGATCTTTGAACCTTGAACCTTGAACTTTGAACCCTCACCTCTCTTCGCTCCGCGATGCGACCCCTTCGCGCCAGCGCAGGAACTCGTAGCGCGCCGGGGCATTGGCCCGGGGGGGCACCAGCCGCACTACCGCCTCGAGGCGCTCGCGCACACCGCTCTCGAGCTGCGCCTCCGCGTAGATGGAATAGACGCTGCCGCCGCTGGTGGTGCGGCGGTAGGGCACCGCCACATCGGGCGGCTCTTCGCTCATTGGCGGCACCTCCTCCTCCGCCTCGGCGGCACCGTCGATCGCCTGCAGCACCTCCTGCGGGGCAACTGAGGCGTTGATGGTGGCGCTGCCGGAGTAGATGGTGAGATTATCGGCAATGGCGTGATAGAGCGGCGCATCGAAACCGATCACCAGTGCCAGCTCCTCCAGGCTCTGAAACGGCCCGTTGCGCGGTCCGTACTCCAGGCCGGCGAGCCGGTAATCCTCCTCCTCGGCACCGTTGATCCGGCGCAGCTTGTCCCGGTCGCGCCAGTCGAGGAGCGCGGCGACCAGCGCCTCGCGCCGCCCCTCATCCTCCACCACATCCTGCAACAGGGCGTCGAACAGGGTGCCCGGCGCGGCATTGAGGTCCACCTTGCCGCTCTCGTCGGTGATCGAAACCAGGAGCTGCGCCGAGCCGAACCGCAGTTGGTAGAGGGCTCCGTCGCTGCTCATCTCGCGTGCCTGGAGCGGCTTTGCCAGCTCGGCCACGGCGCGCTGCAGGCCGGCATAGGCGGCCGCCCTGGCAGTGGCCGATTCGACCAGGTTGCCGACGATCAGGGTCTCGGTACGCACCGCCGCGGTCTGGCTCACCGCCATCAGCGACAGCAGGGCCACCAGCCACAGCACCACCACCAGCACGATACCCTGCTGCTGCTGGCGCCCGCTGCGCCGCGGCCCGCTCATCGTACGCTCCCGGTGACGGGCAACACCGCGACCAGTGCCGGCCACGGTTCGGTCTGCCCCGGCAGTTGCAGCTCCACGCGCACCATGCGCGGCAACTGCTCCGGCTTGTCCCACTGGGGCTGCCACTCCGCCCCCGCCTGCAGCGGCGTCGCCGGGTAATAGGAGAAGCGTCCGCCCTGCAGGCCGCCCGCCAGCAACGAGCTATCCACCTCCCCCTGCCACGCTTGCGTCTCGCCGGGACGATAGGGGCGGTACTCGAGCAGCAGGGCGGTTCCCTGCTCATCGCTGCCGAAACGGAGGCGGTAGTGGTAGAGCGCGGCGAGGCGTCCGTCCTGCACCGGCGCCGGTGCAACGAACTCCAGCGCCTGGGAGCCGCCATGGAACAGCAGCTCGCGCTTTGTCTCGTCCGGTTTGATCGCCTGCACCTGTGCCAGTTGCCGGCGCACCACCTGCGTGGCGATGCGCAGCTGATCGAACTCGGCGCCCAGCTCGGCGGTGCGCTCCCAGCTGCGCGAGGCGAAACGCAGCGCGGCAAAAGCGATAGTCAGCGCCATGCCGATGAGCGCCATGGCGATCATCATCTCCATCAGGGTAAAGCCGCGGGCGTTACGTGGGTGCGGGCGCAGCATCATGGCGCCGCACCGATGCGCAGGGTCGAGAGCTGCACCGAGCGCGCCCTGCCATCGCCCTGCCACTGCACGTCGACATCGATGAGGTAGAGGCGCGTCGCTCCCCCCGTTGTCGCCACATCCTCGTAGGGGGTGACCCGGCTGCGCCAGGTGAAGCCCTGCTCCTCCCCCTCGCTCCGGCCGCTCTCGAGGCGCTGCGGATCGATGCCCTGGTAGTAGGCGAGCTGCGACTCGGCCAGGGTGAGCGCGCGGGCGTAATCGGAAGCCACCGCGGTGTTGCGCAGCCCGGTGGCAAAGAGCGAGAGGATCGTACCCACCGCCAGTGCCAGAATGGTGAAGGCCACCAGCACCTCGAGCAGCGAAAAACCGCGCTGTCGCCCGCTCGGGAGATGGAGTCTATTCATGCCAGCTGACACGCCCGCTCATCCAGTCCACGTCGAGCCGGATGCGTCTCGCCTCGGCGAGCAGCGTCACCTCGCCGCCGCTGGCGCTGCCATCGGAGTAGAAGGTGATCGCGCCGGCCCCGCGGCCGCGCAACTCGCTCTGCCCGGTCAGCAGCTCCAGCTGCAGCGTCTCGGGCAGGGTGACCCGGCGCCGCTCGTCGACCTGGTAGTGGCGCTGCTCCAGATCGAGGGTAAAGGCGACCGGGCTGCGGGTGCTTACCGCGGTGCTGCGCGCATCGCGCATCGCCGCCATCATCTCGCGCGCGACGGAACGCAACTCGGTCGAGGAGAGGCCGCGGTCGAAGAGCGGCGGCACCAGCGCCAGCACCGCGCTCATGATCAGCAACACCACCAGCAGCTCCACCAGGGTGTAACCGCCGCGGCGCGGGAGCTCACTCCCAGCTGAAGATGTCCGCGTCTTCGCCGTCACCGCCTTCCGCATTGTCTGCACCCAACGAGTAGAGATCGTAGATATCATTCTCTCCCGGGAAACGGTATTGATACTCATAGCCCCAGGGATCCTTCGGCAGCGTGCGCTTTTTCAGGTAAGGCCCGTGCCAGCGTTCATCCGCCCCCTGCGGCGCCTCGACCAGCGCCTGTAGCCCCTCCTCGCTCGAGGGGTAACGCCCCACCTCCAGCCGGTAGAGATCGAGCGCCGCCCCCAGATCCTGGATCTGCAGATGCGCCGTCTTGGTCTTGGAGGTGCCGAGATACTTCATCACCTGCGGCCCGACCAGCCCCGCCAGCAGACCGAGGATCACCAGCACCACCAGCAACTCGATGAGGGTAAAACCGTTTTGTTTTTCTTCTCCCGCTAGCCTCTGCTGCACTTTATTCATGACTGCTCCTGTGTTGCTGAACGTGAGGGGTGAGGTAGGATGGGATGCATCCCATCATTTCGCCAAATTCATGGTGGGATACATCCCACCCTACGAACCTTTCACCTTTCACTTTGAACTTTGAACTCACAACGTCAGATCGTTGATGCTAAGAATCGCCACCAGGATCGACATGATGATGCCGCCGACGATGATCCCGAGGCCGATGATCAGCACCGGTTCGATCATCACCAGCATGCGCTGCACCGAGGTGCGCACCTCGCGGTCGTAGATGTCGGCCAGGCGCTGCAGCATCGCATCCAGGCTGCCGGTCTCCTCGCCCACCCGGACCAGGTGGACCGCCAGTGGCGGAAAGCGGCCGCTGTCGGCCAGCCTGGCCGCCAGCGAGTCCCCGCCCTTGACCTCCTCGGCCACGGTGGCAACGCTCCTCTGCAATACCTGGTTGGAGAGTGTTTCGCCCACGATGCGCAGCGCCGCCAGCAGGGGCACGCCGTTGTTCAGCAGGGTGGCCAGGGTGCGCGAGAAGACCGCCATCTGCGACTTGACCATCAGCTCCCCCAGCAGCGGCCAGCGCATCAGCCGCAGCTCCCAGCGATAGCGGCTCTCCGGCTTGCGCCACTGCGCCTGCATGAATTTCACTGCGAGCAACGCCAGCCCCAGACCGGCCCACCAGTAACCCCGCAGGAGCTCGCCGGCACCGCTGACGATGCGCGTCGGCAGCGGCAGCTCGCGCCCCATGTCCTCGAACAGCACGGTGAACTGCGGCACCACCACCACCATCAGCAGGATCAGCGACAGCACCGTAATCAGCACCAGCAGCGCCGGGTAGATCAGTGCCGTGCGGATGCTCTCCTTGACCGCCTGCAGCTCGGCGGTCGACTCGGCAAGGCGCAACAGCACCGAGCCCAGCGCACCGGAGGCCTCCCCGGCGCGTACCATGTTGATGTGAAAGCGGGTGAAGACCTCCGGCGCCTCTTCCATCACCTCGGAGAGAGCCCTGCCGCTGCGCACCCCGTCACGCATCTTCGCCACCAGTTCGACCTGGCGCTTGCCGGTGGTGATATCGGCAAACATCGCCAGTGCCCGATCGAGCGAGATCCCCGACTCGATCAGGGTGCCCAGGTCACGGGCAAAGGCGGAGACATCGAAGCGATTGCGTCGGCCAAACCCGGAGAAGCGCAACTGCTCCCGCCAGTTGCCGCCGACAGGCTCGGCACTGATCGGTGCATGGCCCTGCGCCTTGAGTTGCTGCAGCGCGTCGAGTTCGGTAAGCGCATCGATCTCGCCCTCGAGCAGCCCACCTGACGCATCCACGACCTTGTAACGAAACCGGTTCATTTCACATTACCCGCGTCACCCGCAGCACCTCTTCCAGGCTGGTGATCCCCGCTATCGCCTTGTCCAGCCCGTCCTCGTACATCGGGCGCATGCCGCCGGCCCTGGCCGCGGCATTCATGTCACGCAGTTCGGCATGCCGGAGCACCATGGAACGAAGCTCGTCGGTGATCGGCAACACCTCGAGGATCGCCGTGCGTCCCCTGTAGCCGCTCCCCTTGCACTGCTCGCAGCCGACCGCGCGATAAAGCTTGATCGCCTCGCCATCCTGCGCCATCGGGATCTGCAGCTCGCGCGCCATTTCCGGCAGCAGTTCATAGCGTTCGCGGCAGTGGGGACAGAGCTGGCGCACCAGGCGCTGCGCGACGATGCCGATCACCGTCGAGGTCACCAGGTAGCCCTCGACCCCCATGTCGAGCAGCCGGTTGATGCTGCTCAGCGCATCGTTGGTGTGCAGGGTGGAAAGCACCAGATGGCCGGTCATCGCCGACTGCACGGCGATGCGCGCAGTCTCCAGATCGCGCATCTCGCCGATCATGATCACGTCTGGGTCCTGGCGCACCAGGGCGCGCAGCGCGCGGGCGAAATCGAGCCCGATTTGCGGCTTGACCTGCAGCTGGTTGACCCCCTCCAGTTCGTATTCGACCGGGTCCTCGACGGTGAGAATCTTGCGTGTCGGCTCGTTGAGGGTGCGCAACGCGCTGTAGAGCGTGGTGGTCTTGCCGCTGCCGGTCGGGCCGGTTACCAGCAGAATACCGTTGGGCTGGCGCAGCATCCCCATGAACTGCGACAGCAGCGCATCGGAAAAGCCCAGCTGGTGGTAATCGAGAGCGTCGGCGTCCTTGCGCAGCAGGCGGATCACCACGCTCTCACCGTGCATGGTCGGAACGGTGGAGAGACGCAGGTCGATCTCGCGGCCCTGGCTGCGCAGCTGGATCCGCCCGTCCTGCGGCAGGCGCCGCTCGGCGATATCCAGCCTGGCCATGATCTTGAAGCGGGAGATCACCGCCGCACTCATCCGCGGCGGCGGCGCCTCCATCTCCTGCAGCAGGCCGTCGATGCGGTAGCGCACCTTGAGGTGGTTGTCGAAAGGCTCGATGTGGATATCCGAAGCGCCGGCATCGACCGCCCGTTCTATCAGCAGGTTCACCAGCCGGATCACCGGCGCCTCGCTGGCCAGGTCCTTGAGGTGCTCGATATCCTCCGATTCGGCCCGGTTGGCGGGCTGGTTGAGGTCGGCAACGATCTGATCCATCGCCGAGCGACCGCTGCCGTAGAGGCGCTCGATCGCATCCTCCAGCTCGCTCGGCATGGCAATGCGCGGCTTGACGCGCATGCCGCTGGTCATCTCCACCGCATTGATGACGTACTTGTCGAGCGGGTTGGCCATCGCCAACTCGAGCTCCCCGCCGCGCACACCCAGCGGGACCACCTGGTGGAATTTCAGGAAATTGACGGAGAAGTGATCCGGCTGCACCGGCTCGAAGGGAAACTCCTCCTTGCTCACGACCGTAATGCCGAGCTGCCTCGAAACCAGCTCGACCACATCGCTCTCCGCCACCAGCCCAAGGCGCACCAGGATCGAACCGATAGGCTCGCTCCGGTCCTTCTTCAACTCCAGCGCACGCTCCAGGTCGGCGACCTCAACCTTGCCGGCCGCAACGAGTGTATCCCCGATTCTCATCCTCGCCCCGCTCCTGCCCAATCAATAACAACAAATTAATTATGGTTTTAAACACAGTGGGTTGGCGCAGAACACAGCCACCTGAAAGCAGTATAGACAACCATTTGCGGCTTTCTTGAAGGAGGCCGCAGGCGGCATGGCGGCTCGCGCCGCAGGGGCTATCGCCAGGCGCATGCGGAGAAAGATAACGGAAGATCTGCAGGAGCCGAGTCCTCTCGGCGAGTGTTCGCCCAGAGGATCTACCAGCGGCCTGCGTCGCTGCGGGCCTGCTCCGCCAGCCCTGTCAGATAGGCGGCATCACCCTCAAGGTCATCGAAGGCATAGGGATTGAGGAACTGGCGTCCCCACATCAGCGCACGATCGGTGGGGGTCAGTTCTGCGGTCTCGCACACCTCGGCCCAGTGTCGCGCCAAGGCAAGCACCTGCCCTTCGGCGATGGTGAGCGCCTCCCGACGCGACAGCAGGAAGTGGTGGGCTGCAGCGAGGCAGGCAGAGATGCGGCTGTGACGCTCGTCACCGCAAATCAGCATCGCCTGCGTAGCCTCGTTGCCGGTGCGTGCCTGCGGGCAGAGGTCATAGGCCGGGGTCAGGGTCAGCACCTGCCCATCCCAGTAGGCGGCATGGTTGCGGGCATAGTCGTCGGTATTGCCGCAGAGGATATTGAACACCAGACGCCCGAACAGTTCGCGCAGGGTCTCGGCCGGCTGGGTGAAGCGGTGACGCACGATCTCGGCCAGCTCCTCGTAGCTGGCGTAGCGGGCCATCATCTCGTCCAACCCGAATAGAGTCAGCGCCGAGACCATCGCCTTGCGCTGCCAGCCGCCCGTCGCCGGCACGCGGTCGAAGCGCTCGATAAGGAGCACATCCTTGCCCGCCGCCCGTGTCAGGGTGACGGGGGCGACATTAAGGCCCACCCGATCTGCCAGAGTCATGGCGACAAACTCGGCCTTGACCACGCTGTAGAGGTCGGTGGTGGAGGAAAACTTGGCGATGAACTTCTGCTGCCCGCCCTCGATCAGCGCCTTGGGCCGGGCGCCGCCGATGGAGCTGCCGTGGTTCAGTGCCTGGTCCAGTTCCGGCGTCAGCGGGATCCCTTTCTCCACCCGCGCGACCGAGGCGAGAAGTTCCTCAAGTGACCCGTTCGCCGCGCAGCGCGGCACATACTCGGTGGGCGAACGCTGGAAATCGAGTGCGCCGATACGGTCGGAGCCCGACTCCAGCAGGTAGGTAAGGTCATCGAGTTGGGCGGTGTCCGCCGTGGCCCCCTTTGCACCCAGCAGCCGGTTGATCACCACCCGTCGCCCCCAGGCATCCGGTGCGGCATCACGCAGGCAGTTAGGCATGCTGAGGCCCGGCAGCAACTGCAGCGCACCGGGCCGCAGCGGCAACTCCGGCTCGTAGAGCGCGACAGCGTTGTCACGCGCCAGATAGCTCTTGCCGTAATTGAAGAGCAGCCGCCCAGAGTCTGCGGCCAGCCGACCGGCCACGACAGGCTCAGTCGCTCCTGGCAGCCAGACCCAAACATAGGCCTCGCGCGGTTTAGAACTCATCGTCTACTGCCGTGGTGCCCTGACGCATCGCCTTGGGGAGCAGCGCCAGTTTGTCGTCCACCTGCCTCGCATGGCGAGCCAGCTCACTGGTCGTGCTCTCAAACAAGGGGATTCCCAGAATTGCCGCAACCTCGAATGCCGCCCCGATCTCGCAACGGGGCTCGCCCCTTTCGATGCGCTGGAGCAGGCCGCGGGAGATACCGGCACGGTCAGCCAACTCCTGGGCCGTCATTCTTTTTTCTATGCGCGCCAGACGAATCAGTCTGCCCAACAGGACGATGGCCTCCAGGGTGTAGCGGGAATAGGTACGTTCTGCCGGCTTGGCCACGGCCGTTCCTTATGAGCTATTTATAAACCGCGATATCGCTCAATGTTCTATTTATGGACCATACTCTAGCCTGAGAGTCCCAATGTCGCAAGCGGCATTCATCTCCACCAACGCGGCGCTGGAGTGTGAGTGGGTGCTACGGTACGCCTACAAGTTTTCACCGCCGGAAATAGTCGCCGTACTACGGCGCCTCTTCGGCAATGAAAACGTACTTGTGGCACAGCATGATAGGGAATAAGCAGGGAATTATCGCTCGCAAAGCTGCGAAACACGCCAGGAGGCACCGTCAAGATACTCCCGTTGCGGGCAGGGCGCCCTAGCGGGAGTCCCGGACAGGCACCCAAAGTCGGCACGAACAGGGCGGGCCGTGCCCGCCGTACGGCGAGCGGCGGCCGCCTTTAACTCGACACGAATGCGCCGGGGACTATGCGATCACAGCCCTCAATAACGGGAATAGAGGTCGATATCGCCCTGTTCGGTGAAGGTCACGACATTGTACCCCCGTGGCGTTTCACTCCCCATTCCCGGAGAGTTCTGCGGCATTCCCGGCGCCGAGATCCCCGCAACGGCAGGACGCTCCCGCAACAGCCGGCGAATGTCGTTCACCGGGACGTGCCCCTCGACCACGTAGCCGTCGACCACCGCCGTATGACAAGAGGCCACCGCGCCGGGCACATGGAACCGCTCCTTGATCTGCTCCATGTCCTGGGTATCGTTCGCCACGACCTCGAAACCGTTACGCTCCAGATAGGCGATCCAGTCCTTGCAACAGCCGCAATACGGACTCTTGTGGACAGTGACGCGTGGCGCAGCTTGCCCCGGCTCAGCTTCCGCCATGACCGAGGATAAGGGCAGCGCCAGCAGCAGCGGCGACAGCGACAGCAGCAGGGAGCGTCGCAAGAGTTTGGCCAGCGGTTTCATATCGTATTCCCTTGGTGAACAATCGGAAGGGCCGGTCGGGCGCCTGTGCCGACGAGCCGCATAATTCGACAGCACCCTGTGCCGCAGGTTCCCGCGGCAACCTCATGCGGATGACCGTCTTCTGGATTGCTGGGGAAATTGCTTCCATCCAAATGGTGTCCGGTTTGATTGGCGCGCATGCGGGAACACCTCCTTGTTCAGGAGTTGGGGTAACTGGAAAATTCGGCTGGTGACGCCCACGCTCTCCCTGCTTCGAACTGCGTTACCTGGCTTCCTTCACTTACCGTAGTTCTCGTTATCCTCTTTCAGCACCGGCTCCATATAGCGCTCGAGCTCGCCGTCTTCAGCTTTAATCAATGCCTCATACTCCTCCTCGGTGATGAAAACCTGGGGCATGAGGTAGTTGCTCTCCCGGTAGAGGTGGCACACCGTGGGCTTGTCCTTGTCGCGGTTGACGAAGGTGGTCAGCAGTTGTTTTTTGACGTTGAAGTCGTGGGAGATCTTGTTCAGCAGGTTTTCATGCACGATCACCGTGCTGGCGGGGCTGTCGAAGAACATGACCTTGCGGAGTTTCTTCTTCGCCAGTTCACGCAGTTCTTCGGCGTGTTGTTGATCCATGGGCATTTCCTCACTCAGGTGGCAGCAACCGTTAGACGACAGTTCGACCTTGATTTGCTTGACGGTCAGAAGACGGATGTACTCCAGAATATCATCAGGCTCGCCCGGTTTCTCGATGAAGGCGTCCATTCCGGCGACGAGGCACTCGCGCCGATAACCGGTCTCGCCGGTGTAGGCGGCGATGGGAAAATAGCCCACGCTGCGGCGGATGCGCCGTGCCGCCTCGATCCCGTTGAGGAGCGGCATTTCGACATCCATCAGCGCCAAATCGTAGCGCCCCCGGTTTTTCAGCGCCAGCGCCACCGCTTCGACACCGTCCGTCGCCAGGTCATAGTCGAATCCCCACTGCTCCATCATGTGCTGGTGGATATGCTGGATAAGCGGATTGTCTTCTGCAATCAGAATTTTCATTTCAGCTCTCCCTTGCCTGTTCTTTTGCCCAGTATGCCCAACATGCGGCGGTCAGGTAAGACCTTTCACCGTATTTTGTGTGGGTATTTGCGGATCACGAGGGGGGCGCCGCCCCCGTGGAGGCTGTCCATGCAAGGTAGGGAACGATAAGGGGGTGAGGAGCCCGGGCTCACCGCGATATGGGCCGGGTGGGTTTGGTACGGGCAATAAAAAACCGGCTGTTAGGCCGGTTTTGCAAGATGGGGTGGCTGATGGGACTCGAACCCACGACAACTGGAATCACAATCCAGGACTCTAACCAACTGAGCTACAGCCACCATTGAAACTGTTACTGCCTGGTCGCGTTATATGGCGCGCCCGGCAGGACTCGAACCTGCTACCCTCGGCTTAGAAGGCCGATGCTCTATCCGGATGAGCTACGGGCGCATATCAATCGAGTTGCATTTCCGCCTGTTTCACGCGGTGTATTGGTCGGGGTAGAGGGATTCGAACCCCCGACATCCTGCTCCCAAAGCAGGCGCGCTACCAGACTGCGCTATACCCCGGCAGTGCGGGAAAACCTTGCTTCAGGAAGGCCCGTACGCGCGAAGACGGCAATACTACCGGGCAGTATGGATTCGGTCAACTCCCTTGGGGGAAAATTCTATACCCCCTCGGTCAATGTGGCACGGAACGCGAAATGACGACGCGCGTGCCGTTCGCCGAGGGGCTCGGCTCCCAATGCCGGGTAGGAGCCCACTCCCGTGGGCGAATCTTTCGCCGAGGGGACTCGGCTCCTACAAACCAGGCATTTGCAGCGGGGAGGATGGCAAAGCTTGCGTGCCCATCTTTCCCTGGCCCCGGTGTGGTGATGGGCACGTCGCTCGCTCCTTTGCCCATCCCTACTCACTCGGCCCTACCCGCGAGCGCTGTTGCCAAACACCGCGTAGGAGCCCACTCCCGTGGGCGAACCTTTCGCCGAGGGGACTCGGCTCCTACAAACCGGCATTCGCAGCGGGGAGGATGGGCAAAGCTTGCCTCCGGCTTGGCTAGCCGGCGCGCCATATGAGAAGATAGCGCCCCCACGAAATGAACGGACAACGGTTGCTCCCATGACTGCACAGATCATCGACGGCAAGGCCCTTGCGGCACAGCTTCGCCAGGACATCAAACAGCGGGTGGAGCAGCGCGTTGCTGCCGGCAAGCGCGCCCCGGGGCTGGCCGTGATCCTGGTCGGCGAGAATCCCGCCTCCCAGGTCTACGTGGGCAGCAAGCGCAGGGGCTGCGAGGAGTGCGGCATCCTCTCCATCGCCCATGACCTGCCGGCCGATACCGGCGAGGAGAGGCTGCTCTCGCTCATCGACGAGCTCAACGACGACCCGACGGTCGACGGCATCCTGGTGCAGTTGCCGCTGCCCGCCCATATCAATGAAGAGGCGGTGATCGAGCGCATCCACCCGGACAAGGACGTGGACGGTTTCCACCCCTACAACATCGGCCGCCTGACCATCCAGATGCCGACGCTGCAGCCCTGCACCCCGCGCGGGGTGATGACCATGCTCGAGAGCACTGGAGTGGAACTGGCCGGCCTCGATGCGGTGATCGTCGGCGCCTCGAATATCGTCGGCCGCCCGATGGCGCTAGAGCTGCTGCTGGCCCGCTGCACCGTGACGGTCTGCCACAGCCGCACCAAAAACATCGAGGAGAAGGTGCGCGGCGCCGATCTAGTGGTGGTGGGTGTCGGCCGCCCGGAGATGGTCAAGGGCGAGTGGATCAAGCCCGGCGCCATCGTCGTCGATGTGGGAATCAACCGCCTGGAGAGCGGCCGGCTGGTCGGGGATGTGGAGTTCGACAGCGCCAGGGAGAAGGCCTCCTGGATCACCCCGGTGCCCGGTGGCGTTGGCCCGATGACGGTCGCCACGCTGCTGCAGAACACCGCCGATGCGGCCGATCGTCACGATCCGGTTTAGGCCACGCTGCCGGGCACGTTGCCCGGCCTGAAATTCCCTAAGCGTGACAACGATGAAGCAATCCTGGTTTTATCTCGCCTGGATTGCTTCGCTGCCGCTCGCAATGACACAACCTTAACCAGCCGGCTCACCCCTTTTCCCTGCGGCTGGCGCAGCGGATGCAAAGGGTAACGGCGGGATCGAACTTCAAGCGCTGCTCGGCAATCGACTCGTCACACTCGAGGCAATAACCGTATTCGCCGCTCTCTATCCGCTGCAGCGCAGCCTCGATGCGCTGCAGCTCCTGCTCCCGCCGCCGCTCACGCTCCTGGGAGATGGCCTGGGCCTGCAGCGCGTCCATCCGTGACAGGCGCCCTACCTTGCTCTGATCCAGCTCCACCGTGTCGGCCGCCTCGCGGCCTGTATCCGCCATGGCGCGCAGCTCCTCGCGCCGCTGCAACAGCAACTGCCGATACGCCTCGCAATCCATCATGCCCTCCTTCGCTTCTGCAGGAGCCAAAACACGACATTAGCATCAAGGAGGAAAATGGGTAACTACTCGACCCACCAGCAAACCAAGCCCAGACAGCGCTAGCCCCGATGTGGTGGTAGTAAGGCAGGCCCGAATAGCGTAGCGGTATCGGGCAGGTTCTGCCGGACACCGCTCTGCTATGTCCGGCCTACGACCGGCAAAGCGCGACATTTCATCTATGTGGAAAAAATAAACAATCGCTGCGGGCAAAAAAAAAACCTGCCGCACAAGGGAGGGAGGTGTCTGCGGCAGGTGGTTCAAGGGAGCGCGACGTCTGCAACCAGCAAGAGCGTCGTTCCCGGTTCGGAGGTACTACAGTGGAAAGGGGAGGAGCTAGTCGTCGATATCGTCCCAGGTCCAGGGGATGTACTTCGGTTTCTCGGCAGAGGCCTGCTGCTCCGGGTTGACCTCCTCCGCCGCCATCACCTGGCCGGTGCAGAGGAGCAGCATCAAGGCCGCGAACAGGGAAGAGAGCAGTTTCATTGGAATACCTCGTGTGGTGTCGGTTTCGACAATGACCAGAGCAAGGCGTGTGCCAGCCGAGCAGCCTGGCTGCGTTCGCGTGAATTAACGATGCCATTCAATTGTTTACGGGGCATGGCGAGAGGACGATCGGGCCTGCGCGCCGATTCTGGCGCTGCCATAATTGGCAGGCCGTTAAACTTTCATACGCCGGGATTGGCGGTTAGGGTAAAGGGCAGAGCGCTTGATCCCCTCTCCCTGTCCCTCTCCCGGAGGGAGAGGGGACCCTTCGTTTTGTTCGGGGGATGCTCAAACAGCCGTTACCCTGGAGTACACGCCTCGGCGTGTCCGGACCCTTCGTTTTGTTCGGGAGAGGCTCCAAACAGCGTTCATCCCTCACTGTATCGTCTTGCCGCAAGCCCGGGAGGTAGCCGTGCGGGAGAGGTTCAGCTACCACCTAGGGTCACTGCTGCAGCTGGCCGTATAGCCTGCTGTAGAGCCCGTCCTGGCGCAGCAGTTCCTCGTGGCTCCCCTCCTCGATGATGTGGCCGTCATCGAAGACGTAGGCGCGGTCGGCCTGCTTCACCGCGCTGAGGCGGTGGGCGATGATGAGGGTGGTGCGCCCCTTGAGAAACTCGCGTAGCGCCTGGTGCAGGCCCGCTTCGGTTTCCGCGTCGAGCGCCGAGGTGGCCTCGTCGAGGATCACCACCTTCGGATCGGTGAGCACCATGCGCGCCACCGCCAGGCGCTGGCGCTGGCCGCCGGAGAGGCGGATACCCTGGCGGCCGATGACGGTGTCGAGCCCCTGCGGCAGTTCCTCGACGGTCTGTTTGAGCTGCGCCACCTCGAGTGCGGCCCACAGCTCGCTCTCGGCCACCTCGCGCCCCAGGGTGAGGTTGGCGCGCACCGTGTCGCTGAACATCGCCGGGTGCTGCAGCACCACCGCCACGTTATCGCGCACCACATCGAGGCCGATGCGCTCGACCGGCTCGCCATCGAACAGCACCTCGCCGCGGCTCGGCGGGTAGAGGCCGAGG
>Ga0068714_10000817_pt1 | contig 52508 bp, 42 predicted proteins | sample MTBNYHSulfiMetaG_FD_62988 | JGI IMG/M metagenome (GOLD analysis project Ga0068714, IMG submission 62988) | Enrichment culture microbial communities from rom New York Harbor, USA that are MTBE-degrading - MTBE-NYH (New York Harbor Sulfidogenic)... | ecosystem: Environmental > Aquatic > Marine >... | reverse complement strand
TTCCTCGGTGTTTTGCTGATTGTCCTCTGGATGCAGTTTGTGGCGCCGATCCATTTCGGAGGTCTGTTCGACCTGCCACAACGATGAGCATTCGCCTCTCAGCGAACTTGACAGCTGAATTCACGCACGAATTCTCAGGAGGAGCTGACTCTTACACACCAGCAAGTTTCAGCCGCGAGGATTACTTCCCGCTTCAGCGTCCAGCTTTTCCTGGATTGCCCGCTTCAGGCAGTCGGGGCAGAGGCATTCACGCGCATCTTCCGAGAGTGGCATGAGGGGGGGATAGGACGTGCACCAGCACTGCTTCCTGCCCGCAGCAAGATCGCAGATGAACACAGTACCACAGTGAGGACAAGTTCTTTTTCCAGCGGCTTTGCCGGCAGCACGTTGCTGTTTCAAGGGTCCACTTCCAGTGCGAATGTGGGATAGTGGATCGTTTCATCAACTCAGAGAGATTCTGCGACTTCCGGGTGAGTACGATTCAAGGCGCTCAGAACCCATCAGAGTAGATGAAACGATCCACTAACGATTAATGGTGGCTTGTTTCCTTGCCATGCGAGTCATCGGGCATGATGTCTCGGTACTTCACATCCTGCACATCCTTCAGGTCGATCCGCTCAGAGTCCGCTTTCTGTTTGCCACCAACCTCGTCCGATTTCCCGGTGAATGGGCGGAACAGCGCTTTTGAGACGAATCGCACGCCCGCATAGAGAAGCCCCGCCCAGATCAGCAATTTGATCATCTCAACCTCCTGTGACAGGATTGTAATAGGTCGTCCCTTCAGGGGCGTGCATGATCCTCTCGAAAAGGTCCTTGAATTGATCTTCGTTATGGATGAAGTCCAATTCACTCGCATTCACCACCAGAAGCGGGCTGGCATCGTAACGGAAGAAAAAGTGATTGTAGGACTCGACCAGCTCCTGGATGTAAGCGGGGTTCATGGTCCGCTCGTACTCACGGTCACGGATCCGGATGTTCCTTATCAATCGCTGTGTATTCGATTGCAGGTACACCACGAGATCCGGGACGGCTACATCCCTTTCCAGCAGGTTCAGAAGCATTTCATAGAGTTTCCATTCCCTTTCATCAAGAGTAATGCCCGCGAAAATACGATTTTTGACAAAATGATAATCCGCTATCAGGTGACGCTGGAAAAGGTCGGGTTGAACGACCTCTTCTGTCTGCTGACGGTAACGATTCAGGAGGAAGAAGAGTTCCGTCTGGAATGCGAAACGCTGCGGATCCTGGTAAAAATCGACAAGAAAAGGGTTCTGTTCGTGTTGTTCGAGGATCAGCCGCCCGTCCAGACGTTCCGCGAGCATCCTGGCGAGGGTGGTTTTGCCGACCCCGATGACACCTTCAATGACGATATACTGGCGTTCGTTCACGTTCCTTCCTGTCAACAGGGTGGCATCATGCACGCGAATGTCTGTTCACGGAGTATAGCAACAGAGGCGGGCGGTTTGCTCACTCCTGCGGGAGATTCCTTCATCTCGCAATGCTCAGGAAACGGTGATTCAAGGGGGAGTGGAGAAGCTCAGGAATGGACAAGCTGATGCCCGAGCCCCGTCAGGTTTCCAGCCAGACTTTCCAGTGTCCGCCACTGACGGGAATGACATACCCTTCATCGGGGCAACTGCTTAGTGCCTGCTCGACAGTCATTTGCCAGCCGGGTGGCACCAGGTCCGGCGCGAGGTCAAAGAAAGGGGCGAGGACAAAACGCCGCTTCGCCATCTCAGGATGGGGGATAATTAACTCCTCCGTTGACAGCGTCGCATCCCCGAAGGTCAATATGTCAATGTCAAGGGTTCTCGGGCCGTACCGGCGTTCAACGGTCCTGTCGCGTCCCGCGCGTTTCTCGAGCGCGAAACACATCTTCGCCAGCATGTCAGCGGTGTCGGTCCAACTCATTTCTGCAACAAGATTCAGATATTCCGGCTGGTCGGGTTCACCCCAGGGTTCTGTGCGATAAAGGCGACTCGCCCGCAGGGATTCACAAGCCATCATGGCAGAGAGGTGACGCAGTGCATCGGCGAATGTCCGTTCGACATCCCCGAGGTTGCCGCCGAGTGCGATATAAGCTGTTGTACCAGGCATAGTGGGTCTCCTCTCTACTCAGCGGCGTCTCAGAATCTCAACCTCATACCCGGCGGCAGGACCGGGGAGCGGAACTCGGTCTTTGTGACATTTCACCCGCACTGCTTCGATCGCAAATTTCTGCAGCAGGGAATCCGCGATCTCTTCAGCGACTGTTTCGAGGAGGTTCCTGGGCGGGTCGGTCGTCACGACACGGCGGATCGCGTCGAATACCTTTGCGACATCGGCCGTCTGCTCAAGCTGGTCCGTGGCGGCGGCTGCACGAGTGTCAAGGTAAAGTTCGACACTCACATGGAACATGGCCCCAAGCTCACGTTCGGCAGGTGAACAGCCGTGACGTGCCTGGAATACCATGTCCTGGACGCGGATAACGTCGAGCCCTTCCAACTCCGAGCGTGTCGCACGGGATGCCATCTCTCTCCTCACAAACGAATCAAGAAAGGACCTACACAAAATTTGTGCGTGTGTCTCTGGCCAGTCAGGTTGTCAAGATCACCTGGAGGCCGAAGATCTCCGGGGGTGTCCTGACAACCAAACAGTAAATACCTTGCGGTAAGCCCTTGTTTTATTGAAAACGAATGTACTAAGACGATGAATAAAGGTCTCTGGGGAAATATCGTCTGCTCCACGATGAACCCATCCAACACATCTGTTTTCAATAAAACGAGGATCCATTCAGGATGCCTGACTCCTGGCGGTCAAGTCACTCCAGGAAATGTCACTTCGTTCCGCCTCCTGGCGAACTTGACCGCTGATTTCATGCACAATTCCTCATGCGGAACCTCAATAAATGTAAAGCCGAGTTACAGGCAGACTGTTGAGTGAGATCACACGTCAACCTACCTGCAACAGCACACCATGCAGGTACTCCGTCTCGATGTGGCTGAAGAGTACCGGGTGGTCCATCCCTGCGCTCAGTATGGCCAGACGCCGGGTCCGTCTCCTCGTTCGCCTCTCCGCACGCTTGACCTGTTCATGCAGCTCCTCTCGTCCCACCTGGTGCGAACAGGAAAAGAGCGCTGCGAGTCCCTCCGGGCTGGTCCAGCTCAGTGCTTTACTGAACAGCGTTTCATACTTGCGAAGTCCCTCGGCGAGCTTGGCTTTACTCTTCACCAGGGGAGGTGGGTCGCACGTGACGACATCGAAAGGTCCACCAAGATCGGCGACAGATTCGCTGTCATGGAGCAGGTCGGTTTTAAGCAGCACCGGTTCATCAAGGTGGTTACGTGCGAACGCTTCACGGGCAAGGTCCAGGGCACGCTGGCTGCTGTCCGCAAGTACGACACGTTTCGCGCCTGCGGCTGCTGCACGGAGCCCGAATCCACCGGTGTAACTGAAGGCATCCAGGAAGCGTCCACCCTTCGCGAGTGTGGCGAGGAAACGCTGCGAAGTCACCTGGTCAAGGTAGCCGCCGGTTTTCTGACCCTCTGTGAGGTCGATGGGGAATTCGAGACCATCCTGCGAGTACCAGGCTACCTCTCCCGGCGGATCGCCCGCCACAGCTTTGCCACGCGGGAGACCTTCCAGTTCTCGTGCAGAGGTGTCATCCGCGGCGATTACGCAGCGCGGCGAGAAGAGACGATCCAGGATATCGAGGATCAGGTCACGGCGTCTGTCGATGCCCACCGAATTATGCTGTATGGCGAAAATGTCGCCGTAACGGTCGATGACAAGGCCCGGCAAGCCGTCCGCTTCCGCGTGGACCAGCCTGCAGACATCCGCATAGCCAAGCCGTTCGCGTAACCTGGCGGCCGTTGCGATCTTACGTTCGAGGTAGTCGAGGTCGAGTTCCTCATCCGCACGACGAGAATGAATCCGCACCGAGATCAGACTGTGTGGATTGACGGTTCCACTCCCCAGGGGGGTGCCCCGCGAATCGGCCAGACTCACCGCCTCGCCCGGCTCGAAGTCCCGGAGATTGTCGGCGATCTCGTTACTGTATACCCAGAGGTGTCCACGCTGGATGCGTCTCTCCTCACCGGGCTTCAAACGAAGGACCTTCAAATGCACCTCAGTGGTCTCGACCTGAGACCTTTCTGTAGTTTTCTGACCGTAAGGCCGATTTCCATCGTCTTCGCGTGAGTTGTGGCTATTTCGGCGCTCTTGGCTTGACGACACGGCTGCCGTCATAATAGATGTCCATCAACCCATCCGGCACAATGTCACCCGCGAGGTAACCTTCAATCCGGCGGACACGTTCCGCATTGGCGACAGGATTGTGAACCGGATCAAGCTGGTTGGGAAAAGGGTACATCCCGATCAGCGAGATGTACTCCCTGCGAGTCAGTTCCGCCACTCGCTTATCGTAATACACGGCAGCCGCCTGTGCGAGGCCAATAATCGGGGTGTCTCCGATGCGACCGAGGTAAGAGTAGTTGAGGAAAAGTGTAAGCTGATCCTGCTTGCTCACCAGTGGATGGATGACATATCGCGCCAGCCACATCAACCGGAACTTGCGAATCCCCGGCTTGAAGGGATCGAAGTAGAGCCATTTTCCGACACTCTGGGTGATTGTAGTAAGCCCCGCGCCCGGAGTCTTCAAGTCGATGCCACGATGAGCGAAAAATGCAGGATCTTCGACCCGGAGCAGGATGTCAAGCTGTTCAAGGCTGAGACTGTCAGCGGTCAGAATAACCTGCGATGAGTCGAGACAGGCGCGAATCAGCGAGGGGGTGCGTCCCCTCGCTGAAGCAATGTCCACAGCAACATAGACCGCGAAAAGCGCGACCAGTCCGACCAGGGGGAGCAGCCACTTCTTCATATTCGGCGTCGCTTTCTGTCTCGGATCGACACGCTTTGAACAGCCCGGTCCCGCTTACCTGTTCGCCTGCCGAGCCATTGCCGCTTCGACAAATTTCACAAAGAGCGGGTGTGGGTTGGTCAGCCTGCTCTTCAGTTCCGGATGAAACTGGCAGCCCACAAACCAGGGATGATCCTTCAATTCGATCATTTCGATCAGGTCAGCGTCCGGGTTTGTCCCGGAAACCACCAGCCCGGCACGGATCAGCTTCTCACGGTAGGCGTTGTTGACTTCGTAACGGTGGCGGTGTCGTTCACGGATTAACTCGTCGCCGTAAGCGTCAAATGCCTTCGTCCCTTTTCGCACGTGGCAGGCCCATGCGCCGAGACGCATTGTGCCGCCTTTCTGACGAATGCTGCGCTGTTCAAGCATCAGGTCGATCACGGGGTGAGGGGTACGTGCGAATTCGGTGGAGTTGGCGCGCTTCAGGCCCGCCACATTCCTGGCGAACTCGACCACCGCCATTTGCATCCCGAGGCAGATCCCGAAGAAGGGAACTTTCTCCTCCCGCGCCCAGCGAATCGCTTCGATCTTTCCTTCCGAGCCGCGCATGCCAAAGCCGGGCGCGACAAGCAGGCCATCATACTCGTCGAGCATCTTCGCGGCGCCCAGTTCCTCGACCTTCTCGCTGTCCACCCAGGAGACATGAACCTTGGTGTCGAGCAGTGATCCGGCGTGGATAAAGGCTTCACCGATGGATTTGTAGGCATCCTGCAGTTTTACATACTTCCCGCAGACCGCGATTTTAACATGGTGTGAGGGTTTTTTGATGCGATGGACCCGTTCTTTCCATTGCTCCAGGTCAGGTTCGCGATCCTTCATCCCGAACTTCTGGAGAACACTTTTCGCAAGCCCTTCCTTCTCCAGCATAAGTGGGATTTCGTAGATCGATTCGGCATCCCGCGCGGCAAAAACATCCTTTGTGTTCACATTCGTAAAGAGCCCGATCTTCTCCCTGACATCCTTTGTGATCGGTTTGACTGTCCGGGCAACGATGATATTCGGCTGCAAGCCGATCTCACGAAGCCTGTAGACACTGTGCTGGGTTGGCTTGGTTTTTACTTCATCGGCAGCACCGATGTAAGGAAGAAGGGTGACATGGATGAAGACTACATTCCGTGGTCCGGCTTTCAGGAAGAACTGACGAAAGGCTTCTAAAAAGGGCAGACTCTCAATGTCACCAACGGTTCCGCCCACTTCGATAATGACCACTTCCGGTTTGCTCTCACTGCGTGGCAGCTCGGTGATCCGGCGGATGATCTCATCTGTGACATGCGGGATGACCTGAACTGTCCCCCCGAGGTAGTCGCCGTCACGTTCGTTCTGCAGTACTTTTTCGTAGATCTGGCCGGAGGTGACATTGTTCAGCCTCGACATGTTGATGTCAATGAACCGTTCGTAATGCCCCAGGTCGAGATCAGTCTCTGCACCATCGTCAGTGACATACACCTCACCATGCTGGAAGGGGCTCATCGTGCCGGGGTCGACATTCAGGTAGGGATCGCACTTCAGGGTGGTGACCCGGTATCCTCGTTGCTTCAGAAGCAACCCAAGCGAAGCCGATGTGATCCCTTTTCCGAGGCTTGAAACCACGCCACCCGTCACAAACACATACTTCGCCTTCGGAATGCTCGGTTTTTTCAACTTGCGAGTGCTCGTGGCTTTCTTCGGCATAACCTTTTCCTCGTCGACTCCGGCATGATCAAACATGCCGTTCTGATCCAAGTTCTGCAATAAAACCGGGAATGCCCCGATCAATTCCCACGCTGAAAAATCTCACGGACCCTTTCCAGGTCTGCGAGTGTATCGACACCTATGGAGCGGCTCACCACATCCACCACTCCAATCGTTTTTCCATGATCCAGCAAACGGAGCTGTTCAAGACCCTCACACAGCTCGAGGGGGGAGGGCTGCCAGGAGCAGAAGGCTTCGAGGACTTCCCTGCGGTAAACGTACAGTCCAAGATGCCGGCGGAAGAGAGGCCCGGGAGGCTCGGTGCCACGCGGGAAGGGAATGCCGGCGCGGGAGAAGTAGAGCGCGCGACCGAATTGATCGCTCACCACCTTTACGACATTCGGATTTGGCAGTTCGTCCGCTTTCAAATCCGTGGCCGGCGTGGTGACATCCCAGTCCGCATGGTCGAACAGGGCCTGGACGCAGCTGTCGATCACATCCGGATCGATCAGCGGCTCATCCCCCTGGATGTTGACAATAACCTCGTGCTCCAACCCCGTGGCAGCGGCACGTACCCGGTCCGACCCCGAGGGAAGTGCAGGGGCTGTCATCACGGCCTTGAACCCGGCGGCTTCGACGGCATCGACAAGCCGAGGGTCATCGGTGGCAACCACCAGCAGGTCGAGGGAGGTTGCGCGGGATGCGGCTTCACAGGTGCGGACGATCAGGGGTTTGCCCGCCAGATCGGCGAGCATTTTTTCGGGGAGACGGGTCGAGCCCCATCGGGCGGGGATGATACCGGCGACTTTGCCGGTGGGGGATGCGCCCAGCGGGCGCATCAGCGTTTTACCCACAATCGTGGGGTTGAACCACCTCTCACTTCACTCGCTCCAGAATGGTCACACTGCACGGGGAATGATCCTTGAACCAGACTGCATCTTCCTTTTTCCCTACAATCTCACCCCAGTGCATCGGAATGGCTGCGCGGCATCCGATTCGTGCTGCCGCATCCACCGCCATGCGGGCATTCATCACATAAATGCCGCTGACAGGAAGCATGGCGACGTCGCAACGGATCTCTTTCATCTCGTCGATCAGGTCGGTGTCACCGGCATGATAATACCGTACCCCGTCCATCTCGACAACATAGCCAACCCACCGCTGGCTCTTCGGGTGGAAATCCTTGTCGGTATTGTAAGCCGGCACGACTTCGATTTTCACACCGTCCAAGTCGAGCTGCTGGCCGGGTGAGACAAATATCACGGATCGCTTGGTCCAGGATTCCGCCGTGCTCTCCGGTGCCACCACTTTCACACCCGGCTTCCCGACTCGTGCAATATCCTCGAGAGACAGGTGATCGTAATGCGAATGGGTCACCAGAACAAGATCCGCATCGTGAGGCGAACCTTCGATCCGCCACGGGTCTACATAAACCACACTGGATCCGCGAATACGGAAGGTTGCGTGTCCCAGCCAATCGATGTTACGAGTCAATTCATGAGCCATAGGTGCCTCCCCCCGGTTGCCGGGTTCAGCTTCGCTGATCCCGGCAGACAGGTTCAACACGGTCAGCAAATAAACGACAACGAGGACGGTTCGTATCATCGTAAAGCCCGTCCCAACAGGTTTCAGATCAGCCCAAAAACGACAAACTTGTTCGGTCGCTGTCCGGCAAGGTCCTGACCATGTCGAAAGTCCCAGATCAGCATCTTCGTCGGGGCCATACCCTTCTTCTGCTGAATTTTCGCGGCGAGAGCCTTGACACTCTGCTTCACTGTCTTCAGCGGGCCGTTGTGGACTTCCGAGAAAACATGCGCTCGGTCCATGGCGGAGACCGAGGCGTCGTAATCGCCCGGTTCGACGATTTCAACCAGCAACCGGCCTTTGAAGCTGCCTGTTTCGATCAGCATCATGCCTTCGTCACGAATCTTGTAATCCTTGGTCTCGATCTCTGCACGAAGTTGCTGGACGGCTTCGAAAAGGTTACGCGGTGTGCCAAGCAGGCAGGTGAGGGGAACCGTGTAGTAGACTTTTCTCTCCCAATCGAATTCCCCCCCCTCCCATCGCTCGGGATCGGTAAAGCTGGATTCTTGCGACACTGTTCCCTCCTGTCGGATTCCCTGCGGCTAAGATAGCCTCCAGCGAAGGAGGCGTCAACTCCGCCCCTGGAGGTGGTCCAATCCGGGGTGGAGCGGGTGCTTGATCCAATCGAAAGCGAGGTGTACCTTTCGCCAACCACGGTTACAAACAAACTTCTTTTAATCGAGGCCTGCATGAACACGCCGTTACGCAATCCTGAGCCCTTCAAGATCAAGATGGTTGAACCAATACGTCTATTGCCCCGATCTGAACGGGAAAGGATTCTTGCGGAAGCGGGTCTCAATGTCTTCAACATCCCTGCAGAAGCGGTCTTCATCGACCTGCTGACCGATTCCGGCACGGGAGCGATGAGCGAGGGGCAGTGGTCCGCGATGATGCTCGGCGATGAATCCTATGCCGGCAGCCCCTCTTTTCACCGACTGAAGCATGCGGTCAAGGATGTCACCGGGTTCGATTTTGTCCTGCCGACCCACCAGGGCCGTGCTGCGGAGAATGTACTGCACTCTGCGCTGGTGCATGAAGGGGATATCGTTCCCGGCAACTCCCACTTCGATACAACCAAAGCCCACATCGAATTCCGCAAAGCGAGAGCGATCGATTGCACAGTCCGCGAGTGCTTCGATCCCACTCTCGATGCGCCTTTTAAAGGCAATGTCGACCTGGACATGCTTGAGAAGGTGATCGCCGAGTATGGGGTTGACCGGATTCCATTTGTCCTCATCACCATCACCAACAACTCCGGCGGTGGTCAGCCGGTCAGCCTGGAAAATATCCGTGACGTGCGTCGCCTCTGTGACCGTCACGGTCTGCGGCTCGTGATCGATGCCGCCCGGTTCGCTGAGAATGCCTGGTTCATCAAGCACCGTGAAGCCGGGCAGGAGAACCGGACAATCAAGGAGATCATCCGGGATACCTTCGCCTGTGCCGATGCTGCAACCATGTCTGCGAAGAAGGACGCAATTGTCAACATTGGCGGGCTGCTGATGCTGCGGACGGAGGAACTGTATCAGCAGTGTGCAACCTACAACATCCTCTTCGAGGGGTATCTCACGTACGGCGGACTCGCCGGACGGGATATGGAAGCCCTCGCCACCGGGCTGGTGGAGGGGACGGATGAGGCCTATCTGACTGCGCGAATCGGTCAAGTGAAAAGATTCGGCGATGCGCTGGACGCTGCCGGCATTCCCACGCTCCGCCCGCCCGGAGGCCACGCAATCTATCTGGACGCCAAGCGTTTCCTCCCCAACCTGGACCAGGAGCTTTTCCCCGCGCAGGCACTCACATGCGAACTCTACCTCGAAGGCGGGGTGCGTGGTGTCGAGATCGGAACTGTGCTGGCTGACCGTGATCCGGAAACCGGGAAGAACCGTCCCCCGGAACTCGAGCTGGTGCGGCTCACCATTCCGAGACGAGTTTACACGGACAACCACCTGATGTATGTCCATGATGTAATCGTTAAGCTGTGGGAACACCGCGATTCGATCCGTGGCCTGCGGTTCACTCATGAGCCCCCGATCCTGCGTCATTTCAGCGCACGGTACGAGTGGGTCTGAGTGCCGGGTGCGCCGGGACGCACCATTCATGAGTGACGAGCTGCGCTGGGGGGTGTGGAGACTGGCATGTCAAATCTGGTAGCCGTGGTCGACGCCTTCACCAGCGAACCCTTTTGCGGCAATCCCGCCGGTGTCCTGCTCCTGGAATCCTGGCCGGCCGATGAGTGGATGCAGCGTTTCGCAGCCGAGATGAAGCACAGCGAGACGGCTTTTCTCGTTCCAAAAGCACCCAATCACTATTATTTAAGATGGTTTACCCCCACAGTCGAAATGAAGCTCTGTGGTCACGCCACTCTTGCCGCGGCTCATCTCCTTTTCGAACGTTCCCTTGCTGACAGGCACCATCCCATCCGCTTCGACACCCTGAGTGGAGAGCTGCAGGTCGAGTGGCAGGATGGCCACTGTTTCATGGATTTCCCGGTGTGGGAACCGACTGAGGCTCTGCTTCCGGATGGCGTGCTTGACGCGCTGGGTGCGGGGAATGCCGAGGTGGTGAAAGCAGCTTCCGGGGAGGAGTACCTGATTGTAGTGGACTCGCCGGAAACGGTGCGGAATCTCGCACCCAATTTCGCAAGGTTGGCGGAGTGGGATATCCATCTCTATATCGTTACCGCGCCGGGACCGACCCCTTACGATTTCAGTTCACGGGTTTTCGCACCCAGCCTGGGAATCGACGAAGACCCCGTGACCGGCAGCGCTCACACCCTGCTTGCACCATGGTGGTCTCAGCGGCTTGGCAAGCACGCATTCAGGGCGCGTCAATCCTCGCAACGAGGCGGCGACCTTGAACTGGAGCTGCGGGGGGACCGTGTCCGGATCGGCGGAGCTGCTGTCACCATCTTTGTTGGCGAATTGGCTATCCCTGCGATGTAGCGACATCCTGAGACGATTTGCGCCTACCCCGAGAGCCCAACTGCCGAAGTGATCCGACGAATCCTTATTTTCCTGATGGACGTGTAAGGGGGATTGGGATGGACCGACGCCTGGCATTCTTCAACGAACGTGCAAAAACCTGGGGGGAATCCTGGGATTTGTCCGCCATGCGTGACCGTCTCCGCCGGGAACTGGACTCCTTCGATCTCCCCTGGCAAAGCGACCTGCTCGACCTGGGCTGCGGCAGAGGGATTCTCCTCGCCAAGCTGCTGGAGCGGGCAGATGTCACAGCCCTGTTGCACGCTGTCGATTACGCTCCCGCGATGATCGCTGAAATCCGCAAACAATTCTCGGATCCCCGCATTCGTCTTCATCACTGCGATGCCGCAGCGATCCCTCTTCCTGAGGGTTCCCTGGATGCCGTGCTCTGTTTCTCGAGTTTCCCACACTTTACCGACCCGGAAGCTGTCCTGCAGGAGATTCACCGTCTCCTATCTCCCGGCGGACGGTTCTTCATCTGGCATCATGATTCGAGTGAGCGGCTCAATGCCATGCATCGAAAGACCCACCCTGCAGTGAGTGACGATCATCTCGAACCTGTCCTGTCGTTGAGCAAACGAGCTGTGAAGTGCGGGTTTTATGCCGACGATGCGTTCGAGAGTGATGATACCTACAGGTTGATCCTCAGCAAGCCCTGATGCAGCAAAACCCCTGGTCGTTCTCGCCTGTTGATGTCTTCACAGAACAAGAGGAGACGTTGACGGAAGAGGGGGGAGGTGTGCGAGTGGGATCCCGTGAACTTTCAGCCTGCGTCGGTTTCCCTGATCCCTCCAGTCGTAGTAACTTGCTGAGCGCATTGTTTGGCTTAACTAACTCAAGCTCGCACAGAGTCGAGTACCCGGCGCCCCGGACAGGGAACCCGATTAAATCCAGTCACACGCTGCGGATTGAGCGGGGCGAATTACTCGAGTTGTGCTGGCTTTTGGTGATGAACTGATCGTGAGGTTTGTGATGACTGCAGAAGAAATCTTGTTTGCCCTGAAAGAGATGGGAACAGCGCAGGCTGTCAAGATTTACACCCGTCACGGAGTCGGTCCGAACCAGTACGGGGTCAGCTATGGCAACCTCGGCAAGCTGAAGAAGAAGGTGAAACGGGATCACAACGCGGCCCTGCAGCTCTGGGATAGCGGGAATCATGATGCACGGGTCTTCGCGATGATGATCGCAGATCCCGATGCCACCACCGAATCCCAGCTCGCCGCCTGGGTGCGTGATCTTGACAATTATGTCATCACCGATGCCTTCGCCAGCTTTGCCGCTCGGACTTTTGCAGGACAGAAACTGGCTGAGAAGTGGCGTAAGTCCAGCGAGGAGTGGATCAGCACTGCCGGGTGGAATGTGCTGGCCGCCCAGGCCAACCACGACGACAAAACAGTGGATAGCACGTTTGAACCCATTATCGACGAAATCGCCAGTTCTATCCATCAAGCCCCAAACCGCACCCGGTACTCGATGAACAACGCCTTGATCGCGATCGGTTCACGCAATGAAACTCTTGCTGCTCTGGCCATCGCCGCAGCAAACCGAATAGGCAAGGTGAAGGTCGATCATGGCGAGACCGGGTGTAAAACACCAGATGCTGCTGCTTACATCCAGAAGACACGCAAGCACCGGCGAGGTTGAAGCTGGACAATCGGGGGTGGGGATTTGACAATCAGGAGCGGGGGGTTGTCAACACCTCCCACAGGTCGGTAGCGTCGACCAATTCGAAAGCCGTAAGCGAAGCCTTGTATTCTCGCAATTCAGACAGTGAGAATGGCAAGAGAGTGAGCACAGCGGTTCTACCTGCCAATGATTGACTGATTGCTTAGTGTAATTGGGGTTGATGGCTTCCTGTAAGTATATAGTGACCTTTGGTGTTTGTTGCATCCATCATCTCCTGGATGAAGGAAAGTAATTGCGGTGCGCGTTGGATTTCATCGAATATCGCACGCTTGCCGAATTGGTTCAAAAAGCCGCGTGGATCCGTCTCAGCTGCAAGCCGTACATCCGGTGATTCAAGGGATTGGTAAGGTTTGTCAGGAAAAGTCATCCTTGCCAATGTTGCCTTGCCGGCTTGGCGCGGGCCGAGGATTGTGACGACAGGATACTCTGACGCCGCAGCTTTCAATTCTTCTGTTATGGCAAGAATGATCATACCGCAAGAAAGAGGCATTCATGCAAATTGCAAGTTCAACTTCCGATTTGCATGGAACTGCTGAGTGAGTTCGAATCCCTGCACACCCTCTCGGCAGACCTGACTTATGAATTCACTCACAAATTCTCCTGGAAGGCCGAGTGATTTTTCCATCATCCGTATGGGCTCCAATGCCCTTCGCTCGTGTCAAACCCCGCCGCCGTTGCCACCTGAGCACGCATCTGCCTACCTTGCAGTCCATTAGGGGTGACAACTCAGACGTGAGGACTGACCTGATGAATGTCTGGACGATCCTGCAGGAAGCGAGCCTGGTGAACAAAGGCATCCTGCTGCTGCTTTTTCTCCTGTCGCTGGCCAGTTGGGCGGTTGTCATCGAACGCTGGCGCTATTTCGGTTCAGCGAAAAAGGAGGATTACAGGTTCTTTGCCACATTACGTGGCAATGTCGATGCACAGTCCATCCACAAATTCGCCCTCAACAGACCCAAGTCGCCCGCGGGGAAGGTTTTCCTCGCCGCGGAACGTGAGGTGGAAAGGCTTGGACGCGACGATGCTGCCACATGGAGCGATTCGCTTGAATTGGAACGCACCCTGCTGCGCAGTGACGGTGAACGGGGCCTGCCCTTTCTTGCCATTGTCAGTTCCTCCGCGCCCTTCATCGGGCTGCTGGGTACGGTTTGGGGTGTGATGATCGCCTTTCTGAAACTGGGCGGAATGCAGGGGCAACCAGCGCTGGAGGTCGTCGGACCGGGTATCGCCGAAGCGCTGATCGCGACTGCGATGGGGCTTTTCGCAGCGATTCCCGCACTGATGGCCTACAACGCCTTCTCGGCATCCCAGCGAAACCTGATGCGCCGGGTTGAGGAGTTCAATCGTAGGCTGATCGTTTCGATTCGTCCCAACGAGGGTTTCGGACGATGATGGGCGTGCGTTTCAAGGGCGATGGCGAGGAGCTTGAGTCGCTATCGGACATCAATGTCACCCCTTTGGTTGATGTCTTCCTCGTGCTGCTGGTCATTTTTATGATCACCGCCCCGGTGATCAAGAGCGCGATTGAGATGGGGCTGCCCACCGCACAGACCGCCACGCCGGACCCGAGCCAGGGGATTACGGTCAAGGTGATGCTGGATCGAACCATCTGGATCGATGACGAACGGGTGTCGTCGCAGGCTTTCCCGGGACGATTTCAGGATATTTGGAAGACAGCCTCGGAGGGGTCACGCCGGGTGCCGGTCTTCCTCGCCGCCGACCAGGGAGTACCCTACGGTGACGTCATGTTCGTCCTCGACGAACTCAGGGCTGCGGGGGTGGAAGATTTGGGTATGCTGACACGGCGAAATGGGGGCAATAGCCGGTGAGCTACGGGGTCGGACACTTCAGGCCTGCCTACCGTTCCAGCCTGCTGATCGCTTTGGCTGCGCATGGCGTGTTCACCCTGCTGGTTTTTCTCGCACCCTCGCTGGGGCTGTTTCCGGAAAGGCAGAAGGCACCGGAGGTGATGATGGTTCGTCTCCGTGGTGGTGGGGAGAACCGTCCCGGCTGGGTGAAACCGACCACCGCACCTGCCGATGATGCACCCGTTCCCGACAATAAACCGCAAGCCGCAGCCAAGCCGTCACCTCCCGTCGAAAAACGAGTCGAAACCCCGCCACCCGTAAAACGTGAAGAGCCCAAACCAGTCCGATCCGAACCGGAGAAGGTTGCGCAGCAGACTGCAGAGGCCGACGTTACAGAAGCTGTCTCGTCACGGGAAACCACCACAGCTTCCGAGAGTACACAGGAAAGTGATCCCGTTGAATCGGGTGAGGGAATTGGCGCCAAGCCAGGGCCAGTGGGTCCGGGTGTTGGAGTGACAAGCGATGCCGATTTTCCCGGCGCGGACCTCTTCCTCTCAAGGGTGGAAACCGAGGTGCAGCGCAGGTTCAACTTCCGGGGTAGTGGCACGGGAGCCGTTGCCGAATATCATTTCTTCCTCAGCAAAGAAGGCGCGCTGGCGGATCTGGTACTGATGAAATCCAGTGGGATCGGCAGCCTGGACCTCGCGGCACGCAGTGCGCTGCTCCGGGCAAAATTTCCGCCCCTGCCGCCGGGTTTCCCGGCAGAACGACTCGGTGTCACATATCGTTTTCATGATGATAAGTAGCAGACCGATTGACAGATGTCGGCGAATACACCACTCACTGGCGGGGCGGCGGGTCACTTGCGGGGCTGGTCGCGAGACTCGTCGCAACACTGGTTGTCCAGTCAGCATCGACTTCCGGAAATGACTATACTCTCGCGCAAGATCGAGTGGAGGGATCAGGTGAGCAAACGGAAAACAGTGATTTGGTGGTACCTGTTGATACTCCTCCTCGCCGTGGTATTCTCCACAGCGAAGATTTCCGCACAGCCATCTGCAACACCGGAAGTCGTGCTGGACGCTTACTCACGCGGTTTTTACCGTCCTGCTCTGCTCCATCAATTACGTCTCGACCCCTCTTTGTCTCCCGCAGATCGAACGATTGGCGAGACCTTCGACGGTCGTCTGCGTTACGCCCTGGAATGGTCCGGCTATGTCAACCTGGTGCGAGAGGCTGACTCCCTGTTGGCAGGTCCGCCGGAGGTGCCGGGAGATCGTGACCCGGGATCACGTCTCATGATTCGTATTCAGCCGGACACAGTTAATGCCGGAAAATTGCGTGCGGTTCTGACTCTCGCCGATATCCAGGGGACAGCCTACTACGCCGGCGGAATCAGTTTTGATCTCGAAGATGCCTCCCTGAGTGCCGAAGGTGCAGCGGAGGAGATCCTCCGTCAGATGACTGGCATGACTCCGCCGTTTCGTTCACGGATCGCCTGTGTCGAGCAGAGACCGGGAAACATCAAGGAGATCGTGCTGATCGCCTGGGATGGGGGACGCAGGTGGCAACTGACCCGGGACAACTCCATCGCCCTCTCGCCCTCCTGGGCGCCGGATGGACGCAGGCTCGTCTTCAGTTCGTTCCGAGGCGGACCAGATTCCGACCTGTTCATCGCTGATCTGGACAAACGAGTGATTACGCCCATCGTCCGGCGTGTCGGCACGGACGCCGCGCCTGCCTGGTCACCCAATGGCAAGGAGATCGTTTTCGCTGGCTCCTCCGGCGCGACGACAAGCCTCTACACGGTCGCCCCGAATGGCAATGGCTTGCGCCCACTCACGTCGGGGAAGTGGATTGACACTTCCCCTTCATGGTCGCCCACCGGACGGGAAATCGTCTTCATGTCCGATCGCAGCGGATCGCCGCAGATCTACCGTATGGATCGTGACGGTGCAAACCTGCGTCGCCTCACGCGGGATGGCAGGTACAACGCCGATCCCGCATGGTCGCCCACCGGTGACCGCATTGTCTATGTGCGGCTTGAAGATTCCGGATTCCAGCTCCGCAGCATGGACCCCCTCGGGGATGTCGATGTCGCCCTGACCAACGAACCTGGCGACCACCTCGACCCCGCATTTTCACCGGATGGCATGAAGATCACGTACGCTTACCGTGGCAAAGTGTGGGTGATGAATGCCGATGGCAGCCTGAGACGCCCCCTTCTGTCCGGTGGCCTGCAGCCTGCATGGAGTCCCATCGAGAAGTAACCGTCTCCCGACCCTGGTTCCCCCTTGCCTCCCGTTCCTCCCTGTACTACCTTACTAAAGGCTACTAATTTAGTAGGAAATGGAGTGTCGGGATGATCACACAGCGTGCACGGTACGCGCTGAAGACCATGCTGCACCTGGCGCAAGTGGCAGGGGAGCGTGTATCGCAGGTTTCAGAGATCGCGGAACGCCAGCAAATCCCGATCAAGTTCCTTGAGCAGATCATGATCGACTTGCGTCGAGCCGGCCTGATCATAAGCAAGCGGGGCCGTTATGGCGGCTACCTGCTCGCTCGCCCCGCGGAGCAGATCAATCTGTTGACCATCCTTCGTGCGATCGATGGGCCAGTCGCTCCTCTGGGATGCCTCAGCATGACTGCTTACAGCAAGTGCGAAGATTGCGATGATGAAGCGACCTGCGGAGTTCGTTTGCTGCTTCGAGGGGTGTATCAGGCAACGTTACGGAGTCTGGAGTTGACAACATTGGCCCAAGGGCTGAAAACCACGGGGGGTGGCATCATGGAGAGCAGCATACGCACAGAACAGTTCACCTGGGATCTGGATCAGAATGGGTTCCTGAAAGATTTTGAGAAATGGAACAAAGAATTTGTTTACGCCATGTCACAAAGGCTTGGAATGGGTGATCTCTCCGACGCTCACTGGCAGGTGATCGAGTACATCCGAGCGTTTTTTCTTCTAAACAAGAGCTGCCCACTGGTCTATCAGACCTGTCGGGCGAATCAGCTCCGGTTGCGTGATTTGAACGCGCTTTTCCCGAAGGGCTACCTGCGTGGCGCCTGTCGCCTTGCCGGGCTTTCCTACACAACCGGGTATCCTTCTTTCGCGGAACTGACCCAGTACACGGAATCGCCCTCGAGAGCGGATCTTATCCTTGCAAATTTCCAGATGGATGCCCAGGGTTTCCTTCAACAACCCGATAGCTGGGATCGCGACTTTGCCACTTCGCTTGCTGAGAAACAGGGTCATGTCGAACCACTCTCAGACCGACACTGGCAGGTGCTTTACTACCTGCGTGAAGCCTTCCACGAAGATCTCCAGGTGCCGACCGTGTATCAGACCTGCCATGACCTGCGAATGGAAATCGAGGAGCTGGAGCAGCTTTTCCCTGCCGGGTACAATCGCGGCGCGGTGAGGCTTGCGGGGCTGCGTCCCGGCGCGGGTGAACAGCAGATTCAGATCTGAAAGGTTGCCTACGATCTCCCAGACAGAATTGAATGACTTGACCGCCATAGGACAAACAACTTGAAGCGACCCTCGTTTATTGAAAACAAATGTGCTGGATGAGTTTGTAGAGGGACTGCCGACATTTCATCGGAGGCTTCCATTTCATACTCTCGGGTCATTTGTTTTCAATAAAACAAGGGTTAACAACAAGGTGTTTGCAGGTTGGTTGTCAAGACACCTTAAATGGATCGTCTCATCTGATCTGACGGATTCTGCGACTTCTGGGTGAGTACGATTCAAGGTGCTTTCGTGTACGCGCAGTGGTGCCGCGGGAAGCGAAAGCAACACCGAAGCGGACCGTCCAGAAGCCGCCCGAAGGGAACGCCTTCCCTTGTCCCTGCCTGCGTTGCTCTCGCTTGACATGGCCCCACCATGCCCTCGCGAGCCCGCCTTGGCAGAAACAAGGGAAGGCTGCTCAGAACCCATCAGATTAGATGAAACGATCCACTTGAGACCTTCGGCCTCCAGCCGATCTTGACAACCTGACTGGGCAGAGTTCGCCGTACAAAATCTTGTGAGGATCCCAAATCCAGGACATGAATAGTCACCCCGTATCCAAAATCCTGAAAGACCTGCAATCTCAGACTGACGGTGTTATTTTGCTGCGTCAGATTCACATGGGAATGCAGGCGAATGCTGCAACCTTCGAATTTTTGGAAACGAGTATCTCGTGGCTTGCCGAAAGGTGGGCGTATCCTCGCCGCGGTCAGTGGTGGCGCCGATTCTGTGGCGCTTCTCCACCTGGTTTTACCTCCACCTGACGAGCGAAATCGCCTGCTCATCGGGCACATTCATCATGGTACAGGTCAATTTGCGGACGATTCCTGCGACTTCGTTCGGGGACTGGCGGACGCCCTGAACCTCCGTTTTGAATGCAGAATGGTCGATGTGCCTGCGGACGAGCGAAAGCGGTTTGGCTTTGAAGCGTCGGCGAGGTTTCACCGTTACCAGGCACTGGAGAGCATCGCCAAAGAAAACAACTGCTTGCGGTTGCTGACGGCACATACATTGGATGATAAAGCAGAAGGTTTTCTACTTTCGGCGATGCGTGGCGCCGGGATGGCAGGACTCAGCTCGGTGCGATCCTCCCGAGGAGAGGTAATTCGCCCCCTGATTCGTATTCGGCGCCAGGAATTGAGGGATTTTCTCCGTTCGCAGGGGATCGAGTGGATGGAGGATCCTGCCAACGAGGACCCCGCTTACACCCGTGTCGCCATCAGGCAGCATCTGCAGCCCGTGATCGAGCAGGAATTTGGTACGGGTGCCTGGCGTAATCTCGCGCGGTCCGCAGAATTTGCCGAGAGGGCGGTGCTCACACTGGACGGCATCGCCGAACAGGCTTTCCGGAAAGTAGCCATCCGGAGCACCCCACGATGGATTTCGGTTGATGCAAAGGCCTTACTCGGGTATTTTCCCGATGTACGCGACCGTGTGCTGATCCGGGCATGGTGCCATGCCGCAGAGTGCGATCTGCGGGGTCAGTACCTGAAGCATAGTGAACGTCTGCATCTCGCGGCAGCACTCAAGGCGAAGAACGGCGATCGGATTCTTGTTCGAGACGTTGCGATCCGCCGAAAGGGGGATCGTCTCGTTTTTGACGGTCTCGAAAAACTCGCGCCTCAACCGCTGATTCTTCCCGGGAAGACAGCCCTGTGCGATGGCGGTCAGGTTTCTGTCGAGATTGTCCCAGCCACCGAAAGCGTACGGCGTCTCTCGGTACCCGGCCGTGTCGAATTGCTCGATGCTGATACGCTCGGTTCAGTGGTTTCGCTACGGGCATGGCAGGAGGGAGATCGTTTTATCCCGCTGGGCCGAACACGACATCTGAAGGTGGCTCGGACATTGAGACGTAAGCCCTCAGAGCGAATCGGCGGTCTTTGGGTGCTGCTCGCTCAGGATGGACGTATCGCGCTCGTGCTGGGTGAACGGATCGCTGAGCCTTTCAAACTGCAGGAAAGCACTCGCCAGGTCGCGGTTGTGACCTATTCCGCCCCGATGGCGGGTTGATGGAGTAAACGAGGAATACATGGCAAACGAGAAACGACCCACCCAGTCCCGGGGTCCGCAGGGACCACGCAAGGAGAACGGTGGCGATAAAGAACCTGACGATCGGTTTGAATGGAAACGCGCTGCGCGCACGCTGACTTTCTGGATTCTGCTCATCCTGATTGTGATTACGGTTTCGACCTACCTGAATCCTCAGCGCGAGCAGCCGGACATGGTCGAGTACAGCCGGTACTACCAGCTGCTGGTGGACAACAAAATTGAATCGGCTGTCGTAATTGACCGTGAATTCACAGGGAACCTGCGTGTCGCGGATGAGGCAGGCCGGACTGAGTTCAAAACCATTTTGCCCTTTGTCAACGATGAGATGGTCAAAGATTGGAAGGAGTACGGGGTCAAGGTCGAGTTCAAGGAGCGTTCGACCAACTGGGTCGGCATGGTGCTGACCTCGATCCTTCCCTGGATCATCCTCATCGGTCTCTGGATCTTCTTCATGCGGCGGATGACAGCCGGTGCGAATCGAGGGATCTTCAGCTTTGGCAAGAGCCGGGCGAAGCTGATGACCGAGAGCAGAACCAAGGTGACCTTCGCCGATGTCGCCGGCGGGGATGAAGCGAAAGAGGAGCTGCAGGAGGTCATCCAGTTTCTCAAAGACCCGAAGAAGTTCCAGCGCCTTGGCGGCAGAATCCCGAAAGGGGCGCTGTTGGTCGGCCCTCCGGGGACGGGTAAAACCCTGATGGCGCGTGCGGTTGCCGGTGAGGCGGGGGTGCCCTTCTTTTCGATGTCGGGTGCGGATTTTGTGGAAATGTTCGTCGGTGTGGGTGCCAGCCGTGTGCGTGACCTTTTTGAGCAGGGCAAGAAGAGTGCTCCCTGCATCATTTTCATCGACGAAATCGATGCAGTGGGTCGTCAGCGCGGCGCTGGGCTCGGTGGCGGGCATGACGAGCGCGAACAGACACTCAACCAGCTCCTGGTCGAGATGGACGGTTTCGAGTCGAACGAGGGTGTGATCCTGATCGCGGCGACAAATCGTCCGGATGTCCTCGACCCGGCATTGCTGCGTCCCGGTCGCTTCGACCGTCAAATTGTGGTCGATCGTCCCGATGTCCGTGGCAGGGAAGGCATCCTCCGTGTCCACTGCAAAGACATCCCCCTCGGCAGCGATGTGGATGTGAAGATTCTCGCCAAGGGGACTCCGGGTCTGGCAGGCGCTGACCTGGCAAACCTTGTCAATGAAGCGGCACTCCTCGCCGCACGGCGTGACGCGGAGAAGGTCGAGATGATCGACTTCGAGGACGCCAAGGACAAGGTGATGATGGGCACGGAACGGCGGTCAATGCTGATCAGCGACGAAGAGAAGAAGCTGACCGCTTACCATGAAGCAGGACATGTGCTGGTTGCCATGTTCACCCCGGGATCGGACCCGGTGCACAAAGTGACAATCATTCCGCGTGGACGTGCGCTCGGTGTGACCCACTACCTGCCGATTGATGAAAAGCACTCATGGTCGAAGAAATACATCGAAGGCAAGCTGATCCACCTGATGGGTGGGCGCGCCGCTGAACGTCTCATCTTCGACGACTACACCAACGGTGCGGCATCGGACATCAGCCAGGCCTCGGAAATCGCCCGGAGGATGGTCTGCGACTGGGGAATGAGCGAGAAACTTGGTCCGATCAATCTCGGCGGACGTGAGCACGAAGTATTCCTCGGACGTGACTTCGCGCAGCAGCGGAACTTCTCGGATGCCACCGCTCTCGAAGTCGATCGCGAGATCAAGCGTATTGTAATGAACGCCCAGAATACGGCGGTCGATATCCTCTCGAACAACCTGGAAAAGCTCCACCTGCTCGCACAGGCATTGCTCGAGCACGAAATCCTCGACGGCGAGGAGATCGACAAGGTGCTCGCGGGGGAGACACTTCCGAAGCCATCCAACAATGGCGGCCGCGACAGGCGCCCCCGTCCCCGCCGTTCACCCTCAAGGAACCGACTGCGTGAAGTGGAAAATGCTCTAAAGCAGCTGGAGGGTGGTGACGAGGGACAAAAGGAAGCAAAGCCGACCAGGTCGGATGCTTCTGAGGCCGGGGAAGCACAGGCGCCACGTCCGCGCAGACGTCGTCCTCCCCGCAGAAGAAGCGATGCTGCGAGCGGAAATCGCTCCGGCGAGAAACCTGCGAGCCCGGGTGAAAAGAAGAAGGATGAGTGACCGGATGCTCGTCAGTCATCCGGCCGGTAGCTTTCGAGGAACGTCAAGTCGCTGACTTGACGTTCCTCTTTCAGGAGCCTGGTTCGCTTACTGCATCCACCTGGGAGGTGGGGAGTACCCCGGGCAGGAATCACCAGTCGCGGAGCGTATCTTCTCTGGATTTGCTCCTTGTCGTGATCGAATGGTCATACGGAAGAGAGGCTTCCGGTGGATAAGAAATCCTGGAAATCCGGGCAGCGGGTCACACTGGTCGGAGCGCTGGTCAACCTGGCTCTTGCAGCAGCAAAGTGGACTGGTGGTGTCCTGTTCCGCAGCCACGCCCTGCTCGCGGATGCAGTCGATTCGACCGGCGACCTGATCACCGATGCGGTCGCGATCGTGGCTGTTCGGGTCGGCAGACGTCCCGCTGACAGGAATCACCCTTATGGGCACGGGCGAGTCGAATCCCTTGCATCTCTGATCATCGCCTTTTTTCTCTTCCTGGCGGGATTGACAATCGCTCGCAGTGCAGTGATCACCCTCCTGCACGGCACGGTCGAGCGGGTGGGATGGCCGGCACTGATCATTGCGCTTGTTTCGGTCGCTGTCAAAGAATCAATGTTTCGCTGGACTCGATCCACAGCACGTAAAATTCATTCTCCGGTAATCGAGGCGAACGCTTTTCATCATCGGTCGGACGCGTTCTCCTCAATTGCGGTGATTGTCGGAGTCGGCAGCAGCCTTGTCATCCCCGGTGCCTGGTTCATGGATGCTGTTGCCAGCCTGGTGGTGACACTCTTTATCCTGCGAATGGCCTTCAAAATCGGGATCGGTGCGGCTCATGACCTGGTGGATACCGAACAGGATCCGGAATTACTTCGTACCGTGAGACTCATCGCCCTGGATGTGCCGGAGGTGATCCACGCTCACCGGATTCGTTCACGGCGATATGGTGCCCTGGTCTATGTCGATCTTGATATCGAGGTCAATGGAAATATCAGTGTCGATGCAGGACATGCTGTCGCGCATGAGGTGAAAGAACGTATCCTGAAAAAATTCAACTATGTCGCCGATGCCTTGATCCATGTGGAGCCGGAGGGTTCACACCTGGATGGTGAGGGTACAGTTCGGGGCGTGTGATCATACGGTTCGTCTCCTTACTATAGTCGTTGCTGAAAATCGCTGCTGATATCAATGGTCAAGCGTTATGGCAGGTTGCCGCATCAGTTGAGACCAGCCGCATTGCTGAATCGGGCAGCGCTTCGGACCTTTCGCGCGAGTGGCTGTCTCGAACGGAAGTGGTGCAATGGTGCAGCAGGTCTACGCTTCGCTATAGACCTGCCGCGACGCTGAGTATCACCTTTCCAGCCTTGCGACCGGTCTCAAGGCGATCTTGACAACAAGCTTTGCCGGAGACAACCGCACAAATGCTTGTGTGGACTCCAATTTGTTAAGTTGACGCTCCAGTACGTTCATCACTTTGACCTCCATTTAACCACTAGAGACCATGAAAGATTCAACGAACCAGAAAGCCACACACCCACAGACCGCATTGCCGACAGAGGTTCAAAGCGATGGAACCACTGGCGATGAGATACGTGCACTCGAGGCAGTGATGCGTATCCTGCGTGAGCCGGGTGGCTGCCCCTGGGACCGTGCCCAAACCCATCAAACCCTGCGTCCCTACCTGCTTGAAGAAGCCTACGAGGCATTGGAAGCCATTGATCAGGGCGACCTGGCAGCGTTGCGTGAGGAGATGGGCGATCTGCTTCTGCAGATCGTGTTCCACGCACGGATGGCCGAGGAGGCTGGGCATTGGACGCTGGGTGATGTCATTCGCGGGATACGAGAAAAGATGCTGGAACGTCACCCGCATGTATTCGGCGATCTCAAGCTGAGCACGCCGGACCAGGTCCGGGATGAGTGGGAGAAGATCAAGCTGCGGCACAACGGAGGTAACGAGGAACGGAAGAGTACCCTGGGCGGGGTGCCGAGGATTTTACCCTCCCTGACCCGGGCGTTCCGTGTGCAGGAGAAAATGGCGGGTGTAGGCTTTGATTGGCCGGATGCGACCGGGGCGATTGACAAACTGCGGGAGGAACTCGAGGAGACAGTCGAAGCGGTGCTCAGCAGGGACCGTGACCACGCGGAGGAGGAGATCGGCGATTTGCTCTTCAGTGTCGTCAATGCAGCACGATTGAGTGGTTTTTCTGCGGAGGATGCCCTGCGGCGCAGCACTGACAAAGTCATCCACCGTTTCCAGAGGATGGAACAGCTCGCAGAGAGAGAAGGCGGCCGTTTAGCGGGTCTCTCCCTCGAGGAGATGGACCGCTATTGGGAGAAGGCAAAACTGGAAGAACAGCAAGAACGACTATCGGGGAAACCGGGGGAGAGCGGCGAATGAGTGTCGTCTGGGTGTTTCTTGACGGTGTGGGCATCGGTTCGGACGACCCAGCCGTCAATCCCTGGGCGGCCGTCGCGGAGCCGACTCTGATTGCGTTCGAGGGACATTCCCCCAGCTATCCGGGTGCGGTGGCGAAACCCCTTGATGCCACGCTCGGTGTGCCGGGATTGCCGCAATCCGCGACCGGGACAACAGCCCTGTTCACCGGGATCAACGCTCCACAGCGCATTGGACGGCACCTCTCTGGCTTTCCAACGCCTGGCCTTCTGGAAATCATCCGCGAGCATTCGGTCCACAAGCAGGCGAAAGCGCTCGGGTTGACGAGTACCTTCGCCAATGCCTTCAACGACGCCTATTTCCGCCGTCCTGCAACACGTCAGTCGGTCACAACTCATGCTGTTCGGGCGGCGGGCATCCCCTTTCGCATGATGAAGGACTACCGCGAAGGACATGCGGTTTTCCATGATCTGACCGGAGAACTGGTCCGTCTTCAGGGCAACCAGGACAAACTTACGCCACCTGTGGGCAGCAAACAGGTGGTGTTCAAACGGTTTGTCCGGGACCCCGATAAATTCGCCGAATGGCTGGCGAAAGAGGATGTGCCGGTGATCGATCCGGTGGAGGCCGGTCGAAGGGTTGCGGCGTTGGCAGAGGATCACGACCTCGTTGTTTTCGAGTATGTCAAGACCGATATGGCCGGACACACGCAGGATACGGGATGGGCGAACGATGTGGTTCGTGAGGTGATGCTTTTCCTGAAAACTTTGCTGGATGGGCTCGACAGGGATCGGGCCACGCTGCTGATCGCCAGCGATCATGGCAACTGTGAAGACCTCTCGGTCAAGACGCACACACTCAATCCGGTTGCGGCCTGCGCGGTTGGGGCAATGGCGGAGGATATCCTGCACTCCTGCGATTCGATCACAGATCTGGTTCCCGCAGTACTGAAGGCGATGGTGAATGGTTCCTCCTGAGACTTGATGAGTGAATTCAGCGGTCAGGAGGGTATCGTTCGGGTAGGTCCGAAGAGCTGCCCGACACCCCGCGTGTGCCTGGAGAGTCGTGCGACAGTCCATGAAATGGGACCCACTCGCGAGCGAATGCAGTGCCGATGATGTATCTTCGGAGCCATGGAGGAGGTCGAAAAAGGGATGAACCGTGAACGCGCCTTTGTCGCCGGAGCCACCGGCGCCACCGGCAGGCTGGTAGTGGAAAAACTGGTCGAACGTGGCATCGAGACCTACGCCCATGTTCGTCAGGATCACACCGACCTGGATGAGTGGCTCGCCTGGTTCCGTACCCTCGGCGCGGAGATCGACCTGACCGCATTCGAGCAGGTCGACATCTCGAACACCCTGGCGCGGTTGAAGCCATCCCTTGTTTTTTGCCTGTTGGGCTCGAACCCTGCGCGGATGGGGAAGAGGGGCAGCCACGGATTTAACCCCTTCATCGACGGATACGACGCGGTCGACAACGGCCTCAGCACGATGATGATGCGTGCAGCGTCCTCTTCCGGCAGCAATCCACGCTTCATCCTTGCCTCCGCTTACGGCGCGGATGAGAATTCACGCGTCCCGATGCTCTCGGCGAAAGGACGTGCGGAGTCCTTCCTGCAGGCAAGTCGGTTACGGTATACGGGGATACGGATCGCGACCCTCCTGGGGACACCTGTCGAAGAAAGGCGGAGGGGCTCATGGGATCGGCTGATGGCATCATTCGGGCTGGCGGACGAGAGCAGGGACATCACACCCAATCAGGCGGCAGACCTGCTTGTGGAGATCGCCATCGACCCAGCGAGCATCGAAGTGATGTACGATCCGGAAGAGTACCTGGAGTCGGTACCGCAGGTGTGAGGCAGGGCTCAACCCGAATAGTGCTCTTTTCCCAGGCGGAGTCTGGTTTCGAACACCCGCTCGAATGCCTTCCTCGAGGAATAGGTCGCCCTTAACCGGATACGCAGTGTGTAGCTGCCCGGTGGTGGAGGTCGCAGCTTCCCGATGTTTACCGGATCTTCGACATCCAGGGTCAAAGGGGTACGTGCCCGATTCAGCAGCCAGTTAATGGATTGACGCCCGGAGATTCTCGTTGTCTCCAGGTTCCTCACCACATCCCCGTCGGCATCGACCAACTCCAGCGTGACCTGTGACCGTTCGGTCAGCCCGAGACGGACCCGCAAGACAGGACCCGGCTCGACGCTGAGTTGCGGTGGTTCCGAGAGGTCTGCTCCGATCCAGAGGTAATGGGCACCGCCCTGCTCGGCGACAAAGGTTTGCCCAAACCTTCGCCATATGGCGATTCCCGTCGGTCCGGTGAATCGGCTGCGACCGCGTCCCTTTTCCCCCCAGGTGGCGAGAAAGTTGAGTTCGTTGTCGAATTTGAGGATGGCACAATTGGCGCTGTCGGTTGCGACAATGTTGTGAAAGAGATCCGTCTCGATGTGCCCGATGTAGGGGTTCTTGCTGCCGGTCACCCTCGCCACATCCACCTCGTGCAGCAGCTTACCGCCGAGGGTGTATTTACGGATCCTTTGTCCGCCACTGTCGCTGACAACGATGTAATTGGAAGGTGGACGTGCGTGTGCGGACCCCTCGTCCACCGCCGCAAGCCCGACAGGCCGATCGAGTCCCTTGATGTCCCAGAGGAACGCGCCCGATGTGTCAAGGACAACAACCCTGTCGCTGCCGGCATCGGCGACGACCACTCGCCCGCCGCCGGTGACCGCTACTCCGCGCGGGAGCACGAGCGAAGCAGGAGAGTCCGTGCCTGACGTGGCTTCGTAACGCAGCTCGGCATTCACATTTCTGAGCTTCACCACCCTGCGGTTGCCAGAGTCCGTGATGAAAAGCAGACCGTTCGGAAGGGCAGCGATATCCCACGGTGTCTGCAACGGTTTATCCGGGATGTTCTGCCCGGAATAGAAGCCGAGACTGGTCATTGACTTGTTGTAAATGATGCTGTTTTCGCCAGTGTTGACACCGTAGACCGTCACCTCGTCATCGTCACCACGGCGAGTGGGATCATCGGTCGCCTCCAGCCGGACCGCAGCCATCCCCTGAGGGTTGATGAATTTTGCGCTGCCGAGGGAATAGAAGGTGAGATGGGTCTGGGTCGCCCGTACGATTCCCCAGGTATGTTCCCAGGGAGGATAGACCCAGGTCGTGTGATCCTGCTCGTACTGAGCCGCCTTGTCCTTGCCGAAGATCGAAGGGATCAGGGCAAGGGGGATCAACAGCGACAAGAGTAGCAGGTTCAGGGGCATGGGGTGGGCCGATTCACGTTATGATGACCGGTGTTCACAGCTTTTTCAGGTCCTCGGCTAGCTTTTTTGCCTTCTCGGGGCCGAACCCCTTCACCTGCACAATCTGCTGCGGGGTCGCCTCTTTCAAACGTTTGAGGGAACCGAAGTGTTTCAGCAGCGCCTTGGCCCTTGTTTCACCGATCCCCTCGAGGCTTTCGAGGGTGGAGGAGATCTGCGATGCACTCCGGAGCTTGCGGTGGAAGGTGATCGCAAACCGGTGGGTTTCATCACGGATCTGCATCAGCAGTTTCAGGGCGGAGGAGGTTTTGGGCAGGGTGATCGGGTCGAGGGAACCGGGAAATACGATCTCTTCGAGCCGTTTTGCCAGCCCGATCACCGGCAGTTCCTTCAGACCGAGATTGTCAATGATCCTTCGCGCAGCATTCACCTGACCTCTACCACCATCGATCAGGACAAGGTCAGGTAGTTCCGTTTTTTCCGCCAATAGTCGGCGATAACGGCGTCCGACCACCTCCTCCATCGAGGCAAAATCATCGATCCCCACCACTGATTTGATCTTGTAGTGCCTGTACTGGCTTTTCTCGGGTCGTGCATTTCTGAAACGGACCATTGCCGCGACTGGATGCTGCCCGAAGAGGTTGGAGTTGTCGAAGCATTCGATGACCGCGGGGGGATTGGGGAGACTGAGCTGTTCCGCCAGGGCGAGCAGGCTGTGAGGGGTACGGTCCCGCTGTGCTTTGGCCTGGATTCGCTCCTTAAGCAACAGCTCGGCATTGTGGGTGGCCAGCTCGATCATGCGCACCTTTTCGCCCCGCTGTGGGGTGATCCACCGCACCTTACGTCCCAGTTTTTCATCCAGGTAAGTGAGCAGGGGTGTCCACTCTTCATCGGCTGAGGGTTCGTCTGGCAGGATGATCTCATCCGGCACGTTGCGCGAGTCGTTCACGTAGAACTCCGCCAGGTAGCGTGCCCAGATTTCACTTCGTTCAGCTCCTTCAATCCTGCTCAGGTAGGAGTGAGTACGGCCGATGATCCTGCCGTCACGCATCCGAAGGACAGCGATGACCGCATCCCGGTCCTCCTGTGCATAGCCGAAGATGTCACGATTCAGCTCATCGAGGTTGGTGACCTTTTGCCGGATCACCAGTGAGCGTGTGCGTTCGATCTGATCGCGTGTCCTCGCCGCTTCCTCGAACATCAGCTTGGCTGCATAGCCCTTCATCTGCTCTTCGAGAGAAGCGATCAATGACCCCGCCTTGCCATGTACGGCATCCACCATCAACCGCAATCCCTCGCGGTAATCCTGCTCACTCTGCAACCCCTCGCAGGGGCCGAGGCAATTTCCGATGTGGTATTCCAGGCAGACCTTGTGTTTGCCCAGCCGGATCGACTCCTCTGTGATGTTCAGGTTGCAGGTGCGGATATGTGTCACCTTGCGCAGGACGTTGATCGTATCCTTCGCCTGGGTGACTTCTGTCAGGGGGCCGTAATAGCGGGCACCGTCACTCTTCGGTTGACGGGTCAGGAAGACTCGCGGGTAGGGTTCTCGAGTGACCTTCAGATAGGGATAACTGGTGTCATTGCGGACGTCTATGTTGAAGCGTGGACGGTGACGGCGGATCAGGGTGGATTCAAGAATGAGGGCTTCGACCTCGTTGTCGGTGACAATGGTCTCGAGGTCGCTGATCCGCTGAACGAGGATGTGGTATTGGTAACGGCCGTCATCCCGTCCGGAAAAGTAGCTGCGGACCCGGTTGCGAAGGACTTTTGCCTTGCCGATGTAGATGATCTTACCGGCGCTGTCACGGAAAATGTAGACACCGGGCTCACGCGGAAGCAGCTCAAGCTTCTGAGTCAGAGTGAGGGATTCCTGGGGAGTCACACCATCCACCCGCTGCTTTTCTTTGCCGTACCGTGCCAATCCGTGCCTCATCTCCAATGTTGTACAGTCCCCACATGAGTCTGTGCGACTCTCTCCAGTAAATCAGGTTGTCAAGATCGCGCCAGGAAACGTCACTTCGTTCCGCCTCTGGGCGAACTTGACATCTGAATGCCCGCAATTATTCTCATGAGGAGCCTGTTGTGCTCAGGGTAGGTATCACGCCCCGGCGAAGCCGTAGACCGTCCAAACTTCGCAGCCATCCAATCGCTGTTTGAAACCTACAAAGCAATGGGGGCATGAGGGGAGTGGTTGTGGGGCAGAATACTGAACATCTGAGCCGAGTCAGGAGTCAAGGAGGGTGCGAATCTGACGCAACAACTCCAGCGGTTGGAAGGGCTTGGCAATCAGGGGGGCATTGAGTTTTCGTAAGCCGCTCTCACTTTCGGTGTCCTGGAGGTATCCGGACATGAAGAGGAGCCGGACCTGCGGCCAAAAACGGCGTACCTCCACTGCGAAGGTTGTTCCACTCATCTCCGGCATGACGATATCCGAAAGAATCAGGTCGACAGGCGTAGGCAGGTTCCGACAGAGGTCCAGCGCTTCCCGTCCGTTCGCTGCGGAATGAACGGTGTATCCGTATCGTAACAGGACGTTCACCGTCAGTTTCCGTACGGACTCATCATCCTCGACCACCAGGATACTTTCGCTGCCTTCGAGGTTTCCTTGTGTATCTTTGACATCGCTCTTCTGCGTGGGCGGGGCATCCACCGCCGGGAAATAGACACGGAATACGGATCCCTCACCACGTCGGCTTTCAGCACGAATATCGCCGCCCGACTGCTTCACAATGCCATAGACTGTGGCAAGGCCAAGCCCCGTTCCCCGTTCACCGCCCTTTGTTGTGAAGAAGGGCTCGAAAATGTTCTCCAGCACGTCAGGGGGCATCCCCGACCCGGTGTCGCGGATGGTGAGCACGATGCAATCTCCTGAAAACTCGACCGTGGGGAGAATTTCGATCGCGGACTCGGGCAGAAATGCGGTCGAGATCAGCAGCAATCCCCCATCGGGCATCGCGTCGCGTGCGTTAACGGCGAGATTGGTGACGATCCGCTCAAACTGTGTGGGGTCGGCCTCGATCGAAGGCAGTTTCTCCTCGAGGTCAAGAGCGAGAGTGATGCTGTCGCCAACAATTCGCTGCAGCATCGCCTGCATCCCCACCAGCAGATCATTGGCGTTGATGATCCTGGGGGAGAGGGTCTGTCGTCTCCCGAACGCCAGAAGTTGACGGGTTAATCTGGCCGCGCGGTCACCCGTCTTTACGATTTCCTCGAGGTGCCGCTGCAGGCCATCAGCGCTGGCTGAGCTGAGCAGGGCAAGCTCAGCATTGCCGGTGATCGCTGTCAGCAGATTGTTGAAATCGTGCGCCACTCCACCCGCCAGCCTCCCGATTGCCTCCAGCTTCTGAGCGTGACGCAACTTCTCCTCGCTTTCACGGAGCGCCCTTTCTGATTCCTTGCGTTCAGTGATGTCCCGTACGATCGCCAGGAGATACAGTTTTCCGCCAAGCTCAATCCGGTTCAGACTCACCTCGACATCGAAGGGAGTGTTGTCGAACTGGATATGCCGCCACTCAAAAAACTGAGGCGCACCGCCCAGGGCCGCCTCGATTTTCATCTGTGCTTTGGTGATAGAGTTCATTCCATCGGGTTGTGTCTCAGGCGAAAAGCGATAGGGCGGCTGGCCGATGATCTGCTCACGGGTGCAGCCGAACATCGCCAGAGTCTCCATGTTGCAATCGATGAATCGCTCGCCATCCATCAGGAAAATGGCATCATTGGCGAACTCGAACAGTGCACGGTATTTCTGTTCGCTGTCCGCAAGCTCCTCGACTGCACGCTGCAGGTCGATGGTCTTCTCTTTGGCGTGTTTCTCAAGTACGGTCTGTGTGGCACGTAATTCATGCTCAATTTTCCGACGCTCTTCGATCTCACTCTGCAAGTTCTCATTCAGACGTGCGAGATTGAATTTTTCGAGAAAGGGCTGGAGACGGATGTTGATCATGAAGCGTGATACAATCCACGCCAGCAGGAAAATCGAACCGATTCCAATGGATTCTGCGAAGAGATGCTCTTCCGGGTGGTGGAAAGAGGCGGAAAGGAAGAAACAGAGAAAGGTGAGCAGGAGCAGCAGAGTCAAGTGCAAACCGCGAAGCAGGATGATCGCGCTCATGACGACAGTCGTGCCCAGCAGTTGGAAGGTTCCGATCGGGAGCGCGAGGGTCACCCCGGCTGAATAAGAGGTGACACAGAGGATCAGACCGAAGACCGAAATCATCAGGTTCGTTTTCCATTTGGGGACAGCTTCCGCGGGATGCGGCATGATCCGGATGAAGAGGAGTGCGAAGATCAGGAGAAGGAGGAGAGTGGTTGTGTGGACACCAACGAATGTCGGATAGGCCAGAGGATCGCTTCCCTCCGCGTGGAGGAATGCAATGGCGAAACCGTAGATCAGGTCCGTGATGAGGAAGAAGAGGAGGACAAACCCCATCCGTCTCAGGTTTTCATAATGGAGCAGTTCGAGGAAAGGGGTCAGCTGTTCTTCGGGGATGGTGACCCGAATGTTGTGCAGCAGGGCGCGTCCGGAGGGAAGATGAGGGATTTCCGCCATGGACTGCCCTTTCAGAGTCAGAAGAGTCTCAAGGTCAAATAGAAAGCGATCTCGGAAAAGATAAGGATGTACCTACCAGACTGAAAGAGTGGACGTTTTCATTTTCCAATTCATGACCAGAGTGCTATCTTTCAGCAGTATGTGCGGTTGCCGTGTCTCGTTCGTTACGATGCGACACGAGAATTCGCTGGAAGCAGGATGTGTTGAGCGGAGTCAGGGTTCTTGATGAAAATCAGGCGGTGCACACAGCGGTCAGGTTTGCTGAGAGGCAAGCGCAGCGCGGCTTCCAGGCGACCTTGAGAACCTGGCTGGTCAGAGGTAGCCGCACAAATTCATGTAAGGGCTCGAAATCTGATTGTCTGCAGGGAGATGCATCAAGCCTGGCGCAGGTGCTGGTTAAGAGCGAGGTGACAGCATGAGATGGAGGGATCACAGGGCAAGGTTTGCCGCACTGCTTGCTGCTTTCGCCCTCGTTCTATTCGGGGCGAATGCACATGCCCAGGCGCTGGTCGCATCTGTTCGCGTTTCCATGGACAAACTCCCCCAGGTGAATCAGAACAAGTTGCAGGGGTTGAGTCGTATCATCGAAGTGTACATCAACCAACGCGAATGGGTCTCCGATGAATACCTCTACGAAGTCCCCCTCGACCTGGAGATCTACTTCGAAGAGGCCAAGGCGATCAGCTTCGAGGATCGCTACAAGGCGACCCTGGTGATCTCCAACCGCAGCAATATGCAGTACAACGACCGTCGCTGGGAATTCGCCCTCGAACCCGGTGTGCAGCTTTCCTACAACGAACAATTCGACGCGTTCCGCAGCATGCTTGATTTCTACATCTTCATGGCACTCGGGTTTGAGATGGACAAGGTGCGGAAGTTCGGCGGCACTCCCTATTACGAATCTGCTCGAAGGATCGCTCAGCAGGCACGGTTTTCAAGCCGATTTTTCCTCGGATGGGACAAACGCGAGGAGTGGGTCGATGAAAATCTTCACCAGGACCGAGATCATCTGAGATACCTGAACTTCCTCTACTACACGGGCGAGTGGCTCTTCTACACCGAGCGGGACCGTGACACCGCCAGGCAGTACCTGCTGTATGCGATCAAGCAGCTCGACCGTATCCAGCCGGAATCGCTGGTCCGTTTCTTCGATCTGAACTACTACGGGTATGCCAACGCCCTGGCGGAGTACCAGGAATACAATTCAATCACCAGGCTGGCCGCTCTCGATCCCAATCCGGATCACGCCGATTTCTACGCCAACCTGCTCAGGAGACGGTAGTCCGCTGGTGCATGCAGCAGGGGACCAGCGACTCAACTTCATATCTGTACAATGCTGTGATGCGACTTGACAGCCACGTGACAGACATCTTGAACCGCCCCTCGTTTTATTGAAAACAAATGTGCTCCAGCTTTGCTGCAGGTCTTCAGCACAGCGGAGACCTGCAGTAACCTCGGGATTGTCTTGGTACATTTGTTTTCAATAAAACAAGGTCTTACCACAAGGTGTTTGCAGTTTGGTTGTCAAGACACGCCTGGAGACCCGTGGCCTCCAGGCGATCTTGACAAGATGTCCAGAGACAGCTGCACAAATACTTGTAAGGACCTGAGAATCATTCATCCACAAACAGGGGTCACCGGTATGAGACACCGCACACTTCCACTCCTTCTCCTTCTGTCCGCACTCACGTTTGTGCCTGGCTGTGAAGATGGCGTTCAAGCCCCCCCGCTTGAGGGTAATCCGAGCACACAGGGCAACTTCTTCCCGCTGAGCCCCGACGCTCGCTGGGAGTATGATGTTCTCCAGCAGAGTGGCAACGATTGGGTGGTCGTCAACACTACTCTCCGTCTCGTACTGAATACGGTCGCCCATGAGGGCGAGACAGGCTACCTGTGTGTCGACAGTGTACGTGTGAACGGGCAAGCCCAGTCTCAGCGATACACCTTGCGTCGGAATGAACCGAACAGCCACCATGTGACAGATTCACGAACTTCCATACCGACTGACGGCAGCTACGGTTCCTGGCGCGAGTTGTTCCGTTTCGGAGCGGTTGAAGTGGGCGAAACCTGGGGGGAGACGAACGATCAGGATGGACACAGTTACTGGGAGATGGAGTCGACCGCTGAAAGTGTCACTGTCACAGCCGGTGCCTTCAACAATTGTCGTGTGAACACGCGCCGCTCATTCGGTGGCAATGTGGAAACCGCTGAACGACATGTCTTCGCATCCGGTGTGGGCGAAGTACTCTATCAGACCATGATCTGGGAAAATGGTGTGATGTTGTGGAATTCACGCCGAGAGTTGACCTCCTACCACCTGCCCTGAAGGCAGAGCGTTTCTGCAGCTTGCTGGTCTGCAGCAGACTGTACCTTCGTACCGGTCACGGTGAGAAGATGCCCCCGACTAATCGGGAAAGGTTATTCAACCTCCCTTGATTCGCTTTTTTCGGCCTTCACTTGAGCGGTACATTTGCCGAGTCATCAAAGAACGAGGCATCCATGATGCATGAGGCGGCTTTGGCGGGGACAGGTTTGCAGCGCAAGCGAGGTCATGGCTTCGGTACCTCGCCTGTATTTCTTGCTGCGATCAGCACAATTCTCGGCGCCATCCTCTTCCTCCGTTTCGGCTATGCAGTCGGCAGTGTCGGGATGCTCGGCGCGATCGGACTCGTGCTGCTGGGCCACATGATCACCATACCCACCGGGCTTGCGGTCGCGGAGATTGCGACCAACCTCAAGGTCGAGGGTGGCGGGGAATACTTCATCATCAGCCGTTCTTTCGGGGCGACCGTTGGCGGTGTGATCGGCATATCGCTCTATCTCTCCCAGGCCATATCGATTGCATTTTACCTCATCGCATTCGCCGAAGCATTCCGTCCACTTTTTCCCTATGTGGAAAACTGGCTTGGGCTCACGCCGGACGCTCGAATGATCTCGATTCCGGCGTCGGTGCTGCTCGCGCTTGTCATCGCCCGGAAGGGGGCGAATGTGGGTGTCGGCGCACTCTGGGTTGTGGTTGGCATCCTCGCACTCTCGATTGGCGCATTTTTCCTGGGCGGACCTGTCAACGGCGGGCCGGAGGAGGTTGCGCTCACGGGGCGTGCCGAGGGGGCAGACAGCTTTTTCCGTGTCTTCGCCATCATTTTTCCAGCCTTTACCGGAATGACCGCCGGAGTCGGGCTCTCCGGCGATCTGCGTAACCCACGCCGTTCGATCCCCGTCGGCACACTCGCAGCGACCATCACCGGGATGATCGTCTACCTGTTGATCGTGCTGAAGATGGGCTGGAGCGCCACGCCGGACCAGTTGGTCGGCGATCAGTTCATCATGAGTCGTATCGCGATTTGGGGGCCGATCATTCCGATCGGCCTGGCAGCGGCGACCATCTCCTCGGCGATCGGTTCTATCCTGGTGGCACCGAGGACCCTGCAGGCGCTGTCGCATGACCGTATCCTGCCGATTCCGCAGTGGAACCGTATCCTCGGAAGCGGGAGCGGTGCACGAAACGAACCGGTGAATGCCACCTGGCTGACAGCCGGGATTGTGCTCATCTTTGTTTCGCTCGGCAATGTGGATGTGGTCGCGCAGGTGATCTCGATGTTCTTCATGATCACTTATGGCACTCTCTGCCTGATCAGCTTCCTCGAGCATTTTGCCGGCAATCCCAGCTACCGTCCGACCTTTCGCACCAAGTGGTACCTCTCTCTGATCGGCGCTGTGGCATCGTTTGTCGTGATGTTCCAGATGCAGCCTGGCTACGCCACCTCCGCGATCATCCTGATGGGAGTGATTTATGTGATGCTGCAGCAGTCACGGCGTGGGGAACGTGACCTCAGCGCCGTGGTGCGTGGTGTGCTCTACCAGGTGACACGTAACCTGCAGGTCTGGATTCAGAAACGGCGAGGTACGCCTGATTTGACCAACTGGCGGCCGTCGTTCATTGCCATCTCACCCCATTCGATGAGCCGTGTCGCCCCCTTCGAGCTGCTGCGCTGGATTTCCCATTACTACGGCTTCGGGACTTACATCCATTTTGTCGAAGGTCCGCTCAGTGTGGCCACGAATGCCGACTCCCGGCAGATTCTTAGCCGTTTGATCGAGCAGACCCAGGCGAGCGAAGCGGGGGTGTATGTCGATACGATCATCTCCCCCAGCTTCAAAACGGCAGTCGCTCAGATCGTCCAGATCCCGGGAATGGCCGGGATGGACAATAACTCGATCCTGTTCGAGTTTGACAAGCAGGACCCGGAGGACCTGACGGATATCATCGACGGCTGTCAGTTCGCTGCGGTGGCGGGGATGAACATCTGCATTCTGCGCTCGTCTGAACGTCACTTCGGGTATCATCGCGCCATCCATGTCTGGCTCAATCCCGGCGACTACCGGAATGCCAACCTGATGATCCTGCTGGCCTATATCATTGTGGGCCATCCCGACTGGAAACATGCTGAGATTAAACTCTTTGCGGCATTCGAACCGGAGAATATGGATGATGAAGTGGCGCGTCTCCATGATCTCATCGAACAGGGACGTATCCCGATTTCCCCGACCAACCTGCAGGCGGTCGCCCTTGAAGAGGATGTTCGTTTTGACGAGTTGGTCGCCAGCCATTCGGAGACCGCCGACCTGGTCGTGACCGGCTTCTCGCTGAAGAAGATGACTCGCGACAAAGGGATGTTCCTGCGTGGGTTCCATCGTGTTCAGGATGTGCTGTTTGTCCGCGCCGGGCAGGAAATCCTGATTGCCGGTGAGGTTGATGAGTCAAATCATGTTGCAGATGTAGACGATGGAAATGCTGCTGCCAGGGTCGATGATCCGAGTGAAGCGGATCCCTTGAAATCCGCATTGAAGGGGTAACAGGAGGCGGCTCCCCCTCGGTTGCCCCCTCTCCTAATCCGCTCTATATTTGCCATTCCGGATGCGTGAAATCCTGCACAATTCCTGTCCTTCCGGGTAGCACTTTGTACTGGCCGTGGATTTCGGCGAAAGTAACTGGAATCCCGGTTTGGATGCTTTGTTTCAACCAGATTTACCATCTCACGTAGTTTGTCCACAGTTACGAAGATCTGTGCGACGAAAACATACTGCCAGACCCGGGGTGGGCGGCGTGACCCTGTCACGTGCGGCCCCCGGGATGTGCGGGGGAGGGAGGTCCCTCCTCAAGTCACGTTCACATTCCACCGGGAGTACCCATGTCCATCCTGCCGTACAAGAACGAACCCTTCACCGATTTCACCGTTGAAGCCAACAAGAAGGCGTTCGAAGCCGCGCTCGTAAAAGTGAAAGGCGAATTTAACCAGCATTGGGATTTGCTGATCGGCGGCAAACGAATCTCGTCTGAGAAGAAGATCGTCTCCTATGATCCCGCCAGCCCGGAAACGGCGGTTGGCAGTGTCGGCAAAGCCTCCAAGGCGCAAGCGATCGACGCGATCGAGAAGGCGCACGACTTTTTCATGAAGAGCTGGCGTTTTGTCGCTCCCGAGGAGCGTGCCCGTATCCTGCTTAAAGCGGCGCACATGATGAAGGTTCGCAAGCATGAGCTTTCGGCTACGATGGTCTTCGAGGAGTCGAAGAACTGGGCGGAGGCGGATGCGGACACCGCTGAAGCGATCGACTTCCTCGAGTACTATGCACGCGAGATGATGCGTCTCGGCGGCGCACAACCGGTTGTCCCCTGGCCGGGCGAAGAGAACAGCCTTTACTACGAACCTATCGGCGTGGTGGTGGTGATTCCGCCCTGGAACTTCCCCTGCGCGATCATGGCGGGGATGACTGTTGCGGCGTTGGTGACCGGGAATACGGTTGTCCTGAAACCGGCCTCCACGGCTCCGGTGATTGCGGCGAAGTTCATCGACATCCTGCTCGAAGCGGGTCTGCCCGCCGAGGCGCTTGCTTTCTGCCCGGGCAGCGGCGGCGAAGTGGGAGACACGTTGGTCGATCATCCCAAGACACGCATGATCGCCTTCACCGGGTCACGCGAAGTCGGGCTGCGCATCCACGAACGTGCGGCGAAGGTGCATCCCGGCCAGCTCTGGATCAAACGGACCATCATGGAGCTGGGTGGCAAGGACGGGCTCGTGGTCGATGAGACAGCCGACCTCGATTATGCCGCGGAGCAGACCGTGCTTGGGGCATTCGGCTTCCAGGGCCAGAAGTGCTCCGCCTGCAGCCGGTTGATCGTGGTGGAAAGTGTGCATGATCAACTGCTGAAAAAGGTGGTGGAACGTACCGCCAAGCTGAAGGTCGCGCATCCCTCGGGCAACCCGAACATGGGTGCGGTGATCGACGGCGCGGCGCACCAGAACATCCTCGGCTACATCGAGAAGGCGAAGCAGGATGGCAACAAGGTTGAGGTGGGCGGCAAGGCGATTGACGGCGGTTTCTTCATCGAGCCAACCGTTATCAGCGGAGTCAAGCCGACCGACACGATCGCCCAGGAGGAGATTTTCGGGCCGGTCCTCGCGGTGATCAAGGTGAAGGATTTCGAGGAAGGGCTCGCTGTCTTCAACGGAACCCAGTTCGGACTCACTGGCGGCTTGATCTCGAAACGGCGGGACCGTCTCGCGCGGGCACGCCGCGAGTTCCATGTCGGCAACCTCTACCTGAATCGCAAGATTACCGGCGCATTGGTCGGTGTCCAGCCCTTCGGAGGGTTCAATATGTCGGGCACGGACTCCAAGGCGGGTGGCCAGGATTACCTGCTGTTGTTCATGCAGGCGAAATCGATCACCGAACGCTGGTAGATTTGAACTTCAGGTGACAGTGTAAGAGAGGGCGATCCTGGATTTCGGTCCAGGGTCGCCTGAGATTTTGGGCGTTGAGTAGTGGAGCGATTACCGTGAAGGTGCCGGCTCAGTTCAATGCCTCTGGCCGTAAACGCATCACCCAGCCGTCACGGTTGCCGTCCTTCCGCTCATACCACCCGGATGCGAGAATGGCGCCATCCTTCATCTCATGCAGTGAGTTGAGTTCGCCGGACGACTCACCCTCCAGCTTGCGTGACCAGAGAATCTTCCCCGACTTGTCCATGCAGACCAGGTGTGCCTGGTTCCGTACAGATGAGCCGAGCTGCTCCAACTGGCTGACCGCCAGCAGGTAGCCGCTTCCTGAGGGTGAAAGGGCCTGGACAGTTGACATACCGGGATAGGCGAAACGATGCTCCCAGGCAGTGGTGTACTGATCATCCACGTGCAGCAGCCACGCCTGGTTTGTGCCGGTTGCGGGGGAGTGACTGGTGCCCGCGAGCATCAGACTTGCGGATTCAGGGAGGAGATGCGTCAGCCGATCGCCACCTTCGCCACCCAGAAAGACCTGGTCGATCAGGTTCCCATCCAGGTCCACACGCACAACCCAGCCATCCTGATCCTGAGATCCTGCCTGAACACCCTTTCCGATCAGGAGCAGGTTGTCGTTCCCTGCGAACTGCATGGCGTGGAAAGCGGCATGACCTTCTGTGGAGTACCGTTTGCTCCACTCGGTGTAGCCCTCGCTGTTCAGGCGGGCCAGCCAGCCTTCATCTTTCCCTTCGGCGCTGCGAGTGCGCCCGGTGAAGAAAAACCCGCCATCCCCGCTCTGCAGGACTGCGGCAGCCAGTTCTTCCTGTTCATTTCCATAAGTTCTCGACCAACGGATCGCACCATCCGAGTTGCAAAGCACCAGCCAGGCATCCGCCTCACTCTTTTCGTCAATCCGGCTGCTCCCGGCGAGGATGATTCCACCATCTGAGGTTCTTGCGAGGGAGGTGAACTCGTCATAGCCGCGTGCGTCGAACGAGTAGCTCCAGAGACGGTCGCCGTTCGAGTCCAGCTTCAGCAGCCACCCTTTGCGTTGCCGGTCCTCAGTACGGTTCCCGGCGAGCAGGACCGACCCATCCTCCAGCACATCCATCGCATGGAACTCCTCCTGGCCCTCCTGGTCGAAGGTGAAATCCCAGTCCGGGATGAGGGGTGTGCTGTCATCCATTGTCGCGACAGGATTCACAGTGCGTGTCGCGGTCGAGATACCGCTGCTCTGTTTCCCGTCACCGATGGGCGGGCGAAGCTGGAAATGCATGTCCTGCCAGGAATCCCAGTGGACCCGCATGAAGCGTGCCTCCCAGCCGTACTCGGGGGAGTAGATACTGACCATATAACGGTCCGGCAGGAGGTGGTGAAAAACCGCAGGTGTATACTGCCCGGTGAAGACGTTATCGATATACACTTCCGCACCGGGCGGGTCGGAGGTGATGATCACCGTGCTTCCCGTGTAACGGTAGTCATAACGGAAACTCACCGACACCCAGGTCGGATATGGGCTGTACCACCAGGGACGGTAGTATCCCCAGCGGGGATAGGTCCACCAGCCCGGATAGGGATCCCACCAGGGATGGGGCGACCACCAGGGATCATAGCCCGGCCACCAGTAACCGTGATAGTACGGCTCGTAGAAATGGTTATAGTTACGCCGGTGGAAAGGCCTGCGTCCGGGCGGACGCACCTCCGGAGGAGGATTGGCCGGGTTTCGTAACGTCCAGAGGCTGGGAATCTCGATCGGTTCGTTGATTTGTCCGCCAGCGGCACCTGTATGGATCACGCCCCGTTCGGTGGGGGTGACACGTTCCCGCCTTTTCAGCGTGTTCACATCCTCCGGCCGCACAACACTCCGTTCCGCAGCAGGGGGGGCGGCATTCACACCACTGTCACGCCGGACTCGTCCCAGCTCGGTCCCCGCTTCGCCACCGCTCCCAAGGGCTGGGCGGCTGGTTTGCATGCTGGATTCGGGATCGAGGATCACTCGTCGCTGAGGTTCCACACGTGAGGTTCTTGCACCGGAAGGCCCGGTACGCTGTGGTTCGCTGATTAAACCAGGGCTCTCCCCCCTGGCACGGTCAGGAGATGACGAGGCAGGCGGGGTGTCAGGAATGAGGTCGGGCCGCAAAATATGCAGAGGCTGCATCGGTGTTTCGGACGGTGTCTGCGAACGAGATTGCGGTTCGTTCAACCGTGGCTCAGGGGGACGAGTGGGTGTCGATCTCGTGGACGGCGGCTGCACACGTGGAGTGTCGGATGCCCTGTTCGGCGGAGTGTCGATCGGTCGCGGCTGTTGCCTTGCGTGACTCGGCTTGGTTGGGGATGGGTCGACCCGCTTGATGTCCGGCTTGCTGGCAGGGGGAGGTGTCGGTTTTCTCGCCGGGGGCGAGGCGGGCTTGCTCTCAGGCTGCTGCTGCGGCTGTTTCTGCTGTTTCGGCTCAGGACGAGGCTTTGGAGCATTGCTCTGCTCGGATGCAATGGCAAGCGAGCCGGAAGCAGAAGGGAAGAGTCCATCGCTGCTGTCACGCATACCAGCGATGGGCTCTACGGCGATCAGACCGAGTGCGAAGGCTGTGCACGCAAAAGTGGAAGTGAGGATGCGCGTTGTCCGTTGTTGGATCATTCGTCCCATGGCGCCCTCCCGAGCCGATGATTGAGCGTTACCCGCCAAGTGTAAGCTCTTTTCAAGATAACAAGGTTGACTGTCAATCCAAACGACAGCGCCGATCAAACCGGATTCCTGCTTATTAGACGCTCGAGTGACCGGTTTGTGCCAATGGCAGTGTTGATGCAGGAGAAAAATGAAGAGTCTGGAGTCCGGCACGGGTTGGGTGAATGGAGCACAGGGTGGTCAGAAACAGCTTGCTGCCCAGCCACCTGGAGCGCAGCGAACTGTGGAAATGGCTGTATATTCTCGCCCGGTTGTGTCGAGGCGAGGAAGGAGTGGCTTGTGGAGAGAGTGCTGGAAAGCAAAGGCCGAAGGGTTACACTCGGGCAGCGAACTCTGCTGATGGGGATTGTGAATGTCACACCGGACAGTTTTTATGATGGTGGACAGCACGCCACCACCGAACAGGCGATCCGTCACGGCCTTCTCCTCGTGGAACAGGGGGCGGACATCCTCGACATCGGTGGTGAGTCGACACGTCCCGGCTCAGACCCGGTAAGCACATCTGAAGAGCTGCGCAGGACTCTGCCGGTGATCGAGGCACTGGCAGCGAGGGTCGATGTACCGATTTCAATCGACACAGTCAAAGCCGAGGTAGCCGAGCGGGCGATTACGGCGGGCGCAAGCTGGGTTAATGATATTTCTGCGGGTCTTCAGGACCCTGCGATCCTCGACCTTGTCGCCCAGCACGGTGTTCCTTATGTCGCGATGCACATGCGTGGCACACCGAAAACCATGCAGAAGGACACTCGTTACAGCGATCTCCTGGGGGAGATCAATCGCTATTTCGACGAGAGACTGACCGTTTTCCGAGCTGCTGGCATTCGCCCTGAACAACTTCTGCTTGATCCGGGAATTGGTTTCGGCAAGGCGCTGGAGGACAATTACCTGCTGCTCGCATCGCTGGAAGAGCTGCGTCGACCGGGAATCGCCATGCTGGTTGGACCTTCACGTAAAAGCTTCCTCAAGCTGGTGGGTGGAGAATCGATAGAGGACCGTCTCCCGGGCACACTTGCAGTGGTGACAATTTGCGCCCTCGCGGGTGTGGACGTGGTGCGAGTTCACGATGTTGCCGAGGCGAGGCAGGCGGTACGAGTCGCTGAACTTGTCACGCAAGCGAGGCAGCAGAGGAATGGTTGAACGACCACCGCAGGATCGGTCACAGTTGACCCAACGTCCCATGAGGGTTGAGGATGCCGATACCCTTGCGGATGCCGAAATGCAGTGTTTCCCCGAGGATCCCTGGAGTCGTCAAGCCTTCCTCGACTTACTCTCCCTGTCGGCATTTCATGGGGTTGTGCTGGAGCGTAAGGGTAGATTCATCGGGTATCTTGTTGCCTATGAGGTGCTCGACGAAGGCGAGCTGCTGAATATCGCCGTGCTGCCAGAGTTCCGCGGGCAGGGTTACGGCAGGTACCTGCTTGAAGAGTGGCTGCACAGGCTGGAATCGCAGGGGGGTCGTCTTGCGTTCCTCGATGTACGGGCAGGCAATCATAGCGCTATTTCGCTGTACGAAAGCTGTGGATTTCGTGTGACCGGGAAAAGGCGTGCCTACTACGGCGATGGTGAGGACGCCCTCGAGATGACACGTGTCAGGACTTCCGAAACGAGTGATTTTGCATAATGCAGAGGGGAAGATGAGCAACTGGTTCAAACGAGACAAGGAAGGTCTCAAGGGCGCTCAGAAACGGGAAGTGCCGGAGGGGGTCTGGACCAAGTGCCCCGGCTGTGAGACGGTGCTCTATTCACGCAAACTCGAACGCAATTATCATGTCTGCCCCGAGTGTGGGTATCACAATCGACTGCCGGTTGAGGGGTATACCTCCCTGCTCGCCGATACCGACACCTTCCATGAGCTTTTCGCCGGGCTGCAATCCCTCGACCCACTCAATTTCAAAGATTCGAAGAAGTACTCCGATCGTCTCAGCGCATCGGTAAAGAAGACGGGACGCAACGAGGCGGTTATCACCGGGGAAGCACGGCTGCACGGCCACCCTGTTGTGCTGGCCATCATGGACTTCCATTTTCTTGGCGGTAGTGTGGGCAGTGTTGTGGGCGAGAAAATTGCCCGGGCTGTCGATCATGCCGTTGAGCACAAGTGTGCGTTGATTGTCGTCTCCTCATCGGGCGGGATGCGTATGCAGGAGGGCATCCTCAGCCTGATGCAGATGGCCAAGACTTCGGCACGGTTGACTCGTCTTGCAAAAGCGGGCCTTCCCTTCATCTCCCTGATGACCGATCCTACGACAGGCGGGACAACCGCGAGTTTCTCCATGCTGGGCGATCTGAACATCGCTGAGCCGGGTGCATTGATCGGCTTTGCGGGACCCCGGGTGATCAAGCAGACTATCGGGCAGGACCTGCCTGAGGGGTTTCAGCGCAGCGAGTTCCTGATGAATACCGGGTTCCTCGACCAGGTGGTGCCCAGGTTGGAAGTGAAGCAACGGATCGCTGAGTTCCTGAGCTGGATGACGGGGCGCCAGACAATGCTCAGCGAGGTTGCAGCTTCGAATGGTGACGAGGGCTGAGGTCGGCCGAGGATTCCGATCATCCCATTGAGTGCTGCGACATTCTTTTCAAGTCGTTTATATTTAAACTGTTGCGGCAGGTCTTCCGACCTGCCGCACTCTTTGTCTGGTCAGTAGACCTGACCCAACCGCAAGTCAGTCTGTCCGGAATTCACTGCTCCAGCTTTGCCGGACTCCACTCCGCAACGGTTTCCGTATGCACCTTCACCACTCCCTCCGCCTGCCAACGGGAATCATAATTGTAGCTCCATCCGAGGTACTCCGAGCCACCCCCGCTGAATGTGGTCAACAGGAAACGATTGTCCAGGCATCCGATGGACTGCGCTACCTGCCCGGGTTTCTCTTTGTCGCCACCCTGGGGGTCGACATGTATCCAGCCGTAGCGGGGGAGGTAAACCTGGCTCCAGCGGTGAAAGACTTCATCGGTGCTCGCCTCGTCACCTCGCACGACCAGCGATCCTACATACCGCGCCGGAATGCCCGCCGCACGGCACATTGAGATAAAGAGGAAGGTGTATTCGCTGCAGGAACCATTTCCACGCTCGAGGACACGGGGCGCCACATTCCACCCCCCGGCCAGCTCGTAATGCAAGCGATCCCGTATGTACTTGTGAATCCTGCGCATCATCCAATAGGGGTTGCTTTCGTCACCTATCGCCTCGCGCATGGCGGTTACAATTCTGGGATCCTCCGTCCGGTATTTTTCAGCGTCCTCGAGGTAGAGGGTTCGAATTTCGCGTGGGATTTCCTTCAAGGGGCCGACTTTGTGCGGGAAGACAACCTGCTGGATCGACGCAAGTTGTGCGGTGACCTGCATGGTGATACGATTGCGCTCTGCCAACGGAAGATCCGAGAGGTGAAAATGTGCCACTTTCTGGCCGTACCGGTCCTCAAGGATGGCTGTAGGCTGCGGGTCGAATTGAGGGGCAGTGTGTAGGGCCTGGGTCAGTTCATCAGCTGGCAGCGCGATATAGATGTCCGCATCGGTGACCGTGCCGGGACCGTAGTTTCGGATTTCGTACGTCAGCAGCAGGTCGAGATCAACAGGGTCATGCTGACGCAGCACCTCGTTGTCCTCGATTACCATCTCCGAGATCGTATCATCCTGGTAATCAACAGCGAAAAGCCGGTCGCTGATTGTCGCGAGTCCACGCACATGTTTCCCGGGAGCGCCCAGCGCGATGACTACTTCGCCATCCTGAGCTGGTGAGATGAGATAAATCTTATCCTCGACCCGATCCCCGCTCCAGAGGTAGCCATTCCACCAGCAGAGTCCGGTGGATGTGTTCATCGGTGCGGGGAACTCTTCGATGGTTGTACCGTCATCGGTGGAAATCTGGGCGATCAGGTCGCTGCGTGGGTCGGAAATCCAGAGGCGGGCGCCATCCCAGGCGATCCCCTGGGGGCCGGGGGTGGGCGCTTCAAAAGAGTGAAGTGTTTTGCCTGTGGCGGGGTCGAACCTGCCAATGCGTGCCTCCTCATCGTCGATGTACCAAAGGCAGGTGCCATCCCAGGTGAGACCCGAAATCGCGTAACCCGGCGCGGGGATTGCGTGTACCACCCCACCTTTCGCCAGATCCAGGGCATAGAGCGAATCGGTGAGACGATCCGCCACCCAGAGGTGGGTTCCATCGTAGGCGAGTCCGGTCGGGTGCGCGGCGGGGGTCGGAAAGCTCCCGACCACATCGCCCGGAAGTCCCAACGCCCGTGTACCACTCAGCAACGTAACCATGACGATCACACTTGCCCAATGCTTTCTCATGTCCCCTCCTGTTCGTTCAGCAGGCGTCAGTTCTCAGCTTCAATAGAGACCTGCCTTAACGATGCACATCCAATCAGAAGCAATTTTTCCTCCACTTCCCGCCATCCTCAACGTCGTAACGGTCAGCTCGCTTCAACAAACAACAGCACTCGTTCGACGGCGGGGTTTGTCGCAACATAGGTTGCAGTGAGTCGAAGCCCCTCGATTTCCCGCTCACACTCGGACTTCTGATCATAGGCCTGTCGGATCACCTCCCACTCCGCTGTGCTCGTGGTGGCGGGCGCGGAGAATGATTCGGAGGTGAGTCGCTGTGTGACCGAAAGGTTGTCGACAATAGTCAGCACCCCCTCGACAAAGGCCAGCCGTCTGCGTGCGAGCGCTTCATGGGAAGCGTGGGGGAACCACTCCTTCAGTTCATGCAGGCTGCGGTGGGTATGGGGAGCAAAATCTTCCTGAGGTAACAGCAGTTCGCTCGCCAGGAGGTTCGCCTCACGTTCTTCATTCTCTTCGACCTCGCCGCCATGTCCGAGTAGAATGTGCGCGGCCTCGTGCGCGAGGGCGAAATGTTGACGTTCCTCGGGCAGGGCTGAATCCAGGACGACAACAGGTCCATCTTCATCGTCATCGTATTTGTAGCCGGAAACGCTGTTCGGCAGGGGAGTTTCGTAACGTAATCGTAACCCGTGCCGTTCAGCAAAATCCATCGCCCAGGCTGTAGGGGTGTCGTTCACGGTTCCCTTCCATCTCGGTTATGGAGACCAACTCCCAGAGAGTATAACAATGCCGGAGGGCTTTTGGACCTTCTCGACAGGTCATGGTTGACTATTCCTCCATCGAGCCATCACACAGGAAAACGGCAATAATTATGGAGCAGAACCGTTGCCCGAAGCAGGAGCGGAGCGTACTTTGGCGGGATCGTGCCGGGGAGCCACCCGTCTGGGTGGTGGAGGAGGCCCGGGCACGACTGTTTCTGTCTTCAGGACGGGATCAACTCGTAAGACGCTGCGGATGGAGCATCTCCGTCCTGAGATGCTGGCACCGTGTCCCAACTCCTGAGAGTGAAAACAAGCGAGGTAACTGTGAGCGAGATGAACCAGGCCGGGTCGGTGGAAAAGCTCGGTTTTTGGGAGCAGGTGAAAAGCTTCAGCCGTCACTTCTGGGTCGCGAACCTGATGGAGATGCTGGAGCGTCTGGCCTACTTCGGTGTACGTGCAGTTGTCGGCATCTACATTGTGGATGCTGCTCAGCGTGGCGGGCTGGAGTTGACCCACATCGAACGTGGTGTGATTTTCACGATCTGGGCCATCATCCAGACACTGCTTCCCATGTTCAGCGGCGGATTTTCGGACCGTTACGGATACCGTAAGTCCCTCTATGTCGCATTCGGCATGAACACGGTGGCCTATGTCATCATGGGCGCCTCGAACTCCTACGCTCCCTTTATGGTAGGTGTGGTCATGCTGGCCACCGGTACCGCCATCTTCAAGCCACCGCTACACGGCACCCTTGCGCACACGGTCAGCGAGAAAAACTCCTCGGTCGGATGGGCGTTCTTCTATCAACTGGTGAATATCGGCGGCTTCATCGGCCCGATCATCGCCGGCAAGATGCGGGCGCTGAGCTGGGATTATGTGTTTTATGCCTCGGCGATCATCATCGCCCTCAACTTCCTGCCCACCCTTTTCCTGCTGAAAGACTTCTCGGTGGAAACTCGTGCCGAAAAGAAGGCACGCGGGGAGGTGGAAAAAGGGGCATTCGCCACATTTGTCGATTCAATGAGCACGCTGATCCGGGATACGAAGTTTGTCATCTTCCTCGCGATCTTCTCCGGTTTCTGGCTTATGTTCATGCAGCTATTCGACACCTTCCCGATTTTCATCAACGAGTGGGTGGACAGCCGTGGCACCCTCGCCTGGTTGCATGGAATCGGTCTGCATTTCATCAACGCGGACTCGTTTGGAAATGTGCCGCCGGAATACATGATCAATCTCGATGCCGGTGCAATTGTGCTGCTGATGCCATTGATTGGCTTCATCACGGGCAAGTTTAAACCGGTGGTGATGATGGTGGTCGGCATGCTCATCTCGACCTTTGCTTTGGTCTTCACCGGCATGATGTCCACCGGCGGGCTGGTGCTGTTTGGCATCTTCCTCTTTGCTGTCGGCGAAATGGCCTGCAGCCCGAAATTCAGCGAGTATATCGGCCTGATGGCGCCACCGGAGAAGAAGGCACTCTACATGGGCTACTCGAATATCCCCTTTGCGATCGGCTGGGGTCTCGCTGGCGTTCTCTCCGGTGTCACCTACGGTGTTTACAGCGACAAGTACATGCTGGCTCGCCGCTACATGATCGATGAACTCGGCCTGAATGCCGACATGATTAACAGCCTGCCGATTGTCGAAGTCATGCCGAAAATGGTCGACGCGCTGCCCGGGATCACCGACCAGTTCCAGGCGACACGGATTCTCTGGGACATGTACAACCCCTGGGTTACCTGGATTTTCTTCGGTGCGATCGGCCTCGCTTCGACTATCGCCATGCTGATCTACCATTTCTGGCTGGAAGCGGACAAGAAGAAAAAAGCTGCGATGATGTAGGGCGAAAGGGAGTGACAGTTGCCGGGTCAACAGTCGATAGCTGCACTATATCCCCATAAATCGATACGGTTGATTCGGTGACTGTCACTCCACAGCCTTTGTGTGTGACGCGCGAGTGACTGTCACCAGGACCTTCCTGCCTTGCGGCAGGTCATTCGCGAAGCGGAGACCTGCCAACTGACAGCAGCTACCGCCCAGACTCGCACAGAACTGCGAAGAAGCACATCATTCACTCTGGATCGGCCTTTTTTTGCAGGTTCTCCCACGCTCGCGGAGCGGTATCTGTGACCCACGTGGGAGATCAATAACGTATCTTTGGCTTCACATAAATTTATGAGGATATCCGAGTTGCCCGCCGCTTGAGTCCGAATCTTCGGAAGTATGCAGCGCCTATCGACCGGAAGTTCCTCGTCATCAAGCTAATCCTACACCCGGGGGTTCCTGGATGAAGATCCACGAGTACCAGGCGAAGGAATTGCTGCGACGGTATAACGTGGCGGTGCCGGAAGGCAAAACGGCCACCACACCGGAGCAGGCGGAAAGCATCGCCCGCGAGTTGGGCGGTGGCGTAGTGGTGGTCAAGGCCCAGATTCATGCCGGTGGTCGCGGTAAGGGCGGCGGCGTGAAGGTGGTAAAAAATCCCGAGGAGGCACGCAAGGCTGCCGAACAAATCCTCGGGATGCAGCTTGTCACCCACCAGACCGGACCGCAGGGCCAGAAGGTGAAAACAGTCCTGATCGAGCAGGGCAGCCGGATTGCGAAAGAGTTTTACGCCGGATTGACCCTGGACCGTGAGAAGGTGCGCGACACCTTCATGGTTTCCACCGAGGGCGGAGTCGAGATCGAGAAGGTTGCGGCGGAAACGGCTGAGAAGATTGTCAAGGTCGCCGTCGATCCGACCCTGGGTTTGCAGGGGTACGAAGCGCGACGGATGGCTTTCGCGCTGGGGCTCGAGGGAAAAGCGGTCAACAAGGCTGCCGGCTTTTTCCTTAACCTCTACCGGATGTACAAGGAGACCGACGCCTCCCTCGCAGAGATCAACCCCCTCGTGCTGACCGAAGAGGGTGATGTGATCGCGCTGGATGCCAAGGTCAACTTCGACGATAACGCGCTGTATCGTCACAAGGACATCGTCGCATTCCGTGACCTGGATGAAGAGGATCCGGCGGAAGTCGAGGCGAGCGAGTACGACCTGAACTTCATCAAGCTGGATGGCAATGTCGGCTGCATGGTGAACGGCGCAGGGCTGGCGATGGCCACCATGGACATCATCAAGTATGCCGGCGGAGAACCGGCCAACTTCCTCGATGTGGGCGGCGGCGCCAATGCCGAACGAGTCAAGGCGGCTTTTCGCCTGATCATGCGCGACACGAATGTCAAGGCCGTGCTGATCAACATTTTCGGCGGAATTGTCCGTTGCGACCGTGTGGCGCAGGGCATTATCGATGCCCTGAGTGACTCATCCATGCAGGTGACTGTACCGGTGGTTGTCCGTCTGGCAGGCACCAACGCCGAGCTGGCGGGCGAAATGCTGACCAACAGCCCGCTCAAGTTCATCGTCGCGACAAACCTCAAGGATGCGGCCGAGAAGGTCGTTGCCGCAGCGAAGGAGGTGGCTTAAATGTCGATCCTCGTCAATAAAGATACACGGCTTGTCGTCCAGGGCATTACGGGCGGCGAGGGAAGTTTCCACGCAGAACAGATGATCGAGTACGGCACGAATGTCGTCGCCGGTGTCACCCCGGGCAAGGGCGGGCAGATGCACCTCGGTCGGCCGGTCTTCAACAGTGTCGCCGAAGCGGTCGAGGAGACCGGAGCGAATGCCTCGGTGATCTTTGTGCCGCCACCCTTCGCAGCGGACGGCATCCTGGAAGCGGTCGACGCTGGAGTGGACCTGGTGGTCTGCATCACCGAGGGAATCCCGGTGAAGGACATGCTGACGGTCAAAACTCGTCTGGCATCGAGCAAGACCCGACTCATCGGCCCGAATTGCCCCGGTGTGATCACGCCCGGCCAGGCGAAGATCGGCATCATGCCCGGCTTCATCCATCAGCCAGGCAGCATCGGCCTGATCAGCCGCTCGGGCACCCTGACCTACGAGGCAGTGCACCAGCTTACCGAGTACGGTCTTGGGCAGTCCACGGCGATCGGGATTGGCGGCGATCCGATCATCGGTTCGACCTTCACCGACCTGTTGAAGCTGTTCAACCAGGATGACGAAACGGAAGGTGTCGTGCTCATCGGCGAAATCGGTGGTGGCGCGGAAGAAGCCGCAGCCGAGTATGTCAAAGCCGAGTTTAAGAAACCGGTGGTGAGTTTCATCGCCGGGGCGACCGCTCCTCCCGGACGGCGCATGGGCCATGCCGGCGCGATCATCTCCGGCGGCAAAGGTACTGCCGCCGAAAAGATGGCCGCCCTCGAAGCCGCAGGAATCCGTGTTTCGAAGACCCCCGCCGAAATCGGTAAGGTGATGAAAGAGGCACTGGGGAAGTAACGAAACGCAGTTGCACGCATTCAGGAGCCCTGGCCAATCATGGTCAGGGCTCCTGACACTTTATCCGTACTGATCAGTGTTCAGCGCGTGGCAAACCCAGTCAACGTGATTGGCAGGGCTGGGTTCTTGCGTGCAGTCAATCGTATCAGCCCGCCCGTCTTACCACCAGCGATTTGTTCTTCAGCAGGGGGATCAGGTCACGGACCCAGCGCATGTAGCAGTTGACAGAACAGGGGCTCAGGTCGGATTGCACGAAGCAGCTCCGGTTGCAGGTCGGGCCTCCTGCGGCGGGGGCGGTCAGGTCGAGGTTGGTGGCGTAGCGCTTGAGCGATCCGGCGTGAACAGTGATGGTAGCTCCACAGTTTTTCCCCTCATGGGCAAAAAGGAACACGCTCCGTTCGGGTGAGAGCAGGGAAGCCTGGCAGGCAAGAAGGATCAGGGAATCATCGAGGATGAACTCTTCGACACTGCTCCAATTGGCGCCGCAGCTCGTACATGCGGCAAAATGGGTGGTCCTGTTCATGGTGGAGGACTCCTGTATGGAAACAAGACATCTGCCCCCTCGTGAGAGAAGTGTAGCAAACTACGTTCCAATTCAGGGGATAGGCGAAGAGGAAGGTTGTGAAGAATTGGGGCAAACTTCTTGTTGAGATCAGCGGTGGTGACAGATTCGATTTAATTGCCCGTACCGCCAGGTCTACGGAGCAGACGGATCGGGACAGGCCGCAGATCTCCGCTTCGCTAAAAACCTGCGACAACGCGACTACAGATTGCCACGCTCGTTTTCGCTTGTGCGAAAACGGCTTGCAATGACGCACCTCTTCGAGGAGCTGTCACATCCCTCTGCTCAAACAACATCCCCACGCTCTTCAAAAAACCGCTCTTCCAGCATCTTGCTGCGGCGGATGCTTTTTCGCAGCCATGCGAGCCGGATCTCCGCTTTTTCCTCCTCACTCAGACCAATGGGAAGGCCTGATTGGCGAAGGCGTTGAGTGGTGTCGTACAGGGTCAGGGCTACCGAAACCGAGATGTTAAAACTCTCGGTAAATCCGACCTGCGGGATGCGTACGAACTCATCGGCAAGATTGAGGGCAGTCTCGCTCAGCCCGGTCTCCTCGGTCCC
>Ga0068714_10000815_pt1 | contig 52549 bp, 50 predicted proteins | sample MTBNYHSulfiMetaG_FD_62988 | JGI IMG/M metagenome (GOLD analysis project Ga0068714, IMG submission 62988) | Enrichment culture microbial communities from rom New York Harbor, USA that are MTBE-degrading - MTBE-NYH (New York Harbor Sulfidogenic)... | ecosystem: Environmental > Aquatic > Marine >... | reverse complement strand
CTTCAACTTTGGATCAGAGGGCCTGGCGAAATCGAGGAGCTCGTTGACGAGGGAGGAGATCCGATCGACTTCTCCGGAGGCAATTTGGAGGAATTGACTTCTGAATTCTTCATCATCCAACCTTTCTGGTAATAATTGGGTGAGGGTTTTGATGGCCACCAGAGGGTTACGAATTTCATGGGCCAGCCCGGCGGTCAGGGTTCCCAGAGAGGCCAGACGGTCCGCCCGACGAATATAGGATTTTGATTTCTTCAAATCTTCGTAGAGCCTTGCATTCTCAATGGCGATGGCCGTTTGGTTAGCCAGGGTGCTGAGCAATTCAATATCTTCGTGGGAATAGATATCTTTATTGAACTTATGGCTTAAGTTAATGATCCCGATGAGCTGCCCTTTTAAAATAAGGGGAATGCTCACTTCCGCTTCGAGCAAAGACATTTTTTGAACCACATTATTTAATTCTGAAATATGGGCTCCCTTAGCCAGTTCTTCCTTTATGATAATTTCTTCTATTTTTTGCAAATAATGGGGTAGGGGATCACTTTTAGGAAGCATAGTGAGAGAAGCATCTATTTTTGTATTTTTTGATTCGAATAGAGAATAACCCCCTTTTTCCTCATCCCATAAAAATAAAGAGGCTTTTTCAACCCCCATTGTCTGGCTAATCGTCTCGACGATCCTTTTTGCAAGGGACTCCAAATCAAGGATGGAAACCATGGCTTTGCTAAAGGTCCCTAATGTTTCCCTGTAATCATAGCGGTCTTTAAATAACATCTGTTCCACAGCTTTTTCTGTGCCTGGTTTGATCTTATTAAAAAAGATAGCCACCAGAAAAAGGGTAGAAAAAATTATGAAAGAGAACAAATAATTAATTTTCCCGAAAAAAAGTTTTTGGCTAAGAATGATGAAAAGAAAGGAAGGGACAAATAGAAGAAGCATTAGAAGAAAATAAGTGGTTCCTTTCTTTAAAACAATATTAATATCCATTAAGCGATATTGGACGATTGAGTATGTTGTAAAACCAACCATGATCATTGTAAAAGAGGGCCCGATACCACTGTACTTGGAAGTTCCTAAAAATGGAAGAATCAAATTTGTTGTAACACCAAAGGCCGAGGAGAATAGCATGCCCAAAAAGCAATATTTAATTTGCAGGCGATTAATTCCTATAGAGTGTTTGTAATTCCTTATAAGAAAAAATAGCCCTCCTAATAGATACGAAATCATAAAAACCGCAAAAAACAAATGGGCCCAACCATAATTTGCAGTCATTGTTTTCCATTGTACTGAATGGACCAGAAATTTAGAGAAGGACAAAGTTATAAAAATAAATGTAGGTAAAAAGATAAGAAATAATTTGAAATTATTAAGGATTCGTTGTTCATTAGGAAATATCAATGAAAAATACAAAAAAGATGCTGGGATAAAAGCTGAAAAAGCAAAACTCATCCTAACCGAAAGAAGTCTTAACGATTCATCTTGAAATGTATAGATCATCAAAACACTAAAAACCCAACTTGCTGAGGCCCAAGAAAGGACCGCAAAGGATATATTAATCCGGCTATGTGGACGGTTCTTTAAGTAAACGAGTAAACCTAATCCAAGATTTACCAAAAAAGCGAGAGAAAGGAGTATGTATGAAATATTAAATTCGACCATCTTAAGATATGGTTTTATCTGTGAAAATATTTTCCTAAAATTAATGTTGTAAGCCTACCACCGAATCCATGTCCGTTGATGAGTGATGTATGGACCTCCTTTTTCATAAAATAATTCGGTACATAATTAAGGTCACATCTCGGATCAGGATTGTCCAAATTAATTGTTGGCGGGATAACACCTTGTTTCATAACCAATAGCGAGCTAATGATCTGAAATATCCCTGTGGGTGAAATTGAATGGCCGGTAACAGGTTTTATCGACGTAACCGGGATATTATATGCTAATTCGCCAAATACTTTTTTTATTGCCTCTGTTTCACTAATATCATAAGGCAAAAGACCATTTCCATGAGCATTTATGTAGTCAATCTCCTTAATATCAATATTTGTATTATCTAAGGCTTGCCTAAAATTATAAGCCATGGCTCCATTGTCAGTCTCAATTCCAAAAAGATCAAAGGCTTCATTGGCAGCAGCATATCCTAATATCTCGCCATAAATATTTGCATTTCTTTTTAAAGCGTGGTGAAGTTCTTCCAAAATTATTATGGCTCCTCCTTCCCCTAATACCATTCCATCAGCATTAATGTCATAAGGCTTTAATGACTTTTTAGGGTCCCCATTTTCTCGAGAGAGAAAGCCACTAGCACAAAATATTGCATAAATATAGGGGGTTATTGGAGCTTCTCCAGCACCAACAATCATTACGTCTGCATCACCCATACGGATTGAATTATATGCTAAATAACTAGCGTCTAAACCTGAATTGCATCCAGATGATATAGTAGTATTAGGTCCTTTTAAATTAAATTCGCAACTAATAATTCCACTTGCTGTGTGAGTTGAAATAGAAACTGCAGCGTAAGGACTAATCCTTTTTAAGCCTTTTTCCATAAAAATATTATGCTGTGTTTCGGAAACATCTCCACCTCCGATAGCAGTTCCGATAAAAACTCCCATTCTATAAGGATCTTCTTGATTGAATTCTATAAATGAATCCTCCACTGCCATTTGAGAAGCCGCTAAAGCAAATTGGGCAAATCTCCCCAACCTCTTCGTAGATCTATGATCCATATAATTAGTAGGTTCAAAATCGGGAACTTCAGCGGCTATTTGAGACGGATAGGTAGAAGCGTCAAAGTGTGTGATTTTTCTAACACCTGATCGTCCATGGACCAAGGAATCCCAAAAGTTATCTATTCCAATACCATTCGGAGCAACCACCCCCATCCCCGTTATCACGACTCTTCTTTTTTCCATTAAGGTTACTTCCCCCCAATAATTATAAAAGACGTATCAAGTAATTCTTAAATCGTTTTAAAATTAATGTATTATTATAGACAATTTTGGAATTTGTCAACAATTTTGTACAGAACTATAAAGAATCTTTTAGAAAAATCTTTGCTGCTTGACATTCCAGGAAATATTTCATATAAATATCAAACTATTAGATAAACGGAATAATCTAATGAAAGTTTTATTGGTAGAGCCACCAGTGAGCCCTTTTGATGTTCCAACTGGTGTTTTTGGGCTGCCTCCTCCTTATCATCTTGAAGTCTTAGCTGGAAATCTAGTTGCTAACCACGACGTTCATATTATGGACATGAGAATTAACGGTGATTTAGATACCGAACTCTCCAAAATTAAGCCTGACATTGTTGGTTGTTCGTGTGTGGCTGCCAATAGTCACCTGGTTAAACAAGTTCTCAGGAGAGTTAAGGAACTTTCACCCGACATAGTTACGATTGTTGGAGGTCACCATCCATCCTTGATGCCAGAAGACTGTAACGAAGCTTTCATAGACATTGTGGTAATTGGTGAAGGCGAAGAAACGCTATATGAGGTTGTGAAGGCATGTGAATCTAATCGCAACTGGGAAGAAATCCCTGGAATTGCTTATAGATTTAAAGACAGGGGATTACGAATCAATCAGAATCGAGATTTGATGGATCTGGATAAATTGCCTACACCTGCTCGAAACCTGAATCAGCTTAACAGGGACAAGAGGCTTTACTTTCGTGGCAAATGGCGCCCGTTAGACTGCACAACCACCTCCAGGGGCTGTCCAAATAAGTGCATTTTTTGTGGTCTCTGGAAAATCAACCGTGGCAAGTATAGGGCAAGAGCCCCACGTTCAATTGCTGATGAACTTGAAGCGATCGCTGCTCCAAATGTCAGCTTTATAGACGATAACACCCTCGACTATGTGGAGAATGCCTCTGCCCTTGCAGATGAGATAAAGCGGCGGGGGGTTAAAAAAAGGTATGAACTTTATGGACGTGTGGACACGATTGTCCGACACCCCAATCTTGTGGAGAAATGGTGCGAGGTTGGAATGGAGCTCTTGTTAGTCGGACTGGAAGCCTGTGATGATCAAGCCTTAAATAAAATGAAGAAAAGGACAACCACCGAGATGAACCGCAGGGCAATCGAAATATGCTGTGCCAACGGGGTCGAGCTCGCCGCATACCTGATCGTAGATCCCGCTTTTGATCATGAAGACTTCAGACGTCTCTCGGAATACGTAGAACAAAATAATTTGACTCATCCGGTATTCACAATTTTAAGTCCGTTTCCAGGAACTGATCTCTATAATATGGTAAAGGAAACCCTCATAACAGAGAGCTTCGAGCTCATAGATTTCTTCCACACCGTTCTACCTACGAGGCTCCCGTTAGATGAGTTTTATGAGGAATTCCTAGGGCTCTATCGTCGAGCTTATCCATTCAAAAATTTCTTAAAATTATTGGCACAACGAAAAGCTGTTCTATCCCCAAGTACGATTTTAATGAATCTTAAGATGCGAAAGCGGATGGCTTCCTTAAGGAACCACCATTATCTGGTGAAAGGGCGAACTGCGCAGAACACCGGCATCTCCTCTCTACCAAATTAAATCATTCCACCCTAAAGACTTAAGAAATTTTAACTCTATACTCCTTAGAAGGTATTTCTCTATACATAACTCTTCATTGCTGGAGGCCTACAAAACCTCTTGAAGATATTATGAATTTGTGCTAATTTTAATTTATTAAAATTAAGGAGTATGATATGCATATCGATGAGAATAAAAGATTTGACAGGAGAAATATAGAAAATAATATTAAAAATGGGATAATTACTCAAAAAGATTATGAAACTTACTTGTCCAAATTACCGGATGTCAGTGATAAATTATTCAGTCCTGAAGATACAACGATTGGCTCTGATGAATTAGAATCAAAAGAAGAAGCGGAGAGAGCCACTTCTAAAAAGCGTTTGACAAAAAAGAAGGCAAAGGGAAAAGGTAAATAATTATGCCTATTTATGAATATCGGTGCAATCAGTGCCGTAAGGAATTCAATGAATTGATTCTCAATCCAAGGGAAATTAATAAAGTAAAATGTAGATATTGCAATAGCCGGAACCTAACCAAATTAGTCTCCTCGTTTAGCGTTCATCAAACGGAAGCGGCCCGGTTGGCAAACTTCGACACCTCAAAGCCCAGAGGGGATGATTTTTATAAAGATTCAAGGAATGTTGGGCTTTGGGCTAAAAAGAGAATGAAAGAAATGGGTGTCGATTTGGGGCCCAAAATGGATGAAATCGTAGAAAAAGGCAGGACAGGAAAGATTCTTGATGAATATGATAAGTAAAAAAGTTCAGTCAAATGGTTAGGGGAAAGATGCCAGGTTTGTCTTTGGGTTGCGCCGTTAGTCTCCAAATCTTTATTCTTAACCCATTGAATCTAAACTGAACGGGCTTCTTAACCTTAACCCTTTAACCAATTTGATATATGGAAGACAAGGATTATTATAAAATTCTCGAAGTCTCAAGGATCGCTTCCGATGATGAAATCAAAAAAAGTTATCGGAAAATTGCGATGCAATACCATCCCGACAGAAACCCTGGCAATAAAGAGGCGGAAGAAAAATTTAAAATGGCTTCGGAAGCTTATGAAGTTCTTAGAGACCCTGAAAAGAGAGAGATTTATAATCGTTATGGAATAGAAGGTTTGAAGGGAACTGGGTTTACCGGCTTTAGGGGATTTGAAGACATCTTTTCCACCTTCGGAGATATCTTTGAAGATTTTTTCGGGTTTGGAACCACACAGAGGCGCAGAACGAGGGCGCGTCCCGGAGCAGATTTAAGATATGACATGAAGATAACATTTAATGAGGCCGCCTTTGGGAAAGAAACAGAGATTGAAATCCCCAAAATGGTTTTATGTGAGGTCTGCAAAGGGACAGGTGCTAAACCAGGAACCACTCCTACTCACTGCCCAAGCTGTAAGGGAACGGGGCAAGTGACACGGTCACAAGGATTTTTTACAATCAGTACCACTTGCGGCCATTGCCGGGGTGAAGGAAATATCATCCAAAACCCCTGCAAAGAATGCCGGGGCCACGGTAAGGTAAGAAAGACTAAAAAAATTCAAATCAAAATACCCCCAGGCGTTGATTCCGGATCAAAATTAAGAATCCGTGGAGAGGGAGAAGAGGGAGAAAAGGGAGGACCCCCGGGTGACCTTTTTGTTTTTCTTTATGTCGAACCCCATGAATTTTTCTATCGAGAAGGTGATGATATTATTTGCCAGATCCCTATCAGTTTTCCGCAAGCTGCACTTGGGACACAAATAGAAGTTCCCACTTTAAATGGGAGAAAAAGTCTATTCATTCCTAAAGGGACTGAAAATGGCGATATATTAAAAATTAAGGGAGAGGGCTTTCCGAAGCTAAGAGGGACCGGGCGAGGAGATCAAATCGTTCAGATCATTGTCAAAACACCAAAAAATTTGAATAAAAGACAAGAAGAAATCCTCCATGAATTTGAAGAATTGGGGAAGAGAAAAGCGGGAGGAGAAAGGAGTCAGCACGACTCGCAACCGAGCTGGAAAAAGTTTTTTAAAACCTAAAACTAATAGTTTACATAATATATCTTATCAGACATTATATTGGAAACGAAATACAAGGCAACTGGAATTATCCTGGCAGGTGGAAAAAGTATCCGGATGGGAGAAAACAAGGCTTTTATCGAAATTGAGGGGGCCCCTATTATCCATAGAATTTACAACTTATTTAAAGAATTATTTCAAGAAATCATGGTTGTGACAAATCAAAAAGAATTATTTTCAAATTATGATTCAAAAATTTATAGCGATCTTCTCCCTAATAAAGGTGCATTAGGCGGCCTATATACAGGAATTTTCTTTTCTACCTTTAATTATTCCTTCTGTGTTGCTTGCGATATGCCTTTTATCAAAAAACCTTTGGTCCAGTTTTTGATGGATCACATTCAAAATGATGATGATGTAGATGTAATCGTTCCCCGGACGAGAGATGGATTGCAACCCTTGCACGCCATCTATTCGAAAAATTGCCTGGAGCCAATAAAAAAGGTTATTGATCATGGAAAGTATAAGATCATTGATTTCTATGACATGGTGAAAGTTAAAATCATACGAGAGAATGATTTCATTTCTTTTGACCCTATCGGTGAGTCTTTCATTAATGTGAATACGCCCTCGGAGTTATTTTCGATTAGGAGAGATAAAATAGAGTCATGAATGGGTTTAAAAAAATTGTTTTTTATATATTTATTTTTATTTTTTTTGGGGGATTTCTTTTTCTGCAGAAGGGTCACTCCAAGAGCTTCAGTGAAGACGAGCAAATCTTGTGGGTCGGGATTGGAGCCTTTAAAGATGGTTTTTATGATATTGCAGAAAAGCAGTTTTCGAATTTTATAAAAAATTATCCAAAACATGATAAGGTTTACGACATTCATTACCTTTTGGGGAGAGTCTTATTCACCAAGGGGAGGCTCAAAGAGGCGAAGGCTGTTTTTTCGAAAATTATAATGGATGCTAAACATTTTGAGAATATGGACTATACCCTTTTATGCGTGGCAGAAATTGAGATAAAACTGGGTAATCGGGAAGAGGCATTGAGACTTCTCCTTTCGATCATTAAAAGGTTCCCTAAATTTGAACAAATTGACTATTCCTTTTATTTATTAGGATTGCTTGAATTTGGATCAAATCAGGTGACTGCGGCAGAATTGACTCTAAAAAAAGTTCTTAAAAACTCAAAAAATAACAATCTCCTTCTTTCTTCCACGTTTTGGTTAGGCGTCTTATCCTTTAAAGAGAATCATTATGAGACGGCAGCTGATTATTTTCAATCCCTGTGGGAAAAACAAAAAACGATTCCACCCGAATACTTAAAATACACTTTATTCTGGCTGGGTGAGGCAAAGTTAAAACTAGGCGAATTCAATGAAGCCAAATTGTTTTTCAAAACATTCGGTGATCGATTTAAGAATGACCCCCTCGTATCCGAGGTCACCTGGAGGATGGGTTTTTGCGAATATCAATTGGGGAATTTCAAAAATGCCATAGAAACCTTCCATTCATTTAGAAATCGATTTAAAGATTCCCCTCTTCTCCTCTATACCCACTATTTGCTGGGTAAAATATTCATGGTCAACGGTGATCACCTGTCTTCGATCAAAGAATTAAATTTAATACCCAACTCTTCACAAGAAAATCCCTGGGGAGGTACCTTCCTCCTTACGCTTTATTGGAATTATCTCCAACTGGGTGAACCTGAAGGGGTGAACCGAACCTTTCAGCGAGTACAAAAATTAAACCATTTTGAAGAAGAGAAAGTATTTATTCAATGGTTAAACGCTGAAATATATTTTGCCGGAGGGGAAATATCGGATTCCCTCCCCTATTATTTTAATATCCTCAATACAAAATTTAGAGAAAAGGCTCTTGTCCGAATAGGAAAGGGATATTTTTTCGAAAATAAATTTAGAGAAGCGGTTACCAATTTAGACATTTTACTCCTCGAATTTCCAAATTCTCCATATCTTGAGGAGAGTATTTTTATTAAAGGAGAGTGCCTCGTCAAATTGGGAAATGTAAGACCTGCCTTAGAAACTTATGAGCTTGTCCTACGTCAAAACAAAAATAATGTATGGCAACTCTTTGCGCTGATGCAAATAGGAAGTCTCCACGTTTTTCAAAATGAACATGATAGGGCCGAAATGGTCTTTCATAGAGTGATCGAAGAATTTCCTAATCATCCTCTTTTTTACCACGCCGCATTACAATTGGGAAACCTAAATTTTAACAAAAAGAATATTGTTGAAGCCGTCCATTATTATTCGATTGTTCTGAAAGGGAATACCCTCGAATTATTCGGTGAAACCTACTTCGCCCTGGGGGAGATATTTTATCAACAGGGGAAATATGAAAGAGCCCTCAACAGTTTTGAAACAGCGATGCAATATTTAAAAGAAACCTCCTCATGGTTTTTTCTCACTCATTTGGAGATAGGAAATCTAAAAAGGAGAGGGGGGAAATATGAAGAGGCTAAAAAATCCTACCTGACCATCATCGACCAATCAAAAGACGAAGAGATGAAGAAAGCCGCGATGGAATTATTGAATCAGATGGAATCTCCTTGAGAAGATTAGAGAAGAGAATTGCGGTGAACGCTTTTGAGATGGCTGGGAAATGGAACATCCAGAAGATGACTCCGCAAGACCTGGAGGAGGTCCTTTCCATAGAAGCGTCTACCTCTCTCACTCCCTGGTCCCTAAACATGTTCAAGGAGGAGATGCAAAATCCGCTTTCCTATTGTTTTGTTATGAAACCAGAGGAGGAGTCAAAAGCGCCTGTTGTCGGTTTTATCTGCTTTCGGAATGTGACAGGAGAATCGGAACTTCTCAATATTGTTGTGCATCCTCATTATCGAGAGAGGGGTCTCGGCAAAACGCTGATGCAATTCTATATCGATTTTTGCAATCCCCTTAAAATTGGAACATTTTATCTTGAAGTTAATGCTTCCAATCAGCCTGCGATCCATCTTTACCACCGTTTCTCTTACCAATCGTTTGGAATGAGGAAAAAATTCTATCAAGGAAAGTTTGACGCAATCCTCATGATGAAGAAAGTCTAAAAGATTTATGCCCTTCCAGACAAACGGGACCGTGATCGAGAATAGGAGAGTCAAATCGCTCTATTACATTCTGGGGATGGACTGTTCTCCAATTGCCAATCATATCAAACCAGGCCAATTTATTATGCTCAAGGTTACCGGCGATAGCTCACCTCTTTTGAGACGGCCTTTTAGTGTTTACAAAAGCTACCCCGATAGCCATCCAGAAAAAAATAAAAGAGGTTATTTATTCATTTATTATAAAGAAGTGGGAAAAGGAACTCAAAAGATGACCACCCTTAAAAAGGGGCAAAAAGTAAATCTCATTGGCCCTTTAGGGAAAGGTTTTACTTTCCCCCCCCTCCCCTCTTCTGCAAATATTATTTTAATAGGGGGAGGAGTAGGTATCGTTTCGCTTTATCCTATTGCCGAAGCATTAAGAGGCACAAAGTTGTTTGTTTTTATTGGTGGAAAGACACAAGATGATATCTTGTGTATGGAAGATTTTAAAAAATTCAATTCCACGATTTCTGTCGCTACGGAGAATGGAAGTCTTGGTTTTCGAGGAACGGTAGTTGATCTTTTCATATCCCAAAGAAAAATGTTTACGAAAAATGGAAAATACTACCTTTACTCCTGTGGTCCCGTTGCCATGTTAAAGGCCTTGGCAGGTATAGTGAAATCCAGAAATTTTATCTGCCAAGCCTCTCTCGAAACCAGAATGGGATGCGGCTTTGGAGCGTGTTGGGGATGTGTCGTCAAAACGAACCATCCCCAGACCCCTTATCAACGGGTCTGTAAAGAGGGCCCTGTTTTCCCATTAAAGGATATCCAATGGGAATAAGGCTGTTTCTATGCAGAATTGTGACCTTAATGTAACAATTGGAAAGGTAGCTCTTAAAAATCCTGTCATTGTTTCTTCGGGAACATTCGGATTTGGCGAGGAATTTGAAGATTTTTTCGATCTGAACCAGCTCGGCGCGGTCGTTTCAAAAGGGATTTCTTTAAAGCCCATGGTGGGAAATCCTCCGCCACGAATTTTTGAGACAGAAGGAGGTCTCATCAACTCCATCGGGCTTCAGAACCCCGGGTTCCAAGAATTTCTCAAAAGTAAGCTGCCCTATTATCGACATTTAAAAACAAAATTGATCATCAACTTTTTCGGAAATACCCAAAAGGAATATATCGAACTGGCAAGACGTTTCGACGGGATTCCCGGCATTTCAGGTCTTGAAATGAATATCTCCTGTCCCAATGTTAAAAGGGATGGTATTGTTTTTGGTGTGGACCCTCAAATGGCCTTCCATCTTGTCCGGTCAGTCAGGAAAGTGACCACATTAACTTTGATTGTAAAATTATCACCCAATGTCACAGATATTGCTTTAATGGCAAGGAGCGCTGAGGAGGGAGGAGCGGATGCGGTTTCTCTTGTAAATACCTTCAGGGCCATGGCCATTAATATCCATTCGAAAAAACCAGAATTGGGAAATATCATGGGGGGTCTTTCAGGTCCGGCCATTAAACCGATTGCATTGAGAATGGTTTGGGAGGTCCATCAGGCGGTTAAGGTTCCCATTATCGGGATGGGAGGAATTATGAAGGCTGAGGATGCGATCGAATTTATTCTGGCAGGAGCTTCGGCGATTCAAATAGGAACCGCCAATTTAGTCAATCCAAGAGCCGGGATAGAAGTCATTCAAGGAATCAGGAAATACCTCGTCCAAAATAAAATAGATCGAATTCAAAAATTAATAGGTGCTTTTGGATAAGAAAAGCCCCCTGGTTCATCTCCGAAAAAAGAACCAGGAGGCCTCTTTGTTAAGAATGAACACAGAAATGGGATCTCATCAAACCTGGTCTTTAATGATCTTCGGTGAGATGAAAATCAGCAGATCTTTTCTTTTATCTTCTTTATTTTCTCTTTTGAATAACCAGCCCAATAAAGGAATTTTACTAAATAGGGGGACCCCTTCATTTTGGTCGCTCTTTTCTATCGTGTAAATTCCAGCGATGGCCACCACCCCGCCGTCTTTGATCAAGACTTCGGAAATCGCCTCTTTTTTGTCAATACTCGGTACTCCCCCAACGGTAAGGGATGTATCCGGAGCATCTTTCTTGACTCTGATATTCATTTTGATGTTTCCATCATTGGTCACATGAGGGATGACGGTTAACTTGATATTAGCCTCGATAAAGTCTGTCGTCGCCGTGGTAAAGTCTGCTGCGAGTTTTAAATAAGGGATACGCAGCCCCTGTTCCACAGAGGCCTCTTTATTATCGAGTGTTGCAATCTTTGGACTGGAGATAATTTTAAGTTCTCCCTTATTTTCGTGGGCTGAAATCGCCACATCCAGTTTTTCTAATCCATAGACAGAGGTGAAGAGAAATTCAAGAACCCCCGCCGTACCTCCCCCAGCAGCACCTAACCCAGAACGAGCCACGGCGGGAAGATTGACCACATCGCTCGTCGTTGTTCCTTGGGTAGTGGTTACATTACCTCCTCCGACTTTCACGTTTCGGCTATCTCCGCCTGAGGCGACAAATCCCCATCGAGTTCCTAACTCCCTTTGAAAGTTTGAGCTAGCCTCGATAATCCTCGCTTCAATCATCACTAAAGGTGTTTTTGTATCAAGGGATTTTACTAAATTTTTGACATTAGGAATGCTCTTCGGGATATCCTTAACAATCAAAATATTTGTTCTTTCATCTACCTTGACATCCCCGCGTTCGCTCAAAATACTCTTCACTTGAGGCATAATTTCTTTCGCCGTCGAATAATTGACGGGGATCAGTTCCATGACTAAATCCTCTAACTTTTCCTTTGCCTTTCGGGACTCTAATTCAGCCTGTACTTCCTTTTTTAGAGCATCCTTGGGGGCGATCCGCACGACATTCCCTACTTGGGTCATCCCAAGGTTCTTGGATTGTAAAATAATATCAAGAGCCTGATCCCAAGGCACCTCCACCAATCTCATCGTGATTTTTCCGGTTACCTCATCCCCTGCAATAATGTTTAGGTTACTCACTTCAGCAATCAGCCTAAGAATATTTTTAATATCCGCATCTTTGAAATCCAGAGACAATTTTCTCCCTGAATAAACTTTTTTCTGTCCCTCTTCAGAGATTTTTGCTGTGTCGAGCCTGGGTTTGGGAGCCGGCGTTTCCCCCACGGAGGGTCCTTTTTCTGTCTTTAACTCCTCGGAGGATTTCTCCGCTTTTTTAACTTCTTCATCCTTGGTAATCTCCTCTTTCTTGACTTCTTCTTTTTTAACCTCTGCCGCTACCTCTTTTTTGGGTTCAGTCTGGGTTTCTACTTTGGCCTCTATCTTTTTTGGCCTCTCTATGTCAATAAAAAGAGCCTTACCCTCAGACGCCGTCTCAAATGGCAACGCTTCTCTTAATTTGATAGAGATTCTGACATCACTCGCTTTCCCTGCCTTAACATTTTGGATCGTAATGTAATTGACTCCGCTCTCGAACTCACTGGTATCGAGGCCCCGTTGAAGATGTTTTGGAACAAAGGCATTTTTAATATCCACAGCGATCATGTTTTCCGAAAGAGCCTGGGACTCAAAGTTAGGTTCACCGGTTAAAATAACAACGATCCTCGATTTATGATCCATCTGTTTGAAATTAATTTCGGTCAATGTGTTCGTATTGGGTATTTTCGTTTCCCCCTCTGGAGTTGAAGGGGCCTTGGCTAAAGTTGGAGCAGGTGTCCCTCCTTTAGGTTTTCCCTCTATCAAAATCTTGGGTTCCGATGGTTGGGGAAGATCCCCCAAAGAAACAATAATTTTTTCATCCTTTTGATTAATTTGATAAGGAGGGAGTTCGGGTTTCGATGAATCGAAAACAAGTCTCAGCTTATCCGGATGCTGCCCGATGCGGACGGCTTTAACAAAGGGATTCTTCATTCTAATCGATTTTTTCGGATAGCGTGACTCCACTCCCCAAATATCCAAAACTAACCTGGCAGGAGAATCCAATTGAAAAGAGTTATAGTTTTCAATCCTTCCATCCCCGATGAGATTGAAAGTGATTAAACCGTTTCTTTCCTCGAAAAAGATATCGGTTACTTCTTTCGCCTTATTGACAATGGTCGGGGAGGGAGGAGGCTCTTCCTTTACAGGTTCCGCAGGGGGTAGCACAGGAGGTTCTTTCTTTACCGGTTCCACCGGGGGTGCAGGGGATGGGTCTACTTTCGTTTCTTTTATGGGCAACTCCTCTTTCTTAACCTCCAGTGGTGCCTCTGCAACCTTCTTTACCTTTTCAATATCAACGATGAGATTCTTCTCTTCTTTTGTAATATTATAGTTGGTCATCTGTAAAAGACCAATTTCAATCCTTCCCTTGTCATCGTATTGTGTGGTGAGCACATCACTCACCGTTCCATTCTCGATTTTAAGGGGACTCTTAATCTGTTTTAAATCGATATTTGGAACATCAATGGCGATTCTGGTAGGATCGTATAGTAACTTATAAAATGGGGAAGCGATGGTCTCAGATCCCTCAATTTTAATTCTTGTGTAATTCTCCTCTTCGACAAAGGATATCTGCTGGATCGTAGAAATCTTGACCGTCGGTGCCAGATTATCCGGCTTTGGGGTTTGCACCAAGTCGCTCTTGGTAGCGCAACCCGTTGCAAGCAGCAAAAAAGTAATCCAGAAAGTCATTTTAAGAATCTGAGAACATTTCATGATTCTCCTCCCTCTTCACCTTTATGAAGAATTAATGAAATCTCCTGTGTTTTGGTTTGGCCAAAGACATCTTGGTAGGCCTCCTCAATGATCACTTTATCCTTCAAAATTTTGGTTACCTTCCCGTCATTTTTACCAATCCAGACCCCTTTCTTTAAAAAATAACCCTTTCCTGTTGCATCTTCGACGAGGGCAATATTCCCTTCGGGAGTGCAAATAATAGCTACAAGTTTTAGCTGGCTGATATCGTATTTCTGCAATGGGGTCAGAGGGGTACCTCTTGAAGATTCCCTGATAGGGGTTAATTGAATAAAGGGCTTAAAAGGATCGGGTTTCCCCGCCGGGTTATAGGTAAACTCTTTTTCCTCCTTTTTCTCCTGCCCTTTTTGTTCAGCCACTTTGGCTGGTTCTTCCTTCTTTTTCTCCACCGAAGGAGACTTGGTTTTAGCAGGGAGAGAGGATGGCGGGGCCCCTCCTCCGCACCCCCCCATCAGAAAGAGGAAGGCAGTCAACAACGCGATTCCCCAATCGCAAACTTTATTTCTTTGGAGTGGCTTTTTTTTCTTCACTTTTCTTTTCCTCACTTTTCTTTTCAATAAATCGATAAGTATTGATCATACAAGATGACTTGACCAAATTTTCGGTATCGCTAATTTTACCCTTCACATCTTTTGCTCTCGTCATATTAAAATCAACGACATTGATAATTCTAGGGAGTTTGCTCACCTTATCAAAGAACATTCCTATATTATGATAGCTTCCCAACACAATCAGATCGATGGGAACCTTTGCATAAAATTGCTGGGGTTCTTCGGGTTTAGGGCGAAAGAGAGTGAATTCAAGATTCGATTCTTTCCCGAGGCTGGATATATTTTTTAATATCTCAGGGATCTCTTTCTCATTCGGAAGTTGCGTCAACGCAGTCTTCAGTTCTTCATTCAACTTCGCAATCTGCTCTTTAAAATTTTGAAGCTCTCTGGTAATGGCCTTGCTTTCATTTAATTCTTTGGTTAATCGGCTCAACTCTGCCCTTGACATATTCAGTTCATCTCTTCCCGGAAGGAAAAAGGCGTATAGATAGAGACCCGCAATGACAGCTAAAATAATCCCCAATATTAAAACCTTTTTAGGCGTCGGGAGTTTTAACACAGAATCCATTGAGATTGCCATTTTTATCCCCTCTCCTCTAAATTAAAATGATCTCACACGATAGGATGAATTTCTTCAACTTAATTTTGTTCTGTTCAATCTGCTCGCTCACGATGAGATCAACATTCTTAAAAAGGTTTGATTTCCGGAGGTTGGTCATGAAATTGGCGATTGTTTCGTCATCTAAGGCAATCCCTTCGATTCCCAACCTCGATCCCTCTTTTTTAACTGATTCAAGATGGATTTTTTCCGGTTTATCAATACTTAATTCGTCCAAAACTCTTGCCGGAGTTGTCTTTTCTTTCCTTAATGAATTGATGATGTTCAACTTATCTTGCAGGATTTTTTGTGCTTCCTTGGCTTTCATGACTTCTGCGGTGAGAGATTTATAGTGTGCAATTTCTTTTTTCGTGTGAGCGATCTGCGCCAAGGTATCCCCTTTTTCTTTTTCTAATCGCCAATGAATCAGGGCAAGGACCACGAGCAACAGGACGACAGAAAGAATGAAAACAATGAATTCTTTCCTCACCCCGATCTTCTTTTTTTCTTTCCTCGCTAAAAGTAAATTAATCTTGGTCATCGATCCCCTACCTTTCTGGAGGCAAGACCTACTCCCACCGCCATGATCGGCCCAATTTCTCTTAAATACTCCATGTCAAATTTTTTTCCGCTATAATCTATTTTTTTAAATGGGTTTGCCACTTCGACAGGGACTCCAATCTGTTGTTGTAAGATGGTCTCAAGATCTTTAATTTTCGCCCCCCCCCCGCTCAAAAAGATCTTTGAAATCTTTTCGTACGTGGTTGTGGATTGAAAAAAATCTAAAGAGTTTCCTATTTCGATGGCTAACGATTCAGAGGCTGTTTTCAAAACATTCTGGATAATGGGTTGAGAATCGAGATCAACCTTCGTCCCCACTTTGATTTTTTCTGCCTCTTCATGGTCCACATGCAGTTGCCTTTGAATTTCTTCCGTGACTTGGTTTCCTCCTTTGAAAATATCCCTTGTGAAAGCGGAGATATTGTTTTTAATAATAGTCATGTTTGTGATACTTGCTCCCACATTTGCGATCGCGATGGCTTCCTCTCTTCCTATGTCGTAATTGATGCCCAGCATATTTTCTAAGGCAAAAGAATCGATATCAATAATGACAGGATTTAACCCAGATTCCATAATGACGGAGACATAGTCGTTGATAATGTCTTTCTTCGCCGCCACCAACACGACATCCATGACTTCCGGGTTTTCCGGCGTTGAACCGAATATTTGAAAATCAATATTGACATCGTTGATATCAAATGGAATATACCTTTCCGCTTCCCACTGAATCGATTCTTCCAGTTCGGCTTCTGTCATCAAAGGCAAGGAAATTTTCTTAACAATCACAGAATGGCCGGAGACGGAGGTTACGACATCCTTCGTTTTCGTTCTCGAAGAGGTGATAAGATCCCGTATCGTATCAATAATCGTAACCGAATCCATCAAGGCTCCATCAACAATTGCTTCGGAGGGAAGAGGAGACAATGCCAAATTCTGTAATTTAAAACCGTTTTTATCCTCTTTTAACTCCACCAATTTAATAGAACTACACCCAATATCTAGGCCAATCACATCTTTCTTTCTGCCCCAAATCATATGCTTACCCTCGTTTCTGTAAAATCATGTTAAATGTTGGAAATAGATTACTAATAATTTTTCCAAAAAGTCAAGGGAATATTTTATTAGTTTATAAAATTCTCCTGTATATCGACTCAAACCTAATAATTTATTTTAGCATTTCCTAATAAGTCTTTAATACTTCACATCAATTGTTTTCTAAATTATATTTTTTAATTTTTGCTCTTAGAGTAGCTCTTGAAACACCCAAGCTTTTTGATGCCTTCGATTTATTCCACTCCAATCTGTTCAATACGTGAGAAAGGTGTATCTTTTCCATCTTTTCTAAAGACATATCATCTGTGATTTTAAATAATTGATTTTCTGAATTTTCACGGGAAACCTTTTCCGTTTGTTTCAATTCGAAGGGAAGGTTTTTTGGAACGATCATTTCTTGTTCTGATAAAATCATTGCCCTTTCAATGACATTTTTTAATTCCCTCACGTTTCCTGGCCAAGAATATTGAATTAACAGTTTTTTCCCTTCTTCTGAAAACCCTTTGATATTTTTACTATATTCTTTATTATTTTCCTCGATAAATAAATTTGAGAGCAACAGAATGTCTTCCAATCTATCACGAAGGGGTGGCATCTCCACAACCATTACTTTTAGTCGGTAATATAGGTCTTTTCTAAAAAGCCCTTCCCTGACCATAGCTTCTAAGTCTTTATTGGTGGCGGCGATGATACGGACATCAACCTTTATCTCTCTCTCCCCCCCTACCCTCATAAAGGTTTGGTTTTCAAGTACCCTTAAGATCTTTGATTGGAGGAATGGATTCATATCTCCAATTTCATCTAAAAAGATGGTCCCGCCATCGGCTAATTCAAAGAGGCCTTTTTTCGTATTTTTTGCATCGGTAAAAGCACCTTTTTCATATCCAAAAAGTTCTGATTCCAATAAGGAATCGGGGATCGCACTACAATTGATTTTCATCAGAGGCTTATCACTTCGCTTGCTGTTGTAATGAATGGCATTTGCGGCTAATTCTTTCCCTGTGCCACTTTCTCCCTGAATTAGCACAGAGGTTTTATGGGTTTTGCTGATCATGCCGATCAACTCTTTAACATAGTGAATCTGCGGACTCACTCCATAAATATGACTATTTTGATATTTTTCTTTTTGCTGGCGATGAAGTCTTCTCACCTCATTAATTAGGCTTTTGGTTTCTAATCCCTTTTCAATCAGTAATTTTAGCTCTTCTAATTCAAATGGCTTATTGATATAATCGTAAGCACCTGATTTCATAGATGAGACAGCAGTTTGAACATCAGAATAGGCGGTCATCATAATGACTAAAATTTCAGTATCAAATTCTTTAATTTTTTTTAAAACCTCTAAACCATCTATATCGGGCAGTCTCATGTCCAGGAGAATAAGGTCGATGATATTTTTTCTCATTATGGAAAGGGCTCCATTCCCTGAACCCACCAAAAAGATTTCATACCCTCTCTTCCTTAATACATCGGAGAGTGTTTCTTGCATCACTTCATCATCATCCACAATAAGAATAGAGGGTTTCATGAGTTTCCCAATATTTCTGGTAAATTAACGATAAAGGAGGTTCCCTGCTCCCATTGGCTTTCCACCTTAATCGATCCTCCATGTTTCTTGATAATCTGATAAGTGATGGAAAGTCCCAACCCTATTCCCTTGGGTTTCGTTGTAAAAAATGGGTCAAATATTTTTTGCACAATATGAGGCGGAATGCCTCGCCCGGAATCCGAAATGACCACTTTGATAAATTTTTTTTTAAATCCATCCGATGAGATTGAATAAATCGGTCTTGCTTCAATCTTAAGTTCTCCCCCATTGGGCATGGCTTGGATGGCATTTAAGAACAAATTAAGAAAAACTTGGTGCATTTGTGTTTTATCAACCTTGATCTGAGGAAGTTGTGGGTGATAGGTTTCAACAAAACGTATTCCCTTGTCGGCGATTTCTTTTATAAGAAACGGAATGATTTCATTGATGATATCTTTGATTTCGCAATGGATCAAATTTAATTTTTGTGGCTTCGCAAATGAGAAAAATGTTTTCAAGAGGTCGTTGAGCCGATCAATTTCTTTTGTGATACGGTTTAAATATTCTCTTCTGGAATCATCTTCAGACATTTCCTCACCAAGAGCTTGGGCGGTCGTTTTAATGCCAGCGAGTGGATTTCGCAGCTCATGGGCAATGCCAGAGGAAAGTTTTCCTAATGAGACAAGCCGATCCATCCTCAAAATTTCCTCTTGAATTTTATAGACATTTGTTAGATCCCGAAACACGACGATCTTCCCTATTCTTTCACCTCGTACACTTAAATGATTATTAATGGTAAACCCGACCGGAAATTCGTTATGGTCCTTCTTTTTCATCCATCCCTCTTTTCTCGTATCCAGGTCATCTGGATTATTAAGAAAAGATGGAACCGCACTTTGCTTTTCTTTCAGACTGAAAATGTTAAAGGGTTTTCCGATCAGTTCTTCTTTTGAGAACCCTAACATTTTCTCCCCTGCTCTATTAATATAGGTGATCGTATCGTTCATCTCTGTGATAATAATTCCACTTCCGATGCTCTGAATAATACTTTCGGTAAAATTTTTTACATCTTCCAATTCTCGCGTTAAATGTTCGATCTTTTCTTCTTTTTGAACAATTTTTTCTTCAATTTCATTCGTTGAGATATTTTGTTCCATAATAATATTTTATTCCTAAAACTTTTTTAAATCTAAGACAGGGATCTCCACCGGTTGCTCTTGGTATGTAAAATGGATGACCCCAGAGAAATATTCACCCACCTCTCCCTCCCGATCGGAAACGGTTGACAACTTCTTAAGGACCTGGTCGATCATAAATCCCTTGTATTCCCCGTTGTCCTTAACGGTAAGGATCCTTATTTCTTCCTTTGGTCCACCCCCATGAATCGAAAGGAGTTCCTTGAGATTGATCATCTTTACTTCAACATCTCTCAGTCGAACTTTTGTGTGGTTTGAATATTTCTCCTGAAAAGTATTGGGCACTTTAAATAATTTATAAACCTTTTTACTTTCCACTCCCAATAATTTTTCATTCACTTTGAAAATGGTAAAATCTATATGAAAAGATTTATCATCAAGCGGTGCTGAGAATTCCGAAATCCTTTGGACCATTTTGGATAAATAGGGTTCTATCTTTCCTAAAAATTCGTCCATCTTCCCTGAAAAGTAATTCATTTTGTCTATTGTATCCTTAATTTTCTTCTCTGCCTGGAGAAAGATCTCCTCATTTGCCCGCTCTTCATCTAAGATCATAGGGGAGGAAATGACAGGTGTCTCTTTCACTCCTTCCAAGCAGGAGAATCTTGCCTCGATCCCTTGATAAGCCAGCTGTTTATAGATATGGATCTCGCCTTTCGCCTCTTTTCTCATAAGCAGTTTTATGGTCTCTTTTGAATCCAATAAGAATTTAATCCAAGAAGGGAGGATATTTTCTTTATTGTTCATCATATAGATGAGAACTTTATCCATCCGATTCAAGGTGGATAAAATATCGGCTTTCTGTTTCATCAAATCTCGTAAGGCGAGCACTTCTTCCCTTGTCTCTTTAAGCTTCTCCTCTGAAATTTCCCATTCTAATGAGAGAAGTTGGGCTTCCATTTTTTCAATTGATTTTAAGAACGGAGAGGGAACAGGAGGAGGAGGAGAGGGAGCACTCTCTAATTCTAATTCTTTGTCCATTTCATCAGAGGATTCTGAGAGGGAGGGTTCTGACAGAGGCTCGAGCAAAGGTTCTAATATGAGAGGTTTCGGGGAAGGCTCCACAATTGAAGGTTCCATAGAAGGTTCCATGATAAGAGGTTTCAAGGCAGGCTCTATAACGGGAGACTTGATAGTGGGCTCCATAACGGGAGTTTTCGATGTGGGTTCTGTAGAGGGCGATTCCATTAGAATACTTTCCGTCCCCCCTCTTTTTTTCTCCACAAAGAGTCGGTTCACGGCATCTTCAATCTCTTCTTCCAGCCCTTTAAGTTCTTCTTCCCCCATTTTTTCCATCTTCCATTTCCCCTTTATCCCGTTAGACTCTTATTGCTTAAAGGTGCGAACAAACTGTTTCATGCCCCGCGCGAGCCTTACCGTTAAAAGGTTAAAAGTCTTCTAACGGGGTTACCATTACCTTAATTGCTTATCCAGCAGCATAATCTTTCTGCTGACATCTTTTACTACCAATTTGCTAATTTCTCTCAGTGTTTCAAAAACTCCATTTCCTTTCAAGGCACTCGCGTTGAAAGAGGGCACCTTTAACATTGAATTAAGATCCTTTTCTAAGATATCCATCGGTAGAATTTCAGAATCCGTTCCGTCTAAATCGCGTTTATTATACTGAATGACAAGGGGGATACTCCGAATGCTGATTCCCTTCTCTGCTAAATTCTTAGCCAGATTAATGAGACTCTCAATATTTTTTTTCCTCTGCACCTTTAATGAATCGGCAACGAAAACCACCCCATCGACTCCCTTCAAAACTAACTTTCTCGTTGCATCATAATGCACCTGACCGGGAACTGTGTAAAGCTGAACACGTATATCAAATCCCCTAATTTTCCCCAAGCTCAAAGACAAAAAATCAAAGAACAAAGTCCGATCCCCTTTGGTATCGATCGACACCATTTTACCTTTTATATCTTCTATCGTCTGACTGTAAATATATTGAAGGTTCGTGGTCTTTCCACAAAATCCTGCTCCGTAGTAAACGATTTTGCACTGGATCTCATCTTTACTGAAATTTATGAAAGGCATTAAAGTTTTTTCCCTTCATTAAGAAGGTCTAAGTGGTTCGCCATGTCTTGACCTTCCTTTTTCAAAGATCGATAGAAGAATGGTTGATAGTTCGTCAATAATTTTATCAATTTGTAATCGAATCAATCCGAGCGAGGTCTTATCATTAAATAGGGTGACCATGATGACATGCTCCCCTACGGCTGAAAAATATACATTTTCATTTTTTCCTTTATGAAATAAAAGGGTGAATTCTTCTTCTCCCAATATTCGAGCGATCTCTGCAGTGGCTCCAAAGTTGGCAGCCGTCAAGGCTGAAAGGGACGAAATATCGAGATCTGGTGTATTTCCATGATGTGCGATCAGCTGTCCTGACCGATCAATCAATAAGACAGAATGTGCCATAGATGAAGACAACATTTTATTTAAACAAAAATTTATTTTTTTCATATCCTTGTCTGTAATCACGATGTTCATATAAATTGTTTTTCTGTAAATCCATTCACACGCTATGACCGTCTATGATTTATCATCATTTCGACGCATGGCCTCAACCAGAAGATGCTCCCAATTTTGGTAGATCGTCTGGAGGGAAGGTGTGTCGCCGATATTTGAAACGAATTCCCCTTCCTGCCAACTTAAAATTCTATAAAAGGCATCTGTTCCCTTCTGCTCCCCGCATTCAGCGTGGATAATCTCTCCTTCATTCAAATAAATGATTCCCCTTTCTCCATCTCGAGTAACAATCAGCGCAGTGGTTAACCGACTCAGGCAATTTATTTGAATAATATCTGTGAGTTGGAGGCCAAATACTTTTCCGCGAAATCCTTTTTTCTTCCCGATCAAATCGATAATAATTTTTCTTATATCAGAAATCTCAAAAGGCTTTTCCACATAGTAGAGAGACCCCCTTCGATTGGCCTCTTTTTGAACATCGGAAGATCCATAAGCGGTCATAATAATGACTCTTGTTTGAGGATATTCCTTTTTTATCTTTACGAGAAGGTCTAATCCGTTGATATCTGGCATCCTTATATCGGAAATGACTAAATCAATCTTATTCTTTTTTAGAAGGTTTAATGCCTCCTTTCCATTATTTGCAATGATCACCTCATACTTATCCTTGTCTTTTGAAAGACTTCTTGCCATGCTCCATGTTAAAGTCTCTTCATCATCAACGATCAGCACCCTCTTCAGGCTCTTTACCATATTGGTTAAAATCTCTTTCCCGTTATTTACAATAATTTATAAATAATTATAGTCATATAAGCAAAATAAGTGCCAATTTTTGTATATTATGTTATCCATAGAATAAATAATGATTTCAATAAATTATAAAAATTCAAAACTCTTGGGTATTTTAACAAAAATAGCCACGTTGGTCAATATTTAACCATTGGTAAAATTATATCTAAATAATTCTCTCTTCTCTCTCTTCGAGATAGCGGCAAATGTGCACCGGAACCCCCTAAACCGAAGTTCATTTTTTTATGGCCTCTATCAAACCTTCTTTCTCAATGAGCAAGGGTATCAATCGATCCACTGATCGTTTTCCCATCAGGAAGCTAAAGAATCTCCAACTATTTTTTAAAACAGAAAACTTTTTAAAACTTGACTTTTTTTTGTTCATTGGCTAATTTTAAATAGAAATGCAATTTTGAGGGAAAGATTGGCCATCGAGAAAGAAAAAATATTAGACATCGCACAGAAATACATTCTTAAAGGGCAATCTAAAAAGGCGATCAAAGAGTATTTAAAATTAGTTGAGGCAAACCCTCAAGATAAGCGGTTGCACCTCAAATTGGGAGATCTTTACCTTAAAAATGGAGAAGAGGATAAAGCGATCCAATCCTACCTGAAGGTGGCAAGCCTTTATGGGGAAGAGGACTTGAATTTTCGAGCCATCTCCATTTATAAAAAAATACTTTCCATTGACCCCAAATTTATTGAAGCATTTAATAAAATAGCAGAATTATATTTGAAGGAGGGACTGGCAGGAAGCGCAAAGAATTACTACCAAAGTATTTTAGAAATTGATCCTGATCACTCAGAGGCATTAAAGGTGATTAAAAATATAGAGGGTGCTCGGCAACCGATTGGGGGAAGGATACCCTCGCCCTCAGGAGAATCCCTCCTGTTTAAACCTTCTCAATCTCCCGTGAAGAAGTCTTTTGATGAAAACGCTGGGATTTTCTCTTCTTCCAAAGTGGATGCTTCTATCCTATCCTCGGAACCTGGAGTCTCTGCTCTTGATAAGGATTCAGAGATGCATTATCACTTAGGCATCGCTTATAAAGAGATGGAACTCTTCGATTACGCCATCACGGAATTTGAGATGGCCTCTTCAAGTCCCGCGATGCAATTTGATTGTTATATTATGCTCGGAAATTGCTATATGGATAAGGGGGATTATAATAAATCGATTGAGTATTATAAAATGTCCTCGCGGATAGAAGGATTAACGAATGAAAGATTGGCTCGGCTTCACTTTAATTTGGGTCTGGCCTATGAGGCCAATGGGATGGTTTCAGAGGCAATTGAAACCTTCAACCTTGTTTTAAAATTGGATCATTCCTTCGCTGAGGCCAAAGAAAAGATTAAAAAACTCCAGGCCCTCTAAAACTAAAATATTTCTCTCCATCGGGTTATTTTTAAAGGAGAGATAATATCTTTCAATTTATTTGATACAACACTGCAATAGATAATCCCTGAGTTTCCCCCAACATCGGTTTCAACCGTGGTGTTTCCTCCCGACATCATCCCTCCCGTAATATTCTTTTGCCCACTTCCTGTATAGGTTACTGCCCCTGTGGCTAAAATGACACCATACCAGGTAAATCCCCCATTTATTTCAAGGTTCCCTTCGATGAGGAGAAGACCAGCTCCATGCGACTCTCCATCCAACTTTAATGTTTTATCCCCATTCATATTGAAATAGATAATATTCATCGGTCCTGTGTATGTTATTGGAACACTCGTATCACTATGGGTTGGTGTTCCCCAGCCGTCAGAATATCCAGCCAATGTCTGATTTCCACTATAACTATATTTGAAATCAGCGTCGCCTTTTACATAATCTAACATCTCTCTGATTTGAAGGCTCGCAGGGGGCGGATTACTTGTTATCGTTACTGTAGAGGGTGAACCATTGATGGAAGGATTACCCGATTCTGTAATGGGTGGGAGAGTGAGGGTGGGGGTCATCACGCCAGGTTTATGATAAGTTGACCCACAATCATCATTTCCATTGATATAAGTTGAACTTCCCTGAATATAAACAGGCGCCTCCGAATAAATAGCAGCGGGAGGATCATAACCAGAGCTTTTCTTTAACTCCACTTCCAATATTTTATTTCCTCCATCTGTCGTAAACCCATAGCTCCTTAATATGTAGATAGGAACTCCGCCATATCGCACCACTTGATTCGCGGCATCTATTTTATGTTTTATTTCCACTCCAAAATCCAATTGATTTTGTAAACTTGGATAGGAGTTTGGACTCCCGGAAAGAAAACCTATTTGGGTCGCCCCCTTTCCTGGATATTTGGCAAGGAGAACTTTCCAGTTAGGATTGGATGGTTCGCTGTCAGGTATTTCATTTGTTGCGCCCGCTCTAAACCTGCCCATCAATTCGTTGATCCCCGCCTCTGCAACATAAAAGGCTTGTACAGATGCTCTTTCATTCCCAGAAATGAGTACGTCATACGTGCTTGTATTTAAAGCGCTAATTCCAATAAGCGTTGCCACTAAAAGCAATAGCATCCCTAATATTAAGGCAATTCCCTTTTCGTCACTTAACCCCTTTGTTTTCAATTTTCCCCTTCTATTGATTCAATGGCTATAATCCCATGTTTCGGATTTTGATATGAGAGGATAATGTCCTTCTCCGATATCCATCTCCTCCCATATATTCAGGATCTGACCTATTTGTTTTTGAAGTGCCCTCCACTCTAACCATTCGAATATCCGGGGGATTCGCAGTGACATTTCCATCTGCATCCAAATAAGTGAATTGAAGACTTTCCATATTTTCAGCCAAAGGTTGGGCACCCCCGCCTGTATTCTCATTTCTCCGCAACGCGATTTTGCCCCCACTGAGGCCAAGGCTATAAGTGATGGCTTTAACTAAATAGACAGGTTCGTTGATGAGATGGTCCTCTGTTAAGGAGGTGGTTAAAGTAATTGTGTCTGTAATAATGCTTTGGATTAAATAATTATTCAGCCCATTCAGGCACAAATATTTCTTTTTATCCGTATTAAATATACTTGCATTAGTGACCTTTAACTGACTCGTATCCTTCATTGCGTTTTGCTTTAACACTCCAACCTGATCCGCCAAGAGGATGGTGATTGAGTTGTTCGCTGGGGTGATGATGTTTGTAAATCCATTGATATTACCAAAAACAGCCAAAATGTTGCCTCCATACCCAGCCATCCGGATCTCTCTGGTCATTTGGTCGATCGCCACCCTTATATTTTGTTGCATATCCGCCACTTGATCCTGAACCGTATAGGTTTTTTGTTGGCTAATAAATAGTCGATACAAAGCGGCGATCAGGATACTACTCAATACCAAAGCAATGAGTAATTCAATGAGCGTTAACCCATTCTTCTTCTTAAAAATACTCCCATTCATTATTTTGACCTGATTGTTGAAAATGAAATGGTGTGATATCCTCGGTCTGTCCATTCAACAGTAACGGTAATTGTCTTAATGGAATTTCCTGCATCTTCCACAACATGAACCCCCCTCGAAAAGAGAGTGCCTGGTATCATGCCTTCATCGTGTCGTCCGTCACTTAAATTAGAATCGCTATAAGATAGATTTTTTAAATACTCCAATTTATCTTGAGCAAAAATAGTGGCCCGGGTGACATTATTGCTGAAATAGCCGCCCCTTGTTGATGTGATTTGCATTGCGGCAATGCCAAGGAGGCCTATGGCCAAAATGACCAAACCGGCCACGACTTCGATGAGGGTAAAACCTTTTTGTTTTCTAAAATATTTATTCAATTTTTACCCTTCCCGTGGCAGTGGTGAGTGTAATCCTTTTTTGAACCCCTTTGATATTAAGTAGCGATACGCCTCCAGTGGATGAAGTGGAATTAGGATTGAATTGGGCGAAAGGTTTATTCAGGGTTCCATTGACAGGAAACGTATTGTCTTTAAATTGCACTCCACTCGGAAGGGTAACGAGGCTCCCTTCAGGAATTAAGCCACCTGACGATCGATAAAGCTGGTATGAATTTGCATCGAAAGCCACCCCGTAAGGAATATTGGTCGAAACCGCTTTCATCTGTGCAGTTCTCAGCATTGAAGCCACATCTCTCGTTCCGCTCCTTAAACGAAAATTTGGCAACCATGTCCCGATATTTGGAACCAACAGGACAGCCCCAATTGCAATAATGACAAACACAATAACTAATTCAATTAATGTGACCCCCTTTTTGTTCATTTTTTTCATAAGATTACCTCACCCTTTTCTAATTTAAATTGATTCTATTCGATTACATACTTTTGTCAATATTATTTTAGTCTTTAATGAGTAGCGAATTTTACAGGATTTGACACTCTTTTACATGATTTAAAAATATGACAGAATATTCAAACATTCAACTTAACGGCCTACCTCCTATTTCACTAAAAAGTCAAACCTTAAGTCCAAGAAGAATTTGAAGGAAAGGGTTCTAAGAGAGAATGAACTGTTGGGAAGAACAATGTCTTACAGAGTTATTTAATGTCTATTGTTAATGAATATCGTTGTATGTTTTTCGCCCCTGAGTCATCGGATATTTCAATTTCAACAGAATGAGTTCCTTTGTCTTCTTTACGAATTTCCCATCTTATCAACCCTGTTTTCTTATCCATCTCCATCCCCTTGGGGCTTGATTTCAAAGCAAATGTGATGGGATCACTATCCGGATCATTGGCTTTAACTTGATAAAAATAAGTTGCCTTTTCTATAGAAGTCGGTGGGGAGGAAAGAATAAGGGGTGGGCTGTTAGATATGATAAGAGGTTCTGATTTCTTAGGAGCGCCTAGGATTTCTCTGTCATCAGGGGTAAGGATCACCACGATTGAATCTCCTTTTATAAACCGTCCCTCCCCTAAAGTTTCTCCCCGCTCTTCATTTAAAACGACTCCATTTTTTTCCCATTGATAAGTATAATAAATAAAATCCCCATCTAAATCGAAACCTTTCACATTGGCTTTTAAGCGGTCCGTCACATAAGCCACTTTGGGTTCGATTCCGACTTCTTGAATGACAGGAGGAGAATTTAGAATCTTTACTTCCGGCGATAAAAACGGCGTTCCATTAACCTTTCCGTCTGATGGCGTTACCCTCACTTGAAGGAGATCTCCCTTTTTAAACACTCCGCCTTTTAAAGCATTATTTTTCTCACCTGTCATTTCTTCATTATTCTTTATCCATTGATACTGGTAGGAGATGGAATCCCCATCTGGATCCTGACTTTGAATAAATAGATTTAATTCACTTTCTTTAGTGGGTTTTTCCGGTTGGATACCGACAGAAGTAATCACGGGAGGAGTATTGATTTTTGATGAAGATGTTTCCGCCTTCTGCCCTTTACACGATAGGGGGACAGAAAAGAGTACCATTAGGAAAAGAAATATGACAATTTTGGATAGATATTCCTTTTTCTTCATTGCAAGTCAATATTTTAATGTTGAAATATAATACTCCTTTCTGCTTAACTTATATACTCAGGTTGGACGAATGTCAACAAACTTAAGAGAATTATTAAAGAAACGAAAATACATCCACACTCGTGAATAAATGGGTGATTATTATTTAAGCAAAACCCATACCAAACGATTTCCAAAATAAATTTTTTGAAAATGAAAAATCGCAAAATAGGTTTATTAAATGATTTAAACAGGTTAGGCCTTGCAAATAAGTTTAATCATTTAAAAATGAAAATTCTAATTTGCACTATACCTTTTATGAAAAGTTTAACGAATTGAGACAAAATGACACCATTTTGAAAAATCAGTACGCCATCTTTTTCATTCATTTTCAACAATCCCATATTCCTTGATTTTATATAATAAGGCGCGGTGGCTGATTTCAAGCACCCTCGCAGCATGAGTATGGTTCCCTTTTGTCTTTCTCAAAGCCCTTTTAATGAGATTGATTTCTAGAGCCTTTGACGCCTTCTTAATCGAGTACTCTTCATCTGGCAATGGCTCCAATTCAAATTCCTCTTTGAATTCTTGAATCTCGATAGGTAAATTTTCTAATTCGATGTTATTTTTATCAGTCAAAACAATAGCCCTTTCAATGGTATTCTCCAGTTCTCGCACATTGCCAAACCAATTTTGGTTCATTAGGGTTTCCATGGCCTTGTGATCGATTCCTGCAACATTCTTATTCATGGATTGGTTATACTTGCTTATGAAATGATGGATAAGCAAAGGAATATCCTCTTTTCTTTCCCGAAGAGGCGGAATATGAATGGGAAGGACATTGAGTCGGTAAAAGAGGTCCTCCCTGAAACGGCCATCGTTCACCTCTTTCGTCAGGTCTTTCACTGTGGCCACAACAATTCTCACATTAACCTTAATAGACTTTGATTCCCCTATCCTCCTGATTTCACCTTCTTGTAGCACACGAAGGAGTTTCACCTGAAGTTGACCAGGCAGCTCTCCGATCTCATCTAAAAAAAGTGTCCCGCCATCCGCTTCTTCGAATAGCCCTTTTTTTGTCCGAATGGCATCAGTAAATGCCCCTTTGGCATGGCCAAAGAGTTCGCTTTCCAATAAATTTTCCGGAATAGCTCCGCAATTGACAGGGATAAAAGGATTTTGAGACCTCTCACTGTTATAGTGTAACGCTCTGGCAACCAATTCTTTGCCTGTCCCGCTCTCCCCTGTAATGAGCACCGTGGATTTATATCGGGCGACTTTTTTAATCACATCAAATATTTTTTGCATCTTTTCATTTTTACTAACGATATTTTCAAAACTATATTTTTTCGACACCTCTCTTCTTAAGAGTTGATTCTCACGCCTTAGCTGTTCCCTCTCCTCAGCCTTTCGGAGAGTAAGAATGATCTCATCTGGCTTGAAGGGTTTTGAGATGTAATCATAAGCCCCGAGTTTCATCGCTTCAATAGCGATATCGACTGTCCCGTAGGCCGACATGACGATGATCGTCGTCTCCAACTCTGTCTTTTTTATCTCTTTTAAAAATTCCAAACCGTCCATACGCGCCATCCGGATATCACACAGGATTTGATCAAAAGGAGACGCGAGAGCCTTCTGTAGCCCCTCCTCTCCATTCGAAGCGGTTTCCACCTCGTATCCCTCCTTAACCAATATCACAGATAACAGATGCCTAAAATTTTCTTCATCATCAATAATAAGAATTCGTTTTTGAGTCATGAATTCCTCCACCGAAATATTGGAATAACGGAAGGCTGGAATAATGAGCAACTCCGAAGACCATTGAATCCTTGGAACAATTCAGTATTGGGTAAAAAACTCGTTCCCCCTCCATTATTTCATTGTTCCATCATCCCATTCTTTTTCTTTCCCATCATTCCAATATTCCATCATTCCATTCTTCCATATGTTATTGCGGGGAAGTATATCTCAAAAGTTGTTCCTTTCCCAACATTGCTTGTCACCCTTATTTCACCCCCTAAAGATTCAACAATTCTTAAGGAAATCGATAACCCTAAGCCCGTTCCTTTATCCGGGGCCTTGGTGGTAAAAAAGGGATCAAAAATATTTTCTAAATCCTCTTTTCTGATTCCAATCCCCGTATCGGAAATGCGGATTTCGACAAGCTGTTCCCCCTCAGAGAACTTTTTGAAAAGAGACGTTAGCGGGTCGGCCTTCCTCTTGCGAGAATAATCCGATTCCATGGGATCGCCCCTTCGTCTTCGAGGATAAACTCGTTGGAACCGATCCTCATCTAGGGCTTCCACAATATGTGTTCTCGTTTGAATCGTCAGAATGCCGCCATTCTGCATGGCATCCACTGCATTTAAAATAATGTTCATGAAAACCTGGGAGAGTTGAGATTCATCCCCCTTGATCTTAGGCAGGTCGGATTGTAGGTCTAATCGGGACTCAATATTTTTAAAATTCTTTTGATATGATAATAAAGAAAGGGTGTTCTCGATCACCAGATGGATCTCCACATCTTTGATTTCAAATTTGGATGGTCTCGCAAAGTCAAGAAGTTCCCGCACGATCCGGTTAATCCTGTCTATTTCTTTCTCAATTCTCTTTAGATAATCCTTCGATTCCTCAAGATCCATCCCTTCCTTTTGCAAGATACTCGTATATCCAAGAATCGCACCCAAAGGGTTTCCAACTTCATGTGCGACTCCTGCGGCAAACCTTCCAATGGAGGCGAGTTTTTCTGTACGGATCAGTTCTTCTTGGGCTTGCTTTAATTTTTTATTAGCCAATTCAAGGGATTCTAAATAATTTTCCATGCTTTCATGATTTTCTTTTAATCGTTCAATCATTCTATTGAAGGACCCAATGAGCTGTCCGATCTCGTTCCTTGAAGTCTCTTCGATTTTTTGGCTAAAATCTCCCTCGCTGATCTTCTGAGTTAATCGGACCAGATCTTTAATGGGTTTGACTAAAACGCGGGATAATAATAAGCTTCCAAAGATAATCAGGACAATAGCGTCGAGAATAATAGTGATCAAAATGATTCTTTTCAATTCTAATAAATTCGTCATTAAATCCCCAATGGGAACTTCCATTTGAATGCCGCCAATAATTTTCCCTTGGTGCCATAAAGGGGAATAAAGGACCATTTTATTATAATAGGTAGATAAAAAAGTCCCGGATTTTTGGATTTCCGCACTCAACTCACCTGTTTGAATGGCCTTTTTCAAGAATGGATCGGCGGAAGGCTGATGGCCCGGATCTACCTTCTTGCTGGCGATCAGGTTGAGTTGATTATCGACTACCAATAATTCATAAAAGGCCTTTTCTTTAACATAAAGGTGAACAAAATCTTGAACCTCTTCTCTGACAAGGGGGGGGGCTAATGTAAATTTCTTTTTTTCTCGGTAAATAAAATCCATAATGGTTTGAAAATCTTGAATCATCCTTTCGCCATAACGGATCTTTTCCTGGAGGATATGTCGCTCATTAATCTTGGAGATGGTAAACCCGATCAATAGAATAGCCGCCAGCATGAGAAAAGAGATATTCATGATGACCTCTACCCTGAGGGTTAAGTTTAATTTTTTAAATAACCAGTTTTTCTTCATAAATGCAGTGACCGTGTCTCTGCCTATTGCAACAACCAGGCGTCTCCCACTTCGTAGCCTTAACCTCAATCACCTGCTTAAATACAAGTACCAGTTCATTAAACTCTCTCCATAAAACAGTGAAATCACAGCCCCGAGGGAAAGAAACGGTCCAAAGGGTATGGCATATTTAAAATCCTTTCCTTTTACGACCATAATGAGTATGCCTGTAATGGATCCGATGAGTGAACTTAAAAGAATGGTGAGGATCACAGCCTTCCATCCCAAGAAGGCCCCAATCATCGCTAATAACTTAACATCCCCTCCCCCCATCCCTTCTCTTTTAAAAAGCCACTGGTAACAGGTGGCCACCAAAAAGAGACTTCCTCCCCCCAGCAGGACTCCGAACAAGGAATTTAAAAAAGTAATTTTGGGAAGGATGAGAGAGGAGATTAAACCCACACCGATCCCTGAGAGGCTGATCACATCAGGGATGATCTGATGATAGAGGTCGATGACGGTGATGACGATTAAGGCAGCAACAAATGCGAAATAGAAAAAATAACTCAGGGAGAAATCCAATTTTATGATCAAAAAAAGCGAACTTAGCGCTGTGATTCCTTCGACCAAGGGGTATTGAATGGAAATGGAATTTTTACAGTGTCGACATTTCCCCATGAGCAAAACATAACTGACCAAAGGAATATTATCATAAAACCGGATCGGTTTTTTACAGTAAGGGCAGTGAGATCCCGGCCAGATGATGGATTCTTCCTTCGGTAGTCGAGAGATACAGACATTCAAAAAACTACCGACCAACGCCCCTAAAATGATGGAAATAATAGTTAACATCATTAATACCTCACACGATGAACTATGGACAATGAACGATGAACCTTATAGCCGCCTCCCCTGATTACGAATCATTTTCCCAAATGCGATTAGTTGTGATCCTAAATCCTCAGCCTCCCTCAAATATCCATTAAACTCCATCCCTGAAATATGACCATCATCCAAAACCAAATCTAAACAACAAACTACCTCTTCCAAAGATGTCTCTGAGGTGTTCAAATATTTACTGAATTCAATATCCGATAATTTATTCGATCCCTCAGCTATATTTAGACAAATTGAATCTGCGGCACGTGACATCTGGTCTCGTAGAAGGTAGCGTTCGTTTTCCGGTAATTCTTTTGCCACCATTCTCATTTTCTTCCTAAAAGACTTGGCCGCCTTGTAAACTGGCCACTGTCTGAACCGAAAAAAGGGCTCGCTTTTCTCCTTTGCTCATGGTATTTTGTTCACTGTTTGTCGCCATTATCCGTTTATTATTCATCGTTCATGGTCCACCGTTCATTAATGGCATTCCAAATCCTGTACCATCCACCTCAGATCTTCTACTTTAAATTTCGCTTTGGGAGCCGCTTCTATCCCCTTGGTATAATAATATTTTGCTTTCTCCGAGTTTTTAAATTTACTTGCATAAATATTCCCGAGTTCTTCATAGGGGTTGATGATATGCGGAACCAATGCCATCGATTTTAGCAATTCTGAAACCGCCGCCTCATATTGACCCGCATCTTTATAGACAAGTCCAAGCCGGAAATAAAGATTGGCATTTTGAGGGTTTTTCGATAACAAATATTTTAGAACCTCTTCTGCCTTTTTATATTCATTTTGCCTCTGGTAAAAAACAGACAAGTTAATCTTGATTGTGTCATCATCCGGTCTCAATTGCATGGCCGCGGCGAACTCCTTCCTTGCTTTTTCAGGTTCGTTTGTTCTTCCGTAAATAATACCAAGGTTATTCCGCGACATATAATCGTACGGAAGCAACTGGGTAGCTTTTTCTAAGTATTTCACAGCATCTTGATCCATTCCCAATTCCATATAAACAACTCCCATCAAAGCGTTCGCCACACTGCTTTCAGGATGCTTTTCAACTGCATCTGCCCATAATGAATAGCTATTTTGCCAAATCGTGTTTTGACGAATGGTCATAAATGAGTAACCTGCTAAAAGAAATAAAAAGATCATCACTGACAATAATTTGAAAAAACCCGGAGAAAACTTTTTATGCTGATAGACATACAGATGGTCGAAAACAATACCCAGAAGGAAAACGTAAGAAAGAGAGGCTATGAAAACATACCGATCCGCTTTAAGAGTGCTGATAGGGAAAATATTTAGGTAGGGGGTAAGAGTAATGAAGAAAAAGAAGAGAGAAAAAAAGATGACTTTGGTCTTTCGTAAGGATAAGACACTGAAAGCAAAAAGAGAGATGGTGATAAGAATTAAAATTACATTTTTTAGGCTGAAAACAGGCATAGACACAGAAAACGAATAGGCCGCCGAGTAATTGATCGTCGAAACCAGGAGCTTTATACTCTCTAAAAAAACATACAGGCAAACCAATATATTACTACCGATACCGAACCCCCGATATGATTTGATCCCCCCTGCTTCATACATCACTTTTAGTAAAATGAATGTAAAGATAATCGAAATAATGACAGATAGGCTAATAAAGACCCAATGCGTTTTGAAGAATCCAATCCATTTCTTTCCACTTCTTGAAATTTCATAAATCAGGATAACTCCAGGAAAGACGACCGCGGAAGGTTTAGAAAGTGTTGCCAGAAGAACAGAGAAAAGCACTAAAGCAAGGTAAATAATCCTTTTTTGACCCTTCCCCTCTCTTCCCCTCAGATAGAAATAAAAGGAAAGGAAGAAAAAGAATCCTTGAAGAACTTCTTTGCGTGCGGCGAGCCATGTTACTGCCTCGACGTGCACAGGGTGGGCTGCAAAAAGAAGGCTTCCAAAAAGAGCTACTCGTTTATGGGAATCGGGAGAAGCCTTCTCCCGTAAACTGGCTGAGAGATGGCGGATTGTCAAAAAGACCATGATAGATGTAAGGATATACAAAAGAATATTTGTAATTCGGTAACCCATTGGGTTCAATTTCCAGAAATGGTAATCAATGGCATAACTGAGCATCCGAATTGGTTGAAATGTATTTCCTTTCTCAAGCGTGAATATTTTTTTGACCCCGTCCCAATTCAAATTTCGGATAGAGGGATTTTGGTAAATCATCCCATCGTCCCAGTTTGTAAACTGGTTTCTTAATGAATTGAAGTAGAGTATAGATATAAATATCGAAATCAGGAAACAGAGACCGATCATCTTGACGGGTTTTATATCAGCCTCGACCCTGACCGTGACGAATTGGCCTATTTCATCGCCTTTAATCTCCATGTAAAAACGAATCTCCTTCCTTATCGATAAAGACCCTAAACCACATTTCTAAAAATAGGAGAGCCCAGATTTTTGCAGAATGATCATACCGCAACGTTATTTGATCATTTAACAAACGCTCAATCTTTCCCCTTTTGAAATATCCTCTATTTAATGTTTTGGAGTCTAAAAGGACTTCAAAAATATAATTCTTTAAATCATTTCTAAACCATTTTGAAACAGGAACCCCAAAACCCATTTTCTTCCTCTTGAAAATGGCCTCTGGAAGAAATTCTTTAAAGGTTTCCTTAAGAATGTACTTCGTTACCGTTCCTTTCAATTTTAAGTAGGGAGGGATTGAGGCAATAAATTCCATAAATTGATGGTCCAGAAATGGAACTCTTGCTTCAAGAGAATTTGCCATGGTAGCAATATCCATCTTGACAAGGAGGTCCTCGGGGAGATAGGTGTTAATATCAAGGTATAACAATTGCTCAATTAAATCGTCTGTTCCAGCTTCATCAAACTTACCGAGAAGATATTCGAACGAATCGATTCTCTTCAGAGCTTGATTAAATTCTGGGGAATAAAGACTTCCCTTCTCCTCCCCATTAAAGATTTTTACCTGTTCTGCATAGTTCCTCCCTTGATTGGAGGAGATGGACTCTATATAAGCAGCCAGTCGATTTAAGGTTTTTCCCTTCCAGTTAAATTGAGCGACCATCCTCAAAAAGGGAGAGAGAAAATTTTTTCTCATTCTTTCTGGAATCTTTGAAAAAAGGGCGACCCATTTGCTTCGAAGATACCGGGGATAACCTGCAAAATTCTCATCTCCGGCATCTCCTGTGAGTACAACCTTCACATGATCCTTTGTCATGTTGGCAACATAAAAGGTGGGGATGGCAGAAGAATCAGCAAAAGGTTCATTATAATGCCATACGAGCTTTGGCAGAATTTCAATGGCATTTGGTTTAACGATAAATTCATGGTGTTCTGTCGCAAAATGTTTTGAAACCATCCTTGCATAATAAAGTTCATCAAAATCCTTCTCCTCAAACCCGATTGAAAAGGTTTTGACAGGGTTTCCACTGAGCTTTGCCATAATACCAACAATCAAACTCGAATCGACTCCCCCGCTCAGAAAGGCTCCTAATGGAACATCACTGATGAGTCTCAGTTTTACAGATTCTTCAAGTTTGCTTCGAATTAGATGGCACCACTCTGAAATGTCTCTTTGAGGTTCTTTATTTGAAGCAAAAGCAAGTTTCCAGTATCGCTCTATCTTTATATTGCCAGAGCTATCGTAGAGAAGGTAATGGGCTGGAGGGAGTTTCTTTATCCCTTCAAATATGGTGTCTGGAGAGGGTACGTATTGATAGGTTAAATAATTATGGAGGGCATTATTATCCACCTTTCGTTCAACTTCAGGGATTTGCAGAAGAGCCTTTATTTCAGAAGCAAAAGCAAAATAACCGTCTTTGTTAAAATACACTAAAGGTTTTTTCCCCAATCGATCACGAGCCATAAATAAATGTTTTCGATGGTGATCCCATATCGCAAAGGCAAACATTCCACGGAAATGGTATAGACATTCAACCCCCCACGACTCGTAGGCGTGAAGGATCGTTTCTGTATCAGACTTTGATTTGAAACGATGTCCCTTCTTTTCTAATCCCTCTCGAAGCTCTTGAAAGTTATAAATTTCTCCATTGAAGACGATCCAAATGCTTTTATTCTCATTGCACATAGGTTGATGAGCCGCAGTTGAAAGGTCAATGATAGAGAGACGCCTATGCCCCATTGCAACTCTAAAATAATTCTCATTCGGTGGAAATTCGAAAGAATTATTTACCTCAAAATATTGATTATCTTTGAAGAAGACCATACCTTCATCATCGGGTCCCCGATGAGTCAATACTTTGCACATTTTTTGAATGGGCTCGATCCTTACACCCTTATTTTTAAAATTTATTTCTCCACAGATTCCACACATTAGGATTACCTATCCATCATCCTCTTATATAATCCGATATATTTATCGACTACCAAATCTATTGAATAATTCTTTTCAATATATATTCTTCCCTTGCTGCCCATTGCCTTTCTCTCCTCTCTATTTCTTATAAGATAAAGTATTGCTTTAGAAAGACCTTCAACATCCTCTGGATTAACAAGTAATCCACGCCCTGCTACCAAAAAGTTTCCAGGCATAATTTCTTGATGGTCATCTTCTCCAATCAGTTCTATATTGCCTCCTACCTTCGTTGTGATACATGGCAAACCATGGCTCATTGCCTCTAATAAAGAATTCGAAAGCCCTTCGGTTCGCGATGGGAGAACAAATAGGTCAGCACTTTTTAGGGAATCCATAACATTTTGAATCAAACCCATAAAAGTTACCGACCCATAAACTCTCAAAGACTGAATTAACATTTTGAGTTCCCGTTCAAGAGGTCCGTAGCCAGCAATGATTAGGTTAACGCCTTTTTCTTGACGTACAACATGAGTCCATGCTCTCAGTAAAATATCAATGCCTTTCTCTTTACTAAGTCTTGATGTTGTAATAACTCGTCTAATCTTGTCATAGTTTGTTTTCCTATCTTTGGGTAAGACAACTCCATTGGGTATGTGTTCGATCTGGAATTCAGGAAATCCAATGTCCTTGAATTCTTTTCCTCCTACATTGCTAACGGTCACTAAACACTCCATATTCTTAAGTAGATATATCAGTTGATAACTTCCTAATGGAATCTGTTTCAGTTGTATGATATCGCTTGTTATCCCTGAACTGGCTGTCTTGACAATCACTGGTTTTCCAAGGCACCGCTTCCCAATAAGGATCGACACGAAAGCAGGATACAAAGCTTGATGGACATGAATGATGTCATATTCTTTTTGATGGACAATAAGATAAATAGCAAGAGTGACCATATATATCACAGCGCCAAGAGGCCGAAGCCATCTCATTCCAAACATTCCCCAACATGAGAAATTTCTAATGACTTGAATACCATCAATTACTTCTTTGTGTGGTGTCCTGAAACGCCACCAACCTGTTATAATTTTTACACTTACTCCCTTTTTGATTAATTCCTTTGCCAGTAGTTGAGCTTGTTTCTCCGCTCCCCCGATAATAGGATGAAATTGTGAAATGACCATCAAAACTTTCATGTCTAAAAATTACCGACCAAGGATAATTAATCCTTAATTGACCTATTCGAAAAATTGTAGGTGATCCCCCCGCCAACATGACAGGGCTTTTTCCTTATCTATTCCTCTTTTGCTCCATTGCCTCATTTAAGAGGCAGTGCTTGCAGTGTACTTCCGGGTCAATCAAAATTGTGTTTATTTCTTAATAGCTACACAGTTAATATATGGTGAACTCCAGCGATTTGGCTTCAACGCTGGGATCCCTCTCTCAATGGTCCATACTACTTTGTTAATCCATGAACGTAAACGAGCCACTTTATAAAACAGACTGCCTTTTAAATTCTCAATGTTTAAAGCACCTAAATTTGTGAATAAAAAATAATTGCACGATATTATTCGAAGACCATTAATTTGATGAGCACGTCTGAGAGTATTTATGTTAATAGGGACATGGATATTATAAATAGCCCGATTGATAATTTTTTGAAGTAAACCATTTAAACCCAACATATTGGGAATATTTGTTATGAGAAGGCCACCGGGCTTTAAGAATTTTGAAAACGCTGCGATACAAACTTCGGTATCTTTGAAGTGTTCAAGAACGCCAAAAGAAACAACTACGTCAAAAGTCTCCAACATAGACCTAGGTGGTGAAAAGAGATCCGCACATACAATTTCTCCCATAACACTCTCTTTTGATAATATTTGCATTGCTTGCTGGCAACCTATTTCAGAATAATCAATCCCATAAATATTAAACCCGAATTCCTTTGAAAAAAAAGGTAACCATACGGATCTTGCACAACCTATTTCTAAAATATTTTTCCCTTCGGTTTTCATGTTAGAAAATATCTGGTGGAAATATTTGTAAAATTTCCAAATTACATACCAATTTATATCTTTTGCATATGACTTCCCTAATTTTGGTAAGGGTATTGTCCTCCAAGTATAATCCCAGTAGGATTTGTCAGTTTTTACTCCGTTCACGAAAAGTATTCCTTTATCAAACCCAGTAACATATAAAGTAAATAGCAGAACGAAACAAAATAAACTATTGAATTAGCTAAAGCGATACCAGCTACTCCCAACCATTGGATAAACAAGTAATTTAAAACGACACTTAAAGGCAAACTAATCACAGCACCCTTCAGCAATATGTGGTTCGCCTGAAGGGATGAAATTAGACGTCCGATCAAGATGCTCAAAAAGTAAAAGGGTACCTGCAGGAGAAAGAGTCCTTGAACTCGACTGACCAGGTATGTATCCTCAGATGTAAAGGCACCTCGCTCAAAGAAAAGACGTGCTAAAGGTTCGGAAAAATAAATCAGAGCAACAGTCAGTGGGACTGCCAGAAAAACGATCAAGAAACTATAAGTTTTGAGAGTATGTCGCACACCGGACCAATCGTTTACTCCAACCATGCGCGAAAAGTGGGGAAAAACCGCAGTGCTTAAACTAATTGAGCCTATCCCAAGCACTAATGTCACAACCCTGGTACCATAGTTAAAAGCAGAGACGCTCCCTGGCCCAAGCATAGCCGCCATTGTCTGATTTACCAAACTTGTACTGCTCATTAAAAGGGCACCTGCTACCATTGGTATATATTGTTTTATAACCTTTTTCATGGCGGGATCCAGGCCAAACCAGTGCGGAATAATGTGAATCCCTTGCCGCATCAACCCCCAGGCTAAAAGCCCCGCCTCCAGTAAGAAACCACCGGCTGTTCCCACAGCAAGGGCATAGATACCCCATGCCTTACCCATAGCCAGGAGTATTGCTACAGTTATTGTGGGTCTCATCATTAAGGATATGGCCGGAAGGGCGAAGCGTTCACTCGCGTTAAGGAGGGCAGCCCAGATCATGCTAAAGCCATTGATAACCAAAATTGGGAGCAAGATGAAAAATAGTGAACGTGTTAATTCTAACTTTTGTTTGCTGAAACCAGACCCAAGAATAGGAAGAGTTAAGGAAACCGTCAATGCCAACACAATTGAGACAATAAGGAGCATGGTGGTGTTCCAGACCATAACGCTGGAAAATACCTTTTGTGCCTTTTCAGATCCCTGGTTTTCTCGCACCCATATGAAAGTCGGGATGAAGGCTGCGTTGAAAGAACCTGCCACTACGTTGATGGCGAATGATGGAAGTAAGAAAGCAATGAGGAGGGCGTCTAACACGTCAGCAGTACCGAACTGATATGCAACTACCAACTCTTTGCCAGCGGCTAAAAGATTTGCCATAAAGGTGAATCCACCAACTGTAATCAAAGCAACAAAGATACGGCGATTTACCGATTGTTGTTGCCAGATATTCCGGAAATCAAGGTGCATACGCAATGTATCAATCACCCTTTTTCCCCCTCTACTTGCCAAACCTGCTTATCAATCATCCCTACTTAATACGACTGGTAAGGGTTACCGTAATCATCTCAAAAACCTTTTTTTTCCAGTCGAAAACAAAGGCATCCTTTCTTTCCTTACATAGACTCTTCACTTTATCGAAAATTTGCTGATCAGTGAAAAGTTGTTGAATTATATCGACCAGAACCTTTTCATCCTGCGAGTCAAATGTCAGTTCATTATATTGAAGAATATCCCTAATTCCAGGAACATCGCTCCCCATACAAAGTAAGCCAGATCCTAGGGCTTCTAATAATGCATTGGGCATTCCTTCGCTAAATGAAGGCAAAATAAAAAGATCAGAAGCAAGGTAGATTTTCGACAAATCTTTCTTTTCAAGCCAGCCCGTGAAAATAACCTGTTTGTCAACTTTCAATCTTTTTGCCAAGCATTGAAGGGATTCCTTGTAGTGCAAATCAGTCTGGGTAAAGCCATCTCCCACAATCAAGAGATAAATATCTTTAATCTCTATTTTCGGAAGACATCCTATAAGAGTTTCAATATTCTTACCCCGGTTTAAAATACCAGCTGTCACCAAAACCTTTGCATCACGGGGAATGTCATAATTATCTCTCGTCCAGGATACATCCTCTGCTTCGCAAATGTCCATTGGAGGAATATTGTTATAGAGAACCTGAACATCTATCTTACTTCTCTTGCCTAAGCTTTTTAATATCTCCTTTCGTAAAGCCTCATTATTAGTGATGATCCGGTCAGAAAATTGTACCCCCAGATATTCAATTATCTTATTGAGATAAAGAGAGTATCTGGGTGAATTTTGCATTATCAAACCAAAATAGGAACTTCCCCTAATAAATGTCACCATGGGTATTTTTAATATCCACTTAGAAAAACCTTGTAGAAAGGCATAGAGAGATCCGAAGGCTATGATAATGTCAATTTTTTTGCTCCAACCCACCCAACAAGACCATAAAGGGAATACGCAAAAAACTGCTAACCGAGCAAAAAAGCCATCCACTGTCTTGAATGGAAAATAAAGAACATGGTTATGAAAATGAGAATCGTTGATCAAGATGGGTGTAAGCGAGAGACAATGTATCTCGCAATTTCTCTCCAAAAAAGCCTCAAGCATCATCATGAATCTGTCGTAAGCCCCCCCTCTTCTAATTGTATACATGGCTGTCATGACCTTCATCTCATTACCGATGTAAATACAATTTGATATTCATAACTTCCTGGCTTCCTTATAATTAGGAATCCATGAATGCAGGAAATAAACCAAATCAAGAATTTATGAATTTTCATTGTCTCCTTGTTTATTTATTAGGCAAAACATATATCCTTGACACAAATCGAACTCCCGTTATAAATCTTTCTTAACCTTTTCTTTTTCTCCTCATTCTCTGTTAAAGAGGTGATCAATATGCAATCGGGTTTAAGTTCCTGAACACGACTCACAGGTTCTATTTCATAACCAAAGATGATCTGAGGTTTCATTTTCTCATCATCCTCAACGATTCCTATTAACTTCAAATTCACTCCTTGAAGGGTAATATAGGCGACCTCCATTTCCTCACTCACTCCATAGAAAACGATTCTCTTCATGCCCTCCCGTTGTATTTCTAATAGTCTCTCACCGATAACCTGTTTCAGCTCAGAATAATGTTGAACGATTCCTGAAACCAGATGGAAAGTGAGCCTGGATTTTTCTACAAATCCTTTTGGTGTTAGGTAATATCCTATTCTTCGATGATCGAATCCTCTAATTCGAATCCATCCCTTTCGAACCATCCTTTTGAGGCAAGCATTGGTCACTCCCAGGGCAATCTCGAATTTATGACTTAATTCACGCTGTGAAATAATCGGATTTCTTTCCAACTCCTCCAGAAGCCTAAGGTCTCTCAAATCTTCAGATGGCTTGAAGAAATTAGGATTACTGTTTTTCATAGGCTCATGACAACATATGTAAATCTAAAGACTTTATTGTACACCGTTCATGGCGTGAACATTCTAAAGAAAAAAATATATTTCCTTTTTTCTTACAACAACTTATACTCGTATTCAGGAGCTCGTTTCATCTCAAACATATATTTTAAATGTAATCATGCAATCATTATGCCACATTAAAGGCCTGAATATATTTCCTCAAGTTTCTTAATATTTGTCGGCCAAAAGGCTTTCCTCTCAATGATAAGTAGATTATCTGAAAGGTTCTTTTCTAAAAAATTCCGATTGCGAATAGCATCGATGATTCTGCTTGCCAAAATCCCAGCTTCATTTATTGGAAACAAAAACCCATTCTTCCCATGAATGATCCAATCTCTATTCGATGGGATGTCCGTAACAACGGGGAAGGTACCAGAGGCTAATGCCTCAAGCAATGAGACGGAAGTTCCATCGTATAATGAAGTGGAGACATAAATATCTGCCTGGCCTAAAAGATCGGGTATCTCCTCATGGGGAACTCGGCCTAAGAACTTAACAGATGAATTGATCTTTAAACTTTTTACTTCTCTTTCTAAAGTTTCTTTCTCAGAACCCTCTCCAGCGATGAGGAATTTTGTGTCGGGTTCTTCTTCCAGAACAATCGGAATTGCTCGGATAAGCAAAGAGACATTATAGATTGGAAGAAGGTTACGATTGCTCAGAATTGTGGAAGGCTGTTTGTTTATTTCTATTTTTCTATTCTTTCCTATTTCTATAAAAGCTTTGTCTACACCCATCGGGATGATTGATATTTTTTTATTCCTGATGCCCAGTTGCTCGATTTCTTTTTTCTGAATTTCTGAAACACAGTTGAGATGCGCTGCCTTTCTGCATACATAAATAAATATTTTTCTAAGAAATCCGATTTTTTCTATAGCCATTCTGAGGTCGGAACCGTGAATGGTTACAATAACAGGTTTTTTCAAAAGTGCTCCAGCGAGAACTCCAATCAACCCTGTTGGAATGGCCCAGTGAGCATGTATCACATTACATTTGTTTTTGAACATTGCATAAGTGGTAAGGAAAAACCCAGTGATGTAATAAAGAAGCATTTTCAGATAAGGAATCTTTTTACGCTCAATCAAGAGTTTGTCTCTTGCTAAGAATGGAAAACGGTAAATCCTTATTCCATCCTGTTCTTCAAAATAATGACTTCCCTTGTAAATCTTGGGGGTTACGACAGAAATTTGGTACCCTTCGCTTTTCAACAGAGTGGCCATCTTTTTTATGAAAATACCGCGGTAGGATGATTCAAAATCGGGGTAAGCATTTGTTAGGAACAAAATATTCATAAGGAAGCCATGAATGCAGGAATAAATAAAAGGACTGAAAAAATCACTTAAAAATAACCCTTTTAACCTCCAATACCTTCTTTGAGAAATTTATGAGCAAACCGTGCTCTTTGCCCATTGCTCTTAAATAAGACCTTACAACAGCAAAATGGATATCCTCTATATTTTTCACCGCTTTTAACTCAACGATCACGGTATCATCCACGATGAGATCTAGTCTATGCCTTCCAACTTCCACGCCATCATATTTGACAAGTACTTCTCTTTGTTGTTCAACCTTGAGGTTTTTTCGTTCCAGTTCGATAATGAAAGCATTTTCATAAATCGATTCTAAAAATCCAGGGCCTAATTTCTTATGAACTTCGATCGTACATCCAATAATTATTTCAGTTAGTGTTTCATATTCCAATACCTTTCCTGCCTTCATGGCTTCCTAAGGAGATCCTTTCTTAATTCCAGGTTCTCTTTCTGGATTCTCAGTATTTCTCTTCTAAGGGAGACGATCTGAAGGGCAATAAACCCAAACGAAAGGATTTGGACCCCCCCTAAAATCAACAATAGAGCAAATGTGATGAGTGGCCTCCCCGCGGTTAATCCTCCCGAAAATCGTAAATAAGCGATATAGATACCGATTAAAAAGCCAATCAAAAGGGTAAGCAACCCAATAAATCCAAAGATAATCATCGGTTTTTCAAAAGCAGAAAAGACCAGATGGGAGATAGCTGTTTTCTTAAATTTAAATTTTGATTTTCCTTTCCTTCGGCTCGATAAAACAGCAGGGACTTCCTTAACCCGGAACCCTAAAGCTAAAGCCTTCGAAAGGATCTCAAGATGGATTTCTTTTCCATCTGATTCGAGTTCGAGGGAATCAATAACCTTTCTTCGATAGGCACGGAAGATTCCGGTGGAAGTATATATTCGGTTGGGCATGGCAAACCGGAGGATCCGATTTCCCAACTTACTAATCCATAGCCGAAGCCATGGCACATCTTGAACACCTCCACCCGGCATATAAGGAGAGCCGAGGACGAAATCCATTTGGGGTTCCTCTTTCAGGGCCTCTACAAGATCAATGATATAACGGGGATCATAACTCAGGTCAGCATCTATCGAAACAACGATTTCTCCTTTCGACTCTTGGAATCCTTTCCTCAACGCCATTCCCCGGCCAATATTCCTTGGATAAGAAACGATTTTAATCTTCTTATTTAGGGAGGCAATCCTCTCTAAAACCTGGAGAGTATTATCAATACTTCCATCATTGATCGCAATGATTTCGTAATCCTCCGTGAAAGAAGCCAGCGACTCCTTCACTCGGGAGAAGGTATGCTCCGCATTCTCAGCTTCATTAAACATCGGGATAATGATCGAGAGATCCATCTCTTTGCCTTTAGACGAAAACTTTAATGTATGAGCGGCTTTTGTATATTAATGGACAATTTGTGATCACTGTTCATATTGCGAACATATTAATGCAAAAAAAATAAAATCACATACAACTACTTGATTTTATAATATAAAATTAAAATAGATGAGAAATGATGTCAAAAACTAAAGAGTTTAATCAGCAAACTTTATGCCATTTATTAGGATTTTTTTCTATAAGGAAGCCAGGGATGCAGTAAGATGGGGTTTACGCCATCGAAATATAATCATTGACCTCTTTAACGTATCTGGGATATAGCTCTTCAGCCATATTTACAGCCTTGAGTACCATTGAATGTTCAAGCCGATCATATTCATGGACCAATCTGTTTCTGAGACCCGCGGAGGGTGCAAGTTTTTGTGCAAGGTCTAAAGAAATGATTTTAAGTTCACCCACTTTTATAAAACTTTCATAATAGTCATCAGGAACAGTATGACCTGCCTCAAAAATCATGTGTATATTGATATCAATGGCTGCCTCGATCAATCCTTGTAAAAGCCTTTCAGTCGCTTTTCTTTTGTATAAATCCTCCAGCTAATCATCTGTATTCATACCCTTAATCGGTTCAAGAGCCTTTAGATTACCTATAATAACAGCAAGTTTCCTTTTGATGATTTGGACTTCGATAGGACTCATATAAGTCCTCTTTCTCCAAGAAAATTCTGAATTGCTTTTTCCTGTGCATCACGCAATTTTTTTGTATCAACATATATTCGGAATATTAAAGACTTGAAGGCATCGAACAGACCCGGAGTCTTTTCAAAGAGTATTTTGCCCTGTCGTATAGCTGAAAATTTCAAAAGTGGACTTGCACGCCTTAAATCAACTACATCCACTTTATCCGTTCTCAAAAGCTGAATCACCCGATTAGTAAGCGCTAAGATATCAATGGGTCTATCAAATAAGAATCCAAGGTCAATATCGCTTTTTCGGTATTCTCTCCCCAAAGCAACAGATCCAAAAAGCAAAACGAGCTGTAACCCTTCCTCATTGAATAGAGGAGTCAGATTGTTCTTAATTTGTTCTGTTTTGAATTCATGCATGAATGGGATCCTGATTAAGGCTAAAAGTACGGTTACGAGATCCGTAACGGGCTTCTTAGCCGTAACCTTCACCTTAACCTAAAATATCTCATGGCTTCCTGGCTTCCTTATTATAATTATTAAATAAAAAAAGCAAGACAAATTACTTATCTTGCTTTCAACAAACATATGACGCTATGCGCTATGCTCTATGCATCTTGCTATTTTCTGAAAACTATTTGGCCCATTTATCAGCAGGGGTTTTAACGCCATCCTGGTCAATAAATAAACTTCCATCAGGTAATTGCCTTGCTGTAGTGGGTTGTGCCTCACCTATAAAAGTGGTTATGGTAGCCGAGTTCATTAATATGGCATAATCTCCTGATACTGCTGGAACCCCCCATGTCCCTCTGAGTTGGGTTATATCCGTTGAGTAACTTCCTTTTTCCGCCCTGAACATCTCTTGAGCTGCTCTTAATTGTTCTAAAGCTGTTTTTCCATCAGCTCTGCGTGCCCTTTGCAAATAATTTGTATACATGGGGATTGCAATTGCTGCAAGTATTGCAACAACTACTATCACTACCAATAATTCGATAAGAGTAATCCCTTTTTTCGATTTCATCAGACCCCCTCATCTACCGCTTTTAGGCCTAAACTGTGGAGGAAAATCCAGGGACCATCCCCAATTCCAAATTATTGAACCATCATTACTTGTACTCGGTGTTAATGTCAATGTCTTCCCATCCACCATTGCATGTATATTTTGTATTGATGCAGTAATCATTCCATCAGTATTTGAAACAGATAATATGGATATTCTTGAGATTGCCTCCAATCCCACTCCTAAGCTGTCTTCAACCTCAATAATTGTTGGGCAATTAGGCCAAGAGTTTCCATCGAGATGATATGCTGTGACACCACTTGCAACAGTTGACATTGCGTTTTCCACCTCAGACAATTTAGCCATGACCGTATAGCCTCTATACATTGGGAGGGCAACGGCGGCCAAAATGCCTATGATTGCAATGACCACCAATAACTCGATCAATGTAAACCCTAAGGTATTTTTTTTCACTTAGAATCCATGTCATACCATATAAAATAGCTGTTGGTGCCCAAAGGATATTTACCCAGGCTTCGGGCACCAACTTAAGCGATTGTGAACTTCTCAAACTCTTAAACTACCGTTTTGGGACATAGGCCGGTGGCATAGAGTTGGAGGTACCCCAACTCCAGGCGATAGAGCCATCATTAAGCGAGCTTGGAGTCATTACTAAATTGTAACCATTAACGGTTGCATCAATGTCTGTTACATATGCAGTAATTACTCCAGAGGTAACATCCATAGTCGCAATTCTACCAAGGGCATCAGTCGAAACACCCAGACTGCTTTGAATTAATGCTTTGGTCCCAGCAGAAGGCCAGCCACCTGTTTCCTGCATGTATGCGGCTACAGCGCTTGCAACATTACTCATACCATTTGTGACTTCAGTCATCTTTGCCTTGATCGTCTGTGTCTTGTACATAGGGATGGCAATGGCTGCCAAGATACCGATAATGGCGATGACGATCAATAACTCAATCAATGTAAATCCTTTTTCTCTCCTTAACATAAAAGCCTCCTTTTTTGTGTTTTTGATTTGTCTTTTGTTTGTCGGTCATTAGGCCCGTATAGTTTAGAGTAGTAATTTTAATTTTTATAATCTAATAACTAAACCCTAAATCTAAACGGGTTTCTTCACCCTAACCCATATACGAAACTTTTTTATAATCACCTCCTTTGAAATAATTTTTAAAGGGAAAAGAGCATAATTTATGCCAATTTCTAAAATTTACCAAAATTTTCGATAAGAAATCGAACTAATTAATATTATTAGAATTATCATCTGCCAAGAATCATGCGGATCAGCAATATCCTATTTTAGAGGACCGAAAAGCCGTATAAATAAACACTTTTTGTCAATGAAATGACAAATTTTGCTTATTAGGAATCCAGGAAAGCAGAAATTTCTAGAATTATTCAAAGCACGGGTTTTGTACCGACGACTTTCCAACTATATCCATGGCGATAATAGGTCCGAACATCTGCAAAATCCTATCGGTTAGTAATTTTTGACCTTCAAATCTTGTGCAATATTTACTGTGGGATTTGACTTAAAAGGGCTTGTATGATAAAAACCAACAATTCATGAATAAATTAGGTCCAACATTTAATAAAAGCTATTCAGTTTCTATAAAAAAAGGATTTCTTTGAGCAGAATCAAACCTGAAGAATTTAGACAATGGAATGAGAGGATGGTGAAAAAGTATGATCCCGATTCATTTCATAACCATCCCAATCCATTTGTTCGTTTTATCGAACGCAAAAGGGTCAGGACCATCATCAATTTATTAAAAACCAATAAAGATGACCGTGTTATTGAAGTCGGCTGTGGTGCGGGAAACGTGATCGAAAAAGTATCCGGTGGACAGTTATTTGGTGTTGATATTTCCGATTTTATCCTTTGCAAAGCAAAGCAGAAACTTAAGAGGATGGTACATTTTTTTCAAGGAGATTTACAAAATCTTCCAAGTAAGGATAAAGTATTTACGCACGTTATTTGTTCAGAAGTTCTTGAACATCTTTTGGATCCTTTGGCTTCGCTACATGAAATCAAAAGGATTTTGGGTCCCCAAGGTGTGGCAGTCGTTTCTATTCCAAACGAACTTTGGATTAATCGAGCCAAAAGGATTTTGGTAAGAGTTGGAATATTTAACTGGTTACTCCACAGAAAAGGAGAATATAGAGAAATGCCTGAGAGAATGGAAGAAGAATGGCATCTCCATACTTATTCATTGAAGGAGTGGCTTAAACTTTTTGAAAGGTCTTTTAAGGTGACCCGCTTGAAGAGAATTCCGTTTTTTTGGCTTCCATTAAGATTTGTAGTTCGCCTTGAAAAAAAAGAGATAGAAGTCACTTATGATATTGAATAGCACTTTTAAAGATCCCTTATCCATCTAACATGAATCAGTTGGCTTAATTAATGCAGCGAATATTTTAAAATAAGGCCACCTTAATGAATAAAATAGGACAAAAAGAAATCCTTATTCTTACTCTCTGTCTCATTGTTGGTTTTGCCCTGCGATTCTACACCTTCGATAAAAAATCCCTCTGGATTGATGAAATCCATACTTTCAATGATTCGAGGGATAGCATTCAAAACCAACTAAAGTATTACAAAGAAAACCCAACTTACCTTCACCCCCCTCTTTTTTTTGTTATTACTCACTCATTCTATCCGTTTACGAAACCGGAACGAGATCTTCGTATTATTCCTTTAATTTTTGGAATTTTGTCCATCCCGATGATTTATTTCCTCTCAAGACAATTTTTCCCCAATATCGCAATCCCTTGCACCCTTTCTTTGACTTTCATGACCTATCATATTTATTTTTCTCAGGACGGCCGCATGTATTCCCCGCTAATGTTTTTTGGGATGGTGGGGCTTTACTTTTTTATGAGACACCTTAAAACATTCAAAAAGAAATACCTGTTTTTTGTTGCCATTTGTTATTCTGTTTTATTTCACACGAGTTACAGTTCTATTATTTTTATTGTCCTATCACAAATTCTCTGGTTTTACCAAAGTGGAGCAGAGAAGAAGAGAATTATTCCTTCTTCCATCCTTTTATTAAACGGCCTTACTTTCTTTCTCTGTACCCCCTGGCTCCTTTTTCTTTTATTAAATTACAAGGGTCAGCCTGTTATGGATCCTCTCACCATTCAGGAGATTGGTTCTCTGTCAAACATCATAACTGGAATATTTAACGATTGGTCACCACTGACGCCTTTGACCATTGCTTCCTTGATTTTGTTAATTCTTTTTCCGGTTTTTTCTAAATATAAAAGGAATAGCCTCATCCTTTTAAGCCTTTTTGTACTCCCTGTAGGGGGACTTTATTTGTACTGTAAATTACTAAAGGTGACTCAGTTTATTACCTCCAGATACTTTATCAATTTTCTTCCTCTCTTTATTATCACTTTATACTTATCTCTTGATACAATCGAATTTAAATTTGAGAGATTAAATAGATTTTTGTGGCTCGGGCCGAAGTATTTATTTCTCATTTTGTTTATTATATCTAATTTAATCATTCTCCCTCCCTATTATCTCTCTGAGAAACAAGATTTTAGGAGTTTAGTGATTTATCTGAATAGCCAGCTAAAAGATGGGGATAAGATTTTTGTCAAAACCCTTACGTATGTCCCTGGAATACTTCATTATTTTAGAGTTTATCCAAAAAAACGTCACTACGAAATTCCCATGGCATGGAAAAAGCCTGCCGAGGAATTTGAGGTGAAAATATCCCTGCTTTCCCAGGACAGAGTTTTTACGATATACCATTCTAATGTCCCCTATGCGCAATATGTTTTAGATGGGAACCGGCTATGGATCCTTACTGGAAAAGAGGCCGCTAAGGAGATCAAGAAAAGCTACCCGTTTGTTTTAAAGGGATATTTTGATGGAAGTTTTGCCAACTTCAGACGATTCCCAAGCGATGCTTCCATGTACCTTTTTCTATGGGATCCTAAAACACCCGGAGAAAAAGGGATGGATATAACGATTAAGTAAAAATCATTAAGGTAATATTCTTGTACTATTTAAACTGCTTGTTATGAGGAACTTGAACCGAAAAGAAATCTTTATTCTTTTCCTCTGTCTCTTTATCGGTTTTGTTTTAAGATCCTACACGTTCGATAAAAAATCCCTCTGGTTGGATGAAATCTATACGTTCCAAGATTCAAGAGACGATATCAGGGGGCAGTTAAATTTTTACAAAGAGAACCCTTCATATCTTCAGGCCCCCCTCTTCTTCATTCTGACCAATCAGTTCTTTCCTTTCACGAAACCAGAAAGAGATCTTCGGATCATTCCTTTGATCTTTGGAACCCTCTCCATCCCCATAATCTACCTTCTTGCCAGATCCTTTTCCCCTCATATTGCTATCCCCTGCACCATCTCCCTCACGTTCATGACCTACCACATCAGCCTTTCCCAGGAAGGACGTCCATACTCCCTCCTGATGTTTCTTGGAATGACAGGGCTTTATTTCTTTATGAAGCACCTTCAAACATCAAAAAAATACCTTTTGTTTCTGGTAGCACTTATCTTCTCCATGTTATTCTACACCAGTTATAGCTCTATTCCCTTTATCACCCTCTCACAGATTCTCTGGTTCTACCGAGTTAACGAAAAAGTTAAGAAACCTACCCTCTTCCCCCTCATCATTTTAAATGGACTTATTCTGCTTCTTTGCCTCCCTTGGATCCTATTTTTAGCATTCAACTATCATGGTCAAAGCCTGACGGTCCCCTATCAAGAGAAATTCTTCTTTTCTTTATGGGATATCCTATCTGGAATATTCCACGATTGGGCCCCTCATGCACCGCTCACGATCGTCTCGGTGACCATCCTGACCTTTTCCCCTTTTTTTTCAAAGAACAAGAAGAATGTGCTCCTTCTTTTAGCTGTTTTCGTTTTCCCAATTGGGGGCCTTTATTTTTACTGCAAATTATTCAATATCACTCATTTTGTCACGTCAAGATACTTTATTAGCTTTTTACCTCTCTTCCTTATCACCCTATACTTTTCACTTGCCACCATACAAGATAAATTCCAAAAATTTAAAAATTATTTCCGTTTGGATTTACTTTTTGTTATTCTTTTTGTAATCTCCAATCTTATCATTCTTCCAGCCTATTATCGCGCAGAGAAAGAAGATTTTAGAAGCTTAGTGAATTATTTGAAGAGTCATCTAAGGAAAGGGGATAAGCTGTTTGATGTTAAAATGGCATACGCCCCAGGCGTACTCCATTACTTTGAAATTTATCCTGAAGGAAGGCATTATTACATCTCTTATTCAAAGATTCCAGGAAAAACGACTGAATTCAGAATTTCTTTTACTTACCAAAACATTGAATATCCAATCTATTATTCTAAAACCTGCTGTCATCAATACATTGCCGACGGAA
>Ga0068714_10000812_pt1 | contig 52850 bp, 44 predicted proteins | sample MTBNYHSulfiMetaG_FD_62988 | JGI IMG/M metagenome (GOLD analysis project Ga0068714, IMG submission 62988) | Enrichment culture microbial communities from rom New York Harbor, USA that are MTBE-degrading - MTBE-NYH (New York Harbor Sulfidogenic)... | ecosystem: Environmental > Aquatic > Marine >... | reverse complement strand
TCTGGCCAGGGTATCCACCAGCTTCTCCAATCCATGTTTGTCCACCAGTGTTTGCAAGCCCTGCTCTATCTCGTCGGGCTTGGCTTCTTCTTCGGCTTCTTCTTCCCTCTCTTCGTAAATCAGAGCTTCCTCCAGGCACCACTTGACGCACAGCGGTACTTCTTCACCTTCGCACATATCGCATTTAAGCGGGAGCCCTGAATCGGGTTCTTTGAAAGTGTCCCTGGAAGGGCAGGAAGCCCTGCAGAAGGCGCATTCGTCGTATTCCTTGCCGTCAATGATATATTTATCCCGGCCCATACATTCGGCTGTGGCGAGCTCACCGGCATATACAGGGAGGAACATATCCTTGATGGGATCGCGAATTAGTTTGATCCGGGACCGGGCCGGATTTACGCTGCTGTACTTCGGCGTAGCGTGAAAAGCGGCGCAGATTACCTCGCATGCCCGGCAGCCATTGCATTTATCGGCATCAATTTTGATTGTTTTAATGGTTTTCTTACCCACGTCTACACCTCCGCCTCTTTTTTCGCCGGGATCTCATAGGAAGGTGTTTCCGAGTAGATCCCCCTTCTTTCGAATTCTTCGGCGACGTAATCCAAATTCAATTCATGCAGGGTCTCCTTCGTGGGAACGCCGTCGTTATTCCAACCTTTAAATTTGTAATACTTGTCCAGCAGTTCCTTTTCCAGCTCGGGGAATCTTTTTTTCCAGTGGTCTTCCGGGGGAACTTCGTCTGCCCGGCGCATGCCTCTGATTATATTATTTGCTCTAACCAGGTTCCGGTATCTCTTGGTGGTCTTGACCAGTGTTTCTTCATCCATTTCGATCCCGGTGGCTGCCGAAATGATTTTCGGGTAATTGTGGATATGGTAAGGAGGCTTCAGCGGGAAAGCCGACAAACCGGCACACATGCCGACAGCATCATCGATGTAGTGCATCCTTTCCATCCAGTCTACGATTTCACAACACATGTCAGGGGTGGGGTAAAAGGGTGCTGTTCGCGGTTCCCAATCCAATACATATTGTTTAATCCTTTCATTGGGAGCCTGGATCCAGTTGCTTACAAAAGCTTCCCTCTCCTCCCTGGTCGCAAAGGGCGCCTGGGGGAAATTCCCCTCAATTTGGGTAATGGTTATTTTCTCATTGGTACAATACATGAGGTAGTAAATGGGGTCCAGCATGCTCAATTTAAGAGGCAGTTGCTCATGTTTCTTGATATTATTATGAGCGTACGCCTGCGCGCCGTTGCCAATCTGTTCGGCCGCCCAATACGTACCATTGGCCAAAACATCGCCGATTCCTTCCCGCCGGACGATCCTGTCCAGCAGCCAATTAAATCTACCTTCGTTATCGGACGGCATGCCAGGAAAATCTTGCTCGGTTAATATACCGGCTTCCAGAAGCTCAAGGGCGAAAGCCATCACCTGCGGAGCGGAATATCCGTCTACCCCGTACTCCGTGGCGCTTTGAGCAATCCCCAGGCCAAATTCAAGGTCTGAAAAGGCTGCCATTGTGTACGTTAGCTTCGAGAAGCATTTCATCATGTATGTCGGCTGACCGGGGGGAGAAATCGTCGCCCCGCATTTCATCGGGCAGTTAAAGCAGCTGATGAGCCGCCGCTGCATGGTTTCCATGGTCTCTTTCCAGTCTTCGGCAATTTCATCAGTCCAAAAGCCTTTTCTGCGATAGCGGGCATTCCCCCAGACAAAATTTTCGGTATGCCACTTTTCGTCATGGTGTTTCATCTCTTGCGGTGAGCCAAGTCCGGCTAAAATCGGCATATAATTTGGAATGGGATTTTCATTTCGCCATTTGATATATTCCAAAACTTCATTGATCAATCCAATAAATTCATCCGGCCTGGCGATATTGACATCCTTTGTGCCGCGAACAGCAATCGCTTTCACGTTTTTGCTGCCCATAACGGCGCCTAGTCCCTGCCTGCTGCAGCTTGATCTACCCTGCTCAATGGAAGCGAAATAAACTCTGTTTTCACCGGCCAAACCGATGGCGGCCACCTGGACGTCCGGTTCCTTCAGTTCCTGCCGGATTAAATCCTGAACTTCAACGGAACCCTTACCCTGCAAATGAGAAGCATCGCGTATCTCCACTTTGTCATTGTGGATCCAGATATAAACCAGATTAGGTGACTTACCGCGAAGGATCACTTTGTCGTATCCGGCAAACTTCAGTTCCGGCGCCCAGAACCCCCCCATCATTGAATAAGCAAATAACCTGGTTTGGGGGGATATGGAAGTGACCATGGTGCGGTTACAACCGGTAGCCGGGGTGCCGCATAAAAGGCCGGCGCTGAAGATCAACAGGTTGTCGGGAGAAAAGGGGTCTGTTTCCGGCGGAACCCGGTCCCAAATTATTTTGGCGTTGGTCCCCAGACCCCCAAGATAAAGCTCGGTGTCCCTGGGGTCGGTTTCCACCTTCTCAATGTTACCTCGCGTTAAATCAATTTCCAAATTATACCCTGTCTCTGCATACCTCATTTTTATCCCCTCTAAATAACTTTTTTTGTTGGCCGCAAATAATCAAAAATTTCCTTTTGCATGTTTGAGAGCTGATTGTTTCAATTTTATGAAAATTATAAAGGAGAAAAAAAGCAAATTAAATCGCTTAAAAGCATGGAAGGCAGGTTAAACGGTGGGTTAAAAGAGGGTTAACCCTTTCAGATTACCTTTAATCACATTTATGCAGTCTTAATACCAAAAGGTCCGGCAGGGTAAAATTTTTACCCTGCCGAAGTTCGTTGGAAAAAGCATTTTTGTTTCCTTCGTTCACTACGATTCCGCGCTGAACAACTTCACGGCTTGCCTTAGGACGCTACCGGGCCTTTTTTTCTCTTAAAGCTTGGAGCACTTTTTCCGGAGTAATGGGTAGGTCGGTAAACCTCACCCCGATGGCGTCGTAGATGGCGTTTGTGATGGCCGGGATGGTCGGCTGGACGGGCCCTTCCCCCGATTCTTTAACCCCGAAGGGCGCCGTCGGGTCGTAACTGTCCACTATGGTAGTGTTTATTTCAGGCAGTTCCATGGCGGTGGGTACCTTGTAGTCATGCAGGGAGGCGTTAATCATTTTGCCCTGGGCGTCCATCTTCATTTCTTCATAGAGGGCCTGCCCCATGGCAAACATAATGGAGCCCTCCACCTGTCCGTCCACACTCATGGGGTTGACCGCCTGACCGCAGTCCCCGGCTTCGGTTACCCGTTCGACCCTGATTTTGCCGGTTTCCAAATCCACATCCACTTCCCATATCTGACAGCTGAAACCGAAGGTGGGCGAGTGACCGATATTGGCTCCCTGGACTCTTTTACCGCGGGTCAGGTCAATTCCTTTTAACCGCGGCGGAGAGAAGTGACCGGTGCCCACCAGCGTCCCGACGGTATTGGTATATACGTCAACTACCTTTTCCCATTCGATATTCTTTCTGGGCTCAAAGATGGAGTAGAACCGGCCGTCCTTGATTTCCAATTGATCGGCCCTGCAGCCCACCATGCCGGCGGCCACTTCTTTAAGCTTTTGGTTGATTTCCGCGGCTGCCTCTTTAATGGCTGCCCCGGAGGCATAGGTCAACCGGCTGGCAAAACTGCCCAGATCAAAGGTGCCCAGTTCGGTATCGCCCGACACAACATGGACGTCTTCGTACCGTATGCCCAGTGCTTCGGCGGCCATTTGGGCCATCACGGTGTTGCAACCCTGGCCGATATCGGCGGCTGCGCAGTGCACGGTCACCCCTCCTTCGGTATCCACCCGGATCAGTACCGTGGTATGCGGTTTATAAGCCTGGTAGAGGGTATAGGCGGTGCCGGAGATATAATATCCGCCGGCCAGGCCGATGCCTTTGCCGAAGGGCAGTTTGCCGTGCTTTTCCAGGTAGCCTGATTTTTCCACCGCCGTCTGCAGGCACTTTTTGTATTCGGTATGCGGCACATGGAGGTTGCTGACGCTGCGGTATCCGGATTCCACGGCATTTTTCATTTTCAGCTCGTAGGGGCTGATGCCCATCATTTCCGCCATTTCGTCCAGCATGCATTCCATGGCGTACCTGGGCTGGACCCCGCCGAGACCGCGCATGGCGCCGCAGGTGGGCTTATTGGTGTAAACGCGTCTTACCCGGGCGCGGGCGTTTGGCACTTTGTAGGGCAGGTGGATCATGGACGCGGTATAGAACATCACCACAATGCCCCAGCCTGCGTACGCGCCGCCGTCCAAAGTATTGTCAAAATCAACGGCTTGAATATATCCGTCCTTGTCCAGGCCGATTTTCATTTTGATATGACATGGATGCCGGCCTTTGTTGGTGGCAAACACTTCACTGCGCTCATAAGTCACTTTAACCGGCCGGCCGGTTTTCCTGGACAGCAAGGCGGCGCAAAAATCAGCCGGGCTGGCCTCGCCTTTGCCGCCGAAACCGCCGCCAATGGCCGGTAATGTAACACGAATTTTATTCATGGGCATCTCCATAACAATGGAGAGCTGACGGTGCAGGTAATGGGGCACCTGGGTGCTGGACCACAACTGAAGCTTGCCGCTTTGGACATCGTAACTGGCCAGTGCCGTATGGGGCTCCAAAAAGGCGTGGTTTACGTAGGAGGTATGGAATTCTTTTTCCAGCACGTATGTGCATTCGGCAAATGCTTTGTCCGGGTCGCCGAACAGCTGGTCGCCCACGTGCAAAATATTCTCCGGCGCATCGTCATGGATTTTTACCTCATTGGCCCGCTGTATGGATTCATAGGGATCCAAAAGCACCGGCAGGGGTTCGTATTCCACCTCAATTAAATCAATGGCGGCTTCGGCGGTTTCTTCATCAATGGCGGCCACCGCGGCCACGCCTTCATTGTGAAAGCGCACTTTGCCCACGGCCAGGGCTACTTCGTTGGCGGTTTGAGGCACAATGCCCCACTTGTTCGGCGCATCCTCGCCGGTGATTACCGCCAGGACGCCCGGCAGTGCCAGGGCTTTGCTGTAATCGATTTTTTTGATTATGGCATGGGCATACGGGCTGCGCTTGATTTTTCCATAGGCCATGCGCGGCAGCACCATGTCGTCGGTATAAATCGCTTCACCTTTTACCTTTAGGGGGCCGTCTATCCGCGGTACACTTCTTCCCACCTGGGTGAAGTTTGGATTGCCCATTACTTCACCCCCCCTGAGGAGATGGTGTCGCCGGCGGCGCTGATTGCTTCGACTATTCTCTTATAACCGGTGCAGCGGCAAATGTTGCCTGCGATGCCGCGCTTTATTTCCGTCTCGGTGGGCTGCGGGTTTTTGTCCAACAGCGCTTTCGATGTCAGAATCATGCCCGGTGTGCAAAAACCGCACTGTACGGCTCCATGATCCACAAAGGATTGTTGAATGGGATGCAGTGTGCCGTCTTCCGCCACCAGTCCTTCTATGGTGGTGATTTTCTTGCCCTGACAGGCAATGGCCAGCGTAATGCAGGACAACACCGGTTCACCGTCGATCAAAACGGTGCAGGCGCCGCAGTCCCCCTGGCCGCAGCCTTTTTTGGTACCGGTGAGACCCACCTTTTTCCTGATTACGTCAACAAGTAAGTCCTTGGGACTAACGGGTATTTCATAAATACGGCCGTTAATTTCCAGTTCAATTAATTGTTTCACCAGTTACGCCTCCTTTAAACCGGATGCGGCATTAAACGCCTGTTGGAGCACCCTGCGGGTCAGCACGGCCACCATTTCCCGCCTGTATTCCGCCGAGGCCCGAATGTCGTTAATAGGCTTGGCTTCACCGGAGGCTGCTTGAGCGGCTTTTTCCAGTAATTCACTATTCAACTCCCGGCCAACCAGTATCCCCGGGATTTCCGCAGAGACCAGGGGAACGGGGGAAACCGAACCCATAACCAGCTTAATGTCTTTTATTGTCCGGTTGTCATCCTCCAGCACCAGGTTAACAGCCATATTGACGGCATCGATTTCCATGGCGTCCCTGAGCCCGATGTACGCGTACCGGCTGGCGGATTTTGGCGCCGGTTCGGGTAAAATGAATTTGGTCAGTATTTCGCCTTCCCCGAGTGCGGTTTTACGGTTGCCCAGGATGAATTTCTCCACGGGCAGTTCCTTTTCACCGGCGGTACTGCTGATGATCACGCTGGCGCCCAGGGCGGCCAGGGGCGGAGGAGTTTCCGCGGCCGGTGAAGCATGGCAGCTATTGCCTCCGATTGTGGCCATGGTCCTTACCTGAACAGAACCCAGTTCTCCGGCCGCCTGATGAAGGGCAAAATATTTTTCCTTAATTAGAGCGGAATGTTCTATTTCGGAAATTTTTGCGGCCGCACCGATAACAGCTCCTTTACCCGGTATGTACGAGATACCCTTAAACTCTTTTACATCATTAATATTAATCAAACATTCCGGTTTGAGCATTTTTTCTTTCATCATAATCAGCAGGTCGGTGCCGCCGGCCAGGATTTTAGCCTTGTTTCCCAGGCGGCCCGCCAAATTGAGCGCTTCACCGGATGTTTTGGGAGCAAAATATGCAAAGTCGTTTAAGTACATCTCTATCCACCTCCTCGGTTGGGAATATTTATGAACTATGAATGCTTTTAATCACTGGTAAATGCTCTTGTACAGCTCTTGAAGAAATTCCTTTAAGAAATTTTCCTCTGCTTCACGGAATAAAATTTGGTTTCTAATGATTACTTTTTTCTTAAAACTAATATCTTTCTCGGTATAAATTTGTTTTAATCTGGCCTGGTTTGCTTGAACCTTGGCCAGTCTTCTGGTCAAACAGTCTGCAATTTCCCCGGGGGTCATCAGATCCGAGGTTTCCAGTCCCACGTTAAGGTCCAGGTAATACCACTCAATCTCGGAAAGAAGCTTTTTCGAAGTCTCGGTGAGGGCCATTTTACCGTGTTCCGTAATGTAGTACCTGTTCCTTTCCGGCATTCTACCCTCCTTTTCCTTTTTTGAATATACTAATTTTCTTTCCTCCAACCTCTTTAATACCTGGTAAATCGAAGCCACTCCCACCCTGACCCATCTTCTCATGTCCCGGTTTTCAATAACCTTGTCGATTTCGTAGGCGTAGGACGGATTTTCATTGACTATGCTGAGCAAAATGACTTCAATATTGGACAATAGCTGCACTTTGATCACGCACCATTTATTTGATATGGTAATACATTTACAGAATTATCTTTATTATCGTTATTACTATAACATATAGTAGTATAACAGTAAAGTATATAGTTGCATTAATTACGGGCTAACAGGCAGTTTTAATAATTTTGCTGCATTTTGGCCCAAAATTTTTTCCTTGGCCTCTTCAGGTAAAGGCAGCGACCGGATAGTGTTTATATTTTCCCCGATATCCTTGACGCTGGGCCAGTCGGAGCCGAACAACACCTTATCCGCTATTCTGTCCAGTTCCGGGAAATAATCCAGCAGTTTTTGCGGCGGCAGTCCTGCTACCTCCATATAAACATTTTCATGAAGCCGGGCCAGAAAAAAAGCCTGTTGATACCAAAACCCCCGGCCGCTGTGCACGATTACTATGGGTAAGTCGGGAAAATCAACGGCCACGTCGTCCAGATAAAGGGGATTGCCGTATTTAAGCCGGGAGCCTTTAAAAACCGAGGAGCCGGTATGGAACATTACCGGGATCTGCAGTGCTTCCGCCTGGGCGTACAGCGGGTAAAGCAGGCTCTCGTTGGGATAGAACAATTGATAAGTGGGGTAGAGTTTAACACCCCGGAACCCGTTATCCAACAGTTGCTTAAGTTCCTTTCTCGGGTTCGGCGTCAGATAAGGGTTTACGCTGGCAAATGGGATCAGTTTCTCCTGCCTTGCGCAGAACTGCAAAATATACTCGTTGGTACACGTCCCGGTGGCCGCGGGACACAATTCGGCCAGAACAACTCCGTAATCCACTCCGCTTGCTTGCAAATATCCCACAAACTGCTCCGGATGGCGATAAAGTTGATAGAATTCCTGCCAGTCTTTACCGGCTTGCATATTTTGCATGTACTCAAGCGCGCTCTCATTATAATGCTCATAATGCACGGCGTGGATATGGAAATCTATAACCGGAGAACTCATCAGCTACCACCTGATTTCTTGTTTAAATTAAATTAAATTAAATTAAATTAAAGGGAGATTTTAAAACAAATAGCGCAGGCGTTTTGGTACGCCAGCTTATATAAATATAAAACAAACAGACATGCAAAAAAAATCGCTTAAAAGCGTGGAAGCCAGGTTATAGAAGGGTGAAACAAGGGTTAAACTGTTTAGGTTAATCTCACCCTGAGTTTATAGCGCTGAATTTTGCCGGTGGCTGTACGCGGTAAATCCGGAACAAAATAAATCTTGCGCGGACATTTGTAATGAGCCGCTCTTTCCCGCACATATTCCTTGAGTTCAATTTCCAACTCCTGCGCCGATGAATATCCGTCTTTAACAACGACAAAAGCCACCGGTTTATCCAAACCGGAATCATTACCCTCTGCAACTACCCCCACCTCGTTGACTGCCGGGTGCTCAAGCAGGATACCTTCTATCTCTAATGGGGAAAGCCATAGCCCGCCTGGTTTAATCATATCGTCTGCACGCCCAACATACCAATAATAGTCATCTTCATCCTGGTAGTATTTGTCGCCGGTATCAAACCAGGCGCCATAAAAACTTTGTTTGGTCTTTTCATGTTTATTCCAGTAACAGGCGGCACTGCCGTCGTTGTTAATCCACAGTGTTCCGATCTCTCCCCGGGGTACTTCCTTTTCATCCTCGTCCAGTAATTTTCCTTCAAAACCGGGTAACAACTTGCCGGAACTGCCTGGTTTGATCTGACCCGGGATATTGGAAAGATAAATTGCGCCGACATCAGTGGAGCCTACACCGTCTACGATCTCCAGGTCAAATATCTTTTCCCACCGTTCAAATATTACCTTGGGCAGAGCTTCTCCTGCCGATACACATAACCTGATGGAGGAAAGATCGAATTTGCGTCCTTCCTTTTCTAAATAATTAAGCATTGCCCAATAGGAACTTGGCACACTGTAGAATAACGTTGGACGGTATTTTTCGATGACCTCAAAAATTTTCTCCGGTTCAGGTTTGCCCGGATATAAGATGTTTGCGGCTCCGCAAAGAAATGTTGAGTCCAGAGAATTGTTTCGGCCATAGGAAAAATAAATCTTGGAAGTGGAAAATACAATATCTTTTTCGGTCATCTTAGTTACTTCCCGGCAATGCGGGGGCATAAAGTGTAAAAGATCGTGGTGTAAATGAACAACTCCTTTGGGGGTTCCGGTGGTTCCCGAACTATACAACCAGAAGGCCATATCGTTTTTGGATGTTGGCGCCGCCTGCAACTCGGGGGAAGCATTTTTGATTAAGTCCGCCAAATCAAGCCGGCCTGATTGTGGCTGTCCTATGATAACAAAATGACGCAAGAATTTTAGCTCTTTTTCAATTTGAGCAAACTGAGGCGCCAGTTCCGGACTGGTGATTAAAACTTTGGCCCGGCTATCGTTTAAGTAATAAAGATAGTCCTTGGGTAAACCCATAGTACTGACAGGTACCGGAACCGCGCCAATTTTCATTACTCCAAAATAGATGGCTAAAAACTCCGGACAATCAGGTAGGCAAAACAAAACCCGGTTTTCCTGCTCTACTCCCAGGTTGCGCAATGCGTTTCCAATTTTGTTGGCTGTTTCCGCCAGCTCTCCATAGGTAATTGTCTTATCTTCGTAGTAAACCGCTATTTTATCAGCGCGTCCTTCTTTTATGTGCCGGTCCAGCATAAAAGCGGCTAAATTAAATTCTTCCGGGATATTTAGCGGATCCATATGCAGCTCCTCCTAATAAGGTTTTGGGCTTTATGAATCAGAAGAATCAGTAAATCAGAAAAATCAGTAAATTGTAAACCTTTGAGTTTAAAAATAGACAATTCTTGAAAGTTTAGTAGTCAGCTTTATAAAAGCAGGCCCCCGCATGTAAACCGCAAGGGGCCTGCTTTTGAGATACAGAACAATTAAAAATCAGGTGTCAATACGATTCTCTTAGTCAGTTTGCCCGCGTGGGAATCCTGAAATGCCTGTTCTATTTGACTCATGGGCCGGAATTCCACGAAGGGCTTCACTTTAATTTTTTCATCCAGCACATATTGCATAACTTCTTTGTAATACTTTGGCAGGCAGCCCCAGGTGCCGATTATTTCAGCATCAAAGGCCATCAGCCTGGACAGCATGTACTCAACCTTATGCATGCCATAGCCCACTACCATCATCCGGCATACAAAGGACAGCAGTTCCAGACCGATTTGCTGGCCCATTTTACTGCCGGTGCATTCAAATATTTTCCATCCGTAGGAAGGCAATCCGGCTTCTTTGCAATAAGCCTTAAAGTCGTCCCTGACTGCTTTAACGTCTTTATCCAGTGTGCTTATTGTGGCTGTGGCGCCGAAGTCCAATGAACGCTGCAGCTTCTCCCGGTTCCTGGCAATGGCCACAACCGCTTTAGCTCCAAGTACGGAAGCTATTTGAGTCATGTAAACGCCGATGCCGCCGGTGGCGCCGATGACCACAACCAGATCGCCTTCGCTCAGTTCAGCCTTTTTGGCCGCCTGGTAGGGGGAGGTGATGGCATCAGCCACTACGGATAACATCTCCAGCGGGAAGTCTTTACGATCTTCCACCACGCAAAGGTCGGCGGCCGGAACGGGTATGTGACTGGCGAAACCGCCGTATATGCCCAGGCTGTTGCCGGGCATTTTTTGCTTCAGGCAGCGGTTGCCCCTTCCCGAGGCGCAGATGGGACAATTGTTGCAGGGCATAACCGCGGGGATAATCACTTCCTTGCCAATCATGCCAGCTTCGCCGGCTACTACTTTGCCGCTGATTTCGTGTCCCAGGGTCAGCGGCGGTTTGGTTACGGTGGGCACTCCATCATAGAAATATCCCACGTCGGTATGGCAGACTCCGCAACCCGCCACCTCGACCAATACTTCTCCCGGTTGCAGTTCCGGTACGTCGATACTGGTTTTAACCAGTTTCCCGGGCTCCACCATTTGCCAGGTGTCAATCTTGGCCGGTACACTCATATTTCGAAAGCCTCCTTTATAAATATATTTGCGATTGCCTTATTTACCCTGCCAGACGGGCTTGCGCTTTTCCATAAAAGCGTTGAGCCCTTCGACGGCGTCCGCGGTGGTCATTAATTGATTCAGGTAAATACCGTCAATAGTCTTGAGTCCTTCCACAAATCCTTTATTCAAACCGGCTTTCACCGCTTTTTTAGTCAGTGCCAGCACCAGCGGGCTTAAAGTCAGGAATTTTTGCAGGAACTGATTCAGTCCCTCGTCAAATGAATCAAAGGGCAGGACGCTATTCACCAGCCCCAGTTTTTCAGCTTTAGCGGCGTTAAAAACTTCCCCGCTTAAAAGCAGTTCCATGGCATGGGGCAAAGAGGTCAGCTTGGGCAGCATGTAGCAAGCCACGGGCGGGAACACGCCGACAGCGATTTCCGGTTGTCCGAATTTGGCCTTGTCGGAAGCCACAACCATGTCGCAGAAAAGCACCAGTTCATATCCTCCGCCCAGCGCAGCGCCCTTTACCGCCCCAATAATGGGCTTGTCGTTGGCGTACATGGCGTGGAATATGCTGTCAAAGACCTCGATCATTTTGGCTACTTTATCCGGGGTATGGTCGGCCACGTCAACACCTGCCGAGAAGGCTTTGCCCTCGGCGTTTAAAAGGATCAGGTTGCCCGGTTGATCCTTGGCCCATACGAACGCGTCAGCCAATTCCTCCATCATGGGAATTGTCAAAACATTAAGCGGCGGGCTGTTAAGGGTTATGGAAACAAGGCCACCGTCGTTACTTACCTTGATAAATTGGTAGTTCATACTAACCCCCCATGTTCATACTTTCGAACACTTGCTTGAAAAAGCTCCAAACCGCGTATTACAACAGGCGGAGAGGCTGAAAAATTACGCCCCTCCACCCAAGCTGCATTAAGTATTAATCTCTGTGGGAAAAAACAACCTATTCCTTGCGCGGCGCCATTACGGCATCGATCAGTTCCTGGTCGAACGGTTTGCCTTCGGCCAGCAGTTGGCGGTACTTAATGAAATCAATGGTGTCCTTGCCGGTCAGTTTCTTGGTGTTGAAAGCGTTAAAGCCGAGGTAGGCTTCACTGCTCATATTGGTTCCCAGCCAATGGCGATAGGCAAGCTTGTTCATATCCCAGAAGAATTTCTTTTTCTGCCTCATCATATCGATGGACATCTGCAGGCAGTTGGTGAACAGGTTGGTCAGGGTCCAGAGGATCTTGTTCACTTCGGCGTCCAGCAGGGACAGGTCCACTTCGGCTTCCTTCATCAGCTGCTTGGCCTGGGCCAAGGCTTCGCCCTTGACGGACTCACCGTAAACAATTTCGCCGTCTTCAATAAATTTGTCGGTAATAACCAGCGGGTTGCGGATAAATTTGCCGTTTACCTTAAGTACGGGAACAGCCTTGGAAATCAGGCCGAGGTGCTTCATTTTATAGGCGCTCCAAACTTCGCAGGAGACGCAGTTCCACATGGCGTTTTCCATGCTCAGGTTCCAGTGCAGGAAGTCGGTGCTGCCGCCCACCGGAGCTGAACCGTGTCTGGGGCCGGCCTGTCCGAACACGGCCAGGTCGGAAGAAATGGCGATATCGCAGGCCATGCCGATTTCCTGGCCGCCGGCCACCCGCATGCCGTTGACCCGGCAAATGACAGGCTTTTTGCAGTCCAGAATGCCGTCCACCATGCCGTTGAACAGATCCATGTAGGCCATGTACTCGCTGGGGTTGCCGCTGTAGTATTCGGCATATTCCTTGGTGTTGCCGCCGGTGCAGAACGCCTTGTCCCCTTCGGCGGTGAACACGACCGCCACCACGGATCTGTCCGCGGACGCGTTGGCCATACCGGCGATGACGCCTTTAACCATTTCGGTGGTATAGGAGTTATACTGGGTGGGGTTGTTCAGGATAACCCAGGCGGAATACAGGCCCGGAACTGCGTTGCCGTCTTTGTCGAGGATCGGTCTCTTTTCGTATTTTACGCACGGTGCTTCGGTTCCGAAATGCTCTTTGCCAAATAATTCGTGATTCTTGACGTCTGTTTGACGGGGCCATTTATTAAGCTCCATTCTTTTTCCTCCTATGCATTTTTTTATTTTATCAAACTTACTATACACCCAAATCCTTTACCCTAACTTGTCCTGACAAAAGTTATGCCGGTCATTGGATTGCCCGTTGTTAACCACCCCCTGCCAAGGACTGATAATAGCTATGCTTAAAACATACCTATTTAACAAACTCGTAGGAAAGCTGGCCGTCGGGCAGTTCGCATACGTTGACTTTTAGTTTCATCCCCACGCTTACTTCCGCTTCCGGGATGTTTTTGTCCAGTCTGCCGAAAACCTTGATTCCGTTAAAATCAGCCATGGCCAGGGTATAGGGTACGTCAGCCTCGAAACCGGTGGGCGCGAAGCCGGCCCGGGTGAAGCTGATCAGGGTGCCCTGACCTTCTATTTTGTACCATTCCATATCGTCACTCAGGCATGCCGCGCAATCAGCCCGGGGCGGAAAATATTGTTTTCCGCAGGACTTGCACTGTGTGCCCCTCAGTTCGCCCTTTTCAAGGTACTCCACGAAGGACTCAACCTTGGTCTGGGAAGCGAAACTTCTTCGTCCGAATTTTTCAAAACCCATTACTTCTACCTCCCCAGGATGATAACGTTGCCGTAAACACCCACTCCGCCGATATTGTGTACCAACCCTATTTCGGCTCCCGGAACCTGCATGGCTCCGGCTTCCTCACGCAACTGCAGAACAATGGTGCGGATCTGCGAGCCGCCGGTGGCGCCGATGGGATGCCCCTTGGACAGCAGACCGCCGTCCACGTTGACCGGTATCTTGCCGCCGATATAAGTTTGCCCGTCGCGAATCAGTTCCACTCCCTTGCCGGGTTCGGCAAACCCCAAAGCCTCATAGGCCAGTAATTCGGCGATGGTGAAACAATCGTGCACTTCCGCCACGTCGATGTCCCGGGGTGTTACCCCCGCCATGGCGTAGGCCTCCTGGGCGGCCGTCCGGGCACAAGAGATGGCGTAAAGGCTCTCACGTCCGGTAAGGGTCATTGAAGCGGTGGCCGCGCCCAGTCCCATGAACCAGACCGGTTTTTTGCAAATTTCCTTGGCCCTGTCCTTGTTGGCGATAATTACGCAGGAAGCGCCGTCGGCATTGGCGCAGCAGTCAAACCGTTTCAGCGGGCTGGTCACCACCGGGGCGGCCAGGGCTTCCTCCAGGCTGACCTCTTTGCGGTATACCGCTTTTTCATTGATTACGCCGTACTTGGCGGATTTAACCCTGATCATGGCCAGATCTTTTTCCGTGCTGCCGTATTTGTCAAAATGGGCACAGGCGTGCATGGCGTAATATGCGGGCATCATGGTGCCGAAGGGCGATTCCCACATGATGTCGGCGCCCCGGCCCATCCGCTCCTGGGAGTCGGCCGAAGTAATTTCCGACATTTTTTGAAAGCCCAATACCAGGACTATATCATGCAGTCCCGATTTAACCATTGCATAACCGGCCCTCAAGCCCGAGGTGCTGGCCGAGCATACCGACTCAATGGCAAAGGTGGGCTGGGGGTTCAGTCCGAGGTATTCGGCGATGATCCCCGAGGGGCTGCGCTGGCTGTCGTATTCCGGAGCCGAACAGATAATTGAGGCGCCGATATCAGCGGCGCTTATTCCGGCATCCTGCATGGCTTCCCTGAAAGCCTCAAAAGCCAGTTCCCTGATTGAACCTTTGTACCCCCGGTAAAAGGGGCTTTGGCCTACGCCTATTATTGCTACATCCTTTGGCATAACTGTACCTCCTCGGAAATTGATCACATTTCCGTAATTACATCATAACCATGCCGCCGTCGACACAGATGGTCTGGCCGGTTATATATGATGACTCGTCCGATCCCAGGAAAACCACTATCGGGGCAATTTCATCCGGGCTGGCAAACCGGCCCAGGGGGATGCGTTCCAGATATTTTGGCGCCAACTTTGGATCAGTGGAGATTTTTTTGGTCATCTCTGTTTCGGCCATCGGCGCGATGGTATTGACCCTGATTCCGTATTTCGCCAGTTCTTTGGCTGCGGATTTACTTAAAGCATAAATCCCGCCTTTGGCGGCGGTATAGTTCACCTGGCCGATGGTGCCCAACAGTCCCGCCGACGACGTAACGTTAATGATCGAACCGGACTTTTGTTCCATCATCGGGCCGGCAACCGACCTGATGCAGTTGAAGGGGCCGGTAAGATTAATCCTTATTACCTCTTCCCATTGTTCCGGAGTCATTTTCCACAGCATGGCGGGTCTGGTGATGCCCGCGTTATTGAACAGAATGTCCACCCTGCCGAATGCGGCCATGGTTTCATCCACCATTTTCTGCACCTGCTGGTGGTCGCCCACATCCACATTCATGATCAGATACCGGCCGCCGCAATCCTTGACTTTTGCTACCACCGGGTTGTCCGGGCTGATGCTGCGGCTGATCATTACCACCGACGCACCCTCCCTGGCCAGAGCCACCGATACCGCCTCGCCTATTCCCTGGCGGGCGCCTGTAACTATGGCCACTTTCCCTTGCAGCCTCACAAATAATCACCTCTGACAAACGTTATTTTTGCCGTTCCGTCATGCAAAATCGGTCCGATTGCCGGATTGAATTTAAAACCCAGTACCCCTTATAACAAATAATAAAACAACAAACATCAAAAAAAAATCGCTTAAAAGCATGGAAGCTAGGTTACATAAGGGTGAAACGAGGATTAACCTTTTTAGGTTAAAAATAACCGGCATGCTTCAATAATGTATCGATTTTGACATGATAAACATGCAAATTTTGTTCCCTTATTAAATTTTCAGAAAATCTTTCCCTGTAAATTTCATGGCGGGTTTTAATATGGACAGGATGTTCCAGCCGGCTGTATTAACGTGAAAGTATGGCCAAAATTAGTGTAGGATATTTATACACTGTAGAATACGGAGACACTTTTTAATTGGATTGGCCCTGTTCCCCTGCCGCGCCGGAGGCCAGTGATAAAGCAAACAGGGCTGCGCCAATGGCGCCGGCAAGCTGAGTGTCGTGGGTGGTCTTTAACGCCGTCAAGCCAAGCCCCTTTTCCAGGCGGCTGACTATGCCAATGTTTTTGGCAATCCCGCCGGTAATGGCGAAGTCCTTATAGATGCCGCTGCGTTTAAGCAGTGATATCACCCGTTGCGCCATGGCGGAGCAATAGGCTGCCAGGACTCTTTCTTTAGGCCACCCCGACCTCAGCAAGCGGGTTGCTTCGGATTTTGCGAACACTACGCAGGTGCTGCTGACCGGTTCGGGCTCATCTTCCATCAGTGATCTTTCGCCCAACTCTTCAATGGGAATCCCCAGCAGGTCGGCAAATACTTCCAAGCCACGGCCGGTTCCGGCCGCGCATTTGTCGTTCATTATGAATGATAAAACCTTGCCGTTTTTATCGATGTTGATGACCTTGCAGTCCTGGCCGCCCATATCGAGGATTGTCCGGACACTGGGACCGTACATGAAACCGGCCCCCCGGGCGTGACATGAAATTTCGGTAATTGCTTTATCGGCAAAGGGTACATTCACCCTGCCGTATCCAGTGCCAACGGTGAAATGAATATTGTCCGGGGTCATGCCGGTGCCTTCCAGCGCCCGGCCCAATGCTCTTAAGGCGCTGTTGGGACTGTCTGAGCCGGTGCGTATGCTGGCGAAGGCGTAAAGCTTGCCATCGCACATAATTACACATTGGGAACTGACCGAGCCTACATCAATACCGCAGGTTATGACACCGGCTTTTTTCCAGTCCATACCGGGGTCATGCCAGTTATATTCCTTCCATCTCCAGAACTCCTTCTTTTGCTCAGTCATTTTCCCCGCCCTCCCCAATTTTTTTTGGTTTAATCACCGACAGCCTTTTCCGCGGCGGTTGCGGCGGCGCCCAACGCGCCTATGAAATCAGGCCCGGCGGGCAGCACAACCTTCATTGCCAGGCCGTTTTCCATGGATTTGACAAAACCCGGATTATTTGCCATGCCGCCGGTGAGGACTACGTCTTTTTCCGCGCCCACCCGCCGGACTAGTGAAATAACCCGGCCGGCCATAGCGTCAAGGACGGCCCTGGCTATATCCTCCCTGGCAGTGTTGGCGTGAATCAATGATATTACCTCGGACTCGGCAAAAACCGCGCACTGGGCGTTCATCGGCACTGTCCTGGTGGATTGCAGCGCCAGTGCGCCCATTTGTTCCACGGAGACCTCCAGTGCCCGGCTCATGGCCTCCACAAATGAGCCGGTCCCCGCCGCGCACTGATCGTTAACGGCAAAATCAACAACCCGGCCATTTTGATCAACTTTGGCCACCCGGACCTCTTCGGCGCCCACATCTACAACAACTCTGGCTGTAGAGCAGCTGAATTTGGCGCCCCGGGCGGCGGCGCTCACATCCGTTATGTCGCTGTTTGCGAAAGCGACTTCGGCTTTGCCGGCGCCGGTGGCGACTATGTAGCTTAAATCCGCTTTTTTCAGACCGGTCTCCTTGAGGGCTTGACCGAGGGACTCTTCGGCGGCTTTTTTCTGGTCGAAACCGCTCAATACTTTACCCGTGGCCAGAACCCGGCCGTCTTTCAGAACCACTGTCCTGGTATATTTGTTACCGGCATCCACCCCCGCCGTGATCATTACCCGGCACCCCCTTCAGTTACACATCTTTTCTTGCACATAATAACCTTTTTTTCTAATTTAAGAAAGAAGCATATGGTAACATTTTACCACGCAACCCGGGCTGCAAATCAAGTCAAAAAAGAGGAACGCCCATTTAGTGGGACGTTCCTCCTTGTAAAGCCGGTTTGTTTAGTTGCACAACTGTCTGTACCTTTTTTGCGTGAAGCCTGAATGTTTATTCGGCGGCCTAAGCCGGCGTTACCTTGCAAAGCACGGTTTTAAAGTCGGGGTATGCCGTGATGGGATCAAATACCTCCATATCAACCAACAGGTTGACGTTCGCATCAGCCCAGCCGTGCGGTACGCTAACCACGCCAAGCGCCAAATTCTCGTTGGTGCTTATGCGCATTTGCATTTGTCCGGTTTTAGTCTCGATTTTAGCCATTGTACCGTTTAATAAACCGTATTGCGCCGCGGTGGCCGGATGTATTTCCGCCAGCGGTTCGGGATTGCTGTTTCGCAATACAGGCACCATGCGCTGTTGGGTATGGGTATACTCCTGGGCCCGCTCGCCGCTGATTAAAATAAGCGGGAATTTCTTATACAGCTCCGGGGTGTTTACCGGGCTCTGGCCGGGTTCCATATAGACCGGAATGGGATCAAACCCGTGGTCTTTTAAGGTTTGCGAGTAGAGTTCCACTTTACCGCTGGGGGTGCCGAGTTTTTTGTTTTTGTAGATATAATACTGTTTGTCGCCGTAATAAGCGCCCACCGGGTTGGCATTCAGGGCGTCTTTCAGCTCACCGGGCTGCAGGAACGCGTTAACCACATCTTCCTCGTTTTGCCACGGGAAATACTCGCCCAGTCCCGCGCGCCGGCCAAGTTCACACCAGATCTTCCAGTCGGGCCAGCTTTCACCCACCGGCTCGATTACTTTATGGTGAATCATGGCGTACGGTTCACCGAAAACAACACCGTATACGTATGAGAGGCCGCCTTTTTCCAGGAAGGTGCAGGCCGGTAAGACCACGTCGGCCAGTTCGGCCGTCTCGGTAAGGAACGGATCAATAACCGCCAAAAAGTCCAGGTTGGATAGAGCTTCTTTAAACTGGTGCGCCGCGGGGAATGAGACCACCGGGTTGGCCGCGGTGATTATTGTTCCCCTGATGGGGTAAGGCTTTCCTTCCAGAACCGCCTGCGGGAACAGGGTGGCTATGCCGAAGGGCGCCTTGCGGCCCCACAGAGAGCTGAATATGGGATACTCGCTTGCTCCCAGGGGTTCCTCCTGGTCTTTAAGGCTCAGGTTGGCCAGCGGGATACGGGGGCCTTCCACCCACCCGCCGGGGACGGCGAAATTGCCGGTTACCGCTTGCATGATTGATAAAAGACGTGAGTTTTGCAGACCGTTCCGGTGCTGGTCCAAACTATTGATGCCCTGGATGATGCAGCTTGGTTTGGCCTTGGCATAAATCCTGGCCACATTTTTAATATCTGCTGCCGGTATCCAGGTAATATCCTGGGCCCATTCCGGAGTATACTGCTGCACATGTTCCACCAGTTCCGGGAAGCCGACGGTATAGTTTTCCACAAATTCCTTATCGTACAGATCTTCGTTTATAATTACGTTCAGCATTGCCAGCCCCAGGGCCGCGTCGGTGCCGGGGCGAATGGATAATTGGTAGGCTTTTTCGGATAACGGGATCCGTTTTGGATTAACCACTATTAATTGAAGGTTTTCGTTGGCCAATTTTTCCCGTATCTGTTCGCCCAGCATACCCTTGGAGCCGTCGGGGTTATGTCCCCACAGGATAATGCACCGGGAATCCCCCGGGTCGTCCAGTGGATAACGGCCAAAGGTAATCTGACGAGCCAGGATCCGGGTCCGGTAACAGATATTTTCCACTGAAAGGAGATTCGGGGTGCCGTATGCGCCTTTAAAACGACGGGCAAAGGTGGCTACTTCGATGTTCTCGACTCCCACGGAACCGCAAAATATCGCCAGAGCCCTGGCGCCATATTTTTCCTTGATGGTGTTTAACTTTTCAGCGCAGTAGTCCAGGGCGGTGTCCCAACTGACCTTTTGAAAGCGGCCTTTTTCCCGCAGCATGGGTGTTGTCAAACGGCTGGGCGAGTATACATAATCGGGCAGAGCTTCACCCCGCGGGCAAATATATCCCTTGGTGACCGGGTGCTCGGGCAAACCTTCCACTTTTACCAAACGGCCATTGTCAAGGTGCGCTTTTATACCGCAGTCCCATACGCATAACATGCAATCGCTGACTATTGTCCGGGTCGTCATTCTAATACCCCCTAAAATTATTGGATCATGAATAATAGACAAATTTCGGGCTGATTATTTTAGCGGACTTGATTTATTACATCCTTACCTCCCTTTGTTTATTATTGACTTCTTTTTAATTAATAAAGGAAAAAAGAGCAGGTACGTTTAATACCCAATTTTTCCTTAATTACAGAGTTTTTAATGAACATAATTCAGTTTTCAATTTACATAATTCAATGTATAATAAAACTACAGTCATGTTCAGGTATTTGATTTTGTCCGCTTTTTCAACAGCGTGTGTGTAGGATGCCGGCTGCGTATTTCTTAAATAAATTATACAAGCAATTTTTATGCCCGGAGGAATAATCATTTTTATTTTAAAAAAACTTTATATTTAATGGGGTTGCCTTAAGTTAATGCGGGTATGGAATAATTTTTCCAGTGTCAATGTGTGTTTGAAAATCATACATGTTTAAATGACAAACAGCGTGGTCAGTGAGGGGTGAATGCATCATGATTGCCAAGGAAATAATGGAACCTACCGATGTTAGCATTACCTCCGACAGCAAATTGGGAGATGCCATAGAATTGCTTCGCCAGACAAAGCTGAAGGGAATTCCCGTTGTGGATTACAAAAATGTTATGATTGGTATGTTCACCAGATCCAATTTGTTTGATTGCTTATTAAGCGGGTTGGGGATTGATGACCCGATATCCAATCATTATATTGAAGATGTAATTTATTTTAAAGAAGATATGGTTTTTAATAATTTGTCGGAACTTAACCAATGGTTGAGGAATGTGCGCATCGGACAGACCCCCGTGGTGAATGCCAATAATGAACCGGTGGGAGTAATTACCCAGACCATGATCGTTAATTTTTTGCTTGACCATATAGAAAATTTGCAAAAAAAAGAATGCAAAACAACGGAACATTTTATTCAACAGGGTAACGACCTGTATAAAATAAACGGTACCAGATACACTATCAACTCGATTATAAACAAAAGCAGCGCCATGGAGGAGATTAAAAGGCTTGCTTTATTGGCAGCCAACAATTCTTCAACTGTATTAATTACCGGGGAATGCGGTACCGGCAAAGAGCTGTTCGCCCAGGCGATACATAACGCCAGTGACCGCTGGATCAAACCCTTCATTAATATTAATTGCGCCGCCATCCCGCCGGAATTGGCCGAGTCGGAGTTATTCGGCTATGAGTCGGGATCCTTTACCGGTGCCGCCAAACATGGTAAACCGGGTAAATTCGAGCTGGCGCACAAAAGTACGATTTTTTTGGATGAGATAGGAGACATGCCGTTACCGCTGCAGAGCAAAATGCTGCGCACCATTCAGGAGAAAGAGGTTATTCGCATTGGGGGTCTGCAACCCAAAAAAATTGACGTAAGAATTATTGCCGCTACAAATAAAGATTTGCTGAAACTGGCCTATGAAGGTAAGTTCCGTTTGGATTTATATTATCGCTTAAAAGTTTTATCGTTGAATGTTCCGCCGTTAAGAAATCATATGGAAGACATTCCGGTTCTTGTGGATTATTTTATTACAAAATATAACAACCCGTCGGAAAAACAGATTAAAGGTATTACCGAAGATGCTCTGAGATATCTGAAGAATTACAATTGGCCCGGTAATACCAGGGAACTGGAAAATTTAGTTCAGCGAGCGATCATATTTTGTAAGGGTGATTGCATTAGAGTTGAGGATTTGGGCTTTGATTACGGTGATGAGAATGCCGACAAAATATATTCCCTTTCCGGGGTTGAAAGGGAAGCAATATTCAAGGCTTTGGAAATAACTAAGGGAAACAAACTAAAAGCAGCCAAACTTTTGGGCATCAGCCGCTCAACTCTGTATAAAAAGCTGATGGAGTGATTAAAGTATTGAAAAGCGCGCGCGGAGGGAACTGAATGAGCGCGCTTTTCTTGCTGTTACATCTTTTCTGTGGCCGCCCGGCCGCCCCTGTAGGTATTAATCACCTCGGCCATAATGCTTACCGCAATCTCTTCGGGTGTCTCCGCCCCAATATCCAATCCGATGGGCGAAAAAACAGCGGCCAGTTTTTCATGGGGAATACCCTCCTGGGCCAGCTGGTTCATGACGGCCTTGATTTTCCTGCGGCTGCCGATCATGCCGATGTATGCGGCCGGGTGTGCAATAACCTTTCGCAGGCAGTCCCGGTCATGCTGATGACCCCTGGTAACTATTATCGCATAGGTGCCCGGTCCGATGTCCAGGCCTTCCAGGGCTGGCTCAAAATTATCGCATATAATTCTGTCCGCCCCGGGGAAACGTCCGGCGTTGGCGAATTCGGGCCTGTCGTCAACAACGGTAACTTTAAAACCCAGGAGCGAAGCAATGCTTACCAGGGGCAGGGCAATGTGTCCCCCGCCGAGAATCAGCACTTTGGGGTTCAGGATGCCCGGTTCGATAAAAAATTCCACCTGGTGCTCATTGTCCAATGGCAATGTTACAAGCTCGGGTTTTATATTTTTTCCAAGGCTGCCGGCGGCGGAGGCGGCCAGGCTGTTCAAGCCGGCGGCGCCCAAATCACCCGCAAGAAATCCATCGGCCAGGATAACCGCTTTACGGCCCGGCGCGACCGGAGGACCTTCCCCTTTGATCCCGGTTACAGTAACCAGTACGGGTTTTTCATGATTGTGTATGGATTGCACATACCGGGTCAGGATCTCCAGGGTATATTCGTCTTCATTGCTGATATAGTCCACGAATACATCCATTATGCCGCCGCAAATCATTCCTTCACCGGCTGTGATATCGCCTGTCAGGTTAATATGGTGGGTGAATGATTTTTTAATTTCCAGTGCTTTCAGGCATTCACGGATGATTATCTCTTCTCCAAGCCCGCCCCCTATGGTTCCATGGGTATTCCGGCCGGCGGTGACAATCATTTTGGTTCCGGCCTCCCGGGGGGTCGAACCGGCTGCATTGGTAATCACGGCCAGTGCGGCGTCCTGTCCGCCTTCCAGTAATGCGATCAGCTTTTTGATTATTTCAAGATCCATCTTAAGTATATCTCCTTCCTCTGAGGCTTAGATAAAGGAGGGCCTCAAGAGCTCCGCCGGCCACCGCGCGGGATTTATCCGAGATGGTGAAACAATGTTCCCGTTCGGCCCGGGGGTCAATATCCCCTACTTTCATCCCTTTGTGGACACTTAAACCGCTTTTTAACAGCCCTCTTAATACCCCGTCGATGGTGGCCGTCAGCGGGATGCCTTCAACCAGAGCCAGTAACTCTCCCTTGACCACCTGATCGCCGATTTTTTTCCGGGCATCGAAAAGCCCGGCGGCCGGCGCCCGCAGAACGCGCTCTTCTCCGAAACTGCCTATGATGCCGGGAATTCCGGTATTAGGTTCGGCGGCGCCGGCTAAAATGACCCGGCCTAAATTATGCCCCCGTTTAGTCTCCACCACCGCGTGTACATCGACTCCGGCGTTAAAACCCGGACCCAGTCCGATGACCACCGGCGCTTCATCAATGCCGGTGCCCAGGTTTTTTTTGGCCAGTACGGCATCGATCACAACAGCCGGCTTTAATGCGCCCACCAGGCTCCAGCTCGGGTCCACCGCCACCGCGATGTTGCCTTTATCCAGGACAGCCCTGATTTTATCAACGCCGGAGGCCAATTCAGCCGTTACCTCTTCCACAGTATATTTACCCCTGTATATTGCCTCGGCAAAGGATACTGTGCGGCGAATCACTGTCGGTTGTTCAATTTCCAGCATGGTTACGGAATATCCGCATCTGGCCAGCCTGTGGGCGGTGCCGCTGGCCAGATCTCCGGCGCCCTTAATCAGTACCAGATTATTATTCAATATCATTCGCCCCCTGTTCAAAGCCGTTAAGACGGCGATAATCTTCCCAGGTATCGATATCAAAAATTACTCCCATATCGTCAACGTCAACCCTGGCCACCTGCCAGCGGCAGCGCTCAATGATTTTACGGGCTCCCGTATCACCGCTGAGAGTGAAAAGAGCCGGAAACATTTTTTTATCGAATAATACTGGGTTGCCTCTTTGCCCCCGGTAAAACGGCGCCGCTATATATTTCCCACTCAGGCGATACCCGGCAATAATTTTATCGATGGTGGAGGTTTGCAGCAGCGGCTGATCGCCCAGTGCAAAAAGCGCCGCCGCGGCGGAATTCCCCAGCGCGGTCAACCCGGCCTTGATTGAGGTGCTTTGACCCTTTGCATAATCCGGGTTATACGCAAAATCAACGGGAAAATGCTTGAGCCCTTCCCTGACCTCTTCAGCCCGGTGTCCGAGAACAACAACTGTATTGTCCACCCGGGAACCGATTAACGCTTGTACAACGGCCGCCGTCAAAATCCCATCCCGGTAAGGAAGGAGCTGTTTAGGCGTTCCCAGGCGGGTTGAAGTCCCGCCGGCTAATACCACAGCGGCAATCAAAAAAGCAATACCTCCATTACCGGCAAACTCTCCCTGGCGGCGCCGATGATTACTCTTTTCGCACCCCCCCGGCCGAGTAAAACCGCGATCTCCCGGGCCCGGCTCAGTTCCTCCGGCAGTTGGACTTTGTTTATGAAAGGCGCCCAGCGGCTGTTCCCGGGGATGTCCTTGCGGTATCCCTCGGGATGCAGCAGTACCGCTGCCACCATTACGGGGGTCACCAGATCACCGTCCCGGGCCCCGGTAAGCCTGGAAACTATCTCGGGACGGTGTACATTTTCCTTGATCAGCGGCTTATACAGGCAATCTACTCCCACCACCGGAATCACCAGCGTGGTCAGCTCCGGAATCACCGGTTCACCCGCCCGGGGGGCCTTAAAGGGTTTGCGGGCCGCCCCGTCAGCCTCAACCAACACCAAATCAGCTCCGGTTCCCAAAAGCAGGCCGGTTGCATTTTGATCAATGCCGATAATTTTATTTTCAGGTGTCAGGCCAAAACCGGCCACCACCACCGGGCAGGTTTTAAAGCTGTTTTTAATGGCGGAACAAAGAACACCGGGATCCGGTTCAAGTACCATGTCCATTTTTGGCACGGGATCCGGCGCGAAAATACGGGTGGTGGTCGTCAGAACAACCTTATATCCCAAATTCGCGGCTTCATAGCCCATGGCGAACATAGCGGTAGTTTTTCCCCCGCCTCCCACCAGGGCGACGACTTCACCCTTGTGCACTTCAAAAGCGTCAAGCAGGGCGCCCATATTTGCAAGCCCCTTTTTAAATTATTATATTACATAATACCACAAAAATCAGGGGACGTCGCAACGCTCCCTGATATTGTTGGCAAAACCAGCACCGGTGTTTAAGTTTCCTTGGCGAAACGACTATAGAGGTCAGGGGACACACCTCTCTTTGGGGCATGTTTAACGGGTCAGAGGTATGTCCCCAATTGATACCGGCTAACAACTCCCGGCGCAGCGCGGGAGAGCAACCGGGAGGCGAGCACAGGACGTGCGAGCCAGCCCCAACTGAGATACCCGTTCCGGGCACAGGCAGGACGTCGAATTTGGGGCGACCCGGTTGCGCCCCAAGCAAGCCCTGGAGTTGTCCGGTGCGGAATCGGAGTGAGCAAAGGAAACTTAAACACCTTTTCAACGAGCTGAGGGGGCGTCGCAACGCCCCCTGCTCCTTTGATTTTTGCTTTATCCAGCGTTTGATTCTTTTTCCCTTTTTTCCTTTAACGCGCGCCATACCTTTTCATAGCTCAGGGGCAGGCTGTTTACCCGGATGCCCATGGCATCGTAAATGGCATTGGCATAGCAACCCATGGTGGGGATGGTGGCGCCTTCGCCCACTTCCTTGACCCCCCAGGGGCCGGCGGGTTCATAGCTTTCCACCAACTGCGAGGTCACCTTTGGCATATCCACGGCTGTGGGCAGCCGGTACTCGCCCAGGTTGGGATTGAGGATTTTCCCTTTGTCGTCAAAAAGAACCTGCTCCCAAATCGACTCGCCCATACCCATAAACAGCGCCCCGTGCACCTGGCCGTGCAGCAGGCTGGGGTTAATTACCTGGCCGCAGTCGTGGACGTCCCATACTTCTTTGACATCAATTTCACCGGTTTCTTCATCAATTTCAACTTCGCTGATTTGGGCGGCGAAGCTGTATGCCGGCGAGGTGCCCACCGCCGCGCCTTTAAATGTGCCGCCAAGTTTGGGCGGGGTGTAAGAGCCTTTGCCCACCAGCGGCCCTTTACGGACGAAAAATTCCCTGGCCACTTCACCGAAAGGCTTTGTTTTTTCAGGATCGGAAAGTGAGAAAACGATGCTGTCCCGGCAATCCAAATCTCCGGCCTCAACTTCCATCATTTCCGCAGCCATTTCCAGCAGCTGCTTTTTAACCTCTTCACCGGCCTGCTTCACGGCGGAGCCGGACATCAGGGTTTGGCGGCTGGCGTAGGCCCCGAAGTCGTGCGGGGTTGTTTCGGTGTCGGCGGAAACAATTTTCATGTTTTCATACCTAAAGCCCATTGCTTCCGCGGCCATCTGGCACAGCACCGTATCGGAGCCCTGCCCGATATCCGTGGCCATGGTGTATAAGGTTGCCGCGGTACCGTCTTCATGCACCTTGATAATGGCTGAAGCATGGGGCAAATTGGTACGGTAAATGGGGTAACCGGCGCCGCTGACAAAGCTGCCCACGCCGATGCCGATGCCTCTGCCCTTGGGCATTTTGCCTTTTTTCTGTTCCCAGCCCGATATTTCTTTGGCCTTGTTAATGCATTCCGTAAGCTCGCAGGAATTGACCGCGAAATCATTGGGTGTGACGGTGTTGGGCTGGCGGGCGTTTACCAGGCGCAGTTGTATGGGGTCCATGCCCAAATCCGTGGCCACATTGTCCAGGTGGCATTCAAAGGCATACCTGGGCTGCGGTGCGCCGTGTCCCCGCTGGGCGCCGCAGGCCGGCAGGTTGGTATAGGCCCGAATCATATCAAACTTGAAGTTTTCAAATTCATAGGTCAGGGGCAGCATGGCGCCGGCGTAATAGGCGGTGGCAATACCCAGGCTGGTATAGGCGCCCCCGTCCATCATGAAATTGGCGTACACCCCGAGTAATTTACCGTTTTTATCCACACCGGTGGTGATTTCCATGATCTGCTTGTGGCGGCCCCGGTTGTGGGCAAACATTTCGTGCCGGTCATAAAACATCTTTACCGGCCGGCCGGTAAGCTTTGAAAGAACCGCCCCGGCAAACTCCAGTCCGGTGGGTTCCAGCTTACCGCCGAAGCCGCCGCCGACATAGGTTTTAATCACCCGCACGTCGCCCATCTTCAAACCAAACTCACGGGCAATGTAGTACTGGAAATAGTGGGGCGATTGGGTGCTGGAGTAAACGGTGAGTTTTCCGCCTTCCCAGATTGATATTGCCGAATGGGGCTCGATGGGACACTGATAGGTCCGGTTGCCTTCAAAGCGGTCGGTGCGGACATGGTACGCCTCTTTAAAGGCCTTTTCCACATCACCGAAATTCTGGTGGATTTCCGTGTTGATATTCCGGGGATACTCGTCGTGTATTTGCGGAGCGCCCTCTTTGATGGCTTCCTCGGGATCGAAAACCGCAGGCAGCACTTCGTAATCAACTTTGATCAGCTTGAGGGCTTTATATACGGTTTCTTCATCCAGGGCGGCCACGGCGGCCACCTTATCTCCCACAAAACGCACCTTGTCGCTGCAGAAAATGCTCTCATCCCAGCGGGCCGGGCTGATGCCGTATTTTAGGGTGGGCACATCCTTGTGGGTGATTATTGCCTTTACTCCGGGTAATTTTTCCGCTTCCGAAGTGTCGATATTAAGTATCCTGGCATGGGCGTGGGGGCTGGTCAATATTTTGCCCACCAGCATGTTGGGAAATTTGAGATCACCGGTATATTTTGCCTGGCCGGTCACTTTCACCCGGCCGTCCATTTTGGGTACACTTTTGCCAATTACCGAATACTTTTCGGCCACAGCGCTCATCCCTCCTTATTATTCGTTTTACTCGTTGGCGGCAGCCAGAATTGCCTTTACTATATTCACATAACCCGTGCAGCGGCAAAGGTTTCCCGCAATTGCCTCCCGTACTTCACCTTCAGTTGGGTGCGGGTTCTTGGTCAGCAGCGCCTTCGCCGACATAATCATTCCCGGCGTGCAGTATCCGCACTGCACCGCGGCATTATTAACAAAGGATTCCTGAATTTTGTCCAGGTTCTCATTAGTGGCCAAACCTTCCACGGTGGTAATTTCGTGGCCGTCCGCTTCCACCGCCAGGACAATGCAGGAGTTTACAGGCTTGCCGTCCATTAAAACAGTGCATGAACCGCAATCCCCCAGCTCACAGCCTTTTTTGGTGCCGGTTAAATCCAACTCGTCCCTGATGAAATTGACCAGGAGAGTGTTGGCTTTTACAACCCGGGTGTAGTCGTCCCCGTTGATATTGATGGTGACCAGGTATCTGGTTACGCCGTTATTATCGACTAATGCCTGCATTTACTGTCCCTCCTTTACACATGTCCTTCATTGATGGCTTTGCGCAGGGCGCGTTTGGTGAATACTCTGACCATGTCCCGGCGATACTCCTCGGAGCCGCGGATGTCGGAAATGGGTTTGCACTCTTTGGATGCGCAAACGCCTGCTGCCTCCAATAAATCGTCATCGACGGTTTTGCCGATAATCGCGGCCTCGGCCTGAGTCGCCCGCATGGGTACCGGAGCCACGGCGCCCAGAGCAATTCTGGCCTCTTTACATACTTTGCCGTCCATTTCAACCGCCACTGCCACCCCAACCACCGCCAGGGCGCCGGAACGGCGCAGCCCGAATTTAATATAGGTGCTGCCGGTGAAAGAACTGTCGGGAATGACTATTTGGGTGATTAACTCATCCTGGGCAATTTGAGTTTTCCCGGGGCCCGCAAAAAAGTCTTCCAAAGCCATAACCCGCTCACCCTTGGGACCTGACAGGGTTATTGAAGCCCCCAGTGCCATCAGGATGGGCGGCAGATCCGCGGACGGTACCGCATTGGCTATATTGCCGCCGATGGTACCCACATTTCTTATTTGATTGTTGGCCATATGATGAGCGGCTTCACACACCGAAAGATATTTATCCTGCAGCAGCTTGGAATTGCAAATGGCATTATGAGTAGCCCTGGCTCCTATTACTACGCCTTTTCCCTCTACGTATTCAATACTGGTCAATTGCTCAAGCCGTTTCAGCGAGATAAGCACTTCCGGAGCCGTAAGACCATGTTTCATTTTGTTTAACAGGTCGGTTCCCCCCGCAAGCACTTTCGCCACCGGGCCTTTTTCCGCCAGCAAGGCACATGCTTCCTGTACGCTGGCCGGCATGTGGTACTCAAAATCCGGTAAATACATACTTTGCCAAGCCTCCTTATAGTAGATATTTGAAGCTAACTATTTTGAACGATGTTCTCTATTATGTACGCGTAATTATATTATGAATTATCTGAAAGGACTTGTCAATAAACAAATCAATCAAAAAATCTACAACAAGGGTCTCTTGAAATGTGCTGCAAAAAAATATACACTTTACATGCATTAGGTATAAATATTTAACATAAGTTTATAACCGGATATTTGGGGAGGCATATTAAATTGGTTGCTTATAATGAATTATTTAATAAAATAAATGCCGCCGAGGATTATTTAAATAGTGTGTTCATAGAAAGAGAAGCCTTGATCTCCCTGCTGCTTTTAACTATTTTTTCCGGGCAGAATATGTTCATTCTGGGTAAGCCCGGTGTGGCCAAATCGGAAATAGTGTATCAAACTTCATTGCTGTTTAAAGATGTTAAAATATTCAGGTACCTTCTGACAAAATACACTACACCGGAAGAAATATTCGGTTCGATATCCCTGGAGGAACTTAAAAAAGACCGTTTTTACAGAAAGATTACTAAAAAATTAGCTGATGTTGAAATTGGTTTTCTGGATGAGATCTTTAAAGGCAACAGTTCAATACTAAACAGCCTTTTAATGATTGCCAACGAAAAAATCTATATTAATGATACCGAGGTGGTCGAAGTCCCCCTCATTTCCTTATTCGGGGCGTCCAATGAGATTCCGGACGAGGAAGAAATGGAGGAATTGCAAGCTCTATATGACCGTTTTACCATCAAGTACATTGCCGAGCCGATCAAGGAATATAAAAATTTTACGATGCTTTTGCTGCAGGACAACAAGGAAATTAAAATGGACGACCGGATGCTGATTGATTTGAATGAAATATTTACAGTGCAGGAAGCAGCCGGAAAAATCACTCCCGGGCAGAACATATTAAACTTAATGTACAAGGTGCGGGAATACTGTTATGAAAATAATTATTATGTATCGGACAGAAAATTTAAAAACATGCTCGGCATTTTAAAAGTCGGCGCTTTTGTCAACGGCAGATCGGAAATTATCACCGAAGACTTATTTATATTGCCGTATATGATCTGGGAAAAACCCGAAGAGTTTTCGGTGATCAAAGAAGATATTGAAAACATTATTATCGAACATATTTTCAACAATATTATTTCGAGCATCTCCATTAAAATTTCCAATTCGTTTTCATCTTTTATAGATGATTTAATAACAACGTCCGGCAACTGCTATAATGAATATGTAAAATGCTACAGCTATCTAAAGCAGAAGCAGAAAGATGACCTGGTTATACAGGATCGTTTGATTAGGGAATATTTATATAAAATCACCAAAATCATTGAACAACTTACTGCTGAAATGGAATCTTACCATATTCAATACAACCTCAGGTTTTATCAGCTGGTGCAAAGAAAGATTTTATTCGATATCAACAAAAAGAAATCGGAGTTTACCAATTACCAAATTACTTTAACTGATTTAAAGGATAAAATTCAAGCCGCCCTGCAAGAGGAAGAACAGGTATGAATTTTATAAAATATGATCAATACGACCAAATGTATTTTTCATACCTGGAACATAAGTACGACTTGCTCAGGTCGCTCCAGGGAAGTCACAACAAGATAATCGACAAGGACATCCTGCTGGATCTTTACAACATCCTGTTTAAAGAACACATCGAGGTTTTGCCGGTACGGGAACAAGAGGTTTCACGGAATGATTTTATAAAGTTTTTATTGATTAATAAGATCCTGGAAAGCAATTACCTGGCTAAGATTAAATATTATACTGTCTTTAATGAACAAAACAGCTTTCTTTTCATTAAAAGCTTGCTTAATGCCTTCAGAAATTACAGTATGTGGGAAGATGATGAGGCCGAAAATACTGAACAACTATTGAATGCCATTGAATCTTCCTTCAGCGGCGGTAATAGCGGTGCAAAAAACGATGCTAAACAGGACTATGCCGCCGGTGACGGCAGTTCCTTGCCAACCGACTTTGAAAATAATGATCTGATGGAGCAATTGTCCGATTATGTGGCCGCCAATGCTTCATATTTACAAAGTCTTGAGCAATTGGATTCTTTGCCTGCTCACGATAAAATGAAAGCCATGAATGCCGTTTACGATCTAAATGCTGTTCTGGACGGCCTCAAAAAACTGAAAAAAGAATTAAAACTGCCGCCCGGGGAACCGGATATCCCGGCAAAGGAACAAGGTGTTGCTTTCAATTACGGCGCAGCGGCAAATAAAATCATTGTTGATGAGATGGATAAAATACTGCGCCGGGTAAGTGTGCAGCTGGAAAAAGACATCCAAAAAAAGCAGGGGTTATATCACAACCTGAAAAAGTTAAGCTCCCACAGTTATTGGGATCTGTCTTTGGGCAATTTGATCCAGACCAACCCCGAGTTTTGCTTTTATTTGTCCGGCATAATCAAGAATCACCCGGAAGTGATTAAAATAGCCAGGTTAATGGGCAACCTGAAGGTAATTAAGACTAAAAAGGACAAGAGAATGACCAGGTCCACCTATGAATGTAAAATGAATATTTCCGCCTCGAACGATATTACAAACCTGATTCCTTTGGAGTTATTGTATCTTGATGAGCAGCTGGAAAAAATATTTTACAATAAACTGATCGAACAAAAACTGTTTACTTATGACTATCAAGCCCGCAACAGCAAAGGCCGGGGCGGGATAATCGTCCTCCTGGACACGTCCGGAAGCATGATTGGCGATAAACTTGAGCTGCTGAAGGCGATAATTCTTAATATCGCCTTAATTGTGCTGCAAAAGAAGAGATATTTCGCTTTAATTAATTTCAGCAGCTCCATGAATGATGTACTCCTGCTTCCTCACCGGCCCGAGTTTCAGGAGTTCGTCAGTTTGCTGATTTCCTCTTATTATGGGGGCACGAATTTTGACGTCCCCATTAAAAGGACGCTGGAAATAATAAAAAACTTCAGATTTCACCGTGAATCCGATGTATTAATATTTTCCGACGGCTTCGGCAAACTGAGTGACGAAGTGCTCGATGAATTGGAAACCGGCAAGCAAAAATACCGCTTTGGCATGTTTGGTTTTCTCTTGGACGATAACTCCAAGGACACTGCCCTGGCCAAGAGCTGCGACAGAATTTTTGATTTAACATCAAGTCAATTGTTGAAGGATTTACTTAACCAGCTTGAAAAAACAAATTAGTATTTGCCAAAGGGGCAAACCGGATAACGGCATTCCGGGCAGCTCATGCATAATCCGCCATGGCCCATTCTGGCTATTTCCTTCCTGTTGATTCTTTCCCCGGCCAGTACTCTGGGCAGCACCAGATCAAAAACAGTGGCTTTATAATACATAACACAAGCCGGCAGGCCCAAAATCGGCACATCACCCAGGTAAGCCAGCATGAACATGGCGCCTGGCAGGACCGGGGCTCCGTAAGTAACCAGTTCGGCGCCGGTGTTTTTTACTCCGCTTGGAGTGACGTCATCCGGGTCTACGGACATCCCTCCGGTGGTAATAACCATTTGCGCCCCCTGGCTGATGAACGCCTGTATTTTCTCTTTTATTAGATCCGCGTCGTCGTACGCCAATTCATGCCATACCACTTCACATCCATAGCGGGACACTTTCTTTTTAACCACCGGGCTGAACTTGTCCTTGATTCTTCCATAATAGACCTCATTGCCCGTGGTAAGCAGCGCCACCTTCAGTTTGCGTATTTCTTTTACTTTCAGGATGGGGCCTCCGCCAGCACATATTGACTCCATGGCTTCGATTTTCTCTTTTTTAACCACCAGAGGGATGGCCCTGGTGCCGGCGACAACAGCACCCTTTTCAACCACCTGGTTGGTATGCTGGGTGGCAAATGAAATTTCATCAATCATGTTGATTTCATTGAGTCTTTCCACATCTATCTTCAGCAGACCCGGCCTGGCCGCCGTGATGTTCACTTTCCCTTCACTGGGTTGGGAGTACTCTACCCCCTCGCCAATAGCGGCTTTGGCCATTCTTAACGCCGCATCATTTTCATGTAACAGGTCATTGCCGCATTCCCAGATATAAATGTGATCCTTACCCAGTTTGAGCAGTTCCTCAATATCCTCTTGTTTAACCACATGACCTTTTTTAAAGGCGGGTCCCTTGAATTCTCCGGGCACTATTTTCGTGATGTCATGACACAGAACCATGCCGACCGCGTCTTCTACTTTTACTTTACGCATTTTGCAGCACCCCTTTATGTTCTGAACTTGCTCATATCCTCATCATCGTGTTGATCTCTTTGGATGCACGCAGCATAGCTTTTACCGCATTATTTGCTTTGTCCTTGTCAAATGTGTTGGCGAACCCCACCATCCAAATAGCCGCCAGAACCCGGTCCCGCATATTGAATATGGGCACGCATACTGCGTTCACGCCTTGAATGTACTCCTGGAAGTCCGTTGAGTAACCTTGTTTTTTTACCTTTTCAATTTCCTTGGCGTATTTTAATGGATCAGTAATAGAATATCTAGTATATTCAGGGAGCGGTTTCTCCGACAAAGCGTTTTGGAACATTTCTTCACTGAGGCCGGCCACAAAAACTTTTCCCGCCGCTCCGGCGAAAAGAGGTATCCTTGTACCGACCGGTGCGGAAATCTTCAGTTCCAAAGGGCTGTCGACCTTCTCAACGATGGTGATCTTTTCTCCGTCAAAGGTGCCTAAAAAAATGGTTTCCTTAAACTCCCTGCACAATTCTTCCAAAAACGGCCGTGCCAACACTCTTAAATCTTCTCCGGCCAGAGCCCGGTTACCCAATTGAATGAGGGTCGGACCCAACCTGTATTTCTTGCCGTTATCCTGGTTTAAAACTCCCAAATCAAGAAAGGCCTGGGTTATTCCATGTACGGTGCTTTTTGAAATATTTAATTTGCGGGCCAGATCGCTTATTCCCATTTCCGACTGGTTGCGGGCAATTTCATCCAGGACTGCGAAAGCCTTGTATAATATCGGTGCACTATATCCATTTACTGTTTTTTTTACTGTCATTGACATCCTCCACCCGCCCGCTGACCGAATAAAATTGCGCAGAACTAGAGGGCGAAAAATCGCCCTCTAGATTAATACGCTAGTCTCGAGGTTTTTCCCTTTATTTTTTCTCTTTTAATGCCCGCCAAATTTTTTCATAGGTGATGGGCAGGCTTTTTACCCGTACCCCGATGGCGTCGTAGATGGCGTTTGATATGCAGCCCATTGTCGGGGTGGTGGCTCCTTCGCCGACTTCTTTAACCCCCCAGGGGGCGTTGGGGTCGACGGTATCGACCAGTTCGGAAGCTACCGGCGGCATATCAAGGGCTGTAGGCAGCCTATACTCGGCCAGGTTGCCGTTGATCAGTTTGCCGTTCTGATCAAAGAGCACTTCCTCCCAAATGGATTCGCCCATCCCCATGTAAAAGGCGCCGTGTACCTGGGCGTGCAACAGTGCCGGATTAATTACAAAACCACAGTCGTGGACGTCCCAGGCTTCTTTGACCTGTACTTCTCCAGTTTCCCGGTCTATTTCCACTTCGGCAACCTGGGTGGCGGCGCTATAGGCCGGGGAGGTGCCCACCGCGGAGCCTTTGTGCACGCCCCCAAGTTTGGGCGGCCTGTACGAGCCGCGCCCGATTAACTGTCCGTGCTTTACGAAATATGTCCTGGCCGCCTCGGCGAAAGTTTTGGTTATTTGGGGATTGGATTTGACAAATACGATGCCGTCCCGGCAGTCCAGTTCCCCGGCACTGACATCCATCATTCCGGCGGCGGTTTCCAAAATCAGCTTTTTAACTTCTTCTCCCGCTTGTTTTACGGCCGCTCCGCTCATCAGGGTTTGCCTGCTGGCGTAGGCGCCCAAATCATGGGCGGCCAGGTCGGTGTCGCCGGCCACAATTTTCATATCCTCGTAACGATAACCCATGGCCTCGGCAGCCATCTGGCAAAGCACCGTATCACTGCCCTGGCCGATTTCAATGGCTCCGGTGTAGAGGATGGCCGAGGTTCCGTCGTCGGTAACCTTAATCGTGGCCACGGAGTGGGGCAGGTCGGTGCGGTAGATGGCGTAACCGGCGCCGGAAACAAAACCTCCGTTGCCCATCCCGATTCCCTGTCCCGGGGGCAATTTGCCTTTTTTATCCCGCCAGCCGGAAATATCCCTGGCCTTCTCCATGGCTTCCTTTAAACCGTAAGAATCCACCTTGAACCCCTGTACTGTCATGGTGCCCGGTTTCCGGGCGTTTAAGATGCGCATTTCCAGGGGGTCAATCCCCAGGTGTTCGGCGATATTGTCCAGGTGGCTTTCAAAGGCGAACCGGGGCTGCGGCTGCCCGTGGCCGCGCTGCGCCCCGCAACCGGGAAGGTTGGTCACAACCCGGTACATATCGAATTTATAATTTTCGAAATCATAAAGAATGGTCAGCAATGCGCCGGCGTAATAAGCCGAGGCGACTCCAAGACCGGTATAGGCCCCGCCGTCCATCACGAAATCGGCGTGCACACCCAAAATTTTTCCTTCCTTGGTCACCCCGGTGGTAAAATTCATAAACTGGGCGTGCCGGCCGCGGTTGTTATAAAACATATCTTCCCGGTCAAAAAACATTTTCACCGGCCGGCCGGTCTTTTTAGCCAGGGCCACCGAGGCAAAATCAAGGCCGGAGGGGTCCATCTTGCCGCCGAATCCGCCGCCGATATAAGTTTTGACCACCCGCACGTCGCCCATTTTCAAACCAAACACTTGGGCCAGATAATACTGAAGGTAGTGAACAGACTGAATGCTGGAATAAACAGTGACTCTGCTGCCCTCCCAATAAGCGATGGTGGCGTGGGGTTCCAGGGGGCATTGGTATGTGCGCTGTCCGTCAAGACGGTCAGTACGTACGTAGTAGGCTTCTTTAAAGGCCTGGTCCACATCGCCGAAGTGCTGGTGAATTTCAGTATTAATATTTCCGGGGTAGATGTCAAATATTTGCGGTGCTCCCTCCTTCATTGCCTCAAATGGATCGAATACGGCGGGCAGCACTTCGTAATCCACCTTGATCAGTTTAAGCGCCTTGTAAACAGTTTCCTCGTCTATGGCCGCCACCGCAGCCACTTTATCTCCCACATAACGGACTTTATCGATGCAAAAAATATTTTCGTCCCAGCGGGCCGGACTAAGCCCGTATTTTTTGTCCGGTACGTCCCGGTGGGTAATTACCGCTTTAACACCGGGCAGCTTTTCCGCCTCGGAAGTATCAATATTAATTATCCTGGCATGGGCATGAGGACTGAGCAGAAGTTTGCCCACCAGCATGTTGGGAAATTTCATATCGGCTGTATACTTGGCCCGCCCGGTTACCTTTTCCAGGGCGTCAATTCTGGTTACGCTTTTCCCAATTTGCGTATAATTGTCGCTCATCTCAAGCACCCCTTTCTACTGTTCACCGGCCGCAGCCAATATAGCCTTGACAATATTAACATAGCCCGTGCAGCGGCACAGGTTCCCCGCGATGGCCTCCCGTATTTCATGTTCCGTGGGGTGCGGGTTTTTGGTCAGCAGCGCCTTGGCCGACAATACCATGCCGGGGGTGCAATATCCGCACTGGATGGCGGCATGTTCGACAAATGATTCCTGGACCCGGTCCAGTTTATCGTTCTGGGCTACTCCCTCAATGGTGGTAATTTCGTGGCCCTCCGCTTCCATCACCAGGACAATGCAGGAATTAACCGGTTTGCCGTCCATTAAAACTGTGCACGAGCCGCAATCCCCCAACTCGCATCCCTTTTTGGTGCCGGTCAAATTAAGTTCTTCCCGTAAAAAATTTACCAGCAGCGTGTTGGCTTTCACCACCCTGGTATAACTGTCTCCGTTGATGTTCAGGGTCACCAGGTATCTTTTCACCCCGTTGTCGTCAACAATGGCCAGCATTTTTCATTCCTCCCCCTTTATACATGACCTTCATTAATGGCTTTGCGCAGCGCCCGTTTGGTGAAAACCCTGACCATATCCCGGCGGTACTCCTCGGAACCGCGGATGTCGGAAATGGGTTTGCATTCCGTGGCGGCACAAACCCCTGCTTCCTCCAACAAGTCATCATTGACGGTCTTACCGGTAATCACGGCCTCAGCCTGCTGTGCCCGCATGGGTACCGGGGCCACGGCGCCTAAAGCGATTCTGGCATTTTTGCATGTCTGTCCGTCCATTTCCAACGCCACTGCCACCCCTACCACTGCCAGGGCTCCGGAGCGACGCAGACCGAATTTTATATAAGTGCTGCCGGTAAATGAATTATCCGGGATCACTATCGCGGTCAGGATTTCGCCTTGGGACAGGTGTGTCTTTCCGGGGCCGGCAAAAAAATCTTCCAGGGGGATAACCCGCTCGCCCTTTGTACTCACCAGGGTTATTAAAGCACCCAGGGCAATCAATATCGGCGGCAGATCAGCCGAGGGGACGGCATTGGCAATATTCCCCCCGATGGTGCCTACATTTCTAACCTGATTATTGGCCATATGATGGGCGGCTTCACATACCGACGGATACATTTTTTGCAGCAAAGCGGAATTGACAATGGTATTGTGTGTTGCCCTGGCCCCGATCACCACGCCTTTGCCGGGTACGTAATCGATAGAGGCAAGCTGGTCGAGCTTTTTAAGTGAAATCAGCGCTGCGGGAGCCAATAATCCATGTTTCATTTTGTTCAGCAGGTCGGTGCCCCCTGCAAGCACCATGGCGCCGGGGCCTTTTTCAGCCAGCAAGGAACAGGCGTCCTGCAAACTGTCCGGCATGCAGTAGTCAAAGTCGGGTAGGTTCATGATTTACCTCCTCTGTTTGGTTCTTCGTTCTGAATAATGAACAATGTTCACTTAATTAAATTATGAACTATAGATTGTTAAAATGTCAAGAATATTTTTGCAATGACTAGGACAATTTGGAGTAAAAAAAATTATAATTAAATGACAGGCAAAAAATACGGCAGAATGAATTTGATCATCTGCACATCGAAAGGTGATGCCGGGATGGACATTCTTTTCGATAACCACTGGATTCAAATCCGTAAAAAAGAATATTATGTTTATGCGCACCTGAAATGGTGCAATGGCGTAGGAGTGGCCGTTTTACCCTACAGGAAGCATGCCTCAGGCCGGATGGAGTATTTGGGCCGGTATGTGCTCTTAATGAACTGGCGGAAGAGGCCGGCTATCTGGCGTCCTCCGGTGACTTGCTTGATCTGGGCACTGTTTACGTAAGCAAAATTTCCGATACCGTTATGCATTTGTTAGCCATAAATTTGGACTCAGCTAAGGTGAAAAAAGTTAAAGCGTCCGGTGACGGGTCGAAGGGTGAGGAAGGAGCTTATTGTCGTTGGGTTGATAAGGAGGATGCCGTTAACTGTGACGACCCGATATTGATCACTATGGTAACCAGGCTGGAATACGCAAACCCTTGATTGTCAGTCCAATTGATCTAAAACCGCCAACGCTTCCCTGGCCAGCATTTTTCCCGTCGCCGTGAAGAACCATTCATCAACGGATTTGTGAAGCCATTTCCGGTATTTATTGCGCTCGATGCCAAAACGCCGGTAATCGATGGTAAAACCCCGGGGTGAATAACGAAAAAGTTTATCGGCGTCCTTGACAATACGGTCATTTTGAGAAATGGCCTCCAATCTGGAATCATGGCCGTCGATGATCAGCAGTATTTCTTCTGTTTTGCCCGCTTCGTAATTGACTTTTTTCAGGATCTCCCCGGCCATTTTAACTCCCTCCACTTCATGCACCCGCCTGAGTTCCCTGTCAAATTGCGGTCCGAAAGCTTTGAGCTGCATGTCTTCGGGTACACGCCACCAACCGATGTCATGCAGGAGCACTGCCGGAATGACAATATCGGCATCGCCGGCTTCTGTTTCCAGGAGCTTAAACGCATAGGCCAAAGATATTTCGATATGGATGTCATTTTTTCTGGTGTTTAAAAATGGTTTGGCCCATTCATAAATTAATTGATGGCTTTCTTCCATAATTAACCTAAGTCTCCCCTATCAAGAATTGCATTCAATGACTGTTATTGACTGTCATCGGTGAGTATTATTTGCTGCCGGGCGGAAAAACCCTTATCGTTTTCCAGGAACCAAATTTCCCGGGGCGCCAGTTTAAACACCTGCGCCCGTGCCACGGCGGCAGCGGTTTTTGGATTGCTTAAAAACGAGCCGACCGAAGGAAATTTACGGACAAACAAAGGGATGATCCGGGCTTTTTCTATCCGGCCCACCGGGGTTGCTTCGCCCCGGAGCTGAATTCCTTTAATATCCCGCCAATCATGGTAATCCTCGTGAACAGCCGCCGCCACCAGGGGATTGGCGGCCAGGTCGCGCCCGTGTCTGGTGTTCGTTTCGGTGAAAAAATAGAGGTTAAAATCAATACTCAGGTAAAAAACAGCGGCGGCCCACGGACCTTCCTCCCCCGCGGTGGATAAGGTCATCACGTGGTGTGTTTCCAGGTAGGCCTTTGTCTCGCGGATTAATTGAGCATTCATATTCGTTCCCCTGTCATATTCTTTATTTCATTTGATATGGAAGTTTTCCAGATATTCTATCCCGGCTGCTGCTGTTCCTCCTTCCTGGCGGTATTGCTTACGCCGCAAGCAACAACCCTGTTTTCAGCGGTCAGAATCTTGAAGGTATCGATATCCTGCTGATAGCCGCAGCGGGAATAAAAGCGCCAGCCCTGCTCAGTAACATTTAAAATAAAAATCAAGGCGCCGTCCCGGCAGGCCGATTCAAAGAAACCGTACAGGTAACGGGCCAGGCCCAGGCTGCGCAGCTCCTCCTGCAGGGCAATGATATCTATTTCCACCAGGACTGCCGATTTGGGCTTGAAAACCAGTAAGCCGGCGCCCCGTCCCGACGGCCAGGTCATGATTAAAACAAAATTGTTATAAATTTCCTTCAGTCCGACGTAATAGGGGTTGATTTCACCAAAATCCGTGAACTGTTGGAAAAGCTGTTCAAAATCCCCCCGCCCGATTAACTTTGCGCCCTGTATCCGCATCCGGTGAGAAAAGTAGTCCGCGAGCTCTTTGTCGGCCGATGCGGGGCAATATAATTTATACTTCCACCAGCCGGGATACACGGCGCTCCCTCCTGTTTTAGCTTAGCCCTCTTGCACTGTTTCCCGCGTTTAGCTTCCATCCCAGCGGTGAAACAACTGGTGTTCAATGCCGAACTGATCAAGGGCCTTGCCCACGGTCTGATTGATAATATCGTCAATGGTTTCGGGGTGGTGGTAAAAAGCGGGCACCGGCGGCAGAATTATGCCGCCCAGTTCGGCCAGGGTGGTCATCAGTCTCAGATGTCCTATATGCAGCGGTGTTTCACGTACGATCACCAGCAGTTTTCTCTTTTCTTTCAGCGTTACATCCGCTGCCCGGACCAGCAAATTATCATTATATGAATTGGCCATCGCCGACAAGCTTTTCATGGAACAGGGAGCGACAATCATACCGTCATGCCTGAAGGAACCGCTGGCGATGGCGGCGCCGATATTCTCGTTTTCGTAGACGGAGCCGGCCAGCTTTTCTAATTCCTCGATGCGGTAATTGGTTTCGGTATCGATGGTTCTTTTGGCGCTTTTACTGATCACCAGGTGCGTTTCAATTCCGCACCGGCGCAGGACCTCCAGTACCCGGATCCCGTAAATGGCTCCGCTGGCGCCCGATATTCCAACCACGATTTTCACGCGTTTAAACCTCCAAATTTATTCTTCCAATTTAGCCTTGAGGACTTTTTTATCAATCTTTCCCGAGTCGCCTACCACAGGTAAGCTTTCCAGCACTTCCAAACGTTCCGGCAGCTTAAAGGAGGCGAGTTTTTTCTCTTTTAAAAAGGAAATCATCTCTTCAAATGTGAATGTCTCACCGGGTTGAGGGATTACAAAGGCACATGCCCGCTCACCCAATTCCCGGTCCGGATAACCGACAATGGCCACGATTTTGACCTTGGAGTGCTCCTGAAGCAGCCCTTCCACCTCCGCCGGGTAGATATTCTGGCCGCCCCGGATGATCATGTCCTTGGCCCGGCCCATAATCCAGAGACACTCCTGGTCCCATTTGACGATATCTCCGGTGGTGGTCCATCCTTCACTGTTATAGACGGTGGCGGTGGTTTCGGGGTCGCGGTAGTAGCCCGCCGGGGAATTTGGTCCCCTGAACCACAGTTGGCCCGGTTCGCCGTATGGAACTTCATTGCCGTCTTCATCGGTAAGCCTGACTTTGTTGCCCGCCAGCGGCCTTCCCACGGTTCTTCTTCGCAGTTCCGGCGGATCGTCCACCCGGCATCCGGATACTGAACCCACGTCCTGGGTGCCCAAATCACTGGTGATAACGCCGCCCAACCTGCTTTCAGCCATCTGCCCCACATCCGGGGGGAGGTAACCGCCGGCGGAGCGGATGAAACGAAGGGAACTGATGGCGTACTTTTCCACCGGTAGTTCAAGCATCCGGACCAGGTGGGTGGGCACGACGCCGATGCAAGTCGCTTTTTCCCTCTGGATCAGTTCCAGGGCGCTTTCGGCGGTGAACTCTTCCAGCAGTACGGTTTTTGCTCCGGCCAGCGGAGCAGCGAAATAGGTGAGGGTGCCCGCCGCGCCGCCGGCAAAGGGAGCAATGGCGGCGGTAATATCATCCGCAGTTAAATTCCAGATATCCACCCGGCTTTTGGCCGTGCAAAGCCGGGGAGCGATGTTCCATTCCACCAGTTTGGGCAGACCCGTCGTGCCGGTGGTGCTGGTGAGCATCGCCATGTCCTTGAAAGGGTCAAACCGGCGGTCATCCAATATGGTTAGTTTTTCTTCCGGCACCGGTTCCCGGATTAGCTGTAGCAAAGAATGCGTACCTTCCGGAGCACCGGCGGGGATCTCTTCGTCGAGGAGGAAAATGTACTTCAGGCGGGGAGACAGGCCGCGGAGTTTGTTGTACATCTCCAGGTAGTTGAAGCCCCTGTACGTGTGGGGAATCACAACCGCCGAAGCCTCTGTTCTCTCAATCATGTAGGAGAGTTCTTTTTCACGCATGTAAGCATAAACAAGGAGAGAAACCAGTCCCGCGCGTTCCGCGGCAATTCTGGCCAAAAAGGCGTTGACTTCATTGGGCGCCTGGATAATGATCCGGTCGAATTTTTCCAGTCCCAGTTCCGCCCAACGGCAGGCAATCCGGTCGATTATATCCTTTGCCTGCGCCCAGGTAACTCTGTGCCGCGAATCCACAAGGGCCTCCCGGTCGGGAATTTCCCTGGCGTTTTTGGCCCAATAATCGTAAAAGGTTTCGTTAGTCCAATAACCTTGCTCTTTAAACTCGTTAATCATTTCGTCCGTGTACCGAATTACTCTCATTTATGCCTCTTACCTCCTTCACAGTTTAGTAATTGACCGTTTGCGGGTTTTCTGCCGGACTTTCGGCTGCACTCATTACATCCTTAAAGGCTTTTAAAACCGCTTCGGCAAACTCCGGCTCTTCAAGGTTGGCCTCCACTTCCCTGATTTCTATCCCGGGTCGCAGTTGATTTCGCAACTCTGCTGTGAAAATGCGATCGGTTTCCGGTTCGTAAAGGACCGATCCTTCATTGTCTATACCGGACCACCCTCTGGTTGGAATTATTACTTTAACCGGGCCTTTAGCCTGGTTGAGCTTTTGGGCAAAGGTTCCCGCAACCATAGCCAGTTCCTCGGGAGATACCCGCAAATAGCTGCGTAAAGAATCGAGGTCATATCTTTTGCGCTGATAATATTCCGGCTTATACTTGCTTTTGGGAGGGGTCATCAGGTTAACCAGGCATGGCGCGATCACCTGGGGGATGCCTGCCTTGCCCGCCGCCTCCAGCCTGTGCGGGCCTGCCGCCCTGGTGCCGCCCAGCAATTCTTCGCCCACGGCGCCCGGAGCCAGATCAATTACGGCGGAGAAGATTTTTTCTTTTTCAATCAGCTCTTCCATGGCCAGATCCGGAACGCCGGTGGCCGAAAAGCCAATCACCTGGTATCCTTCCTGCTCAAGCTGCCGGCGTACGTGACTGGCGCATTTCTCACACATATTCAACAGGGTCATGGCCACCAGCCTTTTATTCTTTCTCCTGCCGGCACCCACGGCGCTGACGGCTTCCTTCATTTTCACCATGCCTACGATGCTCCCGGCGGCCCGGTCCAAAATGTCCCGCATGAGGTCGTTTAGGCCGGTAAAATCAATTACCGAGTGCATAATAGCTATATCGGCGGTGCCGAAATACCTGCTGGTCAAGCCCCGTGCCGCCGCCACGCTGGAGATCATCAGCTTTGGAACGCCAAAGGGTAGCGCCTTCATCACCCCGGTGCTCATCAGGGTGCCGGTGGCTCCGCCCAGTCCGATAATCCCGTGCAGCCTGTTCATGGCGTAAAGCTCGTTCACTTTTTTCCCGGCGCCTTCGACGGTCAGTTTAATCAGCTGCGGTCTGTCTTTGACCAGCGCTTCCCGGTCAATTTCCCTGCCGGTGGCGGCCAGTACTTCCTCCCGGCCGACGTCCGCCAAACCGGCCGGAGCGTCCCTGGTGGAGACGTCAATAACAAGTGCCTGGTAGCCTTTTTTTTCAATTTGCTCTTTAAGGTATTTGGTCTCTTCCCCTTTTGTATCCAGGGTGCTTACAATTACAATGGTATTGCCCATAACGCTCACCCCTCTTTACCAAACCACCTGCCAAAATGTTTTTGTTTCTGCGGGCGCCCGCGAGGGGCGCCCCTATAATTAAACAAAAACATTCGTAAGCAGTGTTTTAGAAACCGTACTCCTGCCACTTGCTCCGGACCTTGGCGGCCATTTCCTTGTCCAGGAAGATCTCCATCGGTTTTCTCTCCCATTCGTAGGGGATGCAGGCGTCTATGATGATCCTGGAGCAAATCTCCCGGGCGTTAATAGGCAGCGCGGGGTCCAGCGGAGTGGAGCGGCCCCGGTTGATGATTTGGGTGCGGGCCACGGGATCGTAGCGCATGCTCATCGCCCAAAGCACTTTGGTCCAATCGTCGGCCGGTATGTCGTCATCTACCACAATGACTCCTTTCAAACCGTAGTGACCGGTGGTGGTGGATATGACCGCCGTGCCGACGTGCATGGAATGCCCTGGATACATCTGTTTTACCGAGACAACGCCCCAGAAACGGCCGCCGGATTCGGGCGGCAGGTATACCGATTTAATCCCCGGTATATGCATATTCTCCAGGTCGGTCCACATGGTGGCGGTGCGGTTCAGCGACTGGATCATGTGGGTATCGGTGATTGGTTTGCCCACCGTGGTGGACCACAGGATCGGGTTGTTGCGGAAATACACCCGTTTGACATTGATAAAGGGTTTGGGCCATTCGTCACTCTTTTTGCCGGAATAGTAGCCGGTATATTCACCGAAGGGCCCCTCCTGACGCCGTTCCACCGGGTCTATTTCACCCTCGATGATGATCTCCGCGTCATACGGCAGTGGCAGCCCGGTCAGATCGCTGATGAAGACCTTGGCGGGCTCGTTGCGCAGCGAGCCGATAATCTCGTATTCCGAAATGTTGGCCGATATCAGGGTGCTGCCCACCAGGAAGTTTAGGGGGTCGCCGCCGATAATGGCCGCCGCGGGCATGGGCTTGCCCAGTTCCTTGTAGCGGTTCAGGTGGAAATCAGCGTGTTTGCCCTTGATGATCTGGACGCCCACGCTTTTTTCATCCAGCATCTGCATCCGGTAAGTGCCCAGGTTGATCCAGTCGCTGTCCGGGTCTTTGGTTACCAGGGCCACCGCGGTCCCGATGTATCTCCCGCCGTCCATGGGATAGAACCTGGGAACCGGCAGATTTTCCAGGTTTATCTGGTCGCCTTCCACCACATTCTCGAAAACCGGTCCCGTGGTCACGATTTCCGGGGGAATCAGCTTTTTAGTGGTGGATTGCATCCAACTCCTGGCCAGATCGCATAAGGTTGAATTCTGGGGTTGGCCCAGGGCGATGGCCAGGCGCTTGACGGTGGTAAACGCGCTGGTGAGGACCGGCGTGTTATATCCTTTGATGTTTTGAAAGAACAGAGCCGGCCCTTTATCCTCCTCGTTCAGCTTGGCGATATGGGACAATTCAAGGTCCCAGTCCACCTCCGCTTCTATTCTCTTAAACTCCCCCGCTTCGTCACACTGCCTGATAAATTCCCTTAAATCCATGGGTAATTCTCCTTTCTTTTAAGTTTTTATTTGTTTACCTAATCTTTTTACCGGTCAAGAGATTGCCGGCGATATGATTCAACGCGCCGGCGCCGGGTTTAAACAGCGGTTTGGCTTCTTTTTTGTTCCATACGGTTTCCGGCCTGGTCTGCAGCAGGATGATGTTTCTGGGGAATGGGAGGTCCTTGTCTATGGCCCATTCAATATCCTGGGGCAGTTTATTGTCCGCTTCCACCAGCTTGCCCAGTCTGCCCAGCTCAACAATCTCTTCGTCGGTCAGGCATGGCACGTTTTGTCTGGCCGGTTCCACATCAACCGGGATTACGTCGCCTTGCGGGCCGTACGCCATCTCTATGGCTTTATTGCAGATGACCCGTTTGGTAATGGCCATGGTCACTTTATTCAGGGCGAATTTGTCAGGGGTAACCTGGCCGCTGACCAGGCTTTCACCCAATCCCCAGCTTGCTTCGATAAAGATTGTCGAGCGGTCGCCGTTTAACGGGTCCAGGGTGAACATAACCCCCGACGCCCTGGCGTTGACCATTTTAAGTACCGCTATGCCGATGGGAGAGCTTTCCACCGGCATGGCGCGCTGCATCCGGTAGTGCATGGCGCGGGCGTTGAAGGAACTGGCCCAAACCTTTTTGACCCGGTCCAGGAGTTGTTCTTCACCCTGGATATTCAGGAAGGTGTCGAACTGGCCGGGCATACTGACCGGTCCGCTGGAACGCACCGCTACTTTTACATTTTCCACGTTGCATCTGTCGCAGAGTTCCCGGTAATAAGACAGGATATAGTTTTGGATCTCTCCGGGTATTGGCCTTGATTCAATGAGCCTGCAGATGTACTCGCTTGCTTTTTCAAACAGGCTGATGTCATCCTGCAGCCTGCTTTTTATTTCCTCAAAGTAACTGGTTATGGCACTACCAACCCCGGTTTCGTCAATAAACTTTTCGTAAGCTTTAAGAGAAATGGCGAAGCCAGGGGGAACCGGTAAACCGGCTCTTAACATCTCGCCAAGGCCTTTACACTTCCTGCCTGCAATGAATACATCGTCCTTATCAAGCTCGCGCAGCCAGTAAACGTAATTTTGGGTATTCACGGTTTGCCCCCCTTAATTGAGCAATCTTCTCGTGTCTATCGTGCTCCTTTTCGAACACTTACTTTACATGCATTTTCACTCTAAAATGACTACTGTTCCGGTATTGCCGTCCACTCTGATTTTCTGCCCGGTTTTAATGGCCGCGGTTGCGTAACCCGAGCCTACCACCGCAGGCAAACCGTATTCACGGCAAACGATGGCGGCATGGGACATGATCCCACCCACGTCCGTAACAGCTGCGCTGACTTTGACGAATATGGGTGCCCAGCTCGGCGAGGTGGTGGGCGCCACCAGGATCTCTCCTTCCTGTAATAATCCCAGTTCCGACGGGCCGCGCACCACTCTGGCAATCCCTTCAACTACCCCGGGCGAACCGGGATGGCCCTGCAAACTGTTCATATCTTCAGTCTTCACCGCACCGGCGTCGAGCCAGGCTGCCAGACGATCGGTGGTAATTCCCCACAGCGTTATGGTGAACGGCTCGGTGACCACTTCCGGCGGTACTCCCAGTGCCGGCGGAGGATTATAACCGCGGAATTTTTCCATTACTCCTTTACGCCACTTGATTTCCTGGGGCCAGTAGGAAGCGCCGCAAGCTTTGACTCCGGTGGCCCATGCGCATACCAGGTCGTATAACGCCTGCCCGATTTCAAAACGGTTTAAATACCAGATATCTTCCGAATCGTTGATTAGCCCGTGCTTGACAAAAACTACGGCCAGTTCGCGGATTTTTTTGTAGAACAAGCTGTGGGACCAGTGTTCAACATAAAACGTGTGATCTTCAACGAAAGGAAATACTTTTTGGGAAATAGCCAGTAGCTGATTGTAAACATCCTTATCTTCCTGAGTTTGTAAAAGTGAGCTGTATTCGGCAACTATTCTGTCTCTTTCTTCAATCAGCTTTTGAGTCGGCCGCTCCAGGCTGTCCCCGGACTCGACCTTTTTAATATAACTTTTGATGGACAGGAACGGAATTTCCGGGCGGTCAAGCCAGCAGTAGTGGTCATGGTACCATCCTGTTCCGGAAGAAACGTAAAACCAGGGGTGCTTGGCCTGTTCATATTCTGCAAGCCACTTTTTGCCTGCCTCGTTTTCGCCCAGGGCGGCGATGATTTCGGCCGGAGCGGATTCATCTTTGAAGTAACCGGCTACACCCAGTGTTACCGCCAGCTTGGCCAGTTTTCTCAATTGCATGTCCGGTTGGAAGAGGATTACATCAATTCCTCCCACCATCCGGGTGATTGTACCGTCATCGATACCCGGAAAGGCTTTGCGGCAAAAGTCGGCAAAAGTAACAAACGCAGCGTAGCCGAGGTTTAAAAACTCAAAGTGGTACTGCCAAACCAATAACGCACGGTCAATCAAATAGTTATACTTTTTGACTATTTCGTAACCGCTGCTGCGGCCGACCCCGTCATTTACAACGGATATATCCTCCATGTCCGGCAGGTCTGCAAACTTGATCCCGTCGATCTCTTTGATTAATTCTTCCATCTTAGTTTTCCAGCGCCCATACAGGTCATGCCAATTTTCATAGTAATAGCCGGCTCGCTGCAGGAAATGCTGCAGTCTTTCTTCAACCTGTTTGGGGTCTGTCACCGGCACGGGTGATATGTAAATGTAGCCGTTTACAATCCGGTGATCGACGCCAAAAGCCGGCGGGACCATGAAAATACGGGTGTTGTACTGCGACAGGCCGAGATACCACGCTTCATCCCAAATCAAATCGAAAGGGTACATGGGTTCCGGGTAATGAAGCCCGTCGTAATACCAGAGCATGCTGTTTTCGTAAGCTTCTCTTTCCTTGTCCATGCCAAACCGGTAATAATACGGGTACATCCTTTCCCAGCCTTCCGTGCCGGGTATGGCTGGGACTTCGCCCGGGTTCAAAAACTTACGCTCCGCAGACATCCTACACTCCTCCTTTAGTTTTATTTAAGCCCCTTACGGACAGCCATTTTGAATATTATTCCAGTTAAAGGAACCACCAGTTCCAGCCGCCGTGCGAAAAACGACATATATTGACCCGGGCGCATTTATAGTGATAAAATTAAGCATAGCAAAGCTGGGGGCGCGGGCTTATAAAAGCCATGCGCTTGCAGTATTAGCGCTGTCGCACCGGTTTGATCCTTGGCCAGGGGGAACCGGTTGCGGCTTATTTTACTTTAGGAATTATACTGGCCATATTTATGGCCAGAACTAAGGATTAAAGTACTGAAAAGCGCGCGCTGAGGGAACTGAAAGAGCGCGCTTTTCTTGTTATGTTGTAACGTTTTTTAGATCCCGGCTAATAATCTTAGGGCCAGGTGCACCATCAGGATAGTCTCGGAATCGGACAGATCTATATTGGCAATTTCTGCAATCCGCTTTAATCTATACTTCATGGTGGCGGAATTTAAGAAACCGTTCCGGGAAGCCCGCTGAAGGTTGCAGTTGTTATTGAAGTACAGGGTCAAAGTTTCGACCAGGTGCGCATTGTTTTTGTTGTCATAATCAATCAGCGGGCCAATTACTTTGCGGATGAATTCACGAAAACGATCAACGTTGATGTTGATGAGACTGAAGACACCCAATTTTTCATAGGCCAGGCAGCGGTTTTTACAATTTAAGGCTTTTGCTATATCAATTGCGGCAAGGGCTTCTTTATATGACAGGGCAAGGTCTTTTAACCGGCTGCAAGGTGAGCCGATACCCACCCACCAGCTGTATTCAGGCAAATGTGTTTTCAGTTCGGCTTCGATCCTATGCAAAACTGTGGTCAAGTCGGAGCCGGAGTCCGCACCGCCGGCTACCGGCAGTAATCCAATGGTATTTTTGCGGTTGCCGCTTAAGAAAAAACCGGGACAAATACCTTCAAAAACGTGACGCACTGTTTCAAAGAAGCTTTCCGCCATATGCGCTTGTTTATATTGTTCTTTTACATCGTCAATCGCCTCCTCAAACACAATATCAATGGACATTAATCGGTAGGGTTTGCTTAAATCAAGTCCCAATTGATTGGCCCGCCATAAAATAAGATCCTCGTTTTCATAATTGCCGGCCAGGAGCGTTTCAAAAAAATGCTTTCTGATCCGGAGCTCGGTTTCAAAAGAAGCTTTTTGTTTTAACATCTCCAGCGCGATCACCGTCGAGGCGTGTTCCAGGGCTATGCAGTCAAGCCTGCTTAGCGGTTTCTCTTCCAGGGCGGTTACCAACCCCAGGCAGTTGTTGCCTGCAATGATGGGCACCACCACCAGGTTTGCCGCGTCGCCGGGCAGCTGGCCGGGGAGCGTAAGCCGGTGGTATTCGGCGCTTGACTTAAGAGCGAGGAATTCCTGGCTCGCTGTTGGATCGGCAATTACCTTTCTCCAGATCAGTTCAATACTATCTTTGCCGGCCGGCTCGTTTTTCACGAGGGGGTTGGAGCAGGACAAGACCTGAAAAAAACGGTCGGCCACCAGTACCGGCCTGTCGATTATGTAAGCAAGGTTACGGGTAATGCCGGCCAGCCCTTGCCCCTCCAATACCAGAGATGTAAGCTGGTTGTGAATAGCCGCTGATTTTTGCATAGCCGCTTTCTCTTGATTCAGCAGCTTATTCACTCTGCTCAGTTCCGAAATTTTTTCTTTTAGAATTTCATTGGTGCGTTCAAGGACGGAGTTGCTGATCCCCCTCCACAGGGTGACACGCTTCTTTTCCTCTTCCACCAGGCACTGTTTTAAATCGTCGATATTACGGAAAGCCGCTCCGTTCCACGCGTCAATAGTGCGCAATTCAAACTGGCAATAAGGGTCTCCCATACCCTGGCACATTGTTTCCACACAGATTACCTGCCGGCCCAGGAATCCGGTGCCAAACCCGCTGGCGTAACCGCTCAGCGACCAGCAAACGGGTTCCTTGGCCCGTCCGAACAGGCGCAGGTGATGTTCGGCTTCGTACGAGTTGCGCCAGGTACCCTGCATCAGGAAAGTCCCTTTTTGCCGGTCATATTCAAGTGTTTTAGCGGAGGCATGCGCAATGCCTTCCAAGGTGTGCATTAACGGTCCGGAAAGCATCCAGTGCGCATCGTTTTCAAACTCAAAGATATTGCGAAAAGTGCTTGCTTCATTAAAGCCGCAACGGTAGCCGAACCGGGCCAGAATACCGCGGGCGATGTCCTCCCCCAGGGTAGCAATCATTTCTTCGCGTAATTCACAGAGGGCACTGGACATTAAAAGCAACATCCTGTTGCCCCGGAAACTGATTATTCCATCGTCCCTGTTTATGTCGAGAAGTTCCGTTAAGTTTAGTTCCTGTTTCACGGAAACCCCTCCTGAAAAAAGCATAATGACTGAAATTATTTAAAAATTCGGACATTTTTAAAGCCAAGCATTTAAAAAAGATAATGTGCTTGTGTATTACTTATGTTTTAAATGTAGCACAGCATATGGAACAAGTCTATCCCTATTATAGGAAAAATTACCTGCCAAGTTTTATCCATTTTGGATAAATAAAAACGAACCCGGCACTTGTTACATACCGGGTTCGCTTTAAAACTATGCATTTACTTGTTCAATAAATTGGGTAAAAATGTGGCAATTTCCGGCACGAACATGAGTAAGACAATGAGCGCGACAACCGCATATAAAAACGGCCATATGCCGCGGAAAATAGTCTCCAGCGGGACGTCCGGCGTAATTCCTTTAATCACGTACACGTTAACCCCCACCGGCGGAGTAATAACTCCGGCCGCCGCCACCAGCACGATCATGACCCCGAACCAGATGGGATCGTATCCCAGGGTGTTCACCACCGTCGGGTAGAAGATGGGCACGGTGAGCAGGATTAACGCCAAAGCGTCCATGAAAAAGCCCAGGATCAGATAGATCAGCAATATAATACTCATCACCACAAATGCCGGGAGCGGCAAAGCTTCAATCCAGCCGCCCAGTTCAAAGGGCAAACGGGTAATGGCTATAAAACGGCCGAATACGTTGGCGCAGGCAATCAAAAACATAATCATGGCCGTGGTCTGCAGGGTGTCATATAACGATTTTTTAAAACCCACCCATTTTAATTGCCTGGTCAGTACGGTAATCAACAAAACACCCGCGGCTCCGACAGCCCCCGCCTCAGTGGGCGTAAACCAACCAACAAATAATCCGCCCAGTGAAAGGGCGAAGACGATGCCGACTTCGATCAGGCCGCCCTTTCTTAATGCTTTTATTCTTTCTTTCCAGGCGGCCTTCTCGCCGCGGGGCGCAAGATCCGGATCCCTCAAGGTCAAAATAAAAATTACGGCCATGTAAAAAAGCGTAAGCAGGATACCGGGAATGATCCCGGAGATAAATAAATCTCCAATCGAGTTTTCCGTAATCACGCCGTAAATGATAAAGAGAGTGCTGGGCGGGATCAATACCCCGAGAATTCCTCCGGCTGCGATACTGGCCGTGGCTAAAGAAACATTATAGCCGCGTTTTCTCATTTCCGGAATGGCTATGGAGCCAATGGTGGCGGAAGTAGCCATATTGGACCCGGAAATGGCCCCGAAAATCGCCGCTGTTCCCTCACCGGCGATGGCCAATCCGCCGGGAAGATGTCCCATGGCCTTATATACAAAATCGAACAGTCTGCCGCCGATACCCGAGTGAAAAGCCAAAAAGCCCATCCAGACAAACAACGGTATCACACTTAAGGAATAAGAAGAAAAAGTACTGTACATTTCCGTAGCCACCATTTTGAAGGCCACAGCAGGGTTGTTAATAATACAGATGCCCAAAATGCCGGCAATCAACATGCCATAGGCTATCGGCATGCGTGCTGCGATAGTGATAAAAAACAATATAACGCCAATGAGGCCGGTCATCATGGGATCCATTATTGCTCACCTTCTTTGGCAAATAAATTTAATATTTTGCCGAAAGTAACCAGGGCGAGCAAGGCGATCCCGACGGCGATTAATAAAATAAACGGGGCGAAAGGTATACCGACGGTATTGGTAACCTCCCCGTTTAAATGCATAGTTTGGGCATGCTTCAGCACATTCCAGGTAACCAGGACCAGAATAACAAAGACGATAGAGTTGGAAATAAAGTCAATAACATTCTGTACTTTTTTGGAAAAACGTTGGACCAGTAAGTTTACTGCCACATGACCGTCCTTAATGGCGCAATACGCGATGGACAGAGAAATGACCACCGTAGTCAACACAACC
>Ga0068714_10000807_pt1 | contig 53102 bp, 52 predicted proteins | sample MTBNYHSulfiMetaG_FD_62988 | JGI IMG/M metagenome (GOLD analysis project Ga0068714, IMG submission 62988) | Enrichment culture microbial communities from rom New York Harbor, USA that are MTBE-degrading - MTBE-NYH (New York Harbor Sulfidogenic)... | ecosystem: Environmental > Aquatic > Marine >... | reverse complement strand
TACTTTATTGAATTTCTTGGCTATTTTAAGGGAAACCAGCATATTTGCCCCCGAGCTAATACCGACCAGAAGTCCGTATTCACGAAATAGCCGCCTTGTCATTCCTAATGCTTCTTCGCTACCAACTGTAATGACGTCGGTAACAAGGCTCATATCCATTATTTTGGGGATGAATCCATCGCCTATACCCTGGATCTTGTGTTCCTTGATGCGGATATCGCTACCGCCGAACATGACCGAAGCTTCTTCCGGTTCGACAGCAATAACTTTTAAGCGGGGATTGACGTCTTTCATTACCCGGGTAATTCCCATCAAGGTACCACCGGTTCCTACACCCGCTACCACCGCATCTACCGGACCTATCTCATTTAGGATCTCAATGCCTGTTTTCTCTTGAGCCTTTATATTATTTGGATTGTTGAACTGGCGGGCGAAAAAAGTATTGGGTTTCTGGGCGATTTTCTCTGCTTTTTCGATAGCCTCTTTAAGACTTCCGCTCTTGGAGGTTAGCACCAGTTCCGCATTGAAGACTTTCATCATGTGTTGGCGTTCTTCACTCATGTTTTCTGGCATTACCACAATCATTTTATATCCTTTTACCGTGGCACACATGGAAAGGGATATGCCCGTGTTTCCACTGCTTGCTTCAACTATAGTATCGCCCTTCTTTAATTCGCCATCTCTTTCCGCAGCCTCAATTATTTCCTTGGCAACGCGATCCTTAATGCTGCCGCTGGGGTTGACCCCCTCCAGTTTCGCATAAACATTATCCATTTTAATAAGAGGCGTATTGCCGATGGCATCGAGAACACTGAATTCATGTTTTTTCGTCAAAGTACTTTCTCCGGAGATGTGATTGGGAAATTTGAGTAAACTGAATCACCAGTAGGATTTTAACACCGGGTGCACCTAAATACAAACTTGTTAGTTTAGCGCCGATTTGAGATTAAGTTTCAGGTTGACAGTATCCTGTTGTCGAAAACCGGCAGCATATACTGCCGGTTTTCAAATGCTTGGATCTGTTATGAATAAAAAATTTTTTTAAATTTCTTTAATATGAACTGCTATTCTGTCCACTGTTTTATAGCCAAAAACACAGCATTCAATTTCCTCTTTAATACCGGACTTATATATCTGGGCTATCTTCCTGGGATCAGTAAATCTGGGCCCAATGATATTGATATTGAAGGGGGTGGCAGCCTCAATTTGATATTCAAGGCTGCTCCATGACTTTACGCATCTCATTAAATCGTCTGTAATCGAATTATCTTGATTCAATATATTGGCCAGCCGTTTCCCTTTCCATTCAATCCCTACGATTTCCCCCCCGAAGAGATTCATTAATTTACCCTCTTTTATTATCTGCGTTGAGGCCTTTATATTCTTAATATCTTCAGAGGAGAGCTTTTTATCAAGATTTATTTCATACTGGAAGCGCATTATATTACCAGGAAGGCCACAACCGCCACTGCCAAGTCCAGTAATACGAATGTTGTTAATGTTCTGGTCGGTGAGATAAATAATGCTTTCACTTATCGGCATACCCAATGGATTAATCGATGACTCCTGTTTTATCGTAGCATTTATTTCCCTCCGCTTGAGATAATCCAGGAGGTAATGCATTAACTCCTTTCTTTCCTTAGCATTTTTCTCTTCTAGTTCCACAAGGGAACTCAGGTTAACGCCTCAGCCCATTTATCCTCCTCCTTAACAAGGATTTATTATTTTTTTCTTTACCATGGCAGATTTCAAGTTTAACAATAAATTAGCGATTTCGCAAAGGTTTTTATACCAAGGTGGAGCGAGAGTGATTAGGCATGCTACAATATCATCAACCTTGATCGTAACAGTTACCTCATAATTAAAATAGCTATCTTTCTTAAGCTATGCTAAATGTTTTTTCTTGTGTAAAATGGCTAGGGAATTATTAAAAAAAATAACATGGAGGGGTGTCCGAGTGGTCTATGGTGACGGTCTTGAAAACCGTTGTCGCGCAAGCGACCGTGGGTTCGAATCCCACCCCCTCCGCCACTCATGGCATAAGAAACACGTGTATTTTATTATCAAGGTAAATTAATCGCTGTATCTACAAGCGTAGGCATGCCTAGATAATTAAGTTCATATCCTTCCACGTAGGGCTTGACCAGTATATAGTTTTCCCCGAACCACAGGGGTAAACAGGCGGCATCTTCGACCAGATTTTCCTCGGCTTGCCGGTACAGTTCAAGGCTGTATTCTGTGTTCAGTTCGCTGTTAGCCATGTCGATAAGTGCGTCTACCTCCGGATTGCTATATCCACCGCTATTGTTCTCGGCACCAGTATAAAAGAGTATATCTAGAAAGTCCTGCGGGTGAGGATAATCAGCTACCCATCCCGAGAAGAACATCTCATCCACTTCGCCATCAATATGATAGAGGAATCTTTCAGGTTCCAGTTGTCTGACCGAAACATCAACACCTAAATTCTCGTGCCACTGGTAGATAATGGACTCGAGATCACCCGATATCGCTGCTCCTTGGCCAGAAGCGGTTACAGTAATCGGTGGAAGATTGTCGACGCTTCCGTATTCAGAATCGGCGATTAATCTTTTAGCAGCGTCGACATCATATTCCAGTCCCCTCAGATCCTCATTGTAACCCGGCATACCTTGGGGCAGTATCCCATAAGCAGGTTTTACCATATCTCTGAAGACCAGAGAAGCAATCTTTTCCTTATCAACTGCTTGTGTAAAAGCGCGCCGGATCAGGACATCATCGAAAGGGGGCTTCTCTGTATTAAACCCGATATAGAAAAAGCTGAGTTCAGGAAAGACCTTCAAGTCCTCGTGGAAAGGACCCCTTTCGTCGGTGACCTTATCGATATAATACATTGAGACATCGGTAACATCTATCTCGCCTGTTTCGTATAGGTTCATTGGCACTCCGCCATATAACTGGAATGCGACAGTGTCTAAGATTGCTGGCTCATTATAATAGAGGCTATTTCTGGTCAGTTTGATTAGCGAATTTTTCTCCCATTGCTCAAGTTCAAATGGCCCTGTACCATTAGGATAACGCCACCACTCGTCATTCAAAGATACGTTATTCCTGTCGATAACGAAGGAAGTAGGATAGGTTAGCTTAGACAGGAAATAGGACTTGGGTTTATCAATAGTGACCCTGAGAGTATAATCGTTAATAACTTCAACGCCGCTGATCTCCTCTGCCTCGCCAGAGAGCATTTCGCTTACTCCAATAATATCCCCGAGATAGTTCGATGCTGTTCGAGACTCTGTAGAAGGCCGACATGCCCTCTCCCAGGAGTATTTTATATCATCAGCTTTGACTTCTCTGCCATCATGGAACTTAACGTCCTCACGAAGAAAAAAGGTGTATATTCTGCCATCCTGACTTAACTGCCACTCTCTGGCTATATCTGGCACAGCTTCAAGCTTATCGTTGAGCCGGAGCAGCCCGCTGAATATCTGGGTAATATATCTATGCGAGTTAACATCACCGGAGACTGCCGGATCGAGCGTTAGCGGATCAACCCCATACAGGTTAAGAACCTCATCTCCCATCGTAGTGTTATTGGGCGTTGATGGCGGTGCTGAAACAGGTAAACAGCCAGTAAAGAGCAGGGTTACGGATATTATTAAAGAAAACAGAATTACTACTAACTTTCGTGTTGACATTAACTAAATTTATCCTTTACAAAATTTCAGTCCCGGTTGTAAGTCCATTACTAATTCCAGTATGTCTCGATATTTTTCACCTTCTCACCGTTTTGGTAAAAAGCAGAGCCTAGTTCTTCTCCCAGCGACCCGATATTGTCCAACCATTGCGAAAGCTGCTCATATGTCAAATTCCTGCTCCCGTTATTGTAGCTGTCCACCGCTTCGTTGTAGGCTCTTATGGTTTCGCTATAGAAATTAACCCTATCCTGATAGTCGAGGTAATAGCTATAACGGAAGGGATTTGATTGGTTCATATATTGAGGTAAATCATAGAATTCGGAAGGATCCCCGTTACACGAGATATATCGTGAATTAACACCATCCATGCTTATTCTTCCATACGGTTTTTCTATCTCCACATAGGCCACCTGGTCAGCATTGGTATTGTCGATATATATCAACCCCATATCGGTGGTCTCAAAAGCATTCAACGCATGTCCATTACCCGTGAAGAATTCAATTTCCACATATGCGCATCTGATTCCGCAACTTGTGGCGTTGTCTCTCAGGGTAATGGTAAAGCCGCTGCAATCAAAACTACCTTCCGTATAGGTTAGACTATCGGTATTGTCTGCCTCAAGGAATTGCTTGAGTTCTGTCCAGCCGACGTCAGTAAGATCTGACTGCTCCATGCGCTCCACAAGGTTCCGATAGCTCTCCTGTGAATAAAGGTAATCGTTTTGCAGGGCAGTATAGTCGTCGTTTATCCTCTGATACTCAGCATCCAGTTTTACAAGCTCCTCCGACAATTCATCGATCTCGTTTCGGGCACCATCCAATTCGGCCTGGATATTAGAATATTTATCAGGCGCAAAAACCGAGCCACAAGAAGATATGAAGATTACGATGCCAAGGATTGCCGTGGCAGTCAAATTTATTATTCCAATTTCTCTTTTATGACGTATCATTTTCAGTATGCGAGGCTAGTCATTTCACCCTGAACCACTTCTTCTGCTTCTCCCTCTCCAGAACCCTGAATCCAGTTCTGCCATCTGACATCCAGACCATCCATATCGAACCCATATACTTTTTCCAGAGCGGTATCATAGGTACTGCCTGCTGCGAAGGTCTGCAATAACTCGTCCATTTTAGCCTGTCCGTACTGACTGATAAGAAAATCAACAAGGCTATAACTTTGAGCATAGGAAAGAGAAGCTTCTCCAGAATAAGCTGAAAAAGGCGATGCTAAACTTTGTACGGAGATGAGGTTTTCATCTGCCACTGCCCGGTTAAGGAAAACTTCCATTGTAGGTGAAAGCCCTCCTTCACTCCGCATTGCGAGACCTTCGTCGAGCCAGGTCGGTATTTCGTTGTAAGGATTGAGTGTTACCTGATGAATGACAAGGTGAGTCAATTCGTGAGCGATTGCTCTCTTTCCCCAATCAAGCTTCTCGGGTGCAATGCCAATAGCCATAATCCCATATCTGGTAAAGGCAACCCCGCCTGTCCATTCTTGGGGATAGATCATGGATCCCTGAAGGTCTTGTGAGTCGGCATAGATATATAGCTTTATCATTTTCTCGGGTTCAGCAGTGGTGTATTCCTTTAACCGGTCCAGGGCATCCTGGGCTGCCATCATTAGCTCACTGGCAAAAATTTCATTCCCCTCATACCAGTAAAGAGTAACCTTACCCTCTGTAATGCTTTTCCAGGAATAGCGATGATCATCAAAAGTGACTTTTTCCGGTGAAGTGATCAGGCTTTTGCCCTCGATATCTTTCACTACCCACCAGTATTCTAGGCTGGAACCAGGTGGTAACCCTCCTATTTTCAACATTTCCAGAGTCCAGTCAACTGAGACACTGGTATCTGGTGTAAAATTTATGTAAGCTTCGCTGATCACGCGAGCGAAGTCTATGCGATCCAGTTGATATCGCAGGCGAATATCATGTATTTTGACATCACTCTCCACAGACATTTCAAATGTGAGCCGTAGAGGAAAATCGGCCTGGAATGAGCTATCGGTTACAGTCAGGCCATCCCCGGATTTTGCCATACATGGTGTAGCAAAGGTTAAAACTGTGAGTAGCGATAGGGCCAGCAGGCCAATTTTTTTAATCATTCTCTTCTCCGCTGATGTTCGCCCTTAGATAGGCGGTAATTAGGTCGTCCAGTCCTCCATCCAGGACATCGTCCGTATTTCCGGTCTGATAATTGGTTCGATGGTCTTTAACCATGCGGTAAGGGTGTAGAACGTAACTCCGTATCTGGTTGCCCCAGCCCGCCGAAACGTGTTTTCCCTTCAGTCTCGCCCTCTCCTCGGCCTTCTTCTTGAGCTCAAGCTCCAGAACCCGAGACTGCAGTATCTTCATGGCAATATCTTTATTCTGGAACTGGGAGCGTTCACTCTGGGAAGTTGCAACAATTCCTGTGGGCAGGTGGGTAATCCGGACTGCACTGCTCGTCTTTTGCATGTGCTGACCTCCGGGGCCGCTGGAACGGAAAACATCTATCTTAATATCATCTGGATCAATAGAGATGTCAATGTCTGTTTCGGCTTCGGGCATAACCTCCACCATGGCAAAAGACGTATGTCGTGCACGGTCGGCGTCATAGGGAGAAATACGTACAAGACGATGTACCCCATGCTCTGATTTCAGATAACCACGTGCATAACTGCCTTTGATCTCTATGACTACATTCTTTACTCCTGCCTCATCGCCTGGAGAAATGTCCAGTATATTTGCCTGGTATCCATGTCTTTCGGCCCATCTCAGGTACATTCTCATAAGTATTTCCGTCCAATCCTGCGATTCAGTACCGCCTGCTCCAGCGTGTATGGATAAAATAGCGTCTCTAGAGTCATATTCGTCATTAAGAGCTAGCTCGAGTTCAAACTTGTCGAGAAGGTTTGCCATTTCCTCGACTTCAGTCCGCATTTCACCTTCAAGACAAGAGTCTTCGTCTTCGGCCGCTATCGAAATAAGTTCAATGGTGTCGGCAATTTTTTTCTCCAAACCCCTCCACTGATCGACCATTTTCTTATTATCGGCAAGCCGACGCATTATACTCTGGGCCTTTACCTGATCCAGCCAGAAATCGGGTTCGGTGGCCTTTTTTTCGAGCTTTGATATCTCATTCTCTTTTGCTGCTATGTCAAAGGTGCACCAGTGCCATGGATACCCTCTCTCTGAGGTCTTCTAGTCTATTCATTAGCTCTTGCATATCTGGATCTCCAAATCGACAATTTTTATATTATTTTGGCCAGCCGCTAGATGTGCTAATCGGGTTGGTTCCGGTAACCGGTAGCCCCGGCAGCAATTAAGTGTCCAACGAGCAGCTGACTGGAGACAAATTAAATGACCTGGGGAGATAAAAATGGGCTTTACCCCTGTTCTTGATCGGAGCGCTATTCCGATAGTATCGTTCCCGTCTATTATTTCGCGGAATTCCCCTCTTTTGTTCCCGGGTACAGAGTATTTACCGCATAGTAACGATTTTGCGCATCCTATAGTCGGAATGTTTAGAATGAGTCCAAGATGACAGGCAAGTCCCATCCTGCGCGGATGAGCTATACCCTGTCCATCGACCATTAACAGATCTGGCTCTATGTTCAACATTTGGCATGTTTCCAGAATGAGAGGCGCTTCCCTAAATGAAAGTAGCCCCGGAATATACGGGTAGGGAATCCTTCTGCTTAATTTCCTTATTTCCACTGGATAAAGCTCTGGGTATTTGAGAACAACTACAGCTGCCGTAGCTGTATCCAGTGCCCTGTTCACAGATATATCGACCCCTGCTACGTAGCTTATGTTAACGGGATTTCCTTTACAGGACACTCTCGATGCCAGATCTTCCTGGATGCGGACGGCCGTTTTAGCATCGACCTGCCAGCTATGTAAATCTACTACCTTCACTCTATGATTATAGCTATTGTATGGTCTGTATGACAACCATTCGTCTGTAAAAGTAGCTGCTGTTGACAGTTAAACGGTTGATAGCGCATAATAGGAATAATATTTATAGGGAAGGTCTAATAATTGGTAAAAATCAGGCTACGTCGAGTAGGAGCGAAAAAAAGGCCAATGTATCGTTTAGTGGTTGCGGATATCAGGGCGCCACGTGATGGGGCATTTATAGAGGTCATCGGACATTATAATCCTTTGACTGATCCGGAGACGGTTGTTATCGAAGAAGAAAAGGCATTACAATGGTTGAGGCAGGGTGCAAAACCCACTCAAACTGCTAGCAGGCTGTTATCCAAAATGGGAATCATGGATAAGTTCAAGAAAGTCAAGGAGATAACATGAAGGAACTAATTGAATACATCGCTAAATCAATCGTAAATTCACCGGACGATGTGGTCGTCACAGAAGAGACAGATGAAGAGGGCACCAAGTTTACCCTTCAGGTTGCCGATGAGGATAAGGGACGAGTTATAGGTAAACAAGGCCGGATCGCTGCGGCGATACGCACTCTTATAAGGGTTAAAGCAGCCAAGGCCGGCACCAAGGCATCATTGGAAATCCTATAATAGACATAAACAGATAACATAGCAATATATAAGTTATTAATTTAGCCGATAGCAGTAATAAAGAGAAAATAGGCATCCCCTCCAGGTCCGTAACTATGGAGCTAGAGGGGATGCGTTTTTAATGGAAATCGAATAACTTAAAGTGATGAAAAATAGCGGTCCGGACTATATTACAATTGGAAAAGTACTAGGTATCTGGGGCAACAAGGGCAAACTAAAGGTTAAAATGCTTACCGATTTTCCAGACCGCTTTAAGCCTAGTTCCGAGGTGCTGATTGGTCGGGAACCAGCAATAATTGAAAGTGAAGATTGGCGGAAAGGGGCGCTAATAGTAAAGATAAAAGCAATAGATACTATGGATCAGGCACGTGTACTAATCGGGCAAACCATCGAAATACATAAAAGCCGACTTCAAACACTTCCGGATGGGCAATACTACTTTTTTCAGGTGATCGGGCTCACTGTTTACAGTACAAACGGGGATATGCTTGGAAGAGTTGTCGATGTTTATCCCGCTGAGGGAAGTGATATATATGTTATCCGTGGTGAGCGGAGGGATATACTTGTTCCCGCTATAGAAGACATAGTTACTACTATCGATATTGACGGTGGGAAAATGACGATAGAGCCTATCGATGGTCTACTTGATCTAAATAACGAAAAGGGTACTTTCTGAAACGATTTGTCAATTATGACTTGCGTTTATCGAAATCATCAAGGTCCAGGGTGTTGATAAAGTCCTGAAAAGCAGACATTTTTTTCATCTCTTCTTCGCTAATTTCCTTCTTTTCTCCACTGCCGTTTATTGGACCCTCTCCAGGGGCCGGTTTTCCGGTCTCTTTGTCTAAAAAGATACCTGCCTTATCGAGGACAGATTCCTCGGCGTAAATAGTAACTTCGGCCCGGACAGCCAGAGCCAGTGCATCGCTTGGTCTTGAATCCACTTCCATGACTTCACCGTCGACGTTTAGAAGAATTCGCGCATAAAAAGTGTCATTTTTCAGATCGCTGACAACTATCGAATTGATGGTTGCACCTAGTGTTTCAATAACCGACTGTAGCAGGTCGTGAGTTAGAGGTCGTGGAACATTAACGCTTTGAAGCTTAACCGCTATAGCATCCGCTTCAGCCGCCCCGATCCATATAGGAAGGTAACGCTCGGTATCCTTCTCTTTTAAAATCACAACGCGCTGATAATTCATCAGGCTAACTCGAATGCTATCGATGGTCATTTCTATCATCGCCATACCTCTCTTTTAGCTATTTTTATTCTACCTTCCGCTACAACTACTGTCAAATATAAACATGTGATATAATAGGTAACCATTTTAAACCTAATCAGGCTTCTAAGTAATAGGGGGTCTAATCATGCAAAGCGGTAAGAAGTCCATTCTCTGGTTCAGTGAAATCACCAGAAACGACATTGCTATTGTTGGCGGTAAAGGAGCCAACCTGGGTGAAATGACTAGTGCGGGAATACCGGTACCAAACGGTTTTGTGGTAACTTCCTCCGCCTATTTCAGTTTTATCGAACAGACCGGAATACCCGCCAAGATGCGCGGCATTCTTGAATCGCTGGATGTCAGCGATAGCAAAAAGCTGCAACAGGCAGCGAAGCAAGTTCAGGAAATAGTCATCAACGCGCCGATGCCAACAGAGCTTGCCGAAGAAATCAAGAAGTCATATGCTGAGCTGGGTGGCGGTCTCGTGGCGGTACGGTCTTCGGCAACAGCCGAGGATCTGCCGGAGGCATCTTTTGCAGGTCAGCAGAGTACCTATCTCAATATCGGCAGCGGGGAAAATGTGGTTGAAGCTGTTCACAGTTGCTGGGCCTCCCTTTTTGAGGCGCGTGCTATATTCTACCGTAAGGAGCAGGGCTTTGATCACTTCAAAGTGGGTATTGCTGTACCTGTTCAGAGAATGGTACAGTCTGAAGCTTCTGGCGTCATGTTCACAGTTGAGCCCGTAACCAGTGCGACCAACGAGATCGTCATAGAGGCAATATATGGACTGGGGGAGGCCATTGTATCGGGCGAGGAAAATCCGGATCTGTACGTCGTTGACAAGGAGACGCTCAGTATCGTTTCCAAGAAGCTCAGTCGGCAGGATCGTAAACTGATCGTTAATCCTGATAGAAGCAGTAAAAATCCAAACTTGTGGGTATCCGTCGATGCAGATGTTCGGAAAATGCAGAAACTGGCCGATGAGGACATAATAGATCTGGCCAGAATAGGAAAACATATCGAAGAACATTACCAATTCCCACAGGATATTGAATGGGCAAAGGAAGGTAAAGAAATCTTCATCGTCCAGACTCGGCCGGTAACTACTATGAAAGAATTTGCCAGGTCCGAGCCAGAAATAAAAGCCCCGGTGTTACTGGCGGGAGTGTCTGCCAGCCCCGGTGTCGCTTCTGGCCCAGTTAGAGTAGTGCCGGAGGCTTCTATGATCGACCGTGTCGAAGAGGGTGATATACTCGTTGCAGAAATGACTACCCCGGATTTTGTTCCGGCGATGAAAAGAGCGGCTGCCATTGTTACCAACCGGGGTGGTAGAACTGCACATGCTGCTATAGTGAGCCGGGAACTAGGTATTCCATGTATAGTCGGTACCGAAACAGCTACCGAGATACTTGAAGATGATCAGATAATCACCGTAGATGGGTCACACGGCAAGGTGTATTCCGGCAAAGTGACGAGGAGGATGCAGACATCTTCTGTATCGGAGGCACTGAAAGAGTCAATCAAGACCAGAACACGGGTCTATGTCAATCTGGCACAGCCAGAACTAGTCGATTCAATTGCCGGACGTAATGTCGATGGTGTCGGTTTGCTTCGCGCCGAGTTCATGGTCGCTCACATTGGAGAGCACCCCAGGTACATGCTAAGTCAGAACAGGGGTCATGAGTTCAGCGATAAGCTTGCCAATGGAATAAAGGCTTTTGCTAAAGCATTCAATCCCCGGCCAGTGGTATATCGGACAAATGATTTCAAGACAAACGAGTATCGCTCACTCAAGGGTGGTGAGCAATATGAGGACATTGAGGAAAATCCCATGATCGGCTACAGGGGTGCATCACGATATATTAAAGACAAAGATGTTTTCAAACTGGAGCTCGATGCTATAAAAAAGGTTAGGCAAGAATATAAAAACCTCTGGGTCATGATACCTTTCGTTCGGACTGTAGATGAACTATCGCGCACGCTGGAGGTTATGAAAGCAGAGGGTCTTGAAAGATCCGAAGAGTTTAAGATTTGGATGATGGTTGAAGTACCCTCTAACGTAATTCTGATAGAGAAGTTCCTTTCCTGTGGAATCGACGGGATATCCATCGGTTCAAACGATTTGACCCAGCTCACCCTGGGAATCGATAGAGATAATTCGGTACTGGCTAATACATTCGATGAGAGAGATGAAGCGGTGCTCATATCATTAGAGAAGGCCATAACGGTAGCGAAGAAGATGGGTGTAACTTCTTCTATATGTGGTCAGGCGCCCTCGGTATATCCCGACCTTACCGAGAAACTGGTAAAATGGGGCATTACCTCTGTTTCGGTTAGTCCGGATATGATTGGAGTTACCAGGGAAATAGTATCTAAGGCGGAAGCAAAACTGAAGCTAAATGATTAGCCGGTACAATATTCGCAGGTTGGCTGAGGAAAGAGAAGCGGCGAATCTGGCTACTGGTGCGGCAAGAAGCAGTCAGTCACGTGGACGTCTCAAATACGAAGAACCCTGCCCAATAAGGACTGCCTATCAGCGCGACCGCGACCGCATCATACATTCCAAATCCTTTCGCCGCTTGAAGCATAAGACGCAGGTCTTTATCGCTCCCATGGGGGACCACTATGTAACCCGCTTGACCCATACACTGGAGGTTTCTCAGATCGCACGTACTATTGCCCGTGCACTCAACCTGAATGAGGATCTTACGGAGGCAATCGCACTTGGTCATGATCTGGGACATACCCCTTTCGGACATATGGGTGAAGATGTTCTGAATGAGCTGTATCCGGGAGGCTTCCGGCACAATGAACAAAGCCTCCGTGTAGTTGATATCCTGGAAAAAGGGGGAAGTGGGCTCAACCTTACCTGGGAGGTGAGAGACGGCATCCTCAATCATTCCAAGACAAAAATAGAGGTATTAGGAAAAGATTGGGGGCCGGTAAATACCCTGGAGGGAGAAGTCTGCAGAATAGCCGATATTATCGCTTATATTAACCACGATATCGGAGATGCCATACGGGCGGGCATTATCAGTGATGGGGATTTGCCGATATCAGCAATAAGGGTATTGGGGTTATCACATTCACAGCGCATAAACACAATGGTTTGCGATATCATCGAATATTCCTGGGAGGCAGTTAACGATTCCGGTCGTCCGGGCGAATCCATAATCGGTATGAGTGCTGAAGTAATGGAAGCAAGTAACACTTTACGTAAATTTCTTTTTGAAAGGGTATATAATTTAATCTCAGGAGAGGAGCAGGAAAATGCCCGGCAGGTGATATGCCTTTTGTATAATTATCTTAAACAGGATGAGAATAGGTTACCACCGGAGTATCGATTCTATAGCGATGATGTCGAGCGCAGGGTAGTTGATCACATTGCCGGCATGACAGACCAATATGCTTTGAGAATGGCGGAAGAGGTACGGGGTAAGAAGTGACTATCAGAAATTGTTTTCAAATTCGACTGTTAACGGTTTATTTTATTTTGGGTACTGCGGGGAGCTTTATTAGCCTGGCTGGAATGGCTTGCCTGTCTAATAACAACGAGATAACCGAGCCTGCGCTTGATGTGGCGGGTTCATCTTCAGGGCGTCCTTATGACGTAGTCGATTTCGTCCAGCCTGCGGAACCGGCGGTGAGGAATGCAGCAATATCGACAGTCAGGGATTGTCCTATGAATATTGAAGCTAACAGCGCGGCCTGGAAGATATGGCAGATAAACCGATGGGTTGCTCTCAATATCAACTATATTAGTGATCCACTGGGACATAACTACTTTGCCTATGCCTGTGAAACCCTTGATACTGGTGGAGGTGACTGCGATGATTTTGCTATTCTGCTGGCGAGTATGTATGAGTCGGTTGGACTGGATGCGGCTATTGCTAGTATAGACACAACAGGAGATGGGAAAATAGACCATATGACCTGTCTGGTATATTTTGCGGGATCGGGTGAAGCGTTTATTGAGGAGGAAAAAGAAATACTGGAACAAGTGGCAATGAGTACAGACGCACGAATAATATGTTTCGATCCGGAAAAATCCAGACTATTACCGGTTAAATATGCGAGCGGTATATGGGTTGTTGCCGATCCCACTATGGCAGTTGTCAAGGAAAAGGTCGGTTACGTTGCCCATAAACCATACCAGGCAACATTAGTAATCGATGTCGGTAATTGATAAAATATAGATAAAGAAACAACCTTCAAAGCAATAAGGAAGTCCGGCCAGTGAGTGTCATTGAAGAGGTAAAGCAGAGAGTAGATATCGTTGACGTAGTCGGACAGTATACTGCACTTGCCAAGTCTGGGCGCACACTTAAAGGGCTGTGCCCTTTTCATAAAGAAAAAACCCCCTCCTTTTTTGTCTATCCCGAACAGCAGAGCTGGCACTGCTTCGGTGCATGCAGTACCGGGGGTGACGTTTTCTCCTTTATAATGAAAAAGGAGGGTATAGCTTTTCCTGACGCACTTCATTTGTTGGCAGATAGAGTTGGGGTTGACATCTCGGTAAGGCCGGAAACTACTGCCAGAAAGGACGAAAGAGAAAAGTTTTACCGGATCAATGGTGTCGCGTGCCAGTATTATCACGATTTATTGCTTAATTCCTCCGCTGCAAGTAAGGCCAGGGAGTATGTGATCGCAAGGGGCCTGTCTCCGGAAACGGTAGAAAGATTTAAGCTCGGTTTCAGTCTGAATAGCTGGGATGCAATTAAGGAGTACATGATTAAGCAAGGTTACAATGAAAGGGAGCTGGTAGAAAGCGGCCTGCTTATTGAAAAAGAAAACGGGGGCAGCTATGCCCGGTTTCGCAACCGTTTGATGTTTCCGATAAGGGATAACCGGGGGAATGTTACCGGATTCGGCGCAAGGGCACTGGATGATTCACTTCCAAAGTACATGAATTCACCTCAGACGGCAGTTTTTGATAAAAGCGGGAGCATCTACGCGATAGATTTGGCATCTTCTGGAATAAAGGACAGGGATGTGGCCGTGGTCGTAGAGGGTTTCATGGATGTAATTATGGCGCATCAAAGCGGTTATACTAATGTAGTTGCATCTATGGGGACAGCATTAACCGAGAGGCAAATTACTATCTTAAAGAGAATGACTAAAAATGTAACCCTTGCCCTGGATGCCGATGTAGCTGGCCAGGAAGCCATGTTGAGAAGTGTTGACTATGAGAATGTTCTGGGCTCGGAAATTAAAGTGGTTGTTCTTCCGGATGGGAAGGACCCGGACAGCGTAATTAGGGAAAACCCCGGTCTCTGGGAGGACCTGCTTACGAAAGCCGCTCCTGTCATGGACTATACATTCGAGATGGTTACAGATGGACTCGATCTTGCCACAGCCAAGGATAAATCGATAGCAGTAGAGCGGCTTCTTCCCGTTATTGCCCGGTTGAAGAATTATGCCTATGTAGACCATTACCTGGAAAAACTGGGAGCGTTAACCGGCATTAGAAAGACCAAACTGGAGGCTGCGCTGAGCGAATTTAATACCGGTGCAGGTGGGATAAAAGGAAATGAAAAAGCTAATAAACCCGGTTTAAAACCACCCCGCTCGCTATATTCGGATCCAAGAGAAGAATATTGCCTGGCCCTTCTATTCAAACACCCGGAGTTGAAAGAGAACGAAGAGTTGCCACTACCGGAGTACTTCGAGAGTACGGAAAACAGGGAAATCTTTACCGTTATTCGGCAGGCTGGTGATATACTATCATTAAAGGAAGAATTAGACGGATTTCTTAGAGAACATCTCGATTCCATAATTACAAGAATGAACATGATTATAATTGATTATCGAATAGAGGAAAAATACATTGACTGTGTTCTGCATCTCCGAGAAAAATATCTTCGTAATCTAGCGAAGCAAGGTGTTGAGGTTAGTGCCCAATTGCGCGATGTCTTCGCGCGAAGGGGCAGAGGGGCAGGATTAAAGGGAGGCATAAAATGAACCAGAAAAACACCGATGGGGAACGGGAATTTACTTCCCACGACCACGGTGATGAAGACATGACATCGTACGAGAGAATAGAAGAGGACATCCAACCGGACTTAAACGCAGATGAACTGGAAGTACCTCTACATCACGTGGATGAACAGGAGATCACCGACGATCCTGTACGAATCTATCTTCATGAAATAGGTAGGGTATCGTTGCTAACAGCAAAAAGTGAACAGGCGCTATCCCGAAGTATAGCAGAGGGCAAGCGAATTCAAGAGATAGAGGAAAAATTTGAACACGATCATAATAGGCGACCGTCCGCAGTTGAAATAGTGCTGGCTATGCTCAAGGAGGTGGGGCAGCTTGCCGATGTAATAAAAATCATATTGGAATACCTTGATCTACCTGTGACGAGGAGCTTTAAGGAAATCATATTCGATTCCAGGTTACGTGACACTATCGATGGTGAGATAGACCAGCAATTGATTCAAGCGATAGCCCAGAGCACGGGTATTCCGATAACGGATATCGAGCATCTACTTATCAATCTTTCACTGAACAGTAATCTCCTTCCAGAAGAGATTATCGAGGCAATCGGTGACAACTTAGAATTGGCCGATATATATGAATTGACCGAAAACCAGGACTTTATCGATTCCATTCAGGGGTACGAAAAGGTCCTTCGAACTTACCTCGATAACATTGAAAGTGAGTCGCAACGTTCAGAGAGACATCTTATAAAGGCGAATTTGCGCCTGGTAGTGAGTGTGGCCAAGAAACATGTAGGAAGGGGAATGTCTCTCCTTGATCTGATCCAGGAAGGCAATATTGGTCTTATTAAGGCGGTAGAGAAGTTCGATTACCGTCGCGGTTATAAGTTCAGTACTTATGCTACATGGTGGATCCGCCAGGCTATCACAAGGGCCATAGCCGATCAGGCACGTACTATACGTGTTCCCGTCCACATGATTGAAACAATTAACCGGCTTCTCAGGGTTAGCCGCAGGCTGGCTCAGAAGCTGGGTCGGGAAGCCACGCCTAAGGAAATCGGCATCGAACTTGAGATACCCGCCGAAAAGGTTAGGGAAATAATCAAGGTGGCTCAGCTTCCGATATCGCTCGAATCTCCTATTGGGGAGGAGAACGATAGCCGCCTGGGCGATTTCATTGAAGATCGTAATGCGCTACCGCCCCCTGAATCCGCCTCACGACAGCTTCTAAAGGAACAGATCGACGAAGTACTGGGCACCCTTACCAGTCGTGAACAGAGAGTACTTCAGCTAAGGTTCGGCCTTGAAGATGGGAGAAGTCGCACTCTGGAGGAGGTCGGAAAAGAATTCGATGTTACCCGGGAACGTATACGTCAGATAGAGGCCAAGGCACTCAGAAAGCTCCGTCACCCAAGCCGGAGTCGCCGACTGAAGGACTACCTGGAGTAAGTTACATTAACTGAGCTCTAGGGTTTCGATAATCACTGGAATTAATCTTTAATCGGGGTATTTTTTGCATTCACGCCTGTAATGTAAAACTGCTTTAAGAAAAATTCACTACTGAATAATTACGGGTTAATAATATATAGATTGTTTATAAAAGTGCATAAAAATATGACTTAAAATAAACATATTTCTGCCATTGACGCTCTCCTGCTTTTTATGCTAACCTCTTTGAAAAAATATCCCCTGTTGCCCTGTGCTAAGGGGAAGTGGGGTTGGCAAACGTTTAAGTATCACTTAATGTGATGCTTCCTATGTTTGATGGGAGATGTGCTCAGGGTAGCTGTTATTAAAAGGGCACCTCCTTTCGAGGTGTTTTTTTATTATGATTAACTTCTTTGGTTAACTGAGAGAAAGGATTAAATATAAAAGATATCGAATTGTAATGGCTTCTTGGAACTTCAGAATCAGTGATATAAGCACACGTAAGGTGATAAAGGTTAATCTATCACTTCCATTGCTTTTGTCTGATCTTTTGAAGGCAAAGGGGGTGAGTGGAATGTAGGATGCGCTTATTTAGTACACTTCTTAGACTTGACAATAGATAGAATAGGAATATTTATTGGAGGGAAAAACAGAATAGTGAAAAAGACAGTGCTTCTCAGTATGGGAGTTGTATCAGCCATAATAGCCAACCTGACGCTACCGGTAATGGCTGCCGAAGATACGGCAACTTCGATCGCGTCCGTAACCATTAACGAGATAGTGAGTGTAACTCTGGCTGACCCGTCACCTGATGGAGTGAATTTCGGTAGCGTAAATGATGGCACCACCGGAAACCCCGATCTGGACAACGACAGTGCTGCGGGATATGCCATCCAGGTACAGGTTGGATCCGAAACCAATGTAAATGTCAGCGTAAATATCAAGGGTGAAAATTTCACCAACGGTAGTGGAGGAACTATCTATATTAGTAACGCATATTTCAGTACCTTTAATGAATTCGGAGGAGCCAATACGATGGAAACTTCTTACAAATATGTTGGATCGGTAAGTGCCGGCGGAGGTAATGTCGATGTATTCCATTGGCTGGATGTTCCAGATGGCACGGCGCCCGGTACCTATCAAAGTACCTTCACTTACCAAGCTACAACATAAGGAGAAAGCATGAAGAAATATTGTCTCTTTGGTCTGGCGGCGCTCGCTGTCCTCTCTCTGCCGCTTGTTGCCTACGCCGGAGAAGGCGATGCCAAATATAACTTTGCCAGCGTTCAGGGCGCCAAGGAAGTAAAGATAGCACCAGGGGAGGTTACCGAGTGTTTGATCTACTTTTATAACATTGATGGTAATCGGATTACTCATATTACGCTTGAGATAAGCGAGATACCCTTGGCCTGGGAGGTGGACATCGATCCACCTCTTTCGGATACCGAGGTATTGCTGAGCGGGATGCCTGTGACGATAGAGGAAAACCTGAGTGTTGAACCGACCGAATTAATGCCTGAGTCACCAGAGACTGTTCCCGAGGGAATGGCGCTTGTGAAGGTACCTGGCCGGGGTTACGCGCTGGGTAGAGCTGCTTTGATTTCAATTAGTGCTCCAGAGTCATCATCAGTGGGCTCTACTCAAGAAGTAATTGTATCTGCGGAGGCTTCCTGGCTAGGGCAGTCCGGTACGGCTGTAGTCAAACAGGCAAGGGATTTCAAGTTCTCGGTAACTGTAGTCTCATCAAGCGAATATAACGAGACCATTGCTTCTATTGACATAACAAGATGGTGGCCGGCTGTACTTGGTGGGTCTGTTGCCGCTGTTGGCGGAGTGATAGCATTTCATCGCCGTAAAGGCAATAAGTAATTTTTATTTGAATAAAAAGCAGGGAATCAAATTAGGTAACGGTATGGAACAGGATTACGGCCGATATCCTTCCATACCGCTACCTATATTATGGTCTTTGCGAAAACTTGCTTTTTGAAAACCATTATGTATCAATTTGTGGTACAATACTAAGAAGAGATATCCATTTCAAAATTACTGTCCAAAGCGACAGACCATAATTCTGCGAGATTTACCCACCAAGAACAGTTCTCCAAATCCCGTTTTTAAGGAGGAGGATATGAGAATAGAAAGTCCCCGTTATACGGAGCGATTCGGTGCTGTCAGAATCAATGACGTGCAGAAGATACTTGAGTTGGATTCAGGAAGGGCAAAAGAGCTTCCGCTCAGTGAAAACATCGCCGTTGAAAAAATAGAGGTAGATGCTATCAATGATATCGAGCGGAAAATGGCTATCGTGATACCGGTCAAGGATGAAAAGCTGAAGCTTTTCGAGGGCGTTATCAGTGGAATTCCCCATGACTGCCTTATTATTGTTGTCTCCAACAGCCAGCAAAAGAGGGTTAACCGCTTCAAGATGGAACAGGATACCCTGAAACAGTACTGTCACTTCACCCGGAGGGATGCCATTATTATTCACCAGAAAGATCGGCTTATGGGTAACGCCCTGGATGAATCAGGGTATAACTCCATTCTGGGTGAAGACGGGCTGGTCAAAAGCGGTAAGGCTGAGGGTATGGTAGCGGCGATGCTGGTGGCCATGGCGGTAAAAAAGGACTATATAGGATTTATCGACGCGGACAACTACTTTCCTGGAGCCGTATGGGAATATGCGAAATGCTATGCCGCAGGATTCACCATGGCCAATTCTCCCTATTCGATGATCAGGGTTTTATGGCGCTATAAGCCCAAGATATCGAAGAAGATGTATTTCAGGAAGTGGGGAAGGGTATCCGAGATAACCAATCGGTGTATGAATTCTCTTATATCAAACCGGACAGGATTCGAAACAGAAATCATAAAGACCGGTAACGCTGGTGAACATGCCATGAGCATGAGACTGGCTGAAATACTCACATATGCTTCAGGTTACGCCGTGGAACCACAGGAACTGATCTCTATTTTCGAGGGGTTTGGGGGGAGCCTGCCTATGGGGAATCCCACCGCTGCAAAACACGGCATAGAAATTTTTCAAACGGAGACCAGGAACCCCCATCTGCACGAAGAAAAGGGTGGTCAGCACCTTACGGTTGAGATGCTTCTGCCGGGACTGGGAACCATATATCATTCACCCCTGTGCGAAAACGAGACCAAGCAGGTAATCATAAATGAGCTGCTTCAAGCGAGTGCTATAGAACCCGAGGGCGAGCCGCCGGTTCCGCACTTCATAAAGCCTATAAAGAGCTTCGACACAAAGAAATTTGCCGATGTATTAAATGAACATATGGCAGAATATTCTGCCCTGGAGGAGCACAAGTAATGAAGGCCGTTATACTCGTTGGTGGAGAAGGAACACGACTGCGTCCCCTAACTTGGAAAAGGCCAAAGGCGATTGTGCCGATTTTAAACCAGCCCTTCCTGGAATACCTGATTGACTATCTGAAGGGCCATGGAATAGAAGAAATAATACTGGCCATGGGCTATCTACCCGATCCGATTCAGGAATGCCTCGGAGACGGGACCAAACTTGGAGTCAGGCTCCATTATGTAGTGGAAGATACCCCGCTTGGTACATCAGGAGCAGTGAAAAATGTTGAGGCTTATCTCGATGAGAGTTTCCTTGTATTTAATGGTGACATCATCACCAGTATTGATTTGACCAAAATGATAAAGCAGCATCAAGAAAGCAAATCGGTAGTAAGCATAGCGCTGACTCCGGTTGATAATCCCACCATATACGGGGTAATAGAAACGGACGAACACGGAAGAGTAACCCGCTTCGTGGAAAAACCAGGTTGGGATGAAGTTACCACCAACATGATAAATGCGGGCATTTATATTCTTGAGCATGAAGTACTTGCACGAATCCAGGCGGCAAAACCTTCGATGTTCGAGCATGATATTTTCCCCTCCCTGCTAATAGATGGACAGCCTATCATGGGTTATTCTTCCGAGTCTTACTGGATAGATATCGGAACGCCGGAGAAATATCTCAAGGTGCACCAAGACCTCCTTCGGAAAAAAGGGGGTCAGTTTGTTAAGGTAGATAGCACAAGCCATATAGACATGCAGGCGAAGGTCGAAGGGCCGGTCATAGTTGGCCAAAATTGCGTTATTTCCGGAGACGTAAGTATAAAGGGTCCTGCGGTTATCGGGGCAGGTTGCAGGTTAGACTCCGGAGCTGTTATCGAGGGTGCAGTATTGTGGGACCAGATTCATGTAGGAAAGGGAGCCAGGCTGGTAGACTGTGTTGTCGCCACTGGTGGCCGCATTCATGATGATTGCCTTATACCTTCCGGCTGTGTTCTTGGAGACAACGTAGAGCTTGAGCCAGGATACATGATGTCTGAAGGGACTAAGGTTGAACCAGATACTACGCTTGGCTGAATTGACAAGAAGATAATAGGTTAAAAAAGGAGGTCTTATGTCACCAGTATGTGGAGTTTTAAGCCGTAAGGATAAAGATGTATCTTCCTGTGTGCGCACAATGATGGGTATCCTGGGGGGTAAGAAGGAGGATGGTGCGTGGCTGGTGGCCAACGGTTCGATACAGTGGTGGCAGCAAGACGCCGAGCCATCCGCGAAGTTATCCCTGGGGCAGACATCTTTCAATACAAGGGAAAGGCACATGGAACGGCCTGTTCTGAATTCACGCAGTAATCTTAGCCTTATTTTCGAAGGGAACCTTTACAACAGGGGAGAGTTAAAGGAAAGTATACAGCTGGAACATGACTTAGCTACCGATTGTGCTTCTGAGATAGTTGCCAAGGTGCTGGATACTGAATATAGCGGTAATTTAATAACCGCTGCAAAGCTAGTTGCATCCCGGCTGGACGGTGCATTCTGCCTCGTGGTGAGTGATGGACAGCAGGTTGTCGTAATGAGGGACCCGGTAGGGGTGAGACCTTTATTCTATGCCGAAAACGAGGAAATGGTGGCCTTTGCTTCCCTCAAGAAGTCTCTATGGAAGATAGGATTTAGTGATGTCAAACCTTTAAGGGCAGGCACGTACATAGTGTTGGATAAAACTGGCATAAGCAGCGATGAGATATGGTCTCAGCTTGGCAAAGGCATAAAGCCAGTCATAGATGACCTCGGTACAGCTGCTGAGAAGTACAGCGCAGTCCTTAAAAAGGCAGTGGAGAAGAGGCTAAATAATGTGCGTCGGGTGGGGGTACTGGTTTCAGGTGGGGTCGATAGTTGCCTTACTGCGAAGCTGGTAAATGATGTGGCTATGGATAGGGGTATCGAAGTAACGGCTTTCACTGCTGGAGTAAACGGATCCACGGACATAGATTATGCGGAAAGCTTTTCCCGCGATTTTGGTATTAGGCATAAGGTAAGGCGTCTCAATTCAGAGGATATTGAATCCTACATGCCCCTTGTAATAAATGTCGTGGAAGAAAGAGATATGGTACAGATTGAAGCTGGCATAGGAGTATATGCTGCTCTGGAGATGGCAGCGCAGGATGGTATAAAGGTCGTTGTCTCTGGCCAGGGTCCCGATGAGTTATGGGGAGGTTATAGCTGGTATCCACGGGTATTGGAAAGTGAGGGCTATGAAGGCCTGGAAAAAAGGATGCTGGATGATCTGGCAAGGGCGGATATCGAAACACTTGATCGGGAGAACAGGCTTTCAATAGCGCACGGTATGGAGAAGGTATTTCCCTATGTTGACACCGCTGTAGTGAAGCTTGCCCTGAGTGTATCGCCCCGCATTAAGATAACCTCTAGCCAGGATACAACCGGTAAAAGACCCCATCGTGAAGCAGCCAAAAGGCTTGGCCTTCCGGTAAAATACGCCGACAGGGGCAAAGATGCCGCGCAGCACGGCACCGGCATTCATGATACCCTGGATGCTATAGCACGTAAACATAGCTTTACCCCTGATTTGGTAAGTCGTGTCGGTTATGCCAGCGAAAATATAAGTAAAACCATGCTGGCTAGCTCAACCCGTTATGGTTATAAATATTTCGAAAAAGGATTATGGGAAACCCAGGAGCATGTACAGTTCTTTCTTGACACGCTGGCATATAAGGCCGATCTCTTGAATGAATACGAGAGGACGAGAATAGAAAGGTTCCTGAATCCTCAGGCCGAATTGAGTTCCGCGTAATGATAGGGGGAGGAGATGCGATGAAAGAGGCAAGTCTGGTTGTTTTTACTGATCTGGATGGAACACTTCTCGACAGGGAAACGTACAGCTGCGAAAAGGCGCTACCTGCCATAATGCATTTAACCAGGGCCGGGATTCCCATTGTATTTTGCTCGGCAAAGACGCGTGCGGAGCAGGAAGTATATCGCCGGTTGTTGGGGATTGGTGATCCCTTTATTGTCGAAAATGGGGGGGCGATATTTATTAATCAGGGCTATTTCCCGTTCGATTTCGATCACCAGAAGGTCGAAGACGGTTATCAGGTGATCGAGCTTGGTATGGAATATAGCGAAATCAGGCAGATTCTTAAAGAAGTAAGTGTTGCAGTCCAGGGTGAAGTTAGGGGATTTGGTGACATGAGCCCTGCGGAGGTTGCCGAATTGACTGGACTTAATATTGAAGCTGCTGAAAGGGCAAAACAAAGAGAGTACGATGAAACGCTTACCCTGGAAGGGGCTCCCCAGGAAGTGGACAGTATTTTGAGTGCTATTACCGAGAAGGGCCTTAACTATTCATCGGGAGGTAGATACTACGATGTAATGGGGGACAATGATAAAGGGAAAGCCGCGAATATACTAACCGAACTTTTTCGTAATAAACTCGGTAATGTGAAAACCGTGGCTATCGGTGACAGCCCAAATGATCTGCCAATGTTATCGGCCGTTGAAATCCCTTTCCTGGTACAGCAACCGGGTGGTGTCTGGGAGGAAATGGATCTTGACGGTCTTCGCCGGGTGGATGGTGTGGGTCCAGAAGGTTGGGCCAGGGCAATCCGGCAACTGGGAGTCGATGGTTGAGGGCGGCAGTAGCTCAAATAAGCCTTAGCGACGATATAAATGCAAACGTGGCAAAGATAATTGCCTTCAGCGAACGGGCCATTGAAGCAGGCATAGATGTGGTCTGTTTTCCCGAGTGTAGCCTTACCGGATATATACGCGATTTCAGTCCAGTTACAAATTCTGACATAGAATTAAACCTTGAAAAAATACAGGAGAAGGCTGCAAGATACAGAATAAATATGATCGTGGGTTCTCCGTATTTTGTTGACGAAGAAATGTATAACGCCGCCATATTGATTAACCCGGATAAATCCAGGCGGGTCTATTACAAAAATATACTGACCGAATATGACCGGAAGTATTTCACCGCGGGAAAAGGTAATTTAACTTTTACCGTAAACGGAGTGAAATGCGGGGTGCTCATCTGCCGTGACCAAAATTCGCCCCTTCTTGCCTCTTGCTATGCCCAGAATGGCTCAAAGGCCATATTTTACCTGGCGGCCCATTACTATTCTCCACCAGAGGCCCACAGGAAATATGATAAGAACAGGGCTTTACCGATTGCCAGAGCAGTTGAAAATAATATCTATGTTCTCAAGGCAAATGCGGTGGGAAGGGAGGGTGAATATCTTAACCTGGGTAGTAGCCTTATTGTTGATCCTGCCGGTTCGGTGTTACAGGAAGCAGATGATACCGAAGAGACAATTATTTATGTCGATATTTAGAATTTTATTTTCAAGGTTACTATCTCAAACGGGTCCGCTTTCACTCGTATTTCATTACCCTGAAACTCAAATTCTTCCGCGTCATGTTCCAGCAGGTCAACTGTTTTAACCGCCTTTGGTTCCTTAAACAGCTTTATTAAGCCAGTCGTTTGTTCCCCCTTGGTTTCAAAGAAGCGAAGAATCACGTCGCTTGAGTACTCGGCTTTTTTCAGAGCAGTCAGAACGAGGTTTGAGGGCTCCAGTTGTACAAAGGACAGCGAGGAAGGCAATTCCCTGATCCTCTTCCTCGTTTCTGAAGGTAGCTGAAAGCCTATCAGGTTATGGTTGAACTCGTAGGCGGGCATGAATGAATCAGCCTCTCTCCAGTCTCCCTGATGGGGGTATAGTGAGTACTCGAACGAATAGGGTTTAAACTCCTGGGCATCTGGAGTGGGTATCGCAGGTCCTGTTTCGCCATCGGAAGAGAGCATCAAGACACTTCTCAGCAGGGTAAGGTATATCTCGCTATCACGTACTTCGTGGGCAGGTAGCCCCTTGTTGATCAGGGTTAGCCCTTTGCCTTCTCCGGAATAGTCGACCCAGTTCATCGCTGGATATATACCGCAGGGATCCTCTACCCATTTCTCTTCGGGGCGCAGGTAATATTGGTCTACAGGACGGCTTACCACGCCGAACTGGGTTTCAGATTGATATTTTGGTGAACCGATATCGGTGGAGAACTTGACCCTGATTCTAACCTGTGGGTGGTGATTATCGATCATGGTTAGAAAGTCTATACGGGGAATATCCTGATATATTATTATTTTTTTACTTACCGAGAGGTATTTATGGCGCCAGAGGCGACTTCCGAATTTTTCTGTAAGACGGTAAGGCCATCTGAGCGAGTAATAATCACTCTCTATATTGATTATGCTTCGGAGAGGGGTTTTATGAGTCTTGAAACTCTTTATCCTGAATTTACCGTATTTTATCCCCTGGTCCATTTCTGTTTTCAGCGCTTGTTCCAGGTGCTGGCGGTGGTAATAGAGGTCACCGATTTCTTCTTCAAGAACAAGTTCATTTCCCCTGGCTATCGATTGGCCGTTCTGGGATATCTCAAGCAGTCCGCTTGAAGGGTTGACCTGTACATCGAAGAACTGGTTCTGGATGCGGTTGCCTTTCATTTTGATCTTAGGGGTGGTTAAATGACGGGGGTTTCTGCTCATAATCTTATAAGTCCGGTAGCCCAGGGCGGGGACAGTGGCCACGAAGCCTATCTTGGCGGTATGGTAGGAGCTATCCGCATATCTGGTCGATTCCAGAACCTCAACCTCGATCTCGCCCAGATCGCTCCTAAGCCCCTCTATGCGTTTTATTTTCCCCCTCTCGTACCAGAGCTCTACTTCTACCCAGTTTTTCACCTCCCATGAAAGCGGGTTGAATATGATTATGTCTTCCCTGTTTTTCAGGTTCTGGGAGATAAATAGTAGCAGGTCCCAGAGAGCTTGAGGTAGGTGGTGTTCGAGGTGGGCGAAGTTATCCCTGGCTTCCTCATAACATTCGTCTATTCCGGTACCGGGTGTCACATCGTGAAATGCTCCCCAGAGGATTTTCTTCCAGTTATCCCGGAATTCGTCAGCCGGGTAGGGTATGCCCAGTAAACCGGCTACTGTAGCCCATTTTTCACAGGCGAGAATCAGATTTTCGTGTTTCCTGAGGTTCTGTTTTATCCAGATACGGCTGGAAGAGATGTTGGGAAAAACCTCGGAAAACTTACCCGAATATAGCTCCCCCTTCCTCGTCTCAAGTTTGGGATTATCCCGCTCAAGCGCTTCAAAAAACTCCCGGGACGTGGAGATTTTAATAACGGAATCTTCATGTGACCGGTTCCATTTCTTAATCACCCTGCTCGTTTCAGGTTGTGGAAGGGTTACGCCGCTTCCTGAGGGCATTAAAATGTTGCCTGTGGTAGCTGCTTCCTTGAGTGTATTGAAACTCTCCTCCAGTTTCGAAAGATCAAGCCCGGCCCTATAGCCGAGTGGCATCCAGTGGGCCATAATTTTGCTGCCGTCTAGGCCCTGCCACCAGAACTCGGATGGCTTATCCTTATCTACTCCGCGCCGGAATGCGAAATACCTGTAGCCGGCCTTTTTGTATATCTGGGGTAACTGTGCATTGTAGCCAAAGCTATCGGCAGCCCACATAACGGGGACATCCACGCCAAACTTTTCATAGACGTAGTTCTTGCCGAATATGATTTCCCGGATCAGGGTTTCCCCGTTGGGTATCATGGTATCCGCCATCAGGTATTCGCCGTCGGCGATCTCAATTTTACCCTCCTGTATCAGTTTTGTGATTGTCTTGAAAAGAAGGGGGTTTCTTCGCTCAATCTCTTCGATCAGGGCAGTCTGCTCGATAAGAAATCTATAGTCGGATTTCTGTATGAGCTCCACCGCTTTTCTGAGTATAAGTTCTATATTGATATAGAAATAGTCTTCTTTCGTAAATACCCACACCGCATCATAATGCGTATGAGGGACAAAATATATCATGTGTTTCATAAACCAAACTCCGATGTTTTATTAATACCCTGATATTAGATCAGGCCAGGAATGAAGCTTGTGATTAGGGCCATAGGTGTTTTATAAAAAATTATAGCACGGGTTTAAAGACCTCGCTAGAGAAGGTATATTATCTGCTTACTTCCTTTAGCAGATGGAGTGTTTTTCCTTTAAGGTATCTATAAGAGCGATGAGCTTGTACGGCGATGATTGCGGTAAGAAGCCTTGGTATCCATAACCAGAAAGGATTTAGCCCCAGAGCCAGGTACAACGCCGGGTCTTCTATCATGCTATGGTTTATACCGATCGATATATTAAGGTCTTCGAGTGCTTCTTTACTCATTCCGGATCGGTCGGCTTCCTCTACTATAGCTGCTCCGCCATAGAGTACGCCGAATAAAACCGCGGTTATCCATAGCATTGCGGCGCGGCGAGAAAGTCCCAAAATACGCATTGCCGGCTGAAACACCCTTAGAAGTCGTTCTGTCCATCCCATAGACCTGATGCATTCCAGGCCAATCATGACGGCCATCACTATCCCCAGAATTTTTAATAGCAACCAGCCTGTTTCGGCGGCCCATGTTTCCAGGACTGAGAGGAAAGGTGCGCTGGGGGTTAATGCGGCTGGTATGATGATATCCTGTGTTGTATCAGCGAAGAATTGGGAAACAATCAAGACAGTAAGCAATGCTCCCCCCACGCGTATTAGCACGATCTTGGCGGCATGAATACCTGCCCTGTGTTGGATGATACTCTCAATGATCAGGCTATGCGCGACCATAGTACATATCGCGATCAGGGTCATTTGCCCCATGCTGAAGGGAAGTACGGACAGCATTGCTATCGTGGTGTAAGGCCCGATTAACATTCCGCTGAGAATTGGCAAAGCGGCTGCGCCTGGAAGTTTTATTAAACCCATTACCGGATCCAGGATGGGCATTATCTGATAAAGCCAGCCATTCCACTGGATAATAACTGCCAGGAAAGAAATGGGGATGAGTAGTTTACAAATCCAGACAAAGCTCTTCCTTCCTTTCCTGGCTCCGGTAGAAAGAGCAGACTTTAATTGATCGGTTTCCACTCTGGATTTGTGTATGGTTTCCTGTTCCATGATTGTGTAGACAAAAGGACGATACTAACCTATAATTTAAACCAAGTATAGCCGTGAAAGGATAGCCACTATATGGGCCTACCGCTTTTCGGTACCAATCTCGGGATAATTTCCGGAATAATCGCCATTGTTTTTGGCATAATAATTCTGGTTAAACCCCAGGTACTCGCCTATATGATCGGTATATACCTGATAATAATCGGGATATTCTATTTTGTCCATTGTTGAGAATTATGGTCAGTCAGACAGCATAGGTCTATGAAACTTAACTTAACTAAAGCTACGTTGTCAAGGCTTTAGATGATTCCAATTAAGCTTTCACTAAACAATTTCATGTCCTACCGGGATAACGTGCCGCCGCTTTCCTTTGAAGGGATCCATACCGCGTGCATTTCAGGTGATAACGGCAATGGAAAATCAACTCTGATCGATGCCATTACCTGGGCATTATGGGGAAAAACCAGGGCGAAGGGCGATGACGATCTTGTTCATCTGGGTCAGATTGAGATGGCCGTAGAATTTGATTTCGCTGTTGGAGCTCAGTTGTACCGTATTATTCGCAAGCACGCTCGCCCTAAAACGAGCGGAGGACAGGGACGGACCATTCTGGAGCTACAGATAGCAGGTAATAACGGTTTCCGTACCATTACGGGTAACACCATTTCTCAGACTCAGCAGTCTATCATTGACATCGTCCATATGGATTATCATACCTTTGTTAACAGCGCCCTCCTTTTACAGGGAAAGGCGGATGCCTTTACGGTTAAGAGACCGCTTGAGCGAAAGCAGGTGCTGGCTGACATTCTGGGGTTGTCATTCTATGATGAACTTGCGGAGCGGGCCAAGGAATTGTCTAAGGAGCAAGAAATAGTCGGCAGGGAGCTTAAAAGTACTATCAAAGAAATGACCTCCGAACTGGAATTAAAACCATCCTGGCAGGCTGAATTTGACGCCGGTAGCCTGCAACTTAGCCAGATTGAGAAGATGGTAGAAGAGCAAAAATTGGCCCTTGATGGAATCAGGGAGAAAAAGGAAAAACTCGAGATTTCCAAAAACTATCTGGAACAACTGAATGAACGCATTGCCAAAACTGAGAAGGACCTTAACCGTTGGAGCGAACAGATGGAACAGCATCGCCGCTGTATCACTGAATACGAGGGTCTGCTGGAGCAGCGCTCTTCAATAGAGGAAGGTTACCGCAACTTCGCTAAGGCAAGGGCGGAAAACGAAGAGCTAAACGTGAAACTTGTCTTGCTGAGCAGGTTAAATGAGCGTAAACACGCGCTCGAAATGAATATCTCCAGGGCAAGCCAATCGTTATTAAATGATCATGCTGTAATGAAAAGCCGGATTGAAGAGTTGAGAGTTGAGAAAGAGAAGCTTCCGTCGCTAGAAAAAGCATTTAATGATGCAAAGACCGAGTTGCATGGTATTGAGGCCCAGGAAAATACGTTGCATAAAGATAAGGATATATTGCGTGACATCGTTACTGAAATCAGCTTGCTGGAATCAACGAATAGCAACCTGGAACAGGAGATAAAAGAAGTTGAAGAAAAACTTAATCTCCTAAATACACAGGAGGACAACAGGTGTCCTCTCTGCGAGACAGAGCTTGCTGTGGATGGCCTGAATCTAATCGAGAGAAAATATTCTGCTGAAAAGCATAAAAAAAGTGAATCCTTCCGTTTAAATAAGGAAAAGATTATCGAAAAGAAGTTACAGGTTGATCGATGCGAGAAAGGTGTAACCCAGCGGGAGGCGGACATCAAAGAAAAAAGAACACGTAACCAGGAAAAAATGGCACATATAAGTCAAGAGATAAACCGTTCCAGACAGGCAAGCAAGGCGCTTGAGGATGTCGAGGATAAACTTGCTGACATAGAGGATTGTTTGGCCAGGAGAGAATTTGCCCTTGCGGAGCAGCAGATGCTGATTAAGGTCGAGAACGAGCTTGCTGAACTTGGATACAGCCCTGAAAAGCACGATTCGGTGCGCCAGCAGCTGGTTGAACTGGAAAAATTTGAAAGCCTGAATCAACGCTTGCAGGAGGCGGAGAAGTCCATCAAGCGAGAAAGGGAGGCGGTAGCACGTGCTGAGGAAGCGAGCAGCGATCTCCGGTGCGGCCTGCAAAGCGATAATCTCAAGAAGGAAGAGCTAACCGTGGCTCTTGAGGAACTGTCTCGGTCGGCAGCTGGTATGGAAAACATTGAAACAGAATACAAATTGCTCAAAGAAAAGCAAAAACGTGCCCAGGAAGCAGTATGGGCTGTAAAGGAGAAGCTGAACCGTTGCGAGGAACTTGACATAAAAATTAAGGAAAAAGACAAGATGCTGTCTGAGGCTACCAAAGAGGAAGGTATCTACCGTGATCTTATGGTGGCCTTTGGCAAAAGGGGCGTTCAGGCACTTATTATTGAAAGCGCATTGCCGGAGATAGAAACAGAAGCAAATAAATTACTGGGTAATATGACCGATAACAGGATGCATATAAAGATTGAAACACAGAGAAGCACTAAGTCGGGGAGTGTAGTGGAAACACTTGACATAAAAATATCTGATGAGCTGGGTACAAGAAACTATGAAATGTATAGCGGTGGAGAGGCCTTTCGGATTAACTTTGCCATAAGGATTGCGCTGTCCAGGTTACTGGCGAGACGGGCCGGGGCACCATTGCCGACCCTTATAATTGACGAAGGTTTTGGTACGCAGGACAGCGTAGGAATTGAGAAAATCAAAGAGGCGATAAATTCAATACAGGATGATTTTGACAAAATACTGGTGATAACGCACATGGAAGAACTAAGAGATGCATTTCCCAGCAGGATAGAAGTCAGGAAGACTGAAGCGGGTTCGACCCTGGAAGTCATCTAGTCCGGTTTATTTAAAGCCCCAGGTTATCAGAGATGCCCTGCATAGCACTTAAACCGAGTGATACAAATTCTTCAAGTTCGATCCCGAGTTCCCTGCAGGCAAGGATTTGGTCTCTATCAACACCGGCGGCAAATGCCTTTTCCTTGTATCTTTTCAGCACCGACCTGGCTTCGAGACCGGCTAGCTTTTTATCCGATCGGACCAGGGCGGCAGCGGTGATAAGGCCAGTCAAAGGGTCGGCGCAGAAAAGAGCCTTGTCAAGCTTTGTCTCGCAGGGAATGCCGTGTGCTGCGTTGTGACAGAGAATAGCATGTGTCATCTCCTCGCCCGCTCCCAGCTCTCGAGCCAGGTCTGCCCCGAGCTTGCTATGGCTATTCATGTCCCCCTCGGTAAGCTCGACATCGATATCGTGTAAAAGGCCGGTTAGACCCCATAGCTCCTCATCTTCGCCCAGGCGCCTCGCCAGCGCCCTCATAACGGCCTCTGTTGCCCACATATGCTTGATCAGGTTCTTGTTTTCTACGTTTTCCTTGATCGACTCGAGGACTAATTTTCGATTCATGCATGCACCCTAAGATAACTTACTCGCATATATATTAACCGGTCAGAGTATATTCTACACCATCAGTCAATACTCTAGCCAGATAATGACCGGTTATCGAAGGCTGTTGCCCGATAATTTCCTCCGGGGTACCGCTGGCGATGACATACCCGCCACGTTCGCCGGCACCGGGACCAAGGTCGATAATATGGTCGGCGTTCTTTATAACGTCAAGATGGTGTTCTATAACGATCACCGTATTACCCGCGTCGACCAGGCGTTGGAGCACCCGAAGCAATGCCGCAACATCGTCGAAGGAGAGACCGGTCGTGGGTTCGTCGAGAATGTAAAGCGTTCGTCCGGTTGATCGTTTTGATAGCTCCGAGGATAGCTTTACCCGTTGTGCCTCACCACCGGAAAGAGTAGGGGCGGGTTGTCCCAGACACATATATCCCAATCCGACATCATATAATGTGCTCAACTTGTTTTTTATCTTTGGAAAATTTTTAAAAAATTCCAAGGCCTGTTCAATGGTCATATCCAGTACTTCTGCGATGTTTTTGTCCTTAAAGCGGATCTCTAAGGCCTCCCTGTTATAGCGTTTTCCCTGGCAAAATTCACATGGTACGGTTACGTCTGGTAAAAATTGCATTTCAATCTGCGTAAAGCCTTCGCCACGGCATGACTCGCAGCGACCGCCTTTAACATTAAATGAGAACCTTCCGGGTGCATAGCCTCTCATTCTTGCTTCGGGAACTGTTGCGAATAATTCACGAATCGGGGTGAAGGTACCGGTATAAGTTGCCGGGTTACTGCGCGGGGTGCGTCCAATAGGGGACTGGTCGATATTTATTACTTTGTCAATATTTTCTACTCCGATTATACTGTCACACTCACCTGCTCGTTCTTTCGACCGGTAGAGTTGCCGCATCAGATTGCGGTAAAGTACCTCATCGACAAGGGTGCTTTTTCCGCTTCCCGATACACCTGTAACACAGATAAATTTACCCAGCGGGATATTTACGTCGATGTTTTTCAGGTTGTTTTGCCTGGCGCCACTTATAAGCAGTTGTTTGCCGGAACCGCTACGGCGGGCGTCCGGCAAAGGGATGCGCTTCATACCACTCAGGTATTTGCCAGTTATTGACTTCTCGGACTTCATAATATCGCTTAGAGTGCCGCTTGCGATAATATTTCCTCCATGCTCACCGGCCCCTGGTCCCATATCAATGATGTGATCTGCCGCTCGCATCATAGCCTCATCGTGTTCCACCACGAGCACCGTATTCCCCAGATTACGAAGGCGTTTCAGGGTTTCGATCAGGCGAAAATCGTCGGCTGGATGCAGACCTACAGTCGGCTCGTCACAGATATAAAGTACTCCCATAAGCCCGCTTCCTATCTGTGTGGCCAGACGGATCCGCTGCGCCTCGCCGCCGCTTAAAGTGGCCGCTGGCCGGTCCAGGGTTAGATAGTCCAGACCAACGTCATCGAGGAAACCAAGACGTGCGCGTATTTCTTTGATAATCTGTTTGGCTATCTGCTGTTCACGCTGACTTAAAATCGGTTTTCTATCTGAATTCAATTCGGACACCCATTCAACCGCATGGGATACAGACATCGAACTGATATCAATGATATTCTTATCCTCGATTGTTACCGCCAGTGATTCTGGTTTAAGCCTTTTCCCATCACATACGGGGCATTTCCTGGTCACCATATAGCGTTCCAGCGAGGCCCTGGAATTTTCTGATTCTGTCTCGCGGTATAAGCGCTCTAACCGGGGAATAATCCCTTCGTAGCCGGTATAGTATTTCCGTAACCTGCCGTAGCGGTTACGGTATTTAATAAGCTCGCCCTGCTCTCCATAGAGTATAAGATCAATTTGTTCCCTGGACAGGTTCCTGACTGGCACATCGAGAGAAAAATGATATTTATGGGCCAGATCGCCCAGTTGTTCAAGATACCAAAAACCTGTCTGGTAGGGCCGTATTGCCCCTCCCGAGAGGGATATATCTTTGTTCGGTATTATAAGATCGGGATCAAATTCCTGCCTGAAGCCAAGCCCGGTACATGCCGGGCAGGCGCCGTGAGGACTGTTAAAGCTGAATGTCCTCGGGGCTATCTCACCCATGCTGATGCCGCAGTGTATGCAGGCAAAGTGTTCAGAAAAAAGCAGTTCTTCGCCATCTACTATGGATATCAGGACAACGCCGGCGCCCAACTTGAGAGCTGTCTCCACGGAATCGGTAATACGCTCCTGGCTACCGCTATGACCGACTACCAGTCGGTCGACCACTGCCTCAATGGAGTGTTTTTTATTTTTGTCCAGTTGAATCTCACTGGCCAGTTCAATGATTTCCCCGTCAACCCGCACCCTGACATAACCTGTCCTGCGTAGATCATCGAATACCGCCTGGTATTCGCCCTTACGGTCTCTAACTAGGGGAGCCAGAACCATTATCCGAGAGCCATCTGGAAGAGCGGCTACCGCATCAACTATCTGCTGCACCGTTTGCATGGAGATCTCTCTTCCGCAGCGGGGACAGTGGGGATGTCCAACCCTGGCGAATAACAGGCGCAGGTAATCATAGATCTCTGTAATTGTCCCCATGGTGGAACGGGGATTACGACTCACTCCTTTCTGGTCGATGGAAACAGCAGGACTAAGTCCCTCGATGTAGTCGACGTCCGGTTTTTCCATCAGCCCAAGGAATTGACGTGCATAAGCTGATAGCGATTCAACATAACGTCGCTGGCCTTCAGCGTATATCGTATCAAAGGCAAGTGAGCTTTTGCCTGATCCGGAAACACCGGTGATCACTACCAGCCTGTCACGCGGAATAGTGACATCGACATTCTTGAGATTATGCTCACGGGCACCCCTTACGATTATGGAATCGAATGACATGGCCATCTCTTTAGATAAATTTTAGCATTGGATTGGAGAGGACAACAACTATTCGAATTCCTTCTTACCCAGTGAGATAAATATGGTGGAAAGTATACCCAGTGGAGGAGCGCAGAATATAGCCGTGATAGAGCCAGCTAGTGCCATTTCCCAGAACCTTCTCTTTCTGGCCAGTATGCCACCAATCAGGGAAATGACCCCCAGGGCTATTCGGGAAACACCGATTACCCCTATTATTGCGATGATTAAGGGATGGAAATCTAACTCCAGGCCATCGAGGCTGGCGATATAAATGCCACCGGCTATCCCAAAGCAACCAGAAATTATATTGAGAGTGCCGGCAGTTGTTGGCTGCCATGTTCTATCCATCTTGCTTCTCCTTTTCAAGGAAAGCTCATTTTAAGATGACTTATATTCGCATTAAAGGCTATCAGGTAGATAGCGAATAGTAAAATTAAGCGATTAACGGAGGGAAAATTGATTTTCCTTAAATATTGTAAGCAGCGTAGTATAGGATAAAGTACTTGGCCATGTCAAGGAAGCGGCTTTACCTGGTTCCTCTGAATTCAGCAGCTTTGCCTGAACGCACTTGTTTACGTTACAATATTTCATATGAAAGGTAATTCATGCTGGCCAAGGTAACCAGTTGTGCAGTAGTAGGGTTGGAAGGCGCCATTATCGAGGTAGAGGTGGATATCTCACCCGGTCTCCCTTCCTTCACCATTGTCGGGCTACCTGATGCTGCCGTACAGGAGGCGAGAGAGCGGGTACGTGCCGCTGTAAGGCATTCGGGCTGTACTTTTCCCAACAAGCGAATCGTGGTCAATCTTGCTCCGGCCAGTTTAAAGAAAGCCGGCCCGGCATATGATTTGCCAATCGCATTAGGCATTCTTTTGAGCTCGGAACAAATACAGGCCGATGTCTCGCAAACCGTTATCATCGGAGAGCTTTCCCTGGACGGTAGCGTACGGCATGCAAATGGCGTATTACCTATGGCCGCGCTGGCTCAGGAAAAGGGATTTAAAAGACTCATCGTGCCCCAAATCGATGCAAAAGAAGCCTCTCTGATAGAGGGACTTGATCTCATACCGGTTGTATCACTGGCGCAACTTGTCGGTTACTTGAGGGAGGAGATACCGCCGCCGGAGCCTGGTATCGAAGCTGTACCCGAGTATATCCCCCGGGGAACCAATACAGAGCTTTCCTATATCAAGGGACAGGAACATGTTAAACGGGCCCTGGAGGTTGCGGCAGCTGGAGGTCACAATCTGGTTATGGTGGGCCCGCCTGGAAGTGGCAAGACAATACTTGCCCGAACCCTGCCCTCTATACTCCCGCCGATGAGCGTTGAGGAGTCTCTGGATGTTACCAGGATTTATAGCGTGAGCGGCCTTTTGCCCTCAGATACGCCGTTAATAAGGCAACGTCCTTTCCGATCTCCTCACTACACAATATCAAGTGCCGGCTTGATCGGAGGTGGACACTGGCCAAAGCCAGGAGAGGTAAGCCTCAGTCATCGAGGCGTTCTGTTTTTGGACGAATTACCTGAATTTGGGCATTCTGTGCTCGAAGTGCTTCGCCAGCCTTTGGAAGATAAGGTGGTAACCATAAGCCGGGCCCAGGGCAGCCTTACCTTCCCCGCCAATTTTATGCTGGTAGGAGCAATGAACCCCTGTCCCTGCGGATTTTATGGTGATCCCTTTCATGCCTGTAGCTGTTCTCCATCGTTGATCTCGCGATATCAGAAACGGATAAGCGGTCCTTTCATCGACCGCATCGACATATTTGTCGATGTTCCGCATATAGACTATGAAAAACTATCCGACGACCGCCTGGGAGAAAAATCAACCAGTGTCCGGCAGCGTGTGGCTGAGGCAAGAACGATTCAGAAAGAGCGATTTTGCAGTTCCGGGTTAATCTACAATGCGGAAATGACCCCGATCGAGATACGGGAGTTCTGTCACGCGGAGGAGTCAGCACGTGATTTGCTAAAGGAGGCCATGAAGCGACTTTCGTTATCAGCACGTGCCTTTCACCGCATCTTGAAGCTTTCCCGTTCCATAGCGGACCTGGAAAAATCCGCTATCATAAAGGCACATCACCTTGCCGAAGCGATCCAGTATCGCCCCAGGACACTTGCATAGAATACATAACCGGAAAAAGAGGGTTTAGACGTTTTGAGTTTAACAGAGGTGATCGGGTTTATCGCGGGTGCGCTGGCGACATCCAGTACAATTCCACAGCTTATCCGCACCTTCAAGCTGAAGAGTGCCTACGAAATAAGCAGGGCATTCACGATATTACTGCTTTGTGGACTCAGTCTATGGCTGGTTTACGGTCTCTATCTGGGCCTTATTCCGGTTATCGTATGGAATGCTATCGGCACAGGCTGTGTTGCTACTTTACTGTTTGCCAAATTTAAATACGATAAAAGGAATTAACCCCACAGACGAAGGCCGCCTGCTATTCCAAGCATAACCAGGCCGACGATCATGCTTATCATTCCACCAAGTTTGAATGCGCCGGCCCGGGATTGCTCTGGAGAATGTTCGATAAACTCCTTCATATCAGTTCGAGAGGTAAGAGTATCATACTCTTTCTTTTCGTCGCTTTTTCCCTTAGCGAAGATGCCGATACCTACAGATAGAAATATCGCACCCATAATCGTCAGTATAAAGATGTCCGGGTAGGTCATGACCAGCAGCGAATCCTCCCGTAAGATCTATCATCGGGATTATATATGTATCGAACCGTATTTGCAAGTGATGCCGGTTATGTGACCTCGACGGTAGCTCCCGCTGATTCCAGTTTCTCTTTAGCGGTGGCAGCCTCTTCCTTGCTTACACCTTCTTTAACCGGCTTCGGCGCACTTTCTACCAGGTCTTTGGATTCCTTAAGGGCAAGCGAGGTAAGCTCCCTAACTGCCCTGATCACGTTTATACGGTTAGCGCCGGCGTCCTTGAGAATCACGTTAAACTCTGTTTTTTCCTCTTCGGCTGCTGGCGCAGCAGCGGCACCTTCTGCAGCCGGTTGAACAGCTGCAACGGGAGCAGCAGCGCTGACACCGAACTCATTTTCGAGCGCCTTTACCATCTCGGACAGTTCGAGTACGGTCATATTTTTTATTGCTGCTATCATATCTTCAACATTCATTTTTTGTCCCTTTCCTGCCTCAGAAGCCGGTTTCTCCTTACCTGAAGGCTCCTCCTTTGTTTTCTTGGTTGTTTTTTTGGCTTTTTCCTCTTCCTTTGCTGTCTCTTGTTTGGTTTCCTTCTTTTCCTCTGCTTCCTCAGTAACCTTTTCTTTCTCGGTCCCTTTTGCTTCCGCCATTATTGTTCTCCTCCTTTTTGTTCAATTCTCGCCTGTAAGACCCTTGCTATTCCTGCTATTGGGGCGTTGAGGCAACCGACCAGGGCAGAGATAGGACCTTGCATGGCTCCCAGCAGTTTAGCCAGCAGTATCTCTCTGGACGGTAGTTTTGCGAGGGTGGATACGTCATCGGCTGTAAGGGTGCGATCCCTTAAAAACCCTCCTTTGATGGCGAGGGTCGACTTCGATGTGGTGATATATTCTGACAGAATTTTAGCTGGTTCCGTTACGTCCCCGTAACCCAAAGCGACTGCTATCGGCCCTGTAAACGAATTGGCCAGGTTGGTTTTACCGGCCCGCTGTGCAGCGAAACGCGCGAGGGTATTCTTTACAACCTTATACTGGATATCTGAATCCCCCAGCCTGCGTCTCAGTGTGGTCATCTCCGCATTAGAAAGACCCCGGTAGTCAGTAAGTATTCCAACGCTACATCTGGTGAATGCATCTGCAAACCTGTCAACAGCCTGAACCTTTTTTTCTTTGGGCATAGCTTACCCCCTCTTATTAATATAAAAAACCCTTGTACTTGCTGCACAAGGGCAAAGTAAAAGCGCTGCTTTTTCAGTGCTTTTCGTTTTATCCTCGGCAGGCGATTATTATTAAGCCGTAGCGGCACCCACTTTCACAGGAAAATATTTTTCTGTTAATTTATGGTTAAGTAGTAGAGCTCAATTCAAGCAGGGTTTTAAGGTCCAGTTTTATTCCGGGTCCCATAGTTGTCGTGATTGTAGCCGAACGTATGTACTGACCCTTAGCTCCGCTTGGTTTGGCTTTCACTATGGCCTCTACAACTGCCAGCAGGTTATCCAGCAGCCTATCTTTATCAAAGCTAACCTTTCCCAGTGGAAGGTGAATGATCGCCGTTCTGTCCAGCTTGTATTCCACGCGGCCTTTGCGGGCATCCTCGATTACTCTGGGCAGGTCTTCAGCTGCTACTACCGTTCCGGATTTTGGGTTAGGCATCAGGCCCCGTCTTCCCAGAATTTTACCCAGTTTTCCGACCCTTCCCATCATGTCCGGTGTAGCAATAGCGGTGTCAAAGTCCAGCCAGCCGCCTTCTATCTGCTTGACCAGGTCATCGCTTCCCACAAAGTCTGCCCCCACTTCTCGAGCGTTTTTCTCAGCTTCCCCCTGAGCAAAGACCAGTACACGCACCTGCTTTCCCAGTCCGTGTGGTAAAAGGGCAACTCCACGAACCTGTTGCGAAGCATTCCTGGGGTCTACCCCCATCTTCAGGTGTAGCTCGACGGTTTCATCAAAACCGGCATAGGCCATTTTCTTAGTAAGATCGATAGCCTCGTCGGGAGGGTACGCCTCCGGGCGGTCCATTAATTTAACTGATTCCTGATATTTCTTGCCCCGTTTTAACATCTCTATTCAACCTCGATTCCAATACTTCTGGCACTACCCTCGACTATTCGCTCCGCACCTTCGATGTTAATTGCATTTAAGTCTTTTGCTTTGAGTTTGGCTATTTCCCGTAGCTTCTCCCGTGATATCGTGCCCGCTTTTTCTCGTCCGGTAGCACCTGATCCTTTTTCCAGACCCACCGCCTTCTTCAACAAATCGCTGGTAGGCGGGGTTTTGGTGATGAAGGTAAAGGAACGGTCTTCAAATACGGTGATCTCTACCGGAATAATAGACCCTGCCTGAGCAGAGGTACGCTCGTTGTACTCTTTACAGAACCCCATGATGTTAATGCCATGTTGACCCAGGGCCGGACCCACTGGAGGCGCCGGATTGGCCTTGCCAGCTGGTATCTGTAGCTTAATTATGGCCTTTACCTTTTTTGCCATTATTCTCTCCTATAAAACTAAAGCTTTTCTACCTGAAGGAAGTCCAGCTCAACCGGCGTGCTCCGACCGAAGAGTGATAGAAGAACCTTAACTTTCCCTTTTTCTGTATTTATGCTTTCCACAACTCCGATAAAGTCCAGGAACGGCCCGTCAGTAACGCGGACGCTCTCTCCCTCACGGAAACCGATCTTCATCTTGGGTGCTTCAGCTTCCATCTGTTTTAATATCCGGCTACTTTCTTCCTCGGTGAGTGGAGTGGGTTGATCTCCTCCACCGACAAAGCCGGTGACGCCGGGGGTGTTGCGAACGATCTTCCAGCTCCGGTCATTCATTTCCATCTGGATAAGCACGTAACCGGGTAATATTTTCTTACTCACTGTTTGTTTATGCCCACTCTTAACCTCTATCTCGTCCTCAGTAGGTACAACTACTTGAGCAATTTCACCTTCGGAGTCCATGTATTTTATGCGTTGCTCAAGGTTTCGTTTAACTTTTTCTTCGTATCCGGAATAGGTATGTACCACATACCAGGATTTTTCTATTTCTTCCACAAAAGCTCACCCAAGACAATACTACTAAAAATAACAGTGAGAAACTTACTATGTAATATTTACGAGAAGACCGCCCGTCGAGTAATCTTTGATCAATATCATATGGTGGGTGCTGGTGGCTATCCGCCAATAAAGTAGTTATTCACCAGCAGACCAAAGCCGCGGTCCACACCTCCCAGGACAAGTCCAGCGATACTGGCCACTACAATAACCATAATGGTAAGGTATACTACCTCCTTGCGGGAAAGCCAGACCACCTTTTTTAGTTCTGCGCCGATATCGGCGAAAAACCGTGTTATAGAAAAGCCCTTTCTGGTTGTAGTTTGGGGAGGAGGGCTTGTTCGCTGAACAACGTCAGTCTTTTTGCGTTTACGAGCCGCCACAGCTTACTTTACCTCTCTATGCAAACGGTGCGTACGGCAACGGGGACAAAACTTATTCAGTTCCATCCTCTGAGAGTCATTTCTTCTGTTTTTTGTAGTGGTATATCCCCGTTCCTTGCATTCGGTGCAGGCCAGGTGAATTATAATTCTCGCCTCGGTCTTTTTAGCCATAGTTTACTCAATTATGTTGCTTACCGTGCCGGCGCCCACCGTTCTTCCGCCTTCCCGGATGGCAAAGCGAAGACCCTTTTCCATGGCTACCGGATAGATAAGCTTAATTTTCATCGTAATATTGTCGCCGGGCATGACCATTTCCACGCCTTCAGGCAGTCCAATACTGCCGGTGACATCGGTTGTCCTGATGTAGAACTGGGGCTTGTAGCCGTTGAAAAACGGGGTATGCCTTCCACCTTCTTCTTTGCTCAGTACATAGACCTCTGCCTCGGCCTCTGTATGCGGTTTGATGGAACCTGGTTTGGCCAGTACCTGACCCCGTTCTATTTCCTCTCTGTCTATCCCCCGCAGCAATACACCGACAGCATCACCGGGTTCAGCTTCGTCCAGAAGCTTGTGGAACATCTCAAGGCTTGTGGCCACTATCTTGCGCGGCTCATGATGTAGTCCTACTATTTCGACTTCGTCTCCTGGATGGATAACGCCACGCTCGACTCTTCCTGTAGCCACGGTTCCCCTACCCTTGATGCTGAAAACATCTTCAACCGGCATGAGGAATGGCTGATCTTTGGGCCGGGCGGGTATCGGGATATAGCTATCTACCGCATCCATAAGCTGCCAGATCGGGCCACACCACTGGCATTCCCTCGTTCCGCATCCGCACTCGAGAGCTTTTAAGGCGCTTACCCTGACAAGGGGTAGGTCATCGCCGGGGAATTCATATTTGTTACAGAGCTCCCTGACCTCCATCTCAACCAGCTCGAGAAGTTCTTCGTCTTCCATCATATCTACCTTGTTAAGGGCGACTACCATAGCCGGTACTTCTACCTGTCTCGCGAGCAGGAGATGTTCTCTTGTTTGTGGCATTGGGCCATCTGGAGCGCTGACCACCAGTATCGCACCGTCCATCTGAGCCGCGCCGGTTATCATGTTCTTAACAAAATCGGCGTGACCGGGGCAATCGATATGGGCATAGTGTCTCTTTTCGGTCTCGTATTCCACATGTGCAATAGCAATGGTAAGCCCTCTTGCCTTTTCTTCAGGAGCGTTGTCGATACTGTCAAACGAGCGGTATCCGGTACCGCCACTCTTTGATAGAACCATAGTAATCGCTGAAGTCAGGGTTGTCTTTCCGTGATCTACATGACCGATAGTCCCGACATTACAGTGTGGCTTGGTACGATCGAACTTCTTCTTAGCCATTTAAAAAACCCCCTTTATCCACAGCCCACAACCAGATTCGAACTGGTGACCTCATTCTTACCAAGAATGTGCTCTACCAACTGAGCTATGTGGGCATGTTAAATTACGCATAATTATGCTTTACTTTACACGTAATTAATTGTAGCCAATTTTAAGGTAATGGAAATTAAAAGTCAACTTGAGCCTACACCTCAAGTCTACAATGCTTATGGCCCTGGTCACGTAGATATCAGGCTCATAAATCAAGCGGCAGTATCGCACTGCCTCTATAGACTAGAATGTTTTGAGGGGTTTTGTCAAGCATAATCCCTTTATTAAATAATATATCATATTTCGGCTATTCACTGCATGGCCATATTATGGTAGAATAGTGCCAATAATCACTCGAGGTGATGATTATGAGGGTAGCCCGGGCGTTAGGGGACATTAAGTTTGTCCTGATAGGGGCCGTGTTTGTAGTGGTGGCGATTTCATGGTTATACCAGACCTATACATATTTGTCGGATCTCATGTCCGATGTGAGCCTTGATCCGGAACTATCCAGAAGTATAATAGGACTTCGCCTGAGCACCACGGGCCGGCAAATAGGAATAAGCTTTCTCCTGCTTGCTATCGGGCTCTCCTTCGTAGGCTGGGGCATTGCGGACTATTCCCAGCGTTCCAGGGACAGGACGACCAAGCTTATGGTGGGTGGACTTTATATGATTGGCAGGCGGCTGGAAAAGCTGGAGAACATAGTTCGGCGTTCAAATGGCTCTAAAAAGGTGGAGTCAAGCCAAGAATTAGAAGCTCAGGGAAAAAACAAGTAAAGCATTTCCATTTTAGATTCAAGTATCGCGGCAGCTATTATAACGAGCAGATACCTGGATTATTTCCTCTGGTCGGTGGTGGAGGGGGTTGGATTCGAACCAACGTAGCCCTTTCGAGCGGCAGTTTTACAGACTGCTCCGATTAACCACTCCGGCACCCCTCCCCTTAGATATGGCAGGAACCGAGCCCGAGAGGGGATTCGAACCCACTAACCTACCGATTACAAGTCGGTTGCGCTACCATTGCGCTACTCGGGCAATTCCTCTCGAGGCCCATGCCTCCAAAGATAAGAGACAACCCGCTTATTATAAAAACGAGCAGAATATTAGTCAAATTTGGTAGCGCATACCGGATTCGAACCGGTGATCTCCTCCTTGAGAGGGAGGTGTCCTAAACCCCTAGACGAATGCGCCACAAATACAAAACTGGCCGGGATGAAGCGGTTATCATGCACCCAGCCCTTGCTATTATAGCAGCCCGCCCATAAAACAGCAAACGTTTTATGTGTGTCCAGGCTGCAAACTCCCTGCTAACCTGATTCTTATATACGATAGTACTATGCCATAGGTTATTGAGGATACTAAAGGGTTATTTACTTAATGGGTAAAGTAAGTTGAAAATAGTATAAGTAACCTTAATAGGTAAAAAATGGGCACCGGTTACTTAAAAATATTTCGGGGTAATGATATGAAACTAGGTAAAAGAGCGGTGATGATAATAAGCGGGGCAATAATAGGTGTCGGAATCAGCTTATCTGCTACAAGCCCAACCTTGACAACAGCATTTATTATGGGGATATCACTTACAATACTCGGGGTAGCCATGATATTACTGGCTCGACAGCAGGCGGTCAAGGCTGCTGGTTAAAGAGTGGAGCGGGAGACGGGGCTCGAACCCGCGACAACCTGCTTGGAAGGCAGGGACTCTACCACTGAGTTACTCCCGCACCTAAGGTTAAATTTTACGATATACAGTATGGAAACGCAAGCAAAATGCGTAAATAACCAGAATCGACAGTAATTGAATTACTAAGAATGGAGGTATGGTAATGGATTTTCGGATTGGTATTGCGATAATTGTAACCCTGGCCATTGTTTTACTCGTTGTGCGCAGGCGCAAGAGCAAAGAGAGCGAGCGGAATTAGGGTCCAGAAGATTATATTTTAGATCCGCATGTAGGTGTCTCCCCGGTTTCCTGGTACTGAAAAATACACCTTTCGGGGAGCGCCTTTCCCGCTGGTTTGTCAAAGTAAAGCAAAAAGAATTAAAGAATTCTTATAGAACTTTCCTTAAACATAAGGTATTTCAGGACTGCAAAAGGTAGCTATTGAGCCGTATGGTTACAGCCTCTTTGTGTCTCCGTCCGGCCGGGCAGTAATTGACTTCAACTTTCGCAGGCAATATAATCTAACTGATAGAAAAACCGGCCTTTCAAATAATACCTTCAGCATTTATTACCGGGATACAGGTAGTATATCGGGGCTCGTAGCTCAGCGGCAGAGCGGTCGGCTCATAACCGATTGGTCGTAGGTTCGAATCCTACCGAGCCCACTTGTAGATTTTCTGTTTTGCTTGATGGTTTGCTAGCTCAATTCTTTTTCTGTTATATCGTGCCTATTTCATATAGCGAGTACTTACTCGATGTTATTCGGACAGCTCCAAAGTAAAAATTTGCCCTATCATTTCTAAGGTTCACAAATATGAAATGTGCCTTAGTCTAACGTTAATTTGAGTAGGTTTTCGCAGTCGGGTATTGACAAGTCGTAATAACAGTAGTATACTTCCTCCCATTCGAAAAATAAAATCGTATGCGACTAATACAGTAGGGGCGATGAGCCGTCATCATTAAATGGTCATCAGGATGACGGGAAGCCTAAAGTGAAACCGATCTCAAATGTTTGGTGTGTTTTAAAGGGGGTGGTAGATGTGGCAATTACCAAAGAAATAGGGCTCACCCTCAGGGAGACAGAGATTATGCGGTATATTGCCGACGGTAATACAAACAGGGAAATTGGCTACATACTGGGTATCAGTGAAAAAACGGTTAAAACCCATATTAGCGCTATTTTCCGTAAGTTAAATGCAACCTGCCGGGCTAATGCTGTGGTCCTGGCTATAAGGGATAACTGGATTTCAGCAGGTTAAAGAGCATATACAGGTCAAGGGGAATGAGGAGAAATAGAAGATTAATAATATCAATCTGGGTTATCGTTGGTGTTTCTGTGGGCCTCATTATTTATGGTGCCTGGTTATCAATGAATTTATAGAGTGTTACACTTTGTCTGTCATAGAGCGAAAAGGGAGTAATATTAAATGGATTATCGTATTGGTATCGCAATAATTGCGACCCTGCTTGTTGTACTGTTTGTTGTACGCAGGCGTAGAAGTAAAGAAAGAGATAAGAGTTAGATTATTCTCATCTACAGATTGCCGTTTGTTAAAAAGGTTAAGCCCTTTTCGATGGTTTACCCGCTTTCCTATGCATACCCGGGTTTGTAATCTGGTCAGTGTTATCCCTTTATCGAAAAATAGCGAACTTGTTTTTGGATGTCCGCCTGTATTATGCTTTTGCTATAAATCCACCGTTTGAAGGGAATAGTACGGGACTTGAAACTCAAGATAGCACTCGCATGTATTGCTCTTAGCGTTCTTGTACCTCTGTCGGCATGCTCCCCACAGACAGGGAAGGCAACCATTACGGTAACCTGTGATGACTTTGCTAAGAAGCGAGACATCGTTGCCGTTGCCGAAGCGCCATTTTCTGTTGGCAGGTCTTTTACGGTAGCCCTTTGCTCAGACCCATCGACTGGATTCCACTGGCAGGAATCAGCGTTGATTGGCGACGGGGCCGTAGTGCAACAAACGGCTTACAAGCCCGGCACCGGACAGGATGTCTGGACCTTCAAGACCCTGGCTGCCGGTAATTCAATGCTTGAGTGGAGCACGACCGAAGACAGCACCGAGCGATGTACATTTCGCATAGCAATCGCTGTTGAATAGCATTCCATGAAACTACCGGGGACGGTAATTCTTCACCGTTTCCACAAAAGATATGATGTTCTCGAGTGGTGTATTGGATGATAGATCACAACCGGGAGCGACAACAAATTCCTTTCTACCTTTAACGATTTCGAGCAGTGCCATGGTCTTAATTCTTATTTCTTCGCTGGATTCCATTGCGAGTGAAGTCGGGCTTATATTTCCTACCAATACCATCTGCCTGGGAACGGTGTGGATTGCCTTTGTCATGTCTACCTGCTCAACACTGATTGCTGCTGCCCCCGATTCGCACATCATGCCGAGTATATGCTCGGTGTTGCCGCAGATATGAAGTATACATGGTTTACCTAAGGAGGCGGTGAATTCCCTGGTGTAGGAAAGGGAGAAAGTTTTATAGTCTTGGGGGGATATCTGAGAGGCAGAGGGTTCGGCAAGAAGAATCATATTGGCCCCGGCCTTTATCAGCTCTCTGGCATAGCGCGTGGCCACCTTCAGTGAAAAACCCAGAACAGATTTCAGCCTTTCCGGGTTTCTTTTAATGTCCGAGTATACCTCTGTCCCAAGAAGGTGCCCTGCCAGGGTGAATGGTCCGGTTACAGAAGCGACCTTTATCATCGTGTAGTTATTTTTAATTAGTTTGAGGGTCTGCAGAAAAACTGGCATACGACCATCTCTACCGGGGTCGGGAATACTGAGATTATCCACGCTGCCGGCCTCGGAGGCGATATGAGAAACCACGGTGGGCAGGTTTGTCCTCGAGAATGAGACCTTGCAACCGCATGCCTCTGCCTCAAGACTGAGGTCGGCAATCAGGCAGAATGTATCGAGACCCATTTTTTCCACGGTCAGTTTCATGGCTTCGTAAAGGGGTTTTGCATCGTGCAGGGCTTCATCGATAGTGTAATCGGCGTTGATTATCGCCGGGGCTGCCGCAAAGGCCGATACCATATGGCGACCGGCAATTCTGCATAGAGTAGCGAACCGGAGGCCTGTTGCCCAACGGAAAAGTAACATGCCGGCCGGCCTAAGCTTTCTGCCTTTCCCTATTCTGTTCAGGCTACCTATCATGTCCATAATAAACGGGGTCGAGTAACCGGTGATTATGTGATGTTTTTAGCCAGTTTTTTAGCCAGGGCAACGATGGTGAGAATTGGCGGTAATCCGGGAGATACAGGTAGAACGCTCGCATCGCAAACGTAGAGCCCATCTACCTCGGTCTTAAGGTTTTTATCCACCACTTTGCCGATAGCAGCGGTCCCTCCGGGATGAGCACCCTGCGGTACCGAAACGGAGATGGATTTACTCTTTGCGCCTGCCTTTATCAGTATTTCTCTGGCGATTGTTGAACCTGCTTTAAGCCTCACCCAATCGGCATCGGTGACTGGCTTGGAAATGGTGCCATCACCGTAAACCTGGCCGCTTGAATCGTCCCTGGTCTTGGTCATGATGCCGATGAGCCTGTTGGTAGGCATGGTAATACCCCGCATGCCCAGTTCCACAAATCTTACCCTCTTGCTACAGTTGATAAATGTCGAAAGTATGAACCCCTTGCTCTTGTAGAATTCATGATTAACCAGCGCCATGACAGGCTCTTTGGCCTGGTTTATTCCATCGGTTACTCCGTATGTATTGACGAATAGATCGACAAAAAGCCCTGAACCCGCCTTTACTATACCTGAATTCTGAAGGATAACCGGTGTCGTTAGAGCCCCTGCCGCGATAATAACCTTCTCCGCCCTGAATTCCTCTTCATCTCCTGAGGGTAGAATAGCAACTGCGCCGCTTGCTTTGCCGTTTTCGACCATTATTCTTTCAACCCTGGTCTCGTATAGGACCTCAACCCCTCTCTCGGTGGCTTCCTTTAGATAATCGAGCGCAGTCCACTTCGCAAAGTCGCCACAACCAAGAACACACTGTCCGCATTTCCGGCAAGAGGCAGCCTTTAGAAACTTGGGCATCCGCTCCATTTCATAACCAAGCTCATTTGCTGCTTTCCGTACTGCCCTGGAACCATTCGATAGAAGCTCTTCCGGTGTTGGGGCGATGGCCATTTCCTTCTCTCCCTCAGAAAACTCAGTGGAGAGGTCTATTCCGAGGCCTTTAAGCTCATCTTCCAGGGAGCGGACGCCGTTAGCGCAGGATACGACTGTCGAGCCGCCTGCCATCAAGGTGCGCCAGAGTATAACGCCCTCTTTAGATTTTCTGGGGATATGCGTTAACCTGTTTTGAGAATCGTAATAGCGTGCGGCATCTTTATAGGTGCCCACCTTCTGCCCGTATTTACCGAGTTCAATTACAAGAACGCTTTTACCCCTTACAGCAAGCTCCCTGGCCAGTGTCGCACCGCCCGCCCCGGAACCTATGATAAGATACTGATGATGTTTCTCTGCCACCCTTTACCTCCATTACGGGATTGTGGCCCGATTCTATCACAATAAGTAATGAAATAAAATACAAAATTCGTATGGCATGATAGCGGGAAAATAAGCCCTGACTCTGGAAAGTCTATCATTCTTCGGGTATTATTAAGGGGAATATTCAAAAACGCAAGAGGTGATGAATGGCCGGAAAAGATGCGATAGATATAGAGCGGAAGTCGTCAGCGGTCACCCTCTCCGACATGGAGGTATTCATTTTCCCCGAGCTTATGTACAGCCTTGTTCTTGCCAACATCATGTCTCCGCGGATATGGAAGTGGCGTGAGGAAGACTGGTTTTCCGGCATGGAGAAAAAAGGTCCTTACCGCCGTGTTACCCGGCTCAAGCAGTATATCATGGATAATTACACCTTCAACCTTGACCTGGAGACCTGGGGCCTCACCACCAAGGAGCGCGAAATGGCCAGATTCAGCGATTTTATCAGCCCCGATGTCCTTAAGCGGTCAAATGCCTTGTTCGGTTATGAAGGCGACAAGTATTATTTCGATATAGATATTCGCACCCAATTCGGCCTTGATAAATATAAAAGCGATGTTATTCCATACTGGAAGACTGAGACGGTTGAGGCTATGGATGCCTTTCGCCATAAGCCCAATTATAAGGTGGGAGCAGGGGAATGCGTTTCCCTGGCAACACTATACGCTGCAGCACTGTTTGTGGTTGTCGGCATCCCCCTGGAAGAAATATACCTTATGGCAACCCCCCTGCACTCGCAGAATTTTATCGATATCGACGATGGCATCCTGACAAATAACCGGCGCCTGGTAACAAAGAGCATGTGGTTCAATGGCACCGCTCTATCGGCTCAGGCCCGAAGAGCGATTGAGAATGAAGCGATTACAATCGTTGCTCACCCGACCGGTTATATCCACACCATTTACGATAGAGCAACCATAAACAGAAGTTCGTACGATCACTTTAGCGAGAGGCTCAGGAACTATCTCAGGGCGTCGCTTGACGGGGAAATAATTATAAATTTCTTACGGCACAGCCGCGACCTCCAGAAGTGCTTCCAGATAAGGTGGACCATGCACGGAGTAGATTACTATATTAGTGCTGAAAGGGCATTTGCCTATGAGCACGGAAGCTCATATCGCCTGAACGATAATACCAGAGAAAAACTGATGGACCAGATTGATATAGAGGAATTTCAGGTAAATCCTTTGCCAAAACGCATTATAATAAATGAGCTCGAGGAAGTCGTACAAAAAGAGAACATCAGTTGCAGGACATCAGGTGACCTCAAGATACTGAAGGGAAAGCTGGGCGTCGATTGCCTGGAGGGGCAGCAGGCCCTTGAAAAACTGTCGCAGTTTTGCAACGTGGAACCGAGGCTGCCGGAAATTCGGGGAAAGCGGTTTGACTCCGACGAAGAGCCACTCGGCATCAGTGCGGAAATGGGCCGCCAGGAAATCGTAGAGAGGCTTAAGAAAATACGCGGTCGCAATAAAACGGCCGATCTTGCCTTCTACGCTTACCGGGATTTATCCGATACCGAGCCCGGCCCTTTTCTTGTTGCGGCCATGCAGCGTAATCCTGTCTCTATAGAGGGAGCTTCCGGAATGGAGGCAGGGGAACTTGTACGCAGGATAGAAGAAATGCCGGAAGAATCGATTTATGATGGCCCGGGGCGACTTGCCCAGCCCGATGAAGTATGGAACTATGGCCGGGGAGATGGCCTCGAAAAGGCGGTACTTCTTGCCAACATAGTCCACAGCCGCGCGCCGGGTGAGGAAATCGTTCTTGAGGTCAGTCCTGAAAGAGCAATACTCAGGGCCGGTAGGGAAAGATACGATTTTCCTTCCACGAAAGCTATAGAAAAACAGACCTGGAACCTTTCGGAGCACTGGTAAAGATAAACTCCTCGGTTGACGCATCTTTAGATTGCATTTATTCTATGCAGTATGAAACGACGGTGGGAGTGACATAAAAAAGCACTTTAACCCCTTAACCCCTATACTGGGTAGAACCACAACGGAAAAATTCCGCTCGCTGTGGAAAAACTATCTCTGGCAGAGTTCCGTCGCGGTAGTCGTTCTTTTTCTAGCATTCCTGTTTTTAAATTCCCAGCAGATAGTGATCATCGCCTCGATAGGGGCAACCGCCTTCATAGTATTTACCATGCCCGGAAGCATCGCTGCACAGCCAAGAAGCGTTATCGGCGGTCACCTCGTCGGCCTTTTTTCGGGTTCAATCTTCACCTTTATTCCCGTTGCCACTGTGGTCCCTCCCATAGTCATCTATTCAATTGCGGTGGGCATTTCCATTTTCATCATGGTAGCTACAGATACCGAGCATCCACCCGCCAGTGGAACTGCGCTCGGTGTGGCCATGACAGGGTTTCAGCCGAGCGTGCTCTTAGCGGTTGTGGCCAGCGCAACGTTGATGTCTCTTGCCCACCATTTCCTCAAGCGGTATATGAGGAAGCTGACCCGGTAGGGTAAACTTTACATAATAATTTAGCCCTTGACCGGAAATGGTGTTGTTACGGTCGATGAGAAAGGTTAGATAAATTAAATAGCTTGCGGGGGGTTAGTAAAATGCATGGTGACGGCAATAAAAAAGTATTGCAGGATTTTGTAGATGCACTTGAAAGAAAGGAAATTGACAGGGCACTTTCACTATGTTCCGAAAACGCTTTGTGGATAACCCCGGAGGGCGAGTTTAAAGGTTTCGGGGAGTTAAGGCGATATCTGGAGTGGTTTTCTGAGAATACAACTGGTATCAGGGATGGCGGCATAGGGATCGTGGTTGCGGGAGATAGGGGTGCAAGCGAACACGTTTTGGAAGGGAAAAGCGAGGGGGAGAACTGGGAGGCACAGGCTATATCGACCTTCGAACTTGTAGGCGGTAAGATAAACAGGATACTAACCACCTACGACCGTCTCTCGGTTGCCAGGCAGGTTGCCACAGAGGGAATAGCAGCGCTAGCCGTTAACACCATAATCGATAGGATGGAGGATGGATTACACTGAAATAAAGCTGCAAAGGAGGTTAAAAAAATGGCCGGAAAAATTGAGTTCTTTTGCTGGAACAAGTGAAATACCTGTAGAAAAGCAAGGGAGTTTCTCTTGCAGGAAAACGTCGAATTTGAGGAGAGGGATTTCTTTAAAGAACCTTTTTCTGAAGGTGAAATAAGGGGAATAATAGGCAATAATCCCGTAGCTGACATGTTTAACTATAGAAGTCCCAGCTTTAAGAAAATGGGCCTTGAACGCGGAAGCCTCGGTGATGAAGACCTGATCAGGCTGATGCTGGAGGAGCCCAGGCTCGTAAAGAGGCCGGTAGTACGTATGGGTGGTAAAGTTTATTTTGGGGCGGATGCGAAAGCACTGAAAGGGATACTGGATACTGAATAGCAACCGGGAAAAAGTCTATAAGGGGTGATTTCATTAACACGCTACCCTTTACGACCCACTTTTTACAGTGGCAAGGGAGCTTCGCGCTCGTTCTTGATCTCGTTGAGGGCGACCTCGCGGAGTATGTTAAGGCATGAGACGATCTGCCTTTGTTGCGCATCGCTAAGCGAGGATAGGATCCTTCGGACTGAAGATATCTCGATACAGTTGGAATAAGCCTGCTCTCCCTTCTCGGTCATGAGGACCCTTACCATATTTTTCCGGGGCATGTCCTTTGCCTTTACAACCAGCCCCTTCTTTTCCATCCTCCCCAAAAGTTCACATATCGAGTTGGGTTTCCGTAGTAGACACTGCGATATCTTATTAGGTGTTACGGTTCCACCCCTGGCCTTCAAAATGGATAAAACGGATGCCTCGGCCGGTGAAATGTTGAATTTCCTGAGTTCCTTTTCGGCAGCATCGTGTATCGCGTGCCTTACCTCGTTTAAAAGAACCCATATCTTAAAATCTTCGTACATGTATGATGGCTCATTCATGGAATCCTCCGGTTATCTGTGGGGTATTTTTTATAACTCTCTCTATCGGCGAAAAACAGACTATTAATTATTTTACCATTGCTACCGGCCTCTAATAAATAAATATTTCATGTAATAAGTAGTACAGTATATTATTATCACCCAAACGGGTGATTTGGCGGGGGATAAACGACTAAATAAGTAGATAATAAGATATGTTAAGGTAAGCTTTGAACTGTTGCCTGGATTTGGTCACTTGGGCAGCAGGGAGCTAGTAGTGAAACCGACCTTACGAGGCCGGTTTTATTATTTAAGGATATTACTTGTGGATGGTGAAAAAAATGGTGATAAATATGAAAGCAGGGGAAGCAGGCCGCAGATTCAGGAATACATTGGGCCGACTGGCTAATATCCCCCGTGGATTTAAATGGGTAGAAAAGGCAGTAATCAGGGGAAAGAACGGCACAAAAAAAGAAGAAGAATCGATAGACAGTATAGAAGGCTTTGAATTACGTGAGGGCGAGTTCCGGGTATTGATGTCGGGAGTAAACGCTGACCAGATCAATGAGTTCGAACAAAGCCTCTACCTGATAAAAGGCATTCGGCTGCTTTTAATAATTGGCTCAGCGGAGGAAGGCACCCAGTTTATTGTCTCGACAGATAAACAGGTAAATTTAAGCGGCGCCTTAAGAGAGATGGGGTATGTCGAATTTGTTAGCGAGAATGATAACACGATCCATGTCATCCCGAAAACGCCCTGTATCATCGCATCGTGAATTAACTCCATTACAGTAGTGACAATCGGGCCGGGGGAATTACCCCGGCCTTTTTTATTTAGGCATAATAGCGTGGAGTAGTGATATAGCTGGAACCAGTTTTTAGTTAGTCTAAATTATATAAGCCCCCTCCGGGGAATCCCTGGAGGGGGCTATTACTTCCTTTTGCCTTCCTAAAAGCCTAAGGACGAAGGTTAAGGCCTCCTTGTCCTCACGATAAGGACGATCACCACTGCAGCAAGTGCTGCCCCTATACCGATAATGGCATAGATGTAGGTGGGGGTAATCTGCTCCTTTGCCGGTAT